>Ga0068855_100012217_pt1 | contig 10378 bp, 6 predicted proteins | sample KBSCornC52_FD_66592 | JGI IMG/M metagenome (GOLD analysis project Ga0068855, IMG submission 66592) | Corn rhizosphere microbial communities from Kellogg Biological Station, Michigan, USA - KBS Corn C5-2 | ecosystem: Host-associated > Plants > Roots > Rhizosphere > Soil ... | reverse complement strand
CTGGTACGTGGAGACGGCAGCGGGAACCAGCTTCCAGTTCTGCGCCAAAGGCAGCGCCTGCGGGGCGGCGGACTTCGCCGGCTCGCCGACGCTGGGCTACGCACAGGTGAATCAGGATGCATCAGCTATCCACGTGCCTTTTCTGCTGGACCCGGCTTTGAGCACCAACGTACTGCTTGGCACCTGCCGACTGTGGCGCGGTCCCGCGCAGAGCGGCGCAAGCTGGCCCGGCGCCAATGCGATCAGCGCGATACTAGGCGGTCCGCAGAACACGGCCTGTGACGCTACTACCAACCCGGTAATACGGTCACTGGCTGCGGGAGGTCCGGCGAGCAATACTGCGGCTGTCCAGAATGCGGGCTCCACAGTCCTGTACGCGGGGATGGCTGGGAGGCTGGATGGCGGCGGCAATTACGGCGGCCATTTGTTTGCAACTTCTGCGGGCGCCAGTGCGAACAGCACCACCATGTGGACGGACATAAGTCGCTCACCCGTGACGAATGCGAGCGCCTTCAATCCTGGCGGATTCGATCTGTCGAATGTGACGGCGGATGTTCACGATGCAACCGGCAAGACGGTCTACGCCACGGTGGCTGGATTCTCCGGGAATGGCGTCTCGACGGGACATGTGTACCGCTCCGCGGATGGCGGCGCGAGTTGGACGAACATCTCAGCAAATCTGCCGAATGTTCCGGCAAACGCGCTGCTGGTGGACCCCAACGACGCCAATACGGTGTACGTCGCAACAGATGCCGGAGTCTTCGTGACCCAGAGCGTGGCACAATGCGCGGCTTCCAACTGCTGGACAGCACTCGGAAGCGGGCTACCCAACGCTCCCGCCGTGGCCCTCGAGGCAAGCGCGGCGATGTCTACCCGCGATGGCAGAATGGGCAACTTGCGGGTGGGGACATACGGGCGCGGCATATGGGAGATTCCGCTCCTGACGGCAACCGGACAGGGGACGGCCTCGATTGCGGTGAATCCATCGACGCTGATTTTTGCTAACGATCCGGTGGGCACATTGAGCGCGGCCCAGACGATTACCCTGACCAACAATGGCAGCGTGGATTTAACTGTTTCGAGTGTGAACGCGACCGGCGACTTCACGACCACCAACACCTGTACTGGCTCAGCGATTGCGGTCGGCTCAAGTTGCCAGGTACAGGTGAGCTTCTTGCCTATCGCAACCGGGACGCGCAGCGGTGTGCTTACTATCTACACTAACGTGAGCGGAGGGCAGAGCACGGTCTCACTGAGTGGAATCGCGATCGCGGGCAGCCCTATAGTTGTGCTGCCAGGTTCGGTTACATACCCGTCCACGGCAGTTGGAGCGACCAGTGCCGCGGTGAATATCACGGTTTCAAACACCGGCAGCACGGCGGTCAACTTGCAGCCGGAGAGCGTTACCGGGGACTTCGTCATTAGCGCGAACACCTGCGGTGTGACGATGTCCGCAAACGTAGGCTGCACGGTCTCGGTTGTCTTCCAGCCGATATCAAGCGGCAACCGGACGGGAACCTTTACTGTGACAGGAAGCGCGGGCACGCAGACTGTGGCGCTGAACGGGACCGGCGTCGTTCCTTCGACGGATGGACTGTCGCCTCTGGCTCTCAGCTTCGCACCTCAGGTTTTAAACACCGCCAGCGCGGGGCAGAAGGTGACGCTTACGAATACTGGTGACACCGCGCTGCAGTTGATTGCGGCGCAGATTGTAAGCGGAGATTTCACGGTGGTGAATGGCTGCGGCAACTCGCTGATAGGGCATGCCAGCTGCTCCATGACCGTGGCTTTTGTGCCTAAGAGTGTTGGGAGCGAAACGGGCATATTGCAGGTCAGCGATCAGTACCGAAGCCAAACGGTCACGTTGAATGGCACTGGGGTTGCGCCCGCGGGTGTGTCACTGTCGCCGGTGGGAGGAGTCACGTTCGGTGCAACTGGAGTTGGATTAACCTCCGCGGCGCAGACTCTCACGCTTACGAACAACAGCGGTGCAGCGCTTACGATTCAAAACATCGTGACAAGCGGAGACTTCGCCGTCGTGACCGGAGGCAGTACGTGCGGAGGCTCGGTTGCGACGGGCTCCGCGTGCACGGTCCAGGTGGTGTTTGCACCGACCGCTGCCGGCGCGCGGACGGGCAGCCTGACCGTGATCAACTCCGGATCTTCGCAGACGTTGACCCTGTCAGGCATCGGCGTGGATTTTACGCTGGAGCCCGATGGGCCAGTGACACTGACGGTCCCCGCGGGGACAAGCGCGACTTATGCGCTGCTGCTGCGTGGGGCTGCCGGACTGCCGGGTGTAGCGACGATGACATGCGCAGGGGCGCCCACCAATGCGACCTGCACGGTGAGCCCACAAGCTCCTGCAATTGCTGGAACGACGCTGATGACGGTGAGGATCGCGACATCCTCGGCGGACTTGCGTATGCCTGCGCGACCGGGCGAGCGGCGGAACGAGGTGTGGCTGGCTGGGCTGCTGCCGATAGGCTTGCTGTGCTTGAGCAGAGCGAGGTTGCGTGGATTGCTCGCCCTGATCATCTTCTGTGGCTTAACTGCTCTCAGTGGGTGCTCTGCCACAAGGCTGATTCCGGCAACTGGGCTTGGGGATGCAGTGAGCGGAGGAGGGCCTACTCCGAAAGGAACGTACAACGTGACGGTGTCTGGCAGCAGCGCTGGGTTGACGCGAAGTGTGGGGTTGACACTGGTCGTGCAGTGAGAGCCTTCAGTGCCCCGATTTCGCGTTTCGTCGAACGTCAGGCGGACTGACCGGCAGCGTGTCCTGAGGCCCAAGCCCATTGGAAGTTGTAGCCGCCTAGCCAGCCGGTGACGTCGACCACCTCGCCAATGAAGTAGAGTCCGGGGATGAGGCGGGACTCCAGCGTGCGGGAGTTGAGCGCGTCCATGGAAACGCCACCTGCGGTGACCTCAGCCTTCGCGAATCCTTCAGTGCCCGCAGGAGTGAGGCGCCAGGCGTGGAGACTGCGATCGAGCCTGGCAATCGCGGCATCCGACAAGGGCGCGTGCTGGCTTGCGTACCCGATATTACCCTCGAGTTCAAGCCAGCGTGAGGCGAGCCGCAACGGCAATGCGGCACGCAGCTGATATCCGACAGCAGGGAGATCACGGGAAGCGCGCGGTTCAGCGAGCGCAGCAAAGAGCGGTTTAGGGGCAACGTCTGCGGTCTGGCCTGAGGCCGGCCGGAGTGGAGATCCGGTCGCGGGCGGCCACGAAGGCGCAAGGTCAAGTTGAATGGATTGGCCGGCATGCCAGTAGGAGGAGATCTGCAGAATCGCTGGGCCGCTGAGTCCACGGTGAGTGATGAGCATCTTCTCGCCAAAAGCCGGTGGGGATGAGGGACGGCTTCGACTGAGGCGCGCTGGGGTCTGGGTGGCCTGCACATCCGTCGAGAGACTGGCGATGACCTCGACGGAAAGGCCGGAAAGGTCACAGAGCCGAGCCTGATCTTCTGCCGAGAGAACAAGGGGAACGAGTGCGGGGCGGGGCTCAACAATGGGGTGACCGAACTGGCGGGCGAGATCATAGCCGAAGGAGGTGGCTCCCATCTTCGGGATGGAAAGGCCGCCGGTCGCGACAACGACGGATTGTGCGAGCACCGGGCCCGACGAGGTTTCGACTCGAAAGCGCGCAGCCTGAGCCGAGGCAGGTGTGACGGAAACGATGCGGGCGGAGAGCTGAAGGCGCGCGTTCACAGCGGCACATTCGGCGAGCAGGAGGTTGAGAATGTCGTGCGCCGAGCGGTCGCAGAAGAGCTGCCCGAGCGTCTTTTCATGCCACGGAATGCGGTGCGCCTCGACCAGCGCGAGAAAGTCCTCGGGCGTGTACAGGGCCAGCGCGGAGCGCGCGAAGTGTGGATTGGCGGAGATGTAGTTTTCAGGGCAGGCGTACAGGTTCGTGAAATTGCATCGGCCGCCGCCGGAGATGAGGATCTTCTTGCCGGGCCGGTCAGCATGCTCGAGGAGCAGTACCCTGCGGCCGCGGCGTCCGGCTGCGATGGCGCACATCAGGCCGGCGGCTCCCGCGCCGAGGATAAGAACATCGGTTTCAGTCATGCACTGTGTCGAGGATAACCGGCGTGAAGGACCAGTGCTGTTCAGGCGTTCGGCTCAGTTCTGGGAGTGGCAGGTCGTCACCAGAAAAGAAGGAGCAAAACAGGAAACCCGATGCAGGATGCTGTCCTCCTGAAGCGTCATCTAACCTGATCTAACGTTCCATTACCGGGGAATCTCAACCAGCAGGAGGGAGAGCGATGAAACTCGACGTGAGCAGGTTTCGTGTGAAGGAGGGGGTGAAAGTGAAGCTGAAGGATATGCCGACGCAGATTAAGCCGATCTTCGCGTCCGTTGATGACGCCAAAAAGTTGCTGGATCGCCATGTCGCCCAGTTGGCGAAGCTCCAGGAACTCTTGTATGGCGCGAACCAACATGCAGTGCTGCTGGTACTGCAGGGGATGGACACGGCTGGCAAGGATGGCGTGGTGAAGCATGTGATGTCAGGCGTGAACCCGACCGGATGCGAGGTGACGAGCTTCAAGCAGCCGAGTTCCAGCGAGCTCGAACACGATTTCCTTTGGCGCTCCTATGCCAGGCTGCCGCGCCGCGGATATATCGGTATCTTCAACCGCTCGTATTACGAAGAGGTGGTGGTGGTACGTGTGCATCCGGAGCTGCTGGCGAATGAGGCGCTCGCGCATCGCGTCCGGAAGGAGGACGACTTCTGGGACGAGCGGTACGAGTCCATAGTGGATATGGAGCGTCACCTGCATCGGAACAACACTCGAATCGTTAAGGTGTTTCTGCACCTCTCCCGAGAGGAGCAGCGCAGGCGGTTTCTGGCCCGGATTGATGATCCTGACAAGAACTGGAAGTTCAATCGCGGCGATCTACACGAACGCACGTTTTGGAAGCTGTACCAGAACGCTTATCAGGAGTGCCTGCGCGCAACCAGCACGGCCGCTTCACCCTGGTATGTTGTTCCGGCCGATGAGAAAGAAACCGCGCGCCTGATCGTTTCCCAAATTCTTCTGGATACGATGAGTGGTCTGCACATGCAGTTTCCACGTGTCAGCGGGGAACAGCGCAAAGGCTTGCAGCAGATTCGGGAGGAACTTGAGAGCAACCCGCCGACCGCGTGAGAATGATGCGCGGCATTCGGCTGAGTTGCTGCTGAATGCCGCCTAAATACACATCAGCGGAGCACATTGACGGCTGCCGCTCCTAAGCCAAACCCACTAACGATCGTGGAAATATTCGTGAGTTCACGCATGATGGCACCCTTCTGAATCACTGGCGGAACCACGATCGTGTCCCCGGGGTAGAGCACAATGTTATCGAAGTTGCCGTTGGCAAAGACTGTCTTTTTCGCCAGATTGCCATATTGACGGCTCACAACGGAGCCGTCGGCCCGAAGGACAAACTCGCGCTTACGATCGCTGGAACGGTCCGGGCCGCCCGCCAAATGCAGGTAATCCTTTACACGTCTGCCCTTTTCGTAAAGGAACGAGTTTGCGTTATAGACCTGACCCTCGACAGCTACCGTCGCTGGGGTTGGCGGCACGATAAACTCGTCGCCATCCTCCAGGGGAATGTCAGGAACGGCATCCACTCCGACCGTGTCCGGCTTCATCTGGAGGACGATGCGTCCGGTAGGCTGCGCCTGCCGAAGGCGGGTGACAACGCTGCGGGCACCCGCTGAAGCGGCTTGTGCGGCTTGCGCATCACGCTCCGTCACCGCGGCCGACGCTGCGGCAGAGGTGGAGATAGCGATCTGTGTGTCGAGTTGATCGGCAAATTCAAGCAGACGCTGGCGCTGGAGGCGGCGAACACTCTCTCTGCTGAAATCGGAGGCAAAGAGGTCGGCGTTCGGAGTAAGGCCTCCCGCACGCTTAATCAACTGTCGAAGGGTTTCGCCAGGAAGCGCGGTGTATACGCCAGCAGCGGCAATCTCCCCTTGCAGCTTCACAATTTTCGTCTGCTGTTCACTGGGCACGTGAATGTCGGCCTGAGAGAAGATGGTCACTACGTCGCCCGGCAGCAGTTGCAGGTCCTGGCTAGCATCCTTCTGCAGAACGGCCTTAGCGAGGTCGAACGGAATCAGCTTGGTTGTAAGATCGTTTGCGTTCTGACGTTCGATCACCGCGTAGTTCCAGTCGATGTCTGGACCACTCAGAATTAGATCGTTCCTCGCCGGGAAAATAGAGTTGCCGATGGTGAGCGAAGCCCCTGCTGAGGTTCCTGCCCCGGCGGTTGTCGAAGAGGCGGCGGTGCGAGCCGCTTCCTCCGAGCGAGCACCCTGCGTCGAGATGATGCCACCGGAATCGGCTGCTGCGTTGGGTGCCGTCGGGGAATTTGCACCGTTGCTGCCGGTACTCGAACTGCCGCCGTTACCGGCAGTAGATCCACCGGGGGAGTCCGCAGGACCAAGGTAAGCGGGGACTATCTGGCCGAGCTTCATCATGCGCTGGTAGTAGTCGCGGGTGACGAGCGCATCTTTGTTGGGAATTAAATCGGATACACGCATTCCCTCGTGCCACGCGTACCGGCCGGGATCGGCCACGTTGCCTCGCAGAGTCACAGCGTTTTTAAATCGGTCGATAACCGAAAGAACGGTGATGACGTCACCGTTCTGAACTGAGGCGGTTGCGTTGGTGTTGAGGTTAACTTCAAGCGCGCCCCGCTCGTTGTGGGCTTCGATGCGGTCGACATGGACTTGAGCGCCCGAAGCAGTGTTCGTGAGACCGCCAGCAAGATCGATCACTTGCTGAACGCTCTTTTCGTCTCTAATTTCATAAATTGCCGGGGTATTCACGCTTCCGAGGACTGCAACCTGCGGTCCCACGGGTGGGATAAAGATGACGTCACCGGGCGCGAGATTGACATCCTGGCTCTTATCCCCATGCAGCAGAAGGTTATACAGATCGAAGTGAAGAATGACTTCGTTTCCACGCTTAAGTTGGATATCGCGAAGACTCCCCTCCGGAAGAGGCCCTCCCGAGGCGAAGACCGCATTGAGGATCGTGCTGAGAGAGCTGATGGTGTAGCTTCCCGGCACTCGCACCTGCCCGACCACGAAAACCTCAATCGAACGCAGCGAACCAAGGTTCACATTGAGATCGAAGTTGCGGTAAATGTGGGCATACTGTGACCTCAAGAATCCGGTAAGCTGCGAGAACTGCAGGCCCGCTACATGGACCGGCCCGACTTGCGAGATCGTGATGTTACCGGCGCGATCCACCGTGTAATTGCTGCGGAAGTTATTCTGGCCCCATATCTGGATCCGAATTTCATCCCCGGGACCAACCACATAGTTTGGTGTAACCGGGATATTCGTAGCGGGCGCAAACGTCGTCGGAAAGTAACTGAAGATCGACTCTCCAAAAACCGGCAACATGCGGCCCGTGCTGCGTTGAACCGCCAGTTGAAATTCAGTCGGCTTCGGCGGAGCGAGCAGCCCGAAGGCCAGCCTGCCTTGCGCCGTCATTGGCCAATATGCATTTTGACCATTCTGCTGCGATGACTGGGTAGTGTCTGATCCGCCGGTGCTACCTGGAAGCGCGCTGCCATACATATCCGTGAATGGATTGCTGCCATAGGTTCCGCTGCCGTAGGGATTGAACGAAATACAGTTCGGATTTGACGCCGCATAGGGGCTATTGCAGAGGTTCTGTTCCGAGGTAATCGCCCCCAATGGACTCTGACCGGGTAGCGAGCCAATTCCGTTTGACCCGAGCGGGGTCGTCTGCGATGTCCCTGAGGTGCCGCTGGTCAGTTGAGCATCCAAGAGCGGAGCGGCGAACAAAAGGAGACTGCAGACGAGCGAAGCACTCCTGAGGAGGCACTTGCGTCTTTGGTTTTTTGGGTCTACGCCACTGACACGATCTGAAGCTCGGACGAATTGCTGCATGTGGATTCAGTTTACCCGATGGACAGTGTTCCAAACCGCCTAGTTGCTAGCCATCTCGTTTGCGCGAGCCGCTTCCGTTGCCCGTTGAGGAGTGCTTGCGGATCCTTTTGAGCACCTGGGCGAGTGTGGTCTCATTCATGGCCTCAATTCCGTCCTCGCGAGCGCGTCGCAGCAGCCCGGAGAGGGCGGGCTCCTCCAGCGCGAGCCAGTCGCCCTCCGTAGCAACGTAGACGTCGCCCAAGCCGATCTGCTTGGGAGGTAGCTTCAGGCGGGCGCCGCCGTGGGGCCCCTTGCGCTGCTCAATGAGCCCCTTCTTATGCAGCAGCAGGAAGCAGCGGCGGACCATCACCGCACTCTCAGTCAGTTTGCCAGCAATGTCAGCGGAGGTGTGCATGGATTCCGGCTCCGATGCGAGCACCGTAAGGATCCTGAGGCTAAGACCGAACCTGCCGCTTTGCGCCATGCAGTAAGCAAACTACCACAGCGAAGGTAGTGCCGCCCATGGTCCGCGGCGCCTTACAGGGAGCATGCGGTAGGCTTGCCAAGTGAATATTTTATTCGTGGGAGACGTATTCGGCTCGGCCGGACGCCGCATTGTTAGAGAGCACCTGCCTCACGTGACGGAGTCGAATTCCGTAGACCTGCTGGTGATTAACGGCGAAAATGCCGCCGGTGGTTTTGGCATCACGCCCGGTATAGCGGAAGAGCTCTTCGATCTAGGCGCGCATGTGATCACGACCGGAAATCACATCTGGGACAAGAAGGAGATATTCGAGTATATGTCGGTCCCAGAGGGCTCGCATGGCCGCGGACGTCGGGTGCTTCGCCCGGCAAACTACGCGGTGGGAACTCCGGGATTCGGCATTTACCAGGGCGAACTGCCGGCTGGACAGCAGTATGCCGTCATCAATTTGCAGGGCCGGGTGTTCATGTCAAGCTGCGACGACCCCTTTCGCAAAATCAGTGAGCTGCTGGACAAGACCAGCGCAAAGGTAATCTTAGTGGACGTCCACGGCGAGGCTTCCAGCGAGAAGATGGCGCTCGGCTGGTATCTGGATGGCCGAGTGACCGCGGTGCTGGGCACGCATACCCATGTACCCACCGCCGATGAGCGAATTCTGCATAACGGCACTGCGTTCCAGACTGACGTGGGAATGAGCGGGCCATTCGATTCGGTCATCGGAGTCGAGACTGAACTGGTCGTGCAACGCTTTCTGACCGGAATGCCCGGTAAGTTCGAAGCAGCGAAGGCAAATCCGAAGATGTGCGCGACGCTCATCGAGTGCGACGGCGGGTCTGGGCGCGCTTCGCGAATCCGACGCATCATGCTGGGCGAATAGCCCCACCAGGGGAAAGCCACTCGCGGCTTTCAGCCTAGCGCGGGGCAATGCGAATGACGTTGGCGCGGCAGGACCGAATGTTCCGGCAGGCTTCTGGGTTGAGGTGCTTGTCCATGCATACCTCGACGGCAGTGAGATAGTTGTTGCCGCAACTTAGGGCGAAACTTTGTGGAGGAAAACTTGGATTCGCCCGGCTGAACTGCGCAAGCAGTTTGGCCGGGGCAATCGAGTCTGGCACTATCTGAGTTGTGGCGAAGGTGGACGGAATAGCGACAGAGCGAAAAGCGGTGCGGATTGCAAAGAAGTAGCCGTCCGGATTCAGCCCGCTGCACGTACCGTGTGCCTGCCACTCATGCAGGATGAGATCCACGGTGGGCATGATGTCCAGATAGGCAGCCGGATTGGGAGGCCTGCTCATTCCGGGGCAGTTCTCCGGATAAGTGCCATCGCTATTCTGGGGCCATAGTCCGTGGACGATAAAGCCCGGGCGCGCGGCACATTGCGCGTTACCCGGATGAGAGTGGCAGAACTCCGGCGACCATGACAGGTTGAGCAGGTAAAAATCGAAGTCGCCCGGCTGGGCATTCGCGGCTGGCCGTGAGCGGCGGCGACTTGAGCTCTGCTGCAGAGGGACATCGGACCCGCCCCTCCCAGCCGATGTCGTGCGCGGCGTGGGCTCAGGCTTCGGAGGTCTGCACCCGACTGCGAACAGCACCAAGGCAGCGAGTGTGACAAGAGAGAGGGAAGACGTCTTCAAAGCTGCACCTCGCGGACTTGGATTCATACCCATCCTGAACGCCTTAACGCTACACTGTGGCCGGCTGGGACGGGCAATGGACGGTGCTTCCGCAAGTCATCGTGGGGCATGAGCAACCTGAACCCTGGCACGGGAGAGTCGATATGGCTGGACCGATTCGGATTGGCATCGACCTTGGGGGAACCAAGATTGAGGGAATCGCGTTGGACGAAGCAGGTGCTGAGCTTGCCCGAGTGAGGATCTCGACGCCACGCGATGACTATGGCGCTACCGTGGGTGCCATTGCAGAGGTAGTTGCAGACCTTGAGCGGCGCGCCGGAGGAATTGCGGCAGTACGCGAAGAGACAAAGATTGGCGTCGG
>Ga0068855_100012216_pt1 | contig 10378 bp, 10 predicted proteins | sample KBSCornC52_FD_66592 | JGI IMG/M metagenome (GOLD analysis project Ga0068855, IMG submission 66592) | Corn rhizosphere microbial communities from Kellogg Biological Station, Michigan, USA - KBS Corn C5-2 | ecosystem: Host-associated > Plants > Roots > Rhizosphere > Soil ... | reverse complement strand
TCGACCGGTGCGGCCGCGGCTCCGCTGCTCGAGCCAGCTGCCGGCGCGCTCGCGCTGGCACCTGTGCTTGCCGACGTCGTGGCAGCGCTCGTCGGTGTACTCGCCGTTCCGGACTTGTTGCTGCTGCTACACGCGGCCGTCGCCATCAAGGCGAGCGCGCTGGTTGCCACGACGGCGAGCCGTGCCTGGCGCCAGCGCATCTTCGGGAGGTCCATCGCTGCTCCTTTGTCCGACTCGCATCCGCGAGTTGTGCGGCGCCGGAACGCGAACCTCGTGCCGCCCGACGCGACGAGAACTTCCTGCGAGTTTGGTGAGAGACCGCTGTGTCCCGCAGATTTGTCAAATCGTATTCAGTATTCGAGGAGTGTCAACGGATCCGGCGGCACGTGACCGGACCGTTACGCGGGGGTCAGATATGGGCGCGGGTGAACGCGTCCATGCTCGACTTCGCGCCGCCGCCTTCCGTCCATGCGTTCTTGACGATCTTGATTGCCTTCATCTCCTCGCGGAGCAGGCCCGCAGCCGGCATCGGAAGCTTCGCTTCGTCGGCGTACTGCATCACGATCTTCATGTCGTCTTCAGCCCAGGGCATCGGGCGCGACCGCAACCACGTGTCGAGCGCCCAGTTGGCGCCGCTGCTCAGCAACAGTGCCTGCCGCAACGGCTCGAGGTCGACTCCGAGGCGCGCACCAAGACGCATCGCCTCGTAGTTCGCGACGACGCAGCTCCACAGCAAGTAGTTGTTGAGCATCTTGCCGACCTGGCCGGTGCCGACGTCACCGAGGCGGAAGATGTTGGCGCCGACAACCTCGAGCGCAGGCTGGATACGGTCGAGAGCCCAGTCGACGCCACCGCACATCAGCAGGAGCGTGCCGTCCTCAGCGGCGGGCTCGCCCAGGCACATCGTCGCGTCGACGACTTCGACGTCCTGCTTGCGCGCGACCTGCGCAAGGGCGATCGAGGTGTTCGGCTCGATCGTGCTGCAGATCGTGATGACGTAGCCCGGCTTGGCCGCCGCGAGCAGACCGGTGCCTTCGGCCGTCATGACGTTCTCGGCCTCGTTGTCGAAGCCGACGACGATCAATGCGATCGCCGTCTTCGACACGGCGTCAGCCGGGCTCTCGGCGATGTCGACGCCGAGCGCCTTCGCCGCTTCGCATTGCGCCGCGACCGGGTCGAACCCGCAGACCCGGAAGCCGGCGGAGCGAAGGTTGCGCGCCATCGGCAGGCCCATCTTGCCCAGACCGATAACGGCGATGCCGTCGTCCTTGCCGATCGGCCCGAGGTTGTCGTTGACGCTCATGAAGCGCTCCAATCGCGTTGCTTCCAGTCGGTGAGTGCGAGCCGGGTCAGCTCTTTCAGTTCTTCTTCCGTCGCAGTCCGCGGGTTGTCCTGCCACATCGCACGACCGGCGGTGTCCTTGGCGATGAAGTCGAGATCGTCGTCCTCGCAGGATTTCCACGGCAGCTGCGACGTCGCGCCGAGATCGGCGAGCCACCGGACGAGGGTTTCGAGCAGCGCCGCCGCGCCGCTTTCCGGCGTGAACTCGCGACCGCGGTACTCGTCCAGGTCGGATGCCAGATCGGCGAGCTTCTGCGCGGCCGCCGGCCGGTTGAAGTCGATGACCCAGGGCAACAGGACGCCGTGCAGCATCCCGTATGAAACGGCCTCGTACCCCTTCTTGTGCGCCACACCGGTGATGCCCTTGTTGAGGCCGTGGACCAGCCCGAGCCCGGCATTGCCGCAAGCAAGGTTGGCCATCGCCGAGGCGACCAGCATGTCGCCGAGCACTTCGGTGTCGGACGATCCGAGCGACAGTGGCAGCTTCTCGACGAGCACCTTGAACGCCGGGCGCGCCAGCGCGTCGGTGAGCACGGTCGCCCGCTTCGACCAGTACGCCTCGAGTGCGTGGGTCATCGCATCGATCCCGGATGCCACCGCCTGCGAACGCGGAACGCTCGTGAGCAGCTGCGGGTCGAGCACCGCGAGCCGGGCCGCGACGTTCCAGCCGCGAACGCCGCTCTTCTCCCCCGTCTCGTCGTCGGTGAGGGTCGCCTGCCGCGACACTTCCCCGCCAGAACCCGCAGTGGTGGGAATGGCGATGTTCAACAGCGGCGGCTCTGAGGTGCCGCCCTTGGCGATTTCGCGCACCGACTTGCTTGACGGCGCGCACACACCCGCCGATCGGCCTGCCGCCAAGACGCTGCCGCTGCCCAACGAGACAACGGTGTCGGCGTTCTCCGCCCGCAGCATGTCGACCAGCTTCGCAACGTCGGTGAACGTCGGGTCTTGCGGCACCTCGGTCCAGGTGCCGACGAGAGAAACGGCGTTCTGACCATCGAACACCGCGGCCAACTGGTCGACCAGGCCGGCACCAGCGATCCCGCGATCGGAGACGATGACGGCGCGGGAGCCGCCGAGCCGCGCGATCTCCTTGGCCAGCTTGGTGTGGGCGCCGGCACCGTAAACGAGCTCAGTAGGTGCGCCGTACTGGAAATCTTTCATCGCTGCTCTCCGTGCGGGTCGACGACGATGTCCGAGACACTATCGGATACTGGATACACAGGTAGGGGTACAGGTGCGTCATTGCGGGCGCTCGACAAGCGACTTCTCCTCCGCCGCCGGGCCGGGCGACGTCGCCGTCGGATGGTCACCCAGCGCGATGACCCACTGTGCGCCGACCGTGAGCGTCACCGGCGAACCAACTGATACGGCGTCGAACGAATGTGCTTGAGCCCGAAGCTCGACGCCGTCGACGTCGACGGTCAGCTCTGTGTGGGCACCGGCGAAGTCGGCCCCGCGTACGAGACCCGTGACGGCGTTCCAGCCAGGCGCGAGTGGCGCCGAACCGTCGTGACACACGTGCAGGCTCTCGGGCCGAATCAGCAACCGCACCCGCTCCCCCGGAGTCGCACCGGTACCGGCCAGCGCCGTCATCGTTCCGTACGGCGTTTCGACGGCGACGAATCGCTGGTCTTCGTCGCATTCGGGCGGGCTGCTCGCATCCGACAGAACACGGCCTGGCACGAGATTGGCTTCACCGACGAACTCACCGACGAACAGGTCCGCGGGCGTGCGGTAGATCTCTTCGGGCGTGCCGACCTGTAACACCTCGCCATGCCGCATGACGGCGATGCGATCGGCCATCACCAAAGCCTCTATTTGGTCGTGGGTGACGTAGATCGACGTCACCCCGAGCTCGCTGGTGATGCGGCGCAGTTCCTTGCGCATGTTTGCGCGCAGTCGGGCGTCGAGGTTCGACAGCGGCTCGTCGAGCAACAGCACATCGGGTTTGGCCACGACAGCGCGCGCGAGGGCAACGCGTTGCTGCTGGCCACCGCTCAGGTAGGTGGATCCGCGATCGACGAACTCTTCGAGACCGACGACCTCGAGCACCTCGAGCACCCGCTTCTTCGCCGCGTCACCGCGGAGCGAGCCGGAACGTGCGTGCCGCAGCGCGAACTCGACGTTCTCGCCGACCGTCATGTGCGGCCAGATCGCATAGTCCTGGAACACCATGCCGATGTTGCGGCGGACGGCGGGCACGACCCGGTTGCCCGACGCGACTGTCATCGCACCGATCCGGATCTCACCGCCCGTGATGGCCTCGAGGCCGGCGATACAGCGCAAGAGCGTCGTCTTGCCCGAGCCCGACGCGCCGAGGAGCACGAAGAACTCGCCCGCCGCGATCGTCAGGTCGACGCCGCGCACTGCAGGTACGCCGCTCCCACCGCTCGTCGCGCTGTAGGTCTTCTCAACGCCCGCAAGGACGACGTCCTTCATCGCGCGGCCCTAGCCATGACGGATCTCCTTGTGTGACGTGAACCTTCTCGCGGCTACGGTGGCGCCGACACTGACGACCGTGAGCAGCAAACCGAGCGCTGCTGCGGTCTGCACGTCGCCGAAGTTCCACCGGGTGTAGAGCTCGACGGCGACAACGCGGTTCTTCGAACTGGCCAGCACGACGGTCAACGTCAGGTTGGACAATGCGTAGGCGAACGTGAGCACCCAGGCGTTCGCGATCGCCGGCGACATCAGCGGAACGGTGATGCTGCGCAGCCGCGAGAGCCAGCCCGCACCACACATCTCCGCGGCATCTTCGAGGTTGCGATGGATCTGGCCCATACCCGCAGTGGTGATGCGCGTGGTCAGGCCAAGGCAGACGATCACCATGCCGATGACGAGCAATGGCATCGAACCATAGAGGCCGAGGTGGAAGTGCGAGTCGGTGGTGAGCGAGACGAAAAGGAGGCTCACGCCGAGCACAACACCGGGGATGCCGTGGGTGATGAAGGCGAACACGTCGATGAGCCGGCCGAAGAAGCCGCGCCGGCGCAGCAGCAGCCAGCTGTTCATGGTCGCGATGACGCAGACGAACGTCGCCGCCAGAGCGCCGAGAATGAGGGTGTTGCGCACCGTGCTGATGAACGACGACACCGTGAACACCCGGTGGTACGCGTCGAACTCGATGCGGCTGAGCGCCGAGATGCTCGGCGTTGCGTAGAACGGCTGCACGCTCATCCAGAGCAGGATGAACAGCGGCAGGATCACCACGAAGAACACGTAACCGGCGAGCGCCACGAACGCCGCCCACTTCGCTGCGCCGCGCAGCGCTACCGGCCGGCGGCGGTACGACTTTCCAGTGATGACCGCGAACCGCTCCGACCGGCCCACCATGCGGTAGTACCAGTACATGGGGATGAGGGCGAATACGAGCAACAGCACCGACATGCCGTTGGCCAAGCCGTAGTCGGGCACACCGACCGCCGGGTTCAGCGCACTGTAGATGGCGGTGCTGAAGACCTTCGTGCCTTTCTCCAGACCCAGCACAGCCGGGATGTCGAAGGCCTGCGCCGCGGTGACGAACTGGTACACGAGCACGGCGAGCAGACCGGGCGCCATCAGCGGCAGCACGATCTTCGTCATGCGTGCCCGCCGCCCGGCACCCGTGACGACCGCAGCTTCTTCGAGCGCGCCGCTGGTCGATCGCACCACAGGCGCGACGAGCAGCAAAGAGAACGGTACGAGCATGAAGCCTTCGACGACGGTGATCGACGCGAGGGAGCCCGCGTTCAACGGGCCGGGTGAGTGCACTCCCGGAATCACCTGCAGCATCTGGTTGATCAGGCCGATGCGCGGATCGAGCAGCAGGCCCCACGCAATGCCTGCAACCACCTGCGGCATCGCGACGGGCGCGACGACGAGCGCGAACACCACGTTGCGCAGCGGTAGCGAAGTGCGTTCGATCAGCGTCGCGATACCGATGCTGATGAGCAGACCGACGGCCAGTGAACCGACGACGAAGACGACGGTGTTGACGATCGGCCGAACGAGCTTGCCATCGGTGAAGACCCGCTTGTAGTTCGACAACGAGAAGTGCGAGCCCGCCCCGAAAGGCAAGCCGGTCTTGCTGACGGAGAAGCTGCTCCACAGCAGCACAATCAGCGGCACGCAGACCAGAATCACCGTGATGATGCCGGCGATCCAGGCGCCCGAGACGGACCGGGACCGCGCCCGGCGGGCCTCCGGCGACGGCTTGAGTTGCCGCTGCCGAGGCACGGTTCCGGTGCGCGGTCCCGATAACACCATGTGCGTGTTTCCTCGTCGTCCGTGGTTTTCCGGAGGTCAGGGCGAGCGCGTCGCCCTCGGCCTCAGCTGCCGCCGAGTGCGCTGACGATCTCCGGAGTGACCTTGGCAACCAGCGCCGCTTCGTCCGGCGTCGAGTAGGTCACGACCTGCTTGCCGGAGGCCTCTTGCGGTATCTGGTTCGTGCGGTGGTCGAGCTTGTCGGTCTGCACCTGACCGCCGTTCGTCGACGTGTACCAGATGGCGAAGAGCAACGCCGCGTTCTTGTCTGGCGCGCTGGAGGTGAGGTACCACAGCGTGTCCTGCACCAGCACCGGTTCCGGGATCACGTAGCCGAGCGGAGCGTTCTTCGCGAGTTGCGTCTTCACGTCCTCGAGTGCCGCCGGGCGCAGTGCCTGGGCGCCGGCCGACAGCTTCACGAGGCCGGCGGTCGAACCCTGCACCAAATCGGGGTTCACGTCGGACTTCAGCTTCTTCACGTAGTCGACCGTCGGGCCCTCACCCAGGGACACCGCGAGGATGTTGAACGGGAAACCACGCGGGTCGACGCTGACCTTGCCCTTCCACTTGGGGTCGTCGAGCGCCTGCCACGTGGTCGGCAGCGTCGACTGGTCCGTCACGATGTTCTTGTTGTACGCGAGCACGTAAACCGACTTGTACTCGATCAGCCCGCCGTCCTGGCTGATGATCGACGACGGCACCCCGTAGCTCGCCCAGTTCGGGTTCGGGTCGACCAGGCCGGCCTGCACGATGGGCGGCATGAACTCCTTGCGGCCCTGGATGAGGTCGGGCAACGCCTGACCGGCCGCCTTCGCCGTCGTCAGCTGAGTTGCCTGCTTGTCGGGGTTCACGGCCGTCGTCTCGAGCTTCAGGCCGGGGTAGGTCTTGCTGAACTCGCCGAAGATCTGCTGCATCTCGTCGGGGTCCTCACCACCCCACAGCACGATCTTGCCTTCCTTCTTGGCGGCCGCGTAGAGACTTTGCAAGTCGGACGCCGACCCGCTGGCGCCCGAGGCGGATGGCGCCGCGCTTCCGGCCGACGTGGTCGCCGCGACGGTTGGGGAAGTGGAAGTGGAGCTGGAGCCGCTCTTCGATGAGCTGCTGCACGCGCCGACAAGCGTGGCTGTGACGACCGCCAGGACTGCGACACACTTTCGGTCCAGCGTTCTGGTTCCCATGACTAATTCCGTTCGGTAGCCGGGATGACGGGAGGAGCGGGTCAGACAAGCTCGCGAGTCGCGGCTCGCGCTTCCCAGCTGAGGGTTCGCCTGCGGGCAAGCGCAAGTGGACGGTCGTCGACCCGGCCAGCAGCGAGGCCCTCCTAGAGGTCAAGCGGAGTATCGGGCCTGATAGCGCGATGTTGTATCAAGGATTCAATCCTGGGTCAACGCTCTTCGAATCGGGTCTACGGGACTGTGACGCAACCGCAACCCCGCCTGTCTTCGCTCAGCAGCACGGGCGCGCGTGGCGCTCTTGACCGCATCGTTGGATTCAACATACGTTCCCGGGAAGACCGCGAGGCAGCGATGGCCCAGCAGAGACGAGGTGCGCCGTTGTGACGACAGCCGGCACTGGATCGGCAGGGGGAACCGCCCGCGCCCGCGGGCCGATGTCCGCCGTCCACACCAAGGTCAGGACCCATCCCTACGAAATGATGTTCCAGACCTTCATGCATCGCCGCCACGCGGCTGAGACGGGCCAGGTTGTCATCAAGGGCGCCGATCTGCCCTGGCGACAGTCGCGGCAGGGCAAGAGCAAGTACTACTTGCACATCGAGGCCGACGACGTCGCGATGCGCGACTGGATGGTCTTCCGCAAGGAGATCTTCACCGAGTCCGGTGCGCACACCCATCAGGGCGGCCTCGTCATCTACGTCTTGCGCGGCGAGGGATACAGCATCTTCGACGGCGAGCGGCTCGACTGGAAGGTCGGCGACTTGCTCGTTCTGCCGGTCAAGCCCGGGGGCGTCGAGCACCAGCACTTCAACACCGACCCCACCGGCAGCAGCGAGTGGATCGCGTTCGTGTTCCTGCCCTTCCTGCACGCCACCGGATCGATGCTCACGCAGGTGAAGGAGCAGACGGGGTGGGAAGCCGAGGCCGAGCAATGACTCTGTTCGAGAACACGCTCAGGGATGCCGCGGCGGAACGAGCCCGGCGGCTGGCCGGCCAGAACCTGCTCACCCGCGACGGCGCCACGCTCGAGACCAACGCGATGGGCATCATGCGGTGGTACCTCCACCCCGATCTGGACGGCCCGAGCACGAAGTCGCTGTATTGCCACGAGCTCGAGATTCCGGTCGGCTCGAAGACCGGCCGGCTGCAGTGCCAGGGCGGCGTCCTGCACTACGTGCTCGAGGGCGAGGGCTACACCGACCTCGACGGCGTCCACCACGAATGGGGCGCCGGCGACGTCATCGCGATCCCCATCAAAGAGCTCGGGGTGAGCTACCAGCACATCAACACGGGCGCGCAAGCGGTCAGGATGCTCGTCGTCCGCCCCAATTTCGACTCCGCGCTCGGGCCCGAGGCCGGCGTGGAGATGAAGATGCTCGAAGACTCCCCCGATTTCCTCGCCGCGCGCGAGCAGGGGGCCGGGTGACCGCGGAGCTGTACCAAGTGGTGGTGGGGCGCCGGTCCCTGCCACTGCGCAACTGCCTGCTGCGCGGCGGCGGTGACGAGAACGTCGACTTCACGTATTCGATGTGGATCGTGATCCACGACGGCAGCGTCACCCTCATCGACACCGGCTTCAACGCCGACGTCGCGGCAAAACGGGGCATCACTTTCGAACGCACGGCGCTCGAGGCAGTGCGCGACTTCGGTCTCGAGCCGGACGACGTCTCGGGCATCGTCCTCAGCCACCTGCACTTCGACCACGCAGGCGGGCTCGGCGCGTTCCCGCAGGCGAAGGTCTACCTCCAGCGCAGCGATCTCGAGTTCTATACAGGCGAGTTCATGCGGTTCCCGCTGTGCTCGAGCGCTGCCGAGAAGGACGACATCGCCGACGTGCTGCGCCTGCGCGACGAGGGACGGCTGGAGTTGCTCACCGGCGACACCGAAATCGCGAACGATCTTCGGGTCCACCACATCGGCGGCCACACGCCGGGAATGCAGGCGATCGAGGTGCAGGGAGCGGCAGCGACCGTCGTCCTGGCGTCTGATGCTGCTCATCTTTACGCCAACCTCGAGAAGCAGGTGCCGTTCCCCGTGCTGCACGACGTGCCGACCAGCTGCGTCGCGTTCGAGCGGCTCGAGAATCTGGCTGCGGCAGGCGCAGTCGTCGTGCCCGGCCACGACGGTGCCGTCATGAACAGGTTCGAACGGTTGTCCGGACGACGCGCCGCGTTCGCGGCGAGGCTCGCCTGAGCGTTACGGCATCCGGCCGAAACCTCCGCCCGGCCCGAACCACCCGATTGGCGCAGTCAAGGTAGGGGGGTCCGTGAGCCGATCCTCTGAACGCGGACGCGGATACGGCCTTTCGGACGACGGCCAACTTTCTGCGCATCCCTGACACAGGACAGCGGAGGTCGACGTGGCTGCGGCACCCTATTTCGGCCAACCCCCGATTGCTGCCGTGACGTTGCGTCCGGGTGCCGTGGCAGTGCCGGCCCTCGCGAGCCAAGTGCGGCCTGCCCTCGTGTTGCCCGAGCGCGAGACTCGCGAGTTGATCGCGGCAGCCCGCTCGAACGACGTCGGGCAGGGCGGCAACTTCGCGGCCGGGCCGGCCGGCGTCCAGGTCTGGAGCGGCGCGTTCGACGGACCCGGCGGAACCCGGGGGCACGCGCTGCACCTCGGCTCGGTCGACTGGAGCTACAACACACCGGTCAAGCACTACGCCACGATCTACCGGGCGATGGTGACCGCGGACGGCGTCGCCTACGGCGAGACCACCGCATCGATCCTGGCGCGCGTGCTGGCACTCACCGGCTTGTCGATGGACGGAACCCGCCTGTCGCTCGCCGCCCCGCCTGCCCGCGACCCCTTCCGCCGCCGGGCCTGAGTCGCCCGCGCCGCCGCCCTACGGATAACGCGGCGGGCGCCGCCGCCCTACGGATAACGCGGCGGGCGCCGCCGCCCTACGGATAACGCGGCGGGCGCCGCCGCCAGGGAAACGCGCTCAGGATCACAACCAGCAGCGCCGCCCCCGACAACCCGATCGCCACGTAATACAGCCCGGGCTTGGTCAGCAGCAGCCCCACGCCTACCAAGATCGCCGCAACGAACACCGCTGCCCCGCAGAGCTTGATCACCAGCACGATGCATCCGCCAGCTCACCGCAGCCTTCCGTCGACTGGTCAATCATGGCGACGACACGCCGGCGGTTGGGCGACATCTTTGACCAGTGGAGCCGTCTGCGGGAGGCATGCCCCCTCGGCCTCGTACTCGGGTCAGCCATGCGACGGCGGGACCTCGGGGCCCTCGTCGACCTCGAACCCACCTGCGGGCGCCTGCCGCGGCGGGCCACTCGGCCCGTCACCGCCGCCCAAGGGCTCGGACGCCGGCGGCTGCGGCGCGCCCGGAACCGGAGGCGCGGCCACCGGAGCGAAGGGACTGGCCGGCCGAACAGGCGGCTGGACGCCGGGTACCTGCGGCGCACTGCCTGGCACGCCACCCGCACCCGGTGCGGTACCCGTGCCCGGCCCGCCTGCGAGACCCGGAGTCGCCGAAACCGGCGCGGCGGTCGGCGCGGGCCGTGGCGGAGCGCCGTCCCCTCGCCCTTCGAGGTCGCGGAGCTGACCTTCGAGGTAGGACTTCAACCGCGCGCGGTACTCGCGTTCGAACGAGCGCAG
>Ga0068855_100012215_pt1 | contig 10378 bp, 7 predicted proteins | sample KBSCornC52_FD_66592 | JGI IMG/M metagenome (GOLD analysis project Ga0068855, IMG submission 66592) | Corn rhizosphere microbial communities from Kellogg Biological Station, Michigan, USA - KBS Corn C5-2 | ecosystem: Host-associated > Plants > Roots > Rhizosphere > Soil ... | reverse complement strand
CGCCGCGGTAGAGTAGATTGATCGAAACCGCGACACTCATGCGTATAAGATATGCCTCGGTTCTGCTGGCCGGAGTGGCCCTGACTGCATGTCCGGGGATGCGAGCCCAGCTCTCCGGTCGGCAGGATCAGTTCGCTCTTACAGGTGGACAGATCTATCCGGCGCCCGGCGTTAAGGCGATACCAAACGGCGTCGTTCTGATCGCAGGGGGAAAGATTACCGCGGTGGGCGAAGCCGGCAAAATCAAAATCCCGCCCAACGTTCGGAAGATTGATTTCACCGGAAAAACTCTGGTGGCGGGGCTCTGGAATGCGCACGTCCATTTCATCGAGCCGAAATGGAACACCGCAGCTCATCCTGCGCCCGAGCAACTTACACGACAGATGCAAGAGATGCTCACGCAATACGGGTTCACATCGGTTGTCGATACGGGCTCGATTCTGCAGAACACCCTGGCCCTGCGCCGCAGGATAGAAACCGGTGAAGTTGCCGGACCGCGAATTCTGACCGCCGGGATGATCCTTTTTCCTCAGCACGGCCTTCCTTACTACGTAACAGAGTCGCTTCCGGCTGAAATGGTAAGTAAGTTCCGCGAAGGTGAGGTATCGACGCCAGAGGATGCCGTTCGGATGGTGGACAAGCAAGTGGCCGAGGGTGCGGACATAGTCAAACTGTACGTCGTGAGTTTTCTTCGGACAGCCGACGGGATAAGGCCTTATCCAATGCCGCTCTCCATCGTAAAGGCCGCTACGGAAGAGGCGCATAGAGAGGGAAAGCTGGTATTTGCTCATCCTTCAACGCCGGAGGGCATCAAACTTGCGCTCGATGGTGGCGTGGACGTCCTCGCGCATACCGCCGAGGAACCAGAATCGGGATGGAACGATTCGGTGGCTGCCAGGATGAAATCCGCTCATATGACATTGATTCCGACATTGACGTTTTTCAGCGTGGACCCGGATTTCAACCTGATCATGAATGAAGTCAAAAGCTATCAGAGCGTCGGTGGACAACTCATGTTCGGGACTGATATTGGCTACGTGGCGGACTATCAGGCCTTAACGAAGGAGTATTCATATCTGCAACGGGCGGGACTTGGTTTTGCTCAGATTCTTGCGGCGCTCACTACTACACCAGCGAGCCGTTTGGGCTACGGCGATCACACGGGCCAAATCAAGGCAGGAATGGATGCAGATTTGACCCTGCTTGACGCCGATCCGTCGCTCGATGTAAATGCGTTCTCGCGCGTTTCCCTGACGATACGACAGGGCCGTATCCTCTATCAGGCGAATACGTTCCGCCCCTAGCGATGGACGGGGTTGGTCAGGGCTCCATTGCCGGCGATGTCCCAGACTTCGATACGGGCCCACTTCCAATTGGGCGCGTCGGCGCTCCACTCAAAGGTGGCCTTGCCGAACTGCGCAGTGTCGCTAAGATCGAAAGTTCGATGAAAGGTTTGGTTCCCGTCGCCCCAGAAGATCTCACCGAAAGCCAGGGGGAAGGTCCACTGCGCCTGGGCTTTGACTTTAATGACTGAGGAAGAGGCCTTTGATATTTCGACCTCCGGCAAGAGCACCTGGCCCATCGAGATGAAGTAGCGGCCGCGGTTGACCGCCTCCAGCAGCTGCCCATAGTGATCGAAGTCCGGCAATTGGGCAATTCGAACATAGTTGGCGTTCATGTGGGCGTAGAGTTCGGATGTGTGGTCAATGGCGAACATATCGGTTTCCGCCAGAAGATTTTTGGGCGGACCCCAGTTGTTCATATCGTTCAGCAGGTTCAGCGCGCGAACTCCCTGGCGCAGGGTCGAGCGATCAGCGGGCAGGGCCTTCCAGCCGGCGCCGATGAAACGCGGATCGCGGTAGAAGGCCGTATCGCGAACCTTATCCGGATAGCCGTAGGAGTCTTTGGTACGCGGATGCGTCTGGTACATGATGCCCTTCTCAGTCCGAACCATTTCGAGGATGTCATCGGACGTAGCTACCTGATAGACCTTTCCATACTTAGGGCGATTCAGCACCAGCGAGTTACCCTCAGCTTTGCCCATGAACCAGTACACCGGCTTGGGGAAGGTAAGGGCCCAGTGACCACCGAGAATCACGTCGGCCTCTTCAGAGGGGATCAGAAGAAATTTTGAATCGGATTGCCTCCGACACATCCGGTAGTACGCATCCAGTTCTTCCAGGCGAACGTCGGTGAGGACGCGCGGATGACCATCGCCATGAAAATCGCAGGTCATCGCAGCGTCGATACCCATGTCTTCGAGCACCGGCTTGAATGGAGGAGTCCAGTTTTCTCCCTGATTCAGGGCCTGAATAGTGTAGCCCCAGTGCCAGTGGGAGGTTAGTGTCTTATACCCGGGAAGCGACGGGAAGCGGTCGCGATTGGTGAAGCGGAGGACATCATCCAGCGCCGACTCCGGCTTGCGATCGGACACGAGATAGAAAACACCCATGCGCTGGATAGTGCCTGGCGGGGCGTTGATCCAGGGATAATAGAGACCGGCGCCGTCGTCCACGGGATGGCGAACACCCATGCCCAGTTCGCCACGTCCCGTGCGTCCCGCCCAGCCGTGGAACCAGATGTAACCCATGTTGGTGGTGTAATCACGGGGGGCGATATAGGTGTGCGGCGGCGGAAATACCGCGAGACTGCCGGCGTCCAGTTGCGCCGCGACCGTTCGATAGCGGACGTACGCAGGATGCCGGTCAGGACCGGTCGTCATCTCCGTGCGGAGTTTGCCTTCGGTGTCGTAGTAGAGAACCGGAGAGACTACTTCGCGACGCCCCGGTCTGACTCCGGAAGCTGGAGCGGCGAAGCGGAGGCCGGTGTCATAAAGATAAGCGGTCATGGGTACGTTCGTCGATACCACCGCTTCCTGATAGATCAGCCGGCTTCCGGGATAGAACGTGTAAGCGATACCGCCTTCGAAGATGCCAATTTTCAGCCCGTGGAACAGCACTTCGATGCGGTTCCCTACACTGCGGGCAGTGGCGCTGACCGGCCGAAACGCGCCCTCGAACCGCCTGGTTCCTTCGGGATCACTGCCAGGAAAATCGAAGAATTCGTCGAATCCGGCGCGACCGCGGCGTTTGCCGGTATCGGCCCAGTATTGAGGGTAAGCATTGCGGATCACGTTCGACTCGCCAACGGCGATTCTCGTGATCAGCGGCTTCTGCGTGTCGAGCGAAAATTCGGCGGTCCAGGCGCGGGAGGACTCGTCCGGCCAGCGAACCGTGAGGGTGTCCGCCGTGGTGGAAACCATCACCGGCCCCTGCCGCACGGCGGAGATGTCGGCGGGCACAATCGCGGCCCGGCACATTACTGGAACCAGGAGGGCAGCGAGGAATACGAAGAACCGCATGTTACGTCTGGACAAATATAACGAATGAGGCATAATACATCACGCCAAGCCGAGTTGCCGAATGGCATCCCCTGCGCCGCTGAGATTCGCCAGCTTCATCTCCGAGTACTTGCGCGAAAGGACGACGCCCGGCACTCCCGCCTTAAACGCAGCCAGCACAGCGTCACGGGTACCCGCTGGGGTACATGAGCTGTGATTCGCCTGGGTGGGGATGTCGATATCGATACCTGGCCAGATCGCGATCTTTGTTCCGGCCGCGCCATCCATCGCTCGTTTGGCTTCCCGGGAAACATAGTCGGCGCTAAAGCCCGTGTAGGGAATCTCGTCGAAGGCTCTTTCCCTGAAATTCATCACTTTGTATTCGAATTCCATGAGAAGGTCTTCGTTGGTGAAGTCGCCGAATGCGCCCGGCCGGACGCGGTTGATATACCGCGCCATCCGCTCCCCGGCGCAGTTGTGGTACATCACTTCCTTCAGGATGTCCGTGTAGGGCTCCATCTCCCTGATTTCGCGCTCTGCCCGATAGATGTGGCTGAAGGTGCTCGAATGCTCGATGTGCCAGCCGCATGGCATATTCGGATTGATCGACTTTACCTTCGCATAGATCATTTTGTACATGTCCCGCAAGCCGTCATGCCAGAAGTGCTCCCAGGCGAGGATTTCCGGGTAGCGCATCAGTATTCGCCAGAAGGTAACATAGTGACCGTCGACGGGCTGAGTGCCTTTGCGGCAGGAGTTCTGGAATTCACTTAGCACTTCGAGGCCTTTGCGAGTGCGATCCAGATTGATGACGCCCTGTTTGCGGGCCTTCTCCTGGCAATGCTGACAGAAGCATGAGATGGGCCCGTAGCTGAGAGCATTTTCAAGCGCCCCGTTGGCTTCCATACACCACATGACGCCGTCCACGTCATGGGAGCGCATGTAATCCTCCGTCATTCCCAGCAGATAGTTCTGATAGTAAGGATTGTTGTAACAGCCACGCCGGACGAGGCGGCCCTGCAGATCCACTTCCTGAATCCTGTTTACGTTCGGGATGTCGCGGCGGATCTGGTCATCGGCCCACGTGTAGACCTTGATGCCGCGCTGGTGGGCGGCCGGCAGCACCGTTTCCAGAATGTCTATTTCGGGGAACTCGGGGGCGCGGGTGTCCTGCGGATTGATGCCTGTGTCTTTGTAATACTGCGGGTGGATTTTGCAGTAATTCCCGCCATGGAACTCAGGGTATTGCTGCTTGCCGTGGTCCGGCACAGGATGACCAGGCAACTGGCGCCCGGCGATGCCGTTTCCGAAGTCGTATACAGCAAGGAAAAGAGCGTTTACGCCGGCCTTTTCCTGAAGGAGATCGAGTACCTTCTCAACGCCCTCGTCCATAAACGACTCGGCGCCGATCTGAATTGCGATCGTTTTCTTTCCAGCCGGTACGGGCGCCTGTTGCGCGGCGCTCGCATCGGCGGCGGAAATGGCCAGACCGGCAACCGCGGATCGCAAAAACTCTCGTCGTTCCATGTTTCCCCTCCTGAAGGGATTGTCATTCTCGATCTTCTCGCCACCACTGCTGCGCGCGAGCGCCTGTAAAGCCGCATGCCGGATCATGTGCCGCGATGGTGGCAGGCCGGTGGACATCAGAATGCAACGGCATTGACGCGTTTGCGCTTCCGCCTTTTTCCAAACGATGTATCAATCTAATGACAAACGCAAACAAACGTCAAGCTAAAGCGCAAGAGCACGCAAGTCGAGAGAAGAACTGGTAACGGAAGGGTTATGTTACCGCGAAGGAAAGTATTTGTGGGCGATCAGAGCGGGCGCCGCGCTTTGCCTTCGACTACCCGGCCAGCGTCGACCCGTCCGCTGGAGATACTTTGACGAACTGAGCGAAGTTTGCGTTTACGGCCGCCAGGACCCTGTCGTATTCGCTCCACGCATACAGGGGAACAGTGTTCTTCTTGATCTTCAGCGCACGATGTACGTTCAGAACGGATCCGCTCACCGAATAGGCGCATTCATAATCGAGGGCATCGCTCGACTCGCGCCCTGGTGCCGGGATCTCCAGCGAATACCCCGCGGCAGCGTAATTATCGCGTTATAGATGGACTCGCTTGTATCGCCGAGATCGATCGGTTGGGAGGGCTTGGTATCAGCCGCGGCCAGGTCGTATGGCGGAAACGGCGGGACAATCTGCAGATGATTCCAGTCCGCATATCTTTCGCGCGCGTAATCGTATGCGAGGTGGAATGGTTTCGATGTGTCCTGTGGGTTCGAAATGTCCGCCGCGCTCACTTTGCCCGTAAAACCTGTTCTGTACGAGATCTGCTGCGTCGCTTGTTCCCATTGACCAGGATTCAACTGATGGAAGAGAGTTCGCATGACAAGTTCGGAATCGCCTGTGAGCCTCCATTCGATGTGTCCGACCAGATTACCTTCCGGGCTGAGCGAATCGGGCGGGGTGCTCATGAGACGAGGGGTTTCCCGCGCCGGCATGACACGACCCTGTTTGCCACGCAACGATTTCTGGATAAATCCGAATGGCGCAACTTCCGGCGTGCTGTCGAGCCAAATGTAGTTGACGTCTGCGTTTGGAATCACCGTGATCGCGTGATTAAACTGGGCGAGCGATGGCGCGTCGGCATCGAATGGAAGGTCCTCTCCGATCAGTGCGGGCCAGGCCTCGATTCCGGCGGCCGTGAGCAGCGCACGCAGAAGCGTATCTTGTCCTTGCAGTCGCCGTAGAGATTCGACAGTACCTCATCGGCCGCATGCGGCTGATAACGCGCATCGCCGAGGGAAATCGAAACGTACTGGAATCCGGTCGAGACGTAGTCATAGATGGCACGCTCTTTTTCAGCAGCCGTCGCGCGACCCCGGGCCAGCTCCGAAGCTTTCGCCTGGATGGCTGGAGTAACCGCCGGTTTCGGCTCGGCGAGCCCCGCGTACCAGCGCCCACGGTCCTCCCAACTCTTCAGCGTCGTGACCTCAACGGAGGTGTTGGGCCGTTGCGCGAGCCTGCGTCGGGCGCCTTATTTTGTATTGAATGCGAACTCGACCAGAAGTAGACTTCTCGGGGATTCGGTTGGGTCGTCTTTTGTTCCGTAAATTTTGAGCTCACGGCGGGCGCCAGCCACCTTTACGTATTTGTCCGCTGGCACATCGACCGTCAGCGTCTCGGATTTCACTGCGCCTTCGTTGATGAAGTCGTGCGTATACCAGAACTGATCGGGAATATCTGGCCTGGTCTGTGTCCAGCGAACGCGATATTCGAGGGTGTCGCCCGCTGCGAGTGAACGTACCGGAATCTGCAGCGCCCGGACGTGGCTGTACATCGGCGCGGCCTGAGTTGCCGGCGAGAGCGTCTCCTGAAAGTTCGAAGGCGGCGTCTCCACAATCGAGCCATCCCGGTGCGCACGCGTACGTAATCCACGCTCAGCTCTTCTCCGCTGCTGTTGAATGAAAACGCGAGAACACCAAGCTCGCGAACCGCCGCGCTGGACTCGACGCGGGCAACTACAGTGAGGGTCCGCTCGCCTGTGCCATCCCATTCGAAGCGCACTACCGTGTCGAATTTTTCGATCACGATCCCGCTCGCGTCCTGTAGTTTTTCCCGCGCGGCGGGTGGATTCTCCGCGGGCGGCTGACACCACGGCCGGTCGGGCGCTCCGGCCAGGGCCATAATTACAGGGACAAACACGATCATGTCGGCTCACAAGCGCGCTGCGGAACTTCATTCTGACAGTGGGTTGTGCTTTTGTCCGCAATGTGGCTGGTATATAGCCAGCCAGTACTCGCCGACGGCTACATCAGGACGTACTCCTGCCTCCGCCACGTTTGGCCTGACGTATTCGGCGAAAACAGCGGCGCGGAATAACGGCTCTACCAGGTCAGACGGGCGTTCAGTTGCGCGACGCGAGCGCCTCTTGTATTCGTGAATCGACCGAACGAACCGTTGGTGATATCTGTTGAGGCGAGGCTGCTCAGGCTCGTGTGATTGAACGCGTTGAAAGCATCGATCCTTATCTGCAACTGGGCCTTCTCGACGATGCGGAAGTTCTTACCCAAAGACAGGTCCGTATTCCAGAACCCGGGCCCCCGAACGGCGCCGCGTCCCAGATTGCCGGGGCGAACCGGGAGTCCCGAGGCCGAACTGATCGGAACCAGGACGAAGGATGATTTATTGAGGTACTGAAGGGTCTGTATGTAGTCGGAGGTAGTCGGTTGGCCCGAGATATCAGGGCGGCTGATATTTTCACCGGTTGTTTCGGTAATGATCAGGGGCTGACCCGAGGCCGCTGTGACGATACCGGAGAACTGCCAGCCTCCAAATGCCTGCCGCAATAATGCGTTACCGAACGACGCGAGCGAGGGAAGCTGATATACCCAGTCGGCTGAGAAATAATTGGTGACATCGCCGTCGGCCGGGCCCCATTCCGGCCGAAGATTGAAGAAGTTCTGTGCGCGAACGTTGGCGTCGTTTTGATAATATGCGCCAATATCTCCACTGTCTGTAGCCAGCTGCTTTGCCCAGGTATAGCCAAGCGCGAAAGTGAAATTGTGCGAGAATCGCTTGCGCAATGAGGTTTGCCAGGAATGGTACCAGCTCGTTTGCGAATTATCCAGATAATAACCCTGCCCAATCGATGGATTCAGGCGCACACCGGTGACGCGGTCGGGAAGATTGTAGGTACGGTTCAATGGGAACTTGAGCCCGCGATTGCCAACGTATGCCGTTTCAAGTACCAGTGACGACGTAAGTTGATGCTGGACGCCTAAATAGGATGACAGTACGTAAGGCATCTGGAAATTCGGGTTGATCACCAGCGTCGGCTGGACCTGCTGACGAGGCTCCAGGATCGCAGCTATCGTCTCGTTATAGACGGGGAACTGAAGGTGATTCGCTATCCCGTCCTGTCGGCTAAGAATGGTGCGGAACGGCAAATATTTTGCCCCAACGGCGCCACTGAAAACGCCTTCGGCAACGGGACTGAACATAACGCCATATCCGCCCCGTATGGTTGTCGTACTCTTGCCTGTCACGTCATAAGCGAAGCCGAAACGCGGAGCAAGATTGACCCAGCCGTCCGGGTTATAGGGATTGTTCGGGCTCCGGACCGGTCCGAAATCAAATCGGTTGTCCAGAAGGCCATCCAGATTGTACAGTCCGAAGTCCTGGCCCGCTTTCCTCGGCGTGGCAACAAAGGTCGAGTCGTAATCGTAACGAATCCCCATGTTTAGAGTGAGGCGTTTCGACAGTCTCCAGTTGTCCTGAATGAAAGCGCCGACGACGAAGTTGCCCCCGTCATAGCTGCCATTGCCGAACGTGATATTGAAAGAGCTCGGCGTATTGGCCAGAAGGTCCGCTTTGGTACTGAAGTTGATCGTCGGGTTCTGTGGATTCGTGCGGAACACACCATAGTGCATATAGACAGCGCCGAATTTCACACTGTGCTTGCCGATATAACGCGCGTACTTCTGTTCGAGGCTCCATGTTCTGCCCTCTTCCAGCCAGAGTTCCGCGCCAGGCGTGGAGAATCCGGCGTAGGATAGCTGCGGCAAGCGGCCACCGTAAGGCAGAGTCTCAGGGATGCCCTGATTGAAATAGGCATCCACCCGAGACATATCGTTGAGGTTATATCCGAAGCGCGTTTCAGAAGTCCAGGTCGAAGCGCCGATCACATAACTTGCCGTGCCGCGCTCGGTATAGCCATGATAGACCTGATCATTCGAGTGATCCAGAAAGATCCGTGGAGTGGTTAAATCGGGCCGCCCGTGCGTATAGGTCAAGGACAGATTGCTGTTGTTCGTTACGCGGATATCACCCTTTACATCCACGTGATTGTCGTTCGCCGTCTGGGACCCGGCGCCGATGTAAAGCGCGGCGTCATCTGTCGGCGCGTAGCTCTGATTCGGCAACGGAAGCACTTTCAACGGCGTCGCATAGGCGGGGATCGCCGTGATCAGCTGATCACGAAATCCCGGGGTTGGCACTGTGCCGCTGATTACCTGAGTAATCGATTGCCTGTATCCTTCATAATCCGCGAAGAAAAAAGCCCGATCGTGCTTGATCGGCCCACCGAGGGATCCGCCGAACTGGTTGAACACGGCATTGGGCTTGTTTTTCAGAAACTGAAGGCGCGCATTGAGGTTGTCAGCCTGGAAGTTTTCGAAGGCGCTGCCGTGCCATGAATTGGTGCCCGAGCGGGTAACCAGGTTGACGTTGCCGCCGAGCACCTGACCATATTCGGCCGGCAGGATGCCCTTCGTCGTCTCCACCTGTTGAACGGCTTCGAGGCTTAGCAAATTGATTTGCTCGAAATTGCCTCGCATCGAGGTGGTCCGGCTTTCCGGGTCCGCAGTCGCATTCGTGCCATCTACGGTGTACAGCGTCCCCGTTTTACCTACACCATTCAACCTGACGAAGCCCGCGCCCGGGCTTACTCCCGTGCCGAGCCCAAGCAGGTTGGAAACATTGCGTTTCGACAGCGGCAGTTCGGAAGCCTCAAGCGTCGTAACACTGTGGGACTGCTCGGAGGACACAGCATTGACGAGGGGCGCAGTGCTCTCGACAGCAACAGTTTCACTCACCTGACCGAGTTCCAGAGCATACGTCTGCCGCACAGCTGCTCCACCGGAGAGTTCGAAATTTCCGGTCTGCAAGGTTTTGAATCCAGTCGCGGTAATCCTGACCCGGTAGGTGCCGACGCGGACAAAATCGAACTGAAAACTGCCATCCGAAGCGGTGGGCTTGGAATCGCTTGCCCCCGTGCCCTGATTGATCAGCGCTACCTGCGCGCCGGCAATGACGGCGCCGGATGGGTCCGTTACCGTTCCACCAAATGAAGCCGTTGTCACCTGTGCCGCTACGGGTAAGCACGCCGCAATCAATGCAACAAAACCGCTGCAGACGTGAGCACGCAAGAGCAGGCAGTCAGATGTGCCGCGGTACGGGAAGTTACGAATGCTCATCTCAACCCCTCATGATTCATGACCGCCCGATGGCTGATAAGCAGCGGGCGAGCCGGGCGGCGC
>Ga0068855_100012213_pt1 | contig 10380 bp, 19 predicted proteins | sample KBSCornC52_FD_66592 | JGI IMG/M metagenome (GOLD analysis project Ga0068855, IMG submission 66592) | Corn rhizosphere microbial communities from Kellogg Biological Station, Michigan, USA - KBS Corn C5-2 | ecosystem: Host-associated > Plants > Roots > Rhizosphere > Soil ... | reverse complement strand
CCGAGATGCCCTTGAGGGCGAGGCGATAGGATATCTCCCGGTAGGTTGGGACCGGGCTTTCGGCGCGCATTTCCAGAATCGCCGCGCGCGTTTCTTCGGTGATGGGCTGCCGCATGCGCAAATCCCTCAGACAGATTCGGGAGTTAGACCAGCCGTGGGCCGTAATCGGGCAGGCGGTCAAACTGAACGCTGGTAATTTTGCAGGCGTGCTCGCCGCCCCGCCACAGTTGGTTCTCGCAGATCGGGCAAAGCGCTTCCCCGGCCTTAACGAGGCGATTAGCCGCCCTGAACCCTGTTTTGAGCGTTGGGCGCATGGGCAGCCCGGCAGTGTTAACGATTTGCGAGGCGTATTGCTTGATCATTTCGAGCTCAGCCGCGATCAGATCAGGCGGGTTGTGCATCAGTATCCGAACCCGGACATCTCCGACCGCGTCCCGCACGCGCCGCTGCAGCCTCAAAGCCGTTTTTGCGCTGATGTATTTGTAAAATCGGCTGTTGGCGTGGATGGTCTTGCCGACGTAAAAAATCCCGCTGTCGTCTTCCAGTGCATATACGAACGGGCCCGGAATCGACCTGGCCTCTTCGAACGTATAGCGCTTTTTTAGCTTGGCTTTTGAAAGGCGAAAACGCATTGATTTTGTTGCCTTTCACCATCGCTCCCGCTACCCGGTCGGGCGGCATTCTGAAAGCAAAGCACCCAGAAAACCCAATAGGAGTGCGGGTTTGATTGTGAACATGCAAGGGAAAATTACAGAGCGGCTGGTTAGCTTGTTCCGCGTTTCGGAACTTGCCGTCACAGGTAGTTGTCCAGCTCGTCAGCAACGCGGGCGAAGGCTTCGGCGCGCGACCGGCAAATGATCTGAAGCTTTCGGATCAGCTCGACCGGGATGGGGCTGCGGCCCTTGCTGTAATAGCGGATCATGCGGGCGCCGATGCACATCATTTGCGCCAGGACCGTCTTCCAGCGCTGCCCGTACAGCATTTCACCGATCTGGTTGAAACGGTCGAAGGTGAACATCTGGCCCAAAGCGCCATCTACCCCGCCAGCCTGGCTCTATGCGCCATCGCCTCGGTGATATCGCAATCAGGAATGCTGACCTTGATCCCGTTATCGAATGCGAGGGTCGCTTGGCCCCTGACCGAATAGAGGAATTCCATGATCTGGCCTTCGTAAAGCGCGTGGCGGACGACGCGGACCACGGTGCCTTTTTTGAACTTGGCCTCGGCGAATTTGGGCTTAGCCTTTGCGGCTTCGCGGTGTTCCTCGGCATCGGCATCTTTCAAAGCCTGGATCTCCCATTTGGGAACGGTGGCATAGGCGCCGCGGGCGTTTTTGAAGATGTCGCGGACGCCATGCAGGGCAATGACCGCAGCAGCCTGGGCGTTCAGGATATCCGGATTCGCCGGATCGCTGGGCAGATGGACAAAAGCATACCGCCCGGGCAGCCTGGGCTCAGGGACCGGCCGGTGCTGGCCTTCCACCAATTTGCGGCGCCAGGACATGGGGAGGAGGAAATCCACACCTCGGGCCACTATCTCTTGCTTGGCGGTCAGCATCATGCCCTGCCCAGCTTCAGCCTCCAGCAAATACCAATCATAGCGGTAATTGGGGTTGGTCATTTTTCCTCCTTTGCGGCGTCGATCAAATGCACCGGTTTCTTTGCCCATTCCGCCGCATGTCTCACAAAGCGCCATACGCGCGCCCACCATGGCATCGTATTTATCGTCGGCGCGGCCGGGCCACCTTCGGCCATCTGCCGCGCCATGCGGTCTAGAGGCCCGGCCCAAGTGTCGGGGCGCTGCGCAAGGTCACCGTTCGGCTTGATCGCCTTTTGGGAAGGTTTGGCCTTTTTCTTCTTCGGCCTTTCGGCGGCGACTTGGCGCTCGGCTGGCACCGCCCCCATCTCCCGCAAAATTCCGCGAATATCTTGGCAATGATTGAGTGGTCCCTTTCGGTCGCTACCGGTGACTGGGTAGATCGCCTTCTTGCTTTTCCCGTTAAAACTTAGGATGCAGTACGCATGGCGGCTGGTCTTGGTGAACTTGGCCGTCACCCCTGGCCATTTGGCGATCTCCGCCATGGCCGCTGTTTCGTACCTCTTGTCGCCGGCGATGCCGATCATGGCCATCCCCTTTCCGACACTTCGTTGCAGCTACCGGTTTTTCTAATGCGCACGATTGCACCAGGGCGGGCCTTATCCAGATTTGCCCAGCACACGTCATAGCCCGCAGGTGCGATAATGGAATCCTGGTGCCGCAGAACGGTGATCTCACCCCCGGACAGGCATTCGTGCTTCAGTGTGGCGCGGACCGCCTCTTCCGCTGTTGCGCCCATGGCCATGGCACCAAGGGCATAATCCGCACCGCACCCATGCGCGTCATATTCAGCCTCGTACCGCTCCCAGCCGTGGATCGTCAGGCGCAGGATGGGATGGCCAGGAGTGTAGATGAAGCCATGGGCTGCGTTCTTGTCGTCACCAAGGTCTGGCGTGTCGCCGGGCATGCCGGACCGAAACCAGTCGAGGAAGCGCAGCGCGCCTGGCATGGCGCCGGCAGCGGCCGCAAGGACCGTCCCGCGCTTGGCAATCTTGGTGATCGAGGCGCCGCGGTGCGATTCTCCCTGCGTTGCTTGGGTGTCAGCAGCCAGAACCCCGTCCCTGTAAGCGATGATGGTCATCACGCGCTCGCTTTCTGCCGCTGGGGCTGGGTCATTTCAGCAAGGATCGGTGCCGGCACCTTGCAGCCGTCAGATCCAGGGGGTGGCCCCCATTCACCAACCCAAATTGCCTTGCTCAGATAAGCCCGAAGCCGCCCCTTCCATTCGTCGTCATCGCAATCCTGGAAGATCACCGGCGCCGGACCGGCGGCAGCCGCGCGGTCCCGCAATTCGCATGCGATTGGGCGCAGATAGCTTAACGAGGTCGCGCGCGCGCCGGACGACCTGGCCTTTTTTGCCGCATCCACAAGCGTTTCACGGGAAACACCCGTCGTCCGCAAAACGTCAAAGAAATCACCCCAGTTTCGCGCATCGTTGGCATTGAGGCCCAAAAGCCCGCAGATTTGCGCAAAAGCTTGCTCGTCCAAGGTTCTCGCGTCTGACGAAGCTTTAGCTTCGTCTGACTCTGGTTCTGATATGCTATTATTTTGCAATTCGTTTGCTATTGGGTTTGCTATTACCTTTGCTATTGTTTTGCCATTCTCTGTTTTTCTCCCGCTCCGCCCCCTCGCCGCTTCGCCGCCCGCCTTGCCCGCTTCCTGCCGCCGGCGATATTTCTCCTCTTGCTCCTCCTTCACCTCATCGATCCGCTTATGCCGCCATTCCACAGTCGGCGTAACGGTGAAATACGGCTTAAGCACGGGGCTGATCGCCCGCCACTGGCTCACGCTAGTCTTGGTAATGGCCCGGAGAACGCGAGAATCGTCCGGCGGCGGCCCCTTCATCCAGTAATCGAAGATCAGCAGGACATAGGCGCCGTGCTGCTCGACGGTCAGCCGGCTGGTGTCGCGGAGATAATCCCCGATGTAAAACGGCATCCAGGTGTCTGGCTTGCTCACCGGTATACCTCATGGTCATGCCCGGCGCCGCCGAACGGATCTTCGTCCCGGATGGCATTGGCCCCGATATCGACAAAGCATTTGATGGTATCGCTGGCGCCGTGGCGGTTCTTGATGATGCCAAGCTCCAGGCGGTTCTTGACGGGCTCGTATTCCGCCAGCCATTCCCCGAATTTTGGGTCCCTCTCGCCCAAGGCGGGCTTGCGGTGGCGGATGTAATGGGCCGGGCGGAGCATGCCGATCACCACGTCCGCATCCTGCTCGATCGATCCGGATTCTCGAAGGTCGGACAGCAGCGGCATGCGCTCCTTTTCCGGCCGCTTTTCGATATCGCGGGAGAGCTGGGAGAGCAGCACCACGGGCCACTTGATGGCCTTGGCCAGACCCTTGGCCATGCCGGTCATTTCGGTCAATTCGGATACTCGGTGGCCGCGGTAGCGTTCGCTCGGGGCCACGATCTGCAGGTGATCGATGATGACGATCCCAAGCCTCCCGTCGCGCTGGGAGGCCCGTGCGCGCGCAAGGGCCGCAATTTCCGCCATGGTCATCCCGTCCCGGTCATGGATCGAGATGGGCAGGGATTTCAGGTCGCGGGCGGCCATAGCCGCACGCTCAAATTCCCGCTCGCTCACCCGGCGCTTGAGCAGCCTGGAATAGTGGATGGGCGAGATGGCTCCGCTTTCCAGGCCATAATAATCCAGGTCGCAGACCAGCCGGGCGGATAGCTCCCGTTTAGACATTTCCAGGGAGAAGTACTCGGCACCGATGCCGGCGCGCGCGGCTGCCATGGCCAAGGTGGTGCCAAAGGCGGATTTACCCATGCCAGGCCGGCCGGCGACCACGATCAGGTTTTCCGGATAGAGCGCGCCCAGCAGTTCATCCAGTTTTCCAACGCCCGTGGGCACGCCCAAAAGCTTTGATGGGTCATGGTTTTGCAGCTCCAGCATCAGGGCCTGGGCCGCATCCCCTGCCCCGCATGTCCCGGTCCTGAATTCATTCTCGTTTGCCACGCGGTCGGCAATGGAGACCACGGGCGAAAATGCCTGGATGACAGGTATGGACCGCTCGGCAAGGCAGGCGATGCCCTGCTCCATGGCATGCATTCCCGCGCGGCGCTGCGCCAGCTCGCGAAGGATGCGGGCGCAGTCCGAAATATTGAGGGTCGAGGGTGCCGCGGCGACCAGGCTGCCCAGATAAGACACCCCGCCCAATTCGACCATGCCCGGGTCCTCCTTCAGGCTGGAGGCGACCACGATAGGCGCCGCAACCATGTCGGCGGTTAAGAGCGTGCAGATCGCGTCCCAGATGCGACCATGCAAAGGATCGTGGAAATCATCCGGGCCAATATAAGCCGCGGCCTCAGCCTGGCGCTTGTTGTTCGCCAGGATGGTGCCCAACAGCGCCTGTTCCAATTCAATATCGAATGGGGGCGCGGGCGGCTGCGGGGCGATTGGGGCCAGCATATTCATTGCTCGACCCCGCAGGCGTAATCAACGCCAGCCCAAAACGCCTTTGCCATGGCCTGCGCCTCGGCAAACAAGCCTGCGGCCATAATTGGGTCGGATTCCGCCACTGCGTTGAATTGTGCAATTTTCTCCCGAAACGGCGGGTATACCTCCGCCAGCCGAGGGCGGTGGTTGCTGTTGGCGCTAAGGTTGATGCGGGCCAGATTGTTCATTTCGCCACCGCCGGGCTGAATGAAGCGGTTACCGGCTCGCCGGATTCGGCCTTTGCCTTGTCGGCCAGTTCGCATTCGATCCGGCCAAGGACCCGCCCATGGTCCGTCGCCTCAAACCGCATGACATCCCTCTGTCCCGGTATGGTGATGCGGGTGATGGAGAACTCGCAGGGCTGGTCTGGGAGGTAATTGGTCATGCGGATGCGACCTCCCGCTTCGGAGCGTAGAGGATGACGGCGTTTGCCTTGGGCCTCATGTCATTGGACCAAAGGAACCAGGCATGGTTCTGGCTGGGGCTTGCGGGGCCGTCGAACCACTTTATGCGTTTGCGGAGAACGATCTTTGCGGCAAAGCATGGGCATTCGTCGAACACATCGGCGCGGCCACCGGCGCTGTCGAAATCGATTGGCAAAAGCAGCGCCAGGAATCCGTAATCCCTCATGCGCTCCAAGCCGCGGCGAATAAAGGCGTCGGCCAGCGTTCCGCGGGGGCCATAGGGCGGGTTTGTTATGATGCCGTCATAGTGCATCAACGGCGAACTGGCGTTGCTGAGAAAATCCAACGGGACGGTCGAGCGCGGGCACCCATGGTCGGTTACGTCACTGGCATGAACATGCGCGCCGTGCGTCGTCAGGGCTGTGACCATCTTTCCCGAACCGCAGGCAGGCTCCCAGATGGTCTTGAATCGAAGCGGGACGAACTGCGCGAGGCAATCGACCACCCAAGCCGGCGTCTCGTACAGGTCAAAGGCCATCCGCTCGCGGCCAGAATTGCGCTGGCTCATGGCGCCCCCACCACAGCGGGCCATACCTGTATGTTCATGCCTTCGATGTCAGCCCAAGTTACGGTTGTGCTGCGGATGTAGGGCGATGAATCGTCTTTCAGGATGCCGATGCTTACGAGCAAATCGCAGACGGGCTTGCAGAAATTATCCCCGTCGCGGCGCGGGTGCTGGTCTTCTACCAGGATCGTGACGTTCGCGCGTCCGACCATGCGCTGCCGACATTGGGCCGCAAGTAGCATCCCAGCATCTTTGATCCAACGCCGGTATTTCGCGGTCTTGACCCGCCCTGCCCCAGGCACATTGGCGAATAACTCATTTGCGCTAGGCGGCAGAATTGGCAGAGTAACCCTAATAGGCCCGGTCGCGTCGGGCCTTTGGTCGTATGCAGATGGGATGTTTTTGTTTTTCTTCACGGTATGGCACTTTGCCCGATGACAGCTAATAACGCCCGGCTAGATCGTGAATTTTAGCCTCGTCGTCGGTGTTGCAAGGGTGTTGAAATGGCTTTCTCTACACTCCAACCGAGCTGCGAGACACGGTTCGAAAAGATATGAATCGGCATAGGTGGTTTGGCGATTTCGTAAATATCGCAGAGTTTCATTTTTACGCCATTGTGGGTTGTGGTTCGCGCGTTTGAACGATTGCGCGCTTGCATCGCTTTGGTGGCCCAACGGCAATTGCTAGGCTCGTAGTTCCCGTTATTGTCGATGCGATCAATTGAATGATCTGGTGACGGACGCGGCCCCATATCTGCAATGAACGCGTCGTATGAGTCTTGCCACCTCTCACAAACCGTAATTCCGCGACCGCCATATAAGCGGTAAATTCTATGGCGCGGGTTGCTGCACCGAGATTTCATTTCGGCCCACGCACAATATTCCCTCGGCAATGCCATCCGCATTCTGCTCGGCGCGCGCTCGCGCAAATTCACGATGCGGTTATCGTCTCTGATACCATTTATGTGCTCTATCTCGCCGGTCGGCCACCTACCGTGGGCCAGCAGCCATGCAACATGATGAGCGCGGAGAAGCCTTCCCTTGAAGGCGAGGCATATATATCCCTTTGCACTTTTTGAGCCAACCAACGTGCCGGCTCTAAAGCGCGCGCGAGTGTGCGCCATCCTAAATTCGCCACTGGTCGGATCGTATATCCATAGCGATTTTGCTTCTTCCGGCGTTGGAAGTTCCTTTTCGAGGCTCAATCTACCCATTGAACCCCCTCTCTCCGGTTAAACGAAATTGCTGACTATCCCGCATGTGCGCGGCACGCTTGCCGACCAGATCGCGGGACATTGCTTCCTCGGCCAATTCATCCTGCAACTGCTTGTGAATGCGCTTGCGGGCGTCTTGGTCGATGCGGGATTGGGGGGCAACGGGGTGGAATGTGAGGGTCATGGTTATATTCGCTATCAAAAAATGACGTTGCCGCGACCGTCGCAATAGGTCCGTGCCCATTGCCAATCTCGGTCAGACCAAAGGCTTGTGCTTTCGCCCCACGGAGCGCGGCTTGGGCGCGTCCACTTCCACCCGGTTTTTTGGTGCAGCCACCACATCATTTCCGCCTCGCGCTTGGCAGCATGGTCACATTGCTTGCGGTGAGTGCGGCTTTGGCGCGTTTCGCCCTATGCTTCATCATATGCTCGGCCAGGGAATAGACAGCGCCCATTTCCCGAACTTCGGCATAGTGTCCGGCGGATTGAAGGGTTGCGGCGATGAGATTCGCATCCCGGAGGGACATTGTGTTTGTGACGATGGAGCGGGGGCCGTCATCTGTCGAAATGCACAGCACCAGCTTTGTGTTGGCATCGGGGTTTGTGTTGGGGGTGTCGGTCATTCCGCTGCTCCCAACATGGAAAGCTGTTCTGCCTTTGGCGCTTCATCTTTGAATAGACGGGGCTGGCGATAGGCTTCTTCGATACGCCTACAGGCGATGTCGAAATACTTGGGCTCTTGCTCAATTCCGGTGAATGAGCGGCCCGTTGAGGCGCACGCAACGCCAGTTGTGCCAGAACCCATAAACGGGTCCAGGATGGAAAGAGCGGTTGCCGGAAGCTGAAATATGCACCACTCCATAAGCTCCACAGGCTTTTGTGTGGGATGTTCCTTGTCAAATGAAACAACGTGGCGCTTAAACATCTTTGCTGGCTTGGACATATTCGTCCAAGCTTTTTCGCACATGGCCAAAGAGAAGTTTTCCGGCTGCACTTTGTCCCAAATTAGGAAGTGCTGCGATGGCGGAAGGTGGAAGTAATTCCCACCCCATATAATTTGGACTGGGGCCGCCGCCCGCACCAGATCCATCAAGTCAGCCGTTGGAACAGCGTTGTCCCATGCCATCTTTTCGTGCTTTTGCCGGACGGGGTTGGCGGCGATACCGATTCCATAAGGCGGATCAGTCACAACGGCATCGACCTTGCCAAGAGTTGGCAATATCTCCCGGCAATCACCCAGATACAGCGTGGCATCGCCTATATGTTCAACGCGGGGCATTATGTCCCCCTCTCAAACAAACGGCGGATGATGTACTGACGGGCAAAGCTCGCCAGGGTCATAACCAAAGTTATGATGATGTTTTGCCGAAGCGATATATTGAAACCCAACGCGCGCAAGACCGTAAACGCTAGGACGTATTGCAGTATAATACCCGCAGCGATGTTGGCGGTTGCTTCATAGGCAGAGACGGTGCGCGTTTGCATTATTCGCTATTGTCCCCCCGCATGATTGAATTAACGGCCCGCGCTATTGCAGCGAATTGGTTTGGGCTCATGTTGAGATTGCCGCCGCATTGGGCGAATATCCGCGCCAGCAATTCAGGGTCGCGGCGCATGGAGTTCATCAGCTTTTCGTAGCTGAGTGCAGCCTCGCCGGCCTGAACCTTCTTGAAGCCGCTGGGCGTCATGCCGGCAATGCGCGCGCCTTCCTTGGCGGAAAGCTTGTTGGCCCATTCTTTCAAAATAAGAACATCAGCATCCCGAAGAGTTTCGGAATCCGCGATAACAGTCTGGCTTTTAATAGTCCGTGTAAAATTCACCGTCTTATCCCTCAATGATTCGCGAGGGAACGACGCATTTGAGTATTTATAATCTTGAAAATCAGAGACGGAGTGCGTTGGCGCGCACTCTCGAATTGATTGAGGCGAACGAAGTGACATTGCGGGGGCTTGCATTAGAGAACCCCCGCCGACTGCTGCTTATCGTATTGTTGAAACGGCTCCGCGCCCAAGCTGACAGGCTTGAGGCTGGGCTGGTTAAACCCGGTAGCCGAGCGTGCTAGAGCGTCCGCAAGCGGCTGTGGAATTGGATTGTTCAGCGCCTCGACCAAATCCAGGCGCTCGGCATATTCCCGGCATGCGCGGCAATTGCAGGGGTCTTGATGTGGGAATTGCGCGTTCATTGTTCCCAACCCCTTTCGGAATCGGCGCAATGAAAACGGAGGTATTCGCTATTCCAAGGGCGGCAGATGGAAATGCCGATCCCCAGGAGCGTGCCCGGAGTGAAAACGATAATTGCGATCAGCCCCCAGCCCATGGCTATCGGCGCCCCGTAGCGTGGTCGATGCTAGCGATGCTGGTGCGCCCGCAAATAAAACCCCTGCCCTCGCCGCCAATGATGGGGCGAACGGTGGGGGCGTTACCACCGCCTGCGACGAGGACAGACTCCATCCTGCGACCAGCGTGAAGCAGGAAGGAATTGGGATTGGGGCGTTTCACGATGCCCTCGCCTGCGCTTCTGGTGCCGCATCTGCCGGCGGGCGGTAGTCGCGCATGAAAGTGCGGACCTTTTGCTCGGTCTCGGGCCACAGCCGGCGCCCGGCCTTCAGATCGGGAACAAGGCTGGGATCGCCCAATGAAAGCCGGCCAAAAACGGTCGGGGTCATCTTCGCCAGGTTCAGAAACGCTTCGATGTCGGCTAGCAAATCGCTCATGGCGCCTACGAATAGGACTATTCCTATGCTCTTGGCAAGAGGAAAATTCCTATTAGGCCTGATAGGTCGAATCCTATTATGGTTTCGTCATGTCCCAGGTGCGTGAATTGATCCGCGCGAAAATCGCGGAACGGCGGCTCTCTATGAAAGAGCTATCAACCGGCGTGCTGGGCAAAAACCATGCCTATTTGCAGCAATTTTTAGAACGCGGCATCCCATTGCGCCTACCGGAGGATGCACGCGCCCGCCTGGCCACCGCTTTGGGAGTATCCGAAGCTGATTTGAAAGAGCCTGCTAACCATGGCGGAAAAGGTTCGATAGCGGACCGCCATACCCCTGCCACAATCCCGCCCGGCGATGACAAACTAAAGGTGCTTGGAATGGCCGAGGGCGGCCCAGACGGATGGTCTCTCTGGAATGGGGATGTGATCGACTGGATC
>Ga0068855_100012212_pt1 | contig 10381 bp, 5 predicted proteins | sample KBSCornC52_FD_66592 | JGI IMG/M metagenome (GOLD analysis project Ga0068855, IMG submission 66592) | Corn rhizosphere microbial communities from Kellogg Biological Station, Michigan, USA - KBS Corn C5-2 | ecosystem: Host-associated > Plants > Roots > Rhizosphere > Soil ... | reverse complement strand
TCTGTTTCTTATTTTGCTCGGCTATAAAATCGTTGGAAATTTCGAAATTTGCTGGCATATGTGCTTACCTCATAAACCCATCCTGCAGGCCGCCATCCACCGGAATTATATGTCCGGCCGTCTTTCCTAACCGTTTTGACACTAGGAGAAAAATGGCCTCAGCCTGATCGGCAGGCTCGATCGGCGTTTGAGTCAAAGAACGTTTTGCGTAAAAGTCCGACAATTTTTCCCGCAGAGTTTCAGTCTCTTCTGCTTCATCGAACGGTATATCGTATTTGGTAAGTGACGCAATAACCCTTTCACGCGGAAACATTGTGCTTCCCTTAACGACGGTTGCCGGCGCTACCGCGTTCACCCGTACCAACGGCGCCATCTCGACGGCCAGTTCCCGAACTAGATGGTTTGCCGCGGCCTTGCTCGTGTCGTACGCCAGACTTCCCTTTTTGGCAACCACAGCGTTTGCACTTGTGGTCAAAACTATATTACCTGTCAGGCCTTGTCTCCTAAATACTTTATAGGCTTCATCGGCAACAATGTAGGCTCCTTTTACGTTGATGCCGAAAGTGAAATCCCATTTGTCGTCATCGACATGGCCCGACTGGTCTGGCGGGACAAAGACGCCGGCTGTAACGATCACAGAGTCAATACCGCCATACGCGAGCATAACGTTTTCAAAAAGTTTTGCCACGGATGCACGGTCTGTCATGTCGCATTCAAGTCCGATAGCAACACCGCAATTTGATATTCCTGTCCCCGAAACTCCGATTCCCGGTCCGTATTTTGCTATTATCGCGTCAGCGCTTTCTTGCGCGGCCTTTCCATCCAAATCGGCGCACACGACATGCGCTCCTTCTTTTACAAGCCGATGGGCCGTTTCCTTACCGATTCCCGCGCCGGCTCCAATAATTACATGAATCTGACGGTCAAGCTCTTTTTCGGGCGGCATTCGCCTCAGCTTTGCCTCCTCGAGCGGCCAATATTCGATATCGAATGCTTCCTGCTGATCCATCGCCTCGTACTGGTCGATCGCCTCGGCTCCGCGCATCACCTCGATCGCGCAGTTATAAAACTCGGCCGTCACGCGCGATTCGCTTTTGTTCTTACCCCAAGCGAACATACCGAGACCAGGAATCAAAACTACGGTGGGATTTGGATCGCGCATCGCAGGTGAATCCTTGCGCTTGCAGCGATCGTAATAATCCTTGTAGTCTTTTCTGTATTGGACAAACCCGTCCGAAATGGCTGATCTTAACGTATCTATGTCACCACTTTCAGGATTCCAATCGACAAAAAGCGGTTTGATCTTCGTCCGTAAAAAATGATCCGGGCACGATGTTCCGAGCTCGGCAAGTCGCGGCCCGTCATGGCTGTTTACAAAACGAAGCATCTTTTCGTCATCCTGCACCGTTCCGACAAATCGTCGATAAACGGACACTTGTCCCCGGATAAACGGAATTATCTCAGCCTGTATCTCTTGACGCGTCACATCGTCAAGAGACTTGTATTTCCTCCCGCCGAACGTTTCTTCGCCGCGATCGTTAGCCTCGATATACTGAGCCGCTCGGTCGATGATCTCGAGAGCGGTCTCGTAGCATGTCTTATCATTATTGTCCCACGAGCTCATCCCGTGATGACCGAGAAGGATGCCTTTGGCCTGCGGATTTTCTTTGATCAGTTGTTCTATTTTGAGACCGATATCGAAGCCCGGCCGCTGCCACGGAATATATATTATATCGTCACCGTAGATCTCCTTTGTCAGCCTCTCTTGACTGACCGATGCTGCAATCGCGATCACAGAATTTGGATGAAGATGATCAACATGCTTAAAAGGGACAAGCGTGTGCAGAGGAGTATCGATCGAGCAGGCACGAGGGTTGAGATTAAAAACGCAATGAGAATACATCGGATACATCGCATCCTCGATCGGGGTTTTCGGTCCATTTTCAGGTGAATTCTCATAAAGCGGCTTCATCGAACGGACCTTGTCGAGATAGAGCGACGCAAAACCGTCGCGCTTGGCCGTCCGAAGGTCTCCGCCCGAACCTTTTAGCCATAGTACTTCAACCGTTTCACCTGTAAGCGGATCGGTTTCCGGAAGTTTTGAGGAAGTGTTTCCACCACCGGTATTCGTTAGTGTTAAGTCTTCGCCAAGTTTGTTCGAGCGATAAACTAACCGGTCGACGCCTTCCAGCTTGTCTGCAGCATCATCATTCCAAAGGTATTTTACGAACTTAAATTTGAGTTCCGATCTCGCGTGGTTGCTCATTTTAATATTAAAAAGTGACTAAGAATCGATTTATCGGTTTGTAACCTTTTGCGTCTTGCGGACAGCATTCTTGGAAAAATGGTAAACCGCTTAACCATCGTTGAAAACAGGAGAATATCAATTTTTTAACCAAAACGCAAATAATTTGCCGGAACCGGGAAACTCACCTTTTTTATCTCCTACCGCTCGTGGGGTCGGGCCACTGATCGGTACGAAACGGAGATGCTGGTAAACCCGAATCATTGGTAAGATTCGGATGCTTCGGGTTGCTGTTAAAGGCGTAACGAACAGCCACGGGGTCAGACACCATCGGCGATGAGACCTCGATCTTATTCTTACCGACGATCTTCGCATCAGCCCAAACCCATTTTTTGTTGTTCCCCGCAATTGCGAATTCGTCCAGTTTGTCCCCGTCGCGGATCTTAAGGCCGGTTCCAACTTCATTGAAAGTCAAGGTTATCTTTGATCCTTTAACCTCCGCTTTCATAAATACCGGAGCATTCGTCAGCTTCCGTCCGTAAACGTCCTCCAGCGCCCATCGGGCCATGCGGCGCCCGACATCAAGCTTGTTCTTCGGATGAATATCGTTTGCCGCCCCTATGTCGATGGTAACGATCAAGCCTGTATCAGGTGTTGTGAGCGCCGTCCGGCGTTGGGCCTCACGAACAAAGCTCCACGAAGACTCTTCGGGATCAGCTTTGATCGACCGATAGTTCGGAAGCTGAACAATGCCAAATGGAAAATCGCCTTCGCCCCAACGCTCCCGCCATGCACGGATCATTGTCGGAAGCAAAAGTCCATATTGCTCCGCCCGGGCTTCGTTCGATTCGCCTTGGTACCAAACCGCACCTCGTATAGCGAACGGTATAAGGGGCTCGATCATACCCTTGTAAATGGAAGAAGCTATGCGATATTCACGCAAGGCATCAGGCACGGACGGTGATGGAGATGGCCGCCGTGCCCCTGCCGCAGTTTGCCTTGCCGAGTCGTCGCGCCATTTTTTTATCGCTTCGCCGTAATCGATCCGAACTTTCGCACGCTCGGCGTCCCAAATTTGGGTCCGCTCGACGGTCGGTCGCAGGTCGGCGGACGCATTCAGGTATTCAACCGGTGTCCATGCCTCCGCCTGGGAACCGCCATAGGACGAATTGATCAAACCGATGGGAACATCTAGCTCCTTCTGCAGCTCAACGCCAAAATAATATCCGGCCGCCGAAAACTCTTTGACCGATTCAGGCGTACACGCCGCCCATTCGCCAAGCTGTCCGGTGCGGTGCCTGAAGGCGACCTCGCGGCTGACATTGAAAAGACGAATATTCGGATAATTTGCCGCGGCTTGTGCGGCATCGCCGTTTTCCGTTTCGCGCAAGAGCCGCTGCATGTTCGACTGGCCCGCAACCAACCAGACCTCGCCCACAAGAATATTCTTCAGTTCGATCTTGTTTTTGCCGGAGATCGTCATTGTCTGCGGCGAGAAATTTGCAGGCATTTTCTCCAGGGTGACCCGCCATTTACCGTTCCCATCCGCAATGACCGTTTTCTTCTGTTTTCCGAAAGTCACTGTAACCGCTTCGCCCGGATCGGCTGTTCCCCAGATTGGCACGATCTGCTTTTGCTGGAGAACCATCGAACTGCCGATAATATCGGGCAGAGACACATCCGCACGAACACTGAAAATGGAAAATGCAATAAAAAGTAAGAGTAGAAGTGATCTCATTTTAATTTTATGATCTAGTTCACCGACCGAGCGATTGTATTTTTCTGCGAAACTACGTTTAGCGTCAGAGTATTACTCGTCAAGTTCGCCGATCGGGCAGTAATTGAAATCGTGCCGGAATTTTTATTTGCCTTGATATACGCAATACACCGGCCATCAAAGGCCTTGCGTTTTGTGGATTGAAACGGATCGTGATCGGTATTGTCGCCGCTGTCAACGGCCGCGATATATCCCGATCCTTTTGCACTAAAATCGACCAGATCATTTGCGGTCGGAACAATGACGCCATTAGCATCGGCAACTGTTGCCGTTATAAATACTACATCGTTCCAATCATTCGCGATCGCAGGCTTGTCCGCTGACAGGATGATCTTTGCGGGCTTTCCCGCGGTTTCTAGTTCGTATGTGGCAACGACTTTTCCGTCGTTTTTACCGATTGCCTTGATCGTGCCCGGTGCGAATGTCACACGCCAATTCCTAGGGCTATCGTTGCCTGGTTTCGGTTTTGAGCCAAGCGATTTACCGTTCAGGAACAGCTCAACCTCCTCACAGTTGCTGTAAATCTCAACATTTTCCTCGTGAGGGTCTAAATTATTTGGCGTCCAATCACCAAAAACGACTTGCGTTCTTTTTTGCTCGTTAGGATCATAACCCGGGTCAGTTGGCGCGGCCGCGTTCGGAGCTGTTCGCCGGGCGATATACACGATCGGCTTGTCACTCCACCAGCTTTGACGCTGCCAACCGAGAGGCCGTTTCATTGCAGTCCGATCCAACATACCGTAACTAAAAGCATAGTTCGGCCAGGATTTGGCTTCGCCCAGATAATCTATACCGGCCCAGATGAACTGACCCGAGTACTCAGGATGATCACGCATTGCCAACCACTGATCGAGACTCGACCGATCATTCTCGGTCCCGAGTATCTTGCGTGTCGGCTTCTGCCTATGCGCCGCGAGAATCTCTTTCTCGCGATAATTTTGGCCGACAACATCGAGAATATCGGCGAGTCCGTTGTCATAATCTCTGGCACCTTCAGTGTTCGGGCGGAAAAGGGCCTGAGTAACTGGCCGGGTTGGGTCGTTCTCGTGAAAGGTGTCTACGAGACCACGCAGTGTTTGCTTTGCCTTTTCCGGATCAGCGTGATTGTCACGGATCTCATTACCGGCGCTGTAGATGATCACGCTGGGATGATTTCGGTCCCGCCGAACAGTGTCGCGAACGTCTATCTTCGACCATTCATCAAAATACAAATGATAATCGTACGGATTTTTACCAAGCGTCCATTGATCGAAAAGCTCATCCATCACGATGAATCCCATCCGGTCAGCGAGATCGAGAAAATCGCCAGCCGGATTGTGCGAATTGCGGATAGCATTGACGCCCAGTTTTCGAAGTTCGGCGAGCCGGCGCTCCCAAACCGCAAGCGGCACGGCCGCTCCGAATGCGCTGCCGTCATGATGCAGGCACATTCCCTTGATCTTGAAGTTGCGGCCGTTCATCCAGAAACCGGTTGCAGCGTCGAAGTGAAATTCGCGGATACCAAAGGGTACTGTTAGATCGTCGAGTGTTTTGCCGTTCGAACGGACCCGAGCAACTGCCTTGTAAAGAATTCCTTTTCCTACGTCCCAAAGCTGAGGATTCCTGACTCTGAGGTCGAGTCCCAAATTGGTAGTTTGACCCGGAGCAGTTACGGCGGGCTTACTTTCAGTCGAAGCAACAACCTTTCCGTTCGGATCGATAATATCGATCTGCATCGCAAGCGTCCGAGACTCGTTCGATTGATTTACAATCTCTCCGGAAACATGCACTCTTGCCTGATTTCGGTCGATCTGCGGCGTGGTGACAAAAACTCCCCATTGCGCAAAATGCTCCGGGTTTGTAATAACTAGCCGCACATGGCGATAGATACCTGCACCGGTATACCACCGCGAAGCCGGTTGCTTGGAATTGTCCGCTCGTACAGCAATAACATTGTCTTTATCGAAATTGAGGTGGCCGGTCAGCTCGTATGCAAAACTCACATAGCCATATGGACGGTTGCCTAAATGGAAGCCGTTTATCCAAACGTCGCTGTTTGCCATGACGCCGTCGAATTCGATAAATATACGCCGGCCCGACTGAGCAGACGGTAAAGTAAGATGCTTCCGATACCAGCCCACGCCTGAAGGTAAAAAACCGCCCGCCGGCCCCGTAGGGTTTTTTGGATCGAAGGGCCCTTCGATGCTCCAATCGTCCGGAAGATTGAGCTTTCGCCACTTTTCATCGTCGAAATCGGGTTTTTCGGCATTTTGCGCATCGCCTTTTAGAAAACGCCAGTCGGAGTCAAACGAGATCGTTTTACGCGGCTGAGCGCTTCCGGCAATCGCAAAAACGAGGACGGCCGGCAGCAGTAGCAGCCAGTACCGAAAGCGTTTGTCACCGCATCGATTCATTTTTTTGATACTTTCCATACCTTGATGTTGTCGTATGTGATCAGTGAAACGCCCTCCATCGATCGAAATCCGATACGGCCGGCACCTAGCGGTCTACCGGGATCATTCCAGCTAATGACCACCTTTCCGTTTATCTCAACCTCGATATGTGCTCCTGATTTCAGGATACGAATGTGATGGGTGACATCCGTCGCACCGGTCGTCAGGCTATCGCCCTCGGCGACCAGCTCAAATCCCGGATTTTTCCGCAAACGATTGGTAACGCCTTCCTCGGTCGTATTACGGCTCCAGTAGGCGTCTGAGTAATTGGCGATCGCTCCGCTATGATAATTCTTATAATCGGCCCGTCGCGGCGGCAGCGATAGGTCGAATATATCCCCGCCGATCTTCCCTGTCGCACAAAAGAAAACGATCGTGAGTCCATTGGCAGAACCGTTCGGGTTCATGTCGAATTCCAACATGAGATCGGCCGGAAAAATATTCCGATTCCAGACCACTAAATGCGAGCGGGCTCCGGATGTTACCTGGGTCCCATTGGTATCGAACGGGAGCGGAGAGGCCCGTAGTTTACCGTCGCGAATGTCAACCCCTCCAAGTCCTTCGACGATCCACTCGGCTTTCGGCTCCGGGCGATGCTTTCGCGACCATTTACCGTCCGCCCCTTTTTCGATCAGGTCTTTTTCAAAAACGATCTTTTGGATCTTGCTGAGGTCGTTTGAATAGACCTTTGTCAGCCGATAACCGCTTAGATCCAAGCCTTTTGCTGAGGGTCTAGTATGTGCGGGCTTAATCTGTGCCTGCGGAAACGCGGCTACCGAGCACGTCATTATGGCCACGAAAACAAAAGCGAGCTTATTTTGCATTCTCGTCCAACTCCAACCGCAAATAATCGTACTCAACGCCGTTCATCACATTTCCCGCCGGAACGATGAGTTTGAGAATGTTCTTGCCGGCTTGCATCAGGGAAGCGTCGAATGAAACCGGCACTTCCTGCCAGTAACCGCGGTCCGAATCGCGATGAATAACACTTGTATTCGGAAGGTTCGAGATGACGCCGATCTGACGATCGTTCATTTTGATCGTCAGCGCCTTTGTCTCGATGCCGGCGAGTGCCACCCGCAGGGTCGCTTTACCCTTAGGCTCATTTGCTAGATCGAAAGAAACGGTCCAGGTGGTCTCATCACCGCGGCTTTTTCCGGTGTCGTCGCGGGAGCGCGGCACCTGCATCAGGTTCCAGTCTTTGCGGTAATCGCTCTTGCCGATCACAAAATTGACATCGTTGGGAAAATCCTTTGGATACCGGTTGTACAATCCCCATTGCCAATAGTGGTCGCCGTTGAGAAACTCACCTGCTCTCCTATCGGGAACACCGATATCCCAGAGCTGCCGTCCATATCTGACAGGCTGCCATTCGAGGATTCCGAGATCTACCGGTTTCCCCGCTTCGACGGAAATTTCGGCTTTCGAATACTCGCCAAGAACACCGTCCGCAAATGCGTGAAGCGTATATGTTCCCGGCCGAACATTCGGAATTCTGAATTTCCCATTCTGATCGCCGCGGACCCAGAATTGATAATATTTGCCGTCGCGCTGCCAGTCGATCTTCTCGCCATTGGCCAGCGTGTAATCCGGATGCGTAAGCCCGACCAAAAGACGGGACATTTTGGACTTCGGGTCTTTAAGTCTGATCTGTCCGAAAACTGACCCTCGACCTTTTCGACCAGGGTAAACTTCGTCCGCAGCCCAATCGTAAGCCCACGCACGCTGCTCTTTGGCGGCCCTGGCAAGAGCGTCCCGCCAGACCGCGACGTGAGTGTCGCCTGTATTGCAATAGAGCATGAACGGGCCGACAGTTTTTTTCCAATCCTCGCCCTTTTCGACATCGGCGACCGTGCCGCCATAATGCGGGCCCTTCCAAACGTTCAAGATGGTCGCCGGCGCGGGAGCGGTCAGACTGTCGGTAAATGTTGCGTCCCGATGTGCCGATAGTTCTAGTTTGGTCGGGCCCCCGCTCATATATTCATTGCTCGGATTAATGAGCCAAATCCCGATCTTGTTCTTTGTGGAAGACCAGCCGTAAGCGGGCGTATCGAACTGAACGGCCGCGTAATCGTATTTGTGCTCGACCTGGCCCTTCATTATTCCACTGTTCATCAGACGGGCTTCTTTCATGTTCATCACGGTTCCGTGATTCCAGTCGTATGCCGTGATCATCTGCATGCTCCGGCGGCTATCGATCGTCATCCAGTCGAAAATATCGTCGTTTAGCTTAATGACGAAACGGCCGACCGGATAGGCCAATCTTGGATATTCCGGCTTGTGATGAAGGATCTCTTCGAGATATAGTGCGGAATCACCGCGGCCCAGCGAGTATCGGATCTCGATGTCGGCCGGGATACTTTTTGCATCGCCGTCAAAACCGAACTTGCACGAAACGGTCGCCCGGCTGCCGTTATTTGTTGAAGGGTCAAGCAGAATGCTGGCGTCGCGTTTTTTTCCAAAATCAAGGCCGCTTGCGGGAAAGGCCCAATAACCGTCGATCCCCATTCCGCCAAGCAGATCAAGTCCCTTGTACCTGAGAGCAACGAGGGAGGCTGAATCTTTCTCGATCTTTGCCGTCAACGATCCATTGGCGAGTGTGTAGAATTTTCCGTCATCGATCACCGTGACTGCATCAGCTGACGCCTTCCGCGTCTGCGAATTAGCAGCGACGACAAATGTCGAAAGGACAAGAAAAAATGTAATAAGCCTCATAACATCTACTTCCTACATTTCCGCAGGCCACTTTTTACCTGGCAAAGCTGCTTTTCTTTTTGATCGTGATCTCGCCCGATCGTTGATGGGCGTCGAACCACCGAATAGGTTCCAATTCGAGAGATTTAAGGTCCGGCTTTTTCCGAGAGATGTCCCAGGACTCCTTCCATTCTCTATTGAGGTCACCAAGATCGATCGCCGACCCGACCCGTATAAACAAAGGGATCTGATAAGTCTCTGCCGGCGTTCTTATCGACTGCCCACCCGCATAGATCTTGCCGCTCCAGGCATCCTTCCACTTATCTCCAGCAGGAAGATAGACTTCCTGCTCGCGAACACCTTTTTCCCAAACGGGCGATACTAAAATATCGGGCCCGTATTGATACGTCCACCAATTCGCCCAGGCAGCTTTTGCCTTTGGATCGACAAGGAAGAGCGGACGGACAATGGGCATTCCGGACTTATTTGCCTCTGCGGCATTTGTATACGCATAGTCCATCAAACGTTCGTGGAGGCGCGCGTACATTCGCCACAGGGCGATAAGTGTTGCGTCATATTTCGGTTCACGCGGCAGGTTCCAAAAAGCAACATTTCTCGTCGGGCCAACCTCCATGATCGGCGTAAACGCGCTAAATGCGAGCCACCGGCCGCACACCTCCTGCTCCATCAGCTGCTGGTTATATCCGCAGGTGTCCGATCCCCAACTCGAATATCCCATCACCGCAGCGCGTTGCACGGCAATGATCGAAGCTCGCAATCCCTCTTGCGTTCCGCCGATATCACCGCCCCAGTTTACCGAGTACGGAGCCGTACCCGTGTAAGCCGCACGCGGCATCAGAACAAAATCATTGCCGCGATGTTTTTTGGCCATATCGTAAACCGCTTTTATATACATCGGCGTATATGCGTTGCGGTTCTCGCGAATTGTGAGGCCGCCAAAGGTTTTGAACGGCCCGTCATCGGGTATATTCTCTTCGCCCCGATCAAGTTTGAATCCGGCAATGCCGAGGTTCAGTAGCTTCTCGATGCCGGATTGCCAATAAGCTTTCGCATCGGGGTTAGTGAGATCGACCATTGGGTAATTGTTTCCGTTTGACGGCCGCACCTGCCCGGCAAGATTCCATTTATTGCCAAGCGCTTCCTCGGCCATTTTTCCCTGGAAAAAAGGAGCGATCCAAAGGACCGTTTTCTGATTGTTGGCTTCCAGCCATT
>Ga0068855_100012210_pt1 | contig 10383 bp, 13 predicted proteins | sample KBSCornC52_FD_66592 | JGI IMG/M metagenome (GOLD analysis project Ga0068855, IMG submission 66592) | Corn rhizosphere microbial communities from Kellogg Biological Station, Michigan, USA - KBS Corn C5-2 | ecosystem: Host-associated > Plants > Roots > Rhizosphere > Soil ... | reverse complement strand
CGACCACCGCTGCGCGCCGGTCCGAACGTCGTAGGCGCGAATGTCTCCGGGCGCCGCCGGAAGCGATTCGGGGAAACGCCCGCCGACGATGATCAGGTCCTTATATATGATGCCGGGGCTGGTGAGAACAATCGATTGTTTCGCGGGCTCGCGGCCGAGGCCTTCCCGAATATCGATCCTGCCCTCGCTTCCGAAACCGGGGATCGGCTTGCCGGTCTTCGGGTTCAGCGCATAAAGGAAGCTCTGAACGCCCACGAAAATGCGCTGGTCTTTTCCGTGCGACCAGTAGGAGAGCCCGCGATTGGGTCCTCGTCCGCGAATCCCGGAATCGAATCGCCACAGCAGTTTGCCGCTGGCCGCGTCGAGCGCAACCACTTTATGGGCCGGCGTCAGGCCGTAGAGGACGCCGTTGACCATGATCGGCTGGGTTTGTGGATCGCCCGGCCCATCCGCCGTGTCGTAGGACCAGGCGAGCTGAAGCTGCCCGACGTTGTCCCGGTTGATCTCGTGGAGCGGCGAATAGCGGATATCGGCGGGTCCGCCTCCATAGCCGGGCCAGTCCTTTCGATTGTGGGAGCCGGCGAGAGCGATCCCGAAGCATGCAAGAGTGAAAAAGATCAGCCTGAAATTGCGATTCAGGTAGCGTCCGGCCGCGAATCCTGCTAGTGTGCGTCGAATGGCAACCCCGCAGATAACCAGCCCGAACGATTTGAAAGCCGCAATGGCGAAAGTGAATGATCTTTTCAATGTTGAAGTCATCGGGAAACGAAATTTCGGCGCTCTGGATCAAATTTATACCGCGGACGCCCGGATTCTGCCGCCCGGCGCGCCGATGATCACCGGCCGCGAAGCCATTCGCGGCTTCTGGCGCGATCTCGTCGAGGGAGGAAACGTCAAATCAGCAGCTCTGACCTCGGTCGACGTGATTCCCGCGGAAGATGCGGTAATCGAGATCGGGAAAGCCACGATTGTTGCGGAAGGCGGTTCCATGGATGTGAAATACGTGGTCTGCTGGCGCGAGGAAAATGGCCAGTGGAAGTGGCACGTTGATATCTGGAACACCAACGCATAACTACTCTTCCTTACGCCCTGAGCATCAAAAGCGCGTAGAGCACCGGAAGCGCGAACATCGTGCTGTCCAGCCGGTCGAGCATGCCCCCGTGGCCGGGAAGAAGAGAACCGCTGTCTTTCACGCGGGCGCTGCGTTTGATGGCGGATTCGGCGAGATCTCCGATCTGGCCCGCCACGTTCGCCGCGATGGCGAAAAGGGCCGCGCTCAGCCAGCTGGTTCCGCGAATTGCGAGCGGCAGATAGATGACGCCGAACAGAATTCCGGAGGCGAGCGAAGCGGCCGCGCCCTCCCAGCTCTTGCCGGGACTGACCACCGGCGCGAGTTTGTGGCGCCCGAATCTTCTGCCGACGTAATACGCGCCCGTGTCGCCAACCCAGTTGACGATCAGGCCGAACATCAGCCAGTGGTGGTTGATCTGGTGCAGCATAATGCCGCTGCGCCAGGCGCCGAAAATATACGCCACGCCGAGCACCAGCGCCGATGCCCGGATAAACGCCTGCTCGAGCCTGGTGGAGACCAGGGGAATGCACATTGCGACGAGGGTAATCACGACGAACAACGGAAAGAGCATCGCGAGAGGCGCCAGTAAAACGATGAGCCCGGCCACATAGCCGGCGGGCGCAAAAATTCCGGTGATACCCGCATATTCGTGGAAACAGAGCAGCGCCACCAGCGCAACGATAGTTATAAAAACGGGCGCGGGGGCAAAAAGAACGGAATAAACGGCGATTGGAACCAGAAGAAGTGCGGTAAGGACGCGCTTCATTATGAGGAGACGGCGATCTCCTCGAGAAAGCTCGCGTCTCCGGAGACGCTCGGCTGCGACGTGGCGGAGAGTCCGCCGAACCGGCGCTCGCGCCGTTGAAAATCCAGCACGGCGCGCAGCAGTTCGGAGCGATTGAAGTCCGGCCACAGCGTTTCGGTAACGTACAACTCCGCGTAGGCGATTTGCCACAACAGGAAATTGCTGACGCGCATTTCGCCCGAGGTTCGGATGAGCAGATCGGGTTCGGGCAGCTCGGCCGTGTGCAGATGGCGGGAGATGGCCTGCTCGTCGATCACCAGATGATTCAGACGGCCATGAATTCGGGCGTCGTCGATGATCGCGTTCACCGCATCCACGATCTCGTTCCGCGCGCTGTAGTTGATGGCGAGATTGAGGCGCATCCCGCGATTGCGAACGGTCAGTTTTTCAACCGCGCGCAGCTCGTCGTAGACGCGGGCGGGAAGCGCTTCCACGCGACCGCTCGATTGCAGCCGGATGTCGTTTCGCTGCAGTTCCTCCAGCTCGTGCCGCAGATAGAAACGGAGCAGTCGCCATAACATATCCACTTCGGCGCGTGGCCGTTTCCAGTTTTCCGCGGAAAACGCATAAAGCGTCAGGGCCTGCACGCCCATCCTCGCGCAGTTTTCTACAGTGGCGCGGACGGCGCTGACGCCTGCCTTGTGGCCGGCGATGCGGGGAAGCCCGCGGCGCTTCGCCCAGCGGCCGTTGCCATCCATGATGATTGCGATATGGGCGGGGACACGGGCAGGGTCAACGGCCAACGCGAGCTCGCGATCCGGGTCGCCGGGCGCGAGCGCTTCGAGCAGCTTCATGCGGGTTACTCACCCATCGTACACCGTGGCGCAAAGCGCTGGCGGAGACAAAGTGCTCCCCGTACCGGAACGGTGCAGGTTATGGATGGCTTGCCGCAATGTGCGTGTGACGCTCGGGTTTGTAACGGAATTGCCAGGAGGCGAGCCACACCCAATCGGCGAAGGCCGCGTCTCCATGCGTTCCGAGCATGACGTCGGGCACGCTGCGGGTGCGGTCGCGATGAATCGCGCGCGCAATCTGAATCGTGAAGATGTTGCCGTTGTGGTAGTACTCCAGGCCGGGCTCGAGCGAAATGGCGAATCCAGGACGGCGGAAACCGAGGTTGTCGCCAAAGAGATCGCGGGCTGGAACGCCTTCATCGCGAAGGCCGAACAGGGCAGTCAGGCCATGCGCCTTCCGAATGGGATGTGCGATTCCCGCTTCCATCAGGTATTGGTCCGAGATCGAGTTATATGCTGTCAGCGGTTGCGCGGACGTGGTGCTGCGCCGAACGTTGTTGTAGTTCTGCGGCGTGGCAAGATAGCTGCCGCTGAAATAGAGCTGATTCCCGGGAATGTTCTTGTAAGAGTTCCACTGGAAAATGATCCCGTATCCTCCCGTGCCGGGCTGGATGGAGTAGTCGTCGATGACCGTTCTCGGGCCTTTGCCATCGAAGGCGTCGACTACATTTGACACGTTGTCCTTGCCGGTCGGAAAACTTCCGCCGATGCCGAACTGAATGTTGCCGCGCGTGTTTTCACGCGGATCCCAGAGCCATCCGGTCAACGCAAATGAGGTATCTCCGATGCCCTGCGACGTGGTCGTGTAGGCGGAGTTATTGGAGCGGCGGCGGGCAAGCAGAACCGGAATATTTGCGGTGATGCCCAGCGGGGCGTCGCCTGATAGGTCACGGTGTAATTCATCAGGTTGATCTTGTTCATCACCTGGGTGCCCTGCTGCATTCGGTAAACCTGTTCGGTGGGGCCGACGAAGTGTCGAAAGGAGAACTGATGGCGGTAACTGATGCCGAAATCCCATTCACCACCGGTAAGATAGCCGCCCTGGCTTTCGGGGCCGCCCGCCTCGCCGTTGGAGCGGGCGATAATGCAGCCCTGCCCGTAAAGCGAAGCGGCTGCTGGAAGGAGCAGCGCAAACGCGAAAAGAACTCTCACCATAGGGCGATGTTAGGTATGGCGGGTCCAGGGAGCAATAATCGAAACCTGTTACTTCATGTGGTTCACGAGTTCCGCCGGGTGGCCCGCGCCGGTGAGAGCTGTAAGCCGCTCTTCGAGTTCTTCGCGCCGGATTTCGCCGAGTACGCGAAAACAGATCGCGCCCGCGGAATCGACGAACGCGGTATCGGGCACGCCTTCGCCCATGTGGAACTTGTCGAGAGTGTCGGCCGATCCGCCGACCCACACCGGGAAAGTAATGCCGTATCTGGCAACGAAGGCCGGGATATCTTTCTTCGTTTTCTCGTCATCGAGCGAAACGGCAATAAAGGTAACGCCGCGTGGAGTCCAGCTTTTGGCTGCTTCCACCATCATCGGCATCTCTTCCCGGCACGGGACGCACCATGTCGCCCAGAAATTCAGGACCACGCTTTTGCCGCGATAATCGCGAAGCTGAACCTTACTCCCGGAGAGATCGTGAACATTCAGAGATGCTGCCAGGAAGAACGCGAGAAGCGCGTGAAGCATTTCGGATTTATACCGCAATTGAGATACTGGCGGGTTGGTTGGGAGTTCAGTAACGGGGAAACTGGCGGTCGGTCTGGCGTTCGCGTCTGCGATGGCGATTCTGATTTCCATCGCGCTCTCCCAGATTCTGTTGGCCCTGGCGCTCGGGTTCCTGCTGCTTTCGCGAATTCCGCTGCGCTGGCCGCGCGTAGCCGTTCCGTTCGCGCTGTTCCTCGCGTGGACATTCGTGTCTCTCGCGTTTTCGCCCGATCCTGCAAGGGGCATCATCCAGGTGCGAAAGATGTTCGTTTACCTGATGCTGCTGGTGGCGTTTTCCGCGCTCAGCACCATCTCGCGCGTGAAGTGGGTGGCGTTCGGCTGGATGGCGATCGGCACGGTGACCGCGGCGCGCGGACTCGTTCAGTTCTGGAGAGACGTGCTGGGCGCCCGGGCCGAGCACCGCGATTTTTACGCCTACTACATCTCCGACCGCATCCGCGGATTCATGAGCCACTGGATGACCTTTTCCGGGCAGGAGATGTTCATTCTGGTGATCCTCGCGTCTTTCCTTCTTTTTGCGCCGGATCTTCGGCGAAGGTTGTGGCTCGCCGTACCCTGCGCAGCGGCGGTGGGCCTGGCGCTTGTCTTAAGCGATACCCGGTCGGTGTGGATCGCCTCCATCGGCGCTATCTTCTATTTGCTGTGGATGTGGAACAAACGGGCTGCGCTCGCGCTCCCCGCGCTTCTCGTGCTGGGGCTGATCGTCGCGCCGAAGCCAATTCAGGAGCGTGCGATATCCATCGTGAAACCGAAGAAGCAGACGGATTCGAACGAGCACCGCATCGTCTGCTGGCGGACCGGATGGCAGATGATCAAAGCTCACCCGATTGTGGGCGTGGGACCGGAAGAGGTAAGCGACACGGGCGTGTTCGATCGATATGTACCCGCCGATATTTCACGGCCGCTGCCGGACGGCTGGTATGGACACCTGCACAACGTTTACATTCAATACGCTGCCGAGCGCGGCATCCCGGCGGCGCTGTTTATCATCGCGGTGCTCGCCGTCGCGATGCGCGATCTGATGGGCGCACTGCGCCGGCTCGCGCCGGGACGGTCGGACGCGCGATTCATTCTGAACGCCGCGATCGCGTCGATTATCGGTACAGCCCTGAGCGGCATCTTCGAACACAACCTTGGCGACACGGAAGTGTTGACCATGTTCCTCGTTATTCTGTGCGCGGGCTATGTGGCGGCGGAGACGAAAAAGGCGGTGGTAGAGGAGACTGCGCCCGTTGCTGCGTGATCGCGAAATCATCCTGGCCGGCGGAACAGGCGGGCTGGGATCGGAAACGGCGCGAATGCTTGAGGCGGAGGGCGCGCGAGTCATCGCCAGCTACGCACATAATCCGGGACGCGGAGGCGTGCGCGCCGACATTACTGTTGCCGCAGATCGGGCCCGGCTTCTGGATGAAGCGAAGTCGCTCTATGGGCTCGTGGTTTTCACCGGCATCGCCGCGCGTGCGGTGAAGGATTGGGACGAATCGCTGGCCGTGAATTACACCGGGCCGATTCTGCTCGCGCGGGAAGCCGCGGCGCGCATGAAGTCTGCGGGGGTTTCCGGGTCGATCGTTCTGATCGCGACCATGCAGACCATTGGGCTGTTTCCCAATTCGACGATCTACGCCGGCGCGAAAGCCGCGCTGGTACACGCGGGCCGCATTCTGGCAAAGGAAAATCGCGGGTCGGGCGAAGTGCGGGTGAATATTGTGAGTCCGGGAGTGATGAACGCGGGCATGGCCGCCGTGAGTATTGAGTCCGGCAAGTACGACCGCTATTTGAACGACGGCTCGATTCCGCGCTGGGGCAGCGCGATGGATGTGGCGCGGGCAGTCCGGTTTTTTCTGGAGCCGGACAACTACATCACAGGCCAGCACCTGCTGGTGGATGGCGGGTTGAATCTATAGGTGGTAGGATGATGCGGTCGCCGCATTCATGCGGCGCAAGAGATGAAATGAGCAGCAGTACACGGCGTGATCTTCTGCGCGGGGCGGCTGTGAGCATGACAGCGGCCTCTTATTCGCGCGTCCTCGGAGCCAATGACAAAATCCGCCTGGGCCTGATCGGGGCGGGCGATCGCGGGCAGCATGACACGGGTCTGTTCAAAACCAATTCCGATGTGGATGTCGGGGCGGTTTGCGACATTTACGCGCAAAAGATCGATCAGGTGAAACAGACCAATCCGAATGCGCGCGGCTTCAAAGATCATCGCGAACTGCTGGCGCAGAAGGATATCGACGTCACCCTGATCGCGACTCCGGATCACTGGCATTCCGTGATTGCCATCGATGCCCTGAATGCCGGGAAGGATGTTTACGTCGAGAAGCCGCTCACGCTGAAGATCGAGGAAGGGCCGCCGATCGTGAAGGCCGCGCGCGTGAACGACCGGGTGTGCCAGGTCGGCATGCAGCAGCGCTCCGGGAAGCACTATCTGCAGGCGAAGCACGAGTACATGGATACCGGCCGCCTGGGGAAGGTGACGCTTTGCCGCACGTGGTGGCACGGCAACACGTACCATCTGCGGCGCGCGCCGGCTTCGCTGCAGACGCAGCCATCGAATCTGGATTGGGCGCACTTCCTCGGGCCGTTAAAATGGCGCGACTACGATCCGCAGCAGTATTTCAACTGGCGGGCGTATCTGGATTTCGGCGGCGGCCAGGTGACGGATTTGTTTACGCACTGGATCGATGTGGTCCATATGTTCATGGGCCAGGAGATCCCGATTGCGGCGAGCGCGGCGGGCGGCGTTTACGCGTACAAAGACGGGCGGACGGCGCCGGATACCATCAACGTGCTGCTGCAATATCCGGGCGAGTACACCGCGACTTTCGAAGCGACGCTGGCGCCGGGCATCACGGGAGCGGCGGTCGAAATCTGCGGTACCGAAGGACGGCTCTGGATCGATCGCAGCCGTTTCGAGTTTTATCCCAAAGGACGGAACGTACAGCCGACCGTGGTTCCCGTGGAGCCGGGAAACGATCCGCTGACCCAGGCGCACGTAAACAACTTCCTCGAATGCGTGAAAACCCGCAAACGTCCGAACGGGGACGTCCTCATCGGGCACCGTTCGGCGCAGGCTTCGCATCTGGGCAACATCTCTTATATGCAGAAGCGGCGCCTCGATTTCGACCCGGTTCGCGAAGAAATCCTGCCTTTCTGAGGATTGTTATACTGATGATTTCGCTCCGCAGCGCCAGTGTGCGTGCGGGCCGACCCTATCCTGACAGTCTGGAGTCTCATACACAAGCATGATTGCGGCGACACAAATGCGTCCTGGAATGGTGATCAAGTTCAATAACGATCTCTATTCCATATTCAGCGTGAATCACCGCACGCCGGGAAACCTTCGGGGATTTGTGCAGGCGAGAATGCGCAGCCTGCGTTCCGGCACGATGATCGAGCACCGGTTCTCGTCGGAAGACAAGGTGGAGAAGGCGATCCTCGAAGAGCATGAAATGGAGTACCTGTACGACGACGGCGAGTACTTCTATTTCATGAATACCGAGAATTACGAGCAGATGCACCTGACCAAAGAACTGCTGGGGGATGCGACGGAATATCTGATTCCGCAGCTTAAGGTCTCGGTGGAATTCTACGAAGGCAAGCCGATGAGCGTGGAGCTGCCGCCCACGGTGGATCTCACGGTGGTGGAAACCGAGCCCGGCCTGAAGGGCTCGACGGTTTCGAACGTGACCAAGCCGGCGAAGATGGAGACCGGCCTGATCGTGCAGGTGCCTCCGTTTATCAACGCCGGCGAAAAGGTTCGGGTGAATACTACGGAAGGCACGTATCAGGAAAGAGCCTGAACGATCGCGTCTTCCTCTTCCTGAAAAACCGTTCGCAGATCCAGCACGACGCGATCGCGTTCGATTCGCGAAATGATGGGCGGAGCGTTGGCGCGCAACCGCTGTTCGAGAGCATTCGCGTTCTCTTCTTCGATAGCGATCAGCCACGTCGGTAGCGAGAGCTCCGGAGTTGAGCCGCCTCCGATGACTGATTCTCCTGGTTCAATCGAAAGGCTCCCCGAGAGCCGCTTCGCAAGGTTTTCCGCGCGGCCGCGAATCTGTTCAGCCGTGAGCCGGATCATGCGCAAGGCGGGAACACAATCGTATTGTTCGAGAAGTATGTGGCGCAGCGTCGTTTCCAGAGCGGCGTATACCAGTTTGTCCTGACGAAAGGCGCGGAACAGGGGGTTGCGGCGGACGCGCGGAACAAGCTCGGCATCGCCGGCGATGATGCCCGCCTGCGGGCCGCCCAGTAATTTGTCGCCGCTGAACGAGATCAGGTTGACACCCGCGTCGAGGCTGGTACGCGCGAGTGGTTCGTCGATGCCGCTGGGGCGAAGATCGATCAGGCAACCGCTGCCGAGGTCCTCGTATACGGGAATGCAACTTTCGCGGCCGAGTTGAACGAGATCGGCGAGGCGGGGGCGGCCGGTGAATCCGGTCATGCGGAAGTTGCTGGGGTGCACCCGCACGATGAGCCGCGTGTTTGCGGAAATCGCCTGGCGATAGTCGTCGATGGTAGTCCGATTAGTGGCCCCGACTTCGCGCAGGATTGCGCCAGAGCGCTGCATGATATCGGGAATGCGGAAGCCTTCGCCGATCTCGATGAGTTCCCCGCGCGAAATGATGGCTTCGCCGCCCGACGCGAGCTCATTCAGGATAAGGAACAGCGCGGCGGCGTTGTTGTTCACGACGATGGCTGGTTTGCCGAGAATGGCGGCGAGCAGTTTGCCGGTATGCGCGTCGCGTTTGCTGCGGCGGCCGGTGGCGAGGTCGTATTCGAGGTTGCTGTAACCGGCAGGGATTTCGAAATTCGGGAGCGGCGCGCGACCGAGATTCGTGTGCAGGATGACGCCGGTCGCGTTCACGACACGGCGCAGGGATGGCGCGAGCCACTCGGCAAGGCGGGCCTCGAGAGTTCGCTCGAGCGGCGCTTCGGATATAGCGCCGCGCAGAATGGAGCGGCGGGCTTCGTCGATCACGGCGCGGGCTTCATCGGCGAGGAGGCGGTGAGGCAGTCGCGATGTGGCTGGGGGCAGCTTTTCGATGAGGTCGTGAACCGAAGGGAGGGCGCGCGGCGTCACGTTACTGAGCGTATCAGCGGGGATGGGCGTGCCGGTTGTGCCGGCGCAGGGGACCGGATACACTGGATGTTTCGGGGCGTGGCTCAGCCTGGCTAGAGCGCCTGGTTCGGGACCAGGAGGTCGGAGGTTCGAATCCTCTCGCCCCGACCAAATTCCTTCAACAACTTACGTCAGCCTGGCCGGATCGATTCCATCGGTCTGGCAGCTGATTTGGTAGCTATGCCGAAGATTTCGGCTTTCAGGGACCGATAAACAGGCCGTGAGCCCCCGGCGGTATGCCCCACCTACCGGGTAGGCCGCTGTGAACGGCAATTTGCAAGCGGAATTTCCGCCCCCGGTTATCAAACAGTACGACTGCTGGTCAAGCCTGGTTTATACCGCGTGGCGTGGTTTCGTGGTAGTGTGAATCGCCGCGAGAATGAGATTCTCTGTTCCCGCGATCATCCTTTCGGCAATGCTTCCCCTGATGGCAAGCAGCCTGCGCGCCGACACCATCAGCGAGAATTTCAGCATTACCGTACCGACGTGCATTCGCGGATTAACTTCTTCTTGAATACAAACTTCATCCATTCAAAGCCGTTCTCTTCGCGTAGCGCGACAGGGAGTTCCTGCCAGTGGATCAGATCCAGGCTCACGGCGTGCCCCCAGCTGATGTGACCCCAGTGGTCGCCGAAGGGATTGTACTGGAAGAAGAGGTGATACTCGCCTTCGAAGTACACGAGGCCGTTGGGATCGTTGGTCCAGTTGCGCGAGGGAGAGAAATGGTATTGCGGGCGGAATGGCTCGTTGGACGGGACTGCGGCAGCGAAAAGGAGGAGCCAGGGCGCGAGGTTCACGACGCGATGGCTCTGGCCAGGGTTTCCGCAGCGGCGATGTTCGGAAGAAGCGGATCGGGAATGCCGTGGCG
>Ga0068855_100012208_pt1 | contig 10384 bp, 6 predicted proteins | sample KBSCornC52_FD_66592 | JGI IMG/M metagenome (GOLD analysis project Ga0068855, IMG submission 66592) | Corn rhizosphere microbial communities from Kellogg Biological Station, Michigan, USA - KBS Corn C5-2 | ecosystem: Host-associated > Plants > Roots > Rhizosphere > Soil ... | reverse complement strand
CGCTTGCCGTGATTCACCAGGTCCAGCGCGCGATATGTGAGCCAGCGGCCTGCTTCCACGGCGGTAAGGTGCTCCGCAAAGCGGTGCCGCCAGATCTGAAATTTTCCAATCGGCTGGCCGAAAGCGCTGCGATCGTGGCCATAGTCAATAGCCCATCGCAATGCTTTGTCCATCGCTGCCAGTGCGCCCAGCGAAGCCACCAACCGCTCGCCCTGGAAATTTTCCATAATGTAGTAAAAGCCCTTGTCGCGTTCGCCCAGGATGTAACGCAGCGGCAGGCGGCACTCGTCGAAGAACAGCTCTGCCGTATCCGAGGCCAGGTTGCCGATCTTCTTCAGCTTCTTGCCCACAGAGAAACCTTTTGTCTTCGTTGGGAACAGCACCAGCGAAATGCCTTTGTATCCTTCACCGCCCGTCCGCACAGCCAGAACAATGTAGTCGGCCCGCGTGCCGTTGGTGATCCAGAGCTTTTGCCCGGAGATGATCAGGTCGCCGCCTTCGATGCGCGCGCGTGTCTTGATCGCCGCTACGTCCGACCCGCCGCCCGGCTCGCTGATGCCCAGCGCGCCGATCCACTCACCGGTTACTGCCCGCGGAATGAATTCGGCTTTCTGCTCCTCGGTGCCCAACTCCTGAATTACCGGCAGCGCCATATCAGACTGCACCAGGAAAGCCATGTTGATGCTGCCGCTGTCTGAGTGCGCCATGGCTTCAACGTAAGCGGCCGTGGCCCACCAATCCTGCCCGCTGCCGCCCCACTTGGGATCAATGCGAATGCCAAACATCCCGAGCGCTCCGGCCTTGGTAAAAAGCTCACGCGGAAAGATGCCTTCATCGTCCCACTCCGCCGCGTACGGCGCGATTTCTTCTTTGCAGAACCGCGCCACCGTCTGCCGAATGAGCTCATGCTCTTCAGTAAAATAAGGGAACTCAGTGCTTTGCTGCTGAACTGCTTGCGTGCTCATTGGCATCCTCCACGGCTTCAATTTCGACGAGCATCTGTCCCGGAGCTACAACCTCCGCGGGCTTTACCAGTACCGCCCGCACCACACCCTGAATTGTGGCCTTTATAGTTTGCTCCATTTTCATGGCTTCCAGCACGATTAATCCATCGCCGGGCTTTACCTGCTGTCCCTCCGCCACCAGGATACGCAACACCTGCCCCGGCATCGGTGAATTGGCGCTCTGATGCTGGCCTCCAGCCGTCTTCTCCGGGAAGCGCGGCAGCCGCGCAACTCGTTGCTGTCCCAGGCTTGAGCGGACGTAATAATCGGCTCCGCGCTGGCAAATGTCAAAACGATAGCGCACGGTTTTCACCAGCGCATCAACGTGGTGCGCGCCGACGGAAAGTGTGTCGATTGCGGCTCGCGGGTCGCCAATCTGGTATTCCCTTTCGCCAATAGCAAATTTCATCGCCTGTGCAGGCGTGGGATTGTTGCGAAATCGTGATGGTATCGATGGCAGAATGGCCCGGCGCGTGTGTTCTGATTGCTGGATGTAAGCGTGCGTGATCGAGCAGAATACCCTGTCCAACTCTTCATCGGCAATTGACGAGACCGGCAGCTGAAATCCAGTATGTGCTCGTCCTCCCTGAAATTCTTCTGACTCCAACACTCCAATCAGGAACTCGCGGTTGGTCTGGACGCCTTGCGCAGCAAAATTCCTCAGCGTGTGTGTCAGCTTGCGAATGGCCGAATTGCGATCATCGGCGTGCGCAATCACCTTGGCCAGCAAAGGATCGTAATAAACTCCAATTTCCATTCCCTCTTCCACTCCGCTGTCGATCCTTAAGCCGGTTGAGGTCTCCGAGGGCCGCCATACATGCAGCGTCCCGGTTGAAGGAAGAAAGTCATTCGCGGGATCTTCTGCATAGAGACGCGCCTCAATCGCATGGCCCTTCTGCTGCGGCTGTTCAGGCAACTTGCCGCCCTGCGCAATCTCAATCTGCAGCCGAATCAGGTCCAGCCCCGTCACCATCTCCGTGACCGGATGCTCCACCTGGATACGCGTATTGACCTCAATAAAATAGAAATCGCCGGAAGGAGCCAGAAGAAACTCCACCGTGCCGGCATTCGTGTAGCCGACCTTGCGCGCCAGCGCCACGGCGGCATCCGTCATGCGGCTCTGGATTTCCGGCGTGACCGCCGGTGAAGGGCTCTCTTCGAGGATCTTCTGGTGGCGTCTCTGGATGGAGCAGTCACGCTCGAAAAGGTGCATCACGTTGCCGTGATGATCGCCAAAGATCTGCACTTCGACATGGCGGGCGCCTTCAATATATTTCTCCACCAGTAATGCGCCGTCGCCAAAGGCACGCTCCGCTTCTCCTCTGGCAGCAGCAAAAGCTTCCTTGAATTCCGTGGGATTGCGCACAATGCGCATGCCGCGCCCGCCACCACCGAGAGAAGCTTTAATCAACCTGGGAAATTCGTTTTCCGCCGGGACTGGCACAACCGGCACGCCGGCCTCTTGCGCCAGCTTGCGTGCCTCGCTCTTTGATCCCAGCGTCCTGATCACCTCCGCGCGCGGTCCGATGAAAACAATTCCTGCATCTTCGCAGGCAGAAGCGAACGCAGCGTTCTCCGCCAAAAATCCGTAGCCGGGATGGATCGCTTCAGCCCCTGTCAGCCGCGCCGCGACGATAATCTTTTCAATATTGAGATAGGACTCTTTGGCCTGCGCGCTGCCAATCGGCACAGCTTGGTCCGCCGGACGTACATGCAGCGCATCGCGGTCAAAGTCCGAATACACGGCCACGGTGGCGATACCCATCTCGCGGCATGTGCGCATGATGCGCACGGCGATCTCGCAGCGGTTGGCGATGAGTATCTTCTTGAAAGTTTTCATGTTCTAAACAATTTCCAGCTCACTGGACCATCGGTGCAACGGCAGCAGCAACTGGCAATTAGCAAATGGCAATTAGTTTCTTTTCTAAAATCTCGAGCGCAGCGAGAGATCCCTACCGCCATAAACTCTCTGTTGGACTGCCAGGGCGGTTCCCTTGCTATAGGGTTCCCTCGCTTCGCTCGGGATAAAAACCATCAATGCCTGAACACTCCCCACTCCATCGTGCCTCTTACCGGAGCGTTGTACGCCGCGGACAACGCAATAGCCACCACCGTTCTTGTGTCGCGCGGATCAATAATGCCGTCGTCCCATAGGCGCGCCGTGGCAAAATAGCAATCGGATTCTTTCGCGATCTGGTCTTCCAGCATCTTGCGCCCCATCGCCATCCGCGCTTCGTCTATAGGCTGGCCGGTCTTGGCCGCCGCGTCGCGCTTAATAATGTCCATCACACCTGAAAGCTGCTTTTCGCCCATCACCGCAATGCGGTGATTCGGCCACGTGAACAGAAAACGTGGCGCGTAGGCCCTTCCGCACATTGCATAATTTCCCGCGCCATAGGAGCCGCCCACCATGATCGTAATGGCCGGCACCGTCGAGTTTGAAACGGCATTGATCAGCTTTGCGCCGTTGCGGATAATGCCATCTTCTTCATAGCTGCGGCCCACCATAAAGCCGGTGATATTTTGCAGGAACAAAAGAGGAATGTCCTGCTGGTTGCACAGCTGTATAAACTGGGCTCCTTTGCCCGAGGATTCCGACATCAGCACGCCATTGTTGCCCAGAATGCCCACAGGAAAGCCATGAACGCGCGCGAACCCTGTTACCAGCGTGGGACCGTACTCGGGCTTGAACTCGGCGAATTCGCTTCCGTCCACAATCCTGGCGATCACGTCGCGGATTTCAAAAGGCACCCGCACATCCATTGAGGCAATGCCCAGCAGTTCGTCGCGATCAAATACCGGCTCTGTGACGTTCGCCATCTGCGGCAGATCGGGTTTCTTCAGATTGAAGTGGCTCACAATCTCCCGCGCGATGCGAATAGCATCGAGTTCATCTTCCGCCAGATAGTCGGAGAGGCCCGATATGCGCGAGTGCATCTCCGCGCCACCTAGAGATTCTTCGTCGCTCACCTCGCCGGTTGCCATTTTCACCAGCGGCGGCCCGGCAAGAAAAACCTGCGCCTGCTTTTTCACCATCACCACATAATCAGACATGCCCGGCAAGTAAGCGCCGCCCGCAGTGGAACTGCCAAAAACTACAGAGATCGTAGGAATGCGTTCTTTGGATCGTCGCGTAATCTCGCGGAAGCCGCGCCCGCCAGCCACAAAAATCTTGCTTTGCTGCGGCAGATCGGCGCCGGCCGACTCCACCAGCAGAATGCTGGGAAGATGGTTTTCACGTGCGATGTCCGCCAGGCGCGCATTTTTCCACAGGCCAGCTTCGCCGGTAGCGCCGCCTTTTACGGTGGCTTCATTTGCGGTGACCAGGCACTCGCGCCCGCAGACCAGTCCCACGCCTCCAACAACCCCCGCGCCGGGAGCTTCATTTTCCATTCCGTGTCCGGCCAGCGGAGCAATCTCCAGGAAAAACGAGCCCTCATCCAGCAGCATCTCCACACGATCGCGCGGGAGGAGTTTGCCGCGCTCTAAGTGACGTTTCACGTACTTTTCGCCGCCGCCTTCAGTCGAGCGCTTCAGCTCCGCGCGCAGCCGCTCTACCGCAGCATGCATCCCGGCGTAGTTCGCCTTGAATCCGCTTGATTGGCGGTCGACTGTAGAGCGCAGATGGTTCACGGGCGATAAATATATCAGGCCGGAGAGGCGGCTGAGCAGCAATTCACTTCGTCCCTGCCTCTGCCGAACAACCGCTCCTTATATAAAAAGAACCCTTTCTGGTGCATTCACCCCTTGTATCCAGCAGCTCTCGATTCTTCTCCCGGGGGCCAACTCGCGCTTAAGAGGGGCATCTAACTCAAACTGTAGCAGCCAAAATGGCCCCGATTACGCGAGCTTCGTCGCTCATCCTTGGTATACGCGTATCTGTTGCCGAGGGGCCCGAATCTAGAAAACGGAAAACGGAGGACAATAGTGAGAAATTTCAATAAGCTTGCATTGATCGTAGCACTGGGTAGCGGTTTCGCAATCGCACAAAGCACGCCGGCTTCGCCGAGCACAGCTCCAAGCACAGCGCCGAGCTCGACCTCGCAGCCATCGTCTATGCCGGACCAGCAGCCTTCTACCACGGCTCCTGATCAGGGCAAGTCGCCGGAGCAACTGCCCAACACTGATCAGAAGAAGTCGGATCAAAGTTCTGATCAGAACAAAATGCCGCAAAGTGACGCTGCTCCTGCCGCCGCCAATGGCGACGTACAGAGCACCATCCAGTCAGCAATCCAGAAGGATCCAAGCCTGGCTAGCGCAAACGTGACCGTAGATGTGAAGAATGGCAAGTCGGTTAATCTGACCGGAACCGTTCCCAGCAAAGACGCGAAGGACGCGGCCGAGCGCATTGCAAAAGAAAACTCTGGCGGCCTGAAGGTAAAGAACCACCTGAAAGTTGCCTCCGCCAGCATGCCGGACAAATCAGACAAGTCAAAGCCTGACACGATGAGCAACCCTAAATAAGTAATTTAGAACTCCAGGGGTGTTTAACCACACCTAGAGCAAAGCGAAGCGGCCCTGAATGGGGCCGCTTTTTTTATGGCCCGTCGTCGCGATGGACAGTCTGCGGAGAAAACGCCGGCAAGCATATAGCAATGTATTCCGTGGCCTCGTCCGGAGTTGAATATTGGATCCATTCACCGGGATGAGCCACTACGGCTTCTCCGGCAGAAACGTCGAATGATCCATCTTTATGCTGTACGTGCAGCTTTCCGCGAATGACGATAGTGTATTCCTCAAACTCCGGCGTCTGCCCGGGCTCTTGCCATCCCGCGGGACTGCGCATATGCGCAATACTCAGACGCTCGGTCTTGGAATTTACGCGGCCAAAAAATTCGTCAATGATCTTGGGCATATTGCCCGCTGCCTGTATACGCGCCGGCTTATCAATGTGTGTCGGCAAAAGTGATCTCCTGTTGTTGAGCTGAATGCGCCGCTCTGAGCCTGAAATATGAAATGGTAAACAGCGTTCCCAGAATAAAATCTCCGGCTCCGCCCATAGCTACAATAAGCGGAATCCGGCCCAGCGCAAGCAACACGGCACAAGCCACGCAAAAAGTTAGTTTTTCCAGGATCGCTGCTGGGATGATCGGCCGGAAGCGCTGTGGATCGCGGGCGATGATCAAGAAAGCCACCTGCCATGCCACTGCGACGCCCAAAAAACCATAGTAGAACTCAGGATGCGTGATTGCCGGCGGCATCTTTTCCGCCACCATCTTTTCACCAAAGAACCCCGGCGCAAGCACAATGAGCCCATAAATTCCTGCCGCAAGAAAGACAATACTCGAAAACCGGTCCTTGATCATATTGGCTTCATCGCTCCCGGATTGGAAATTGCCTCGCCAACTGCCTCAGCAAAAGGTACCATAACGGGTTTTCTGTTCGTCGTTTTCAGCCGTTCTTCCATCTCTCACAGGAGCATTCATGTCCATTCATCCATACAAGCTGGCGGTTGCGTTTCTTCTCTGGGGTCTCACGGCGTCAGCGCAATCGAACATTACAGAACGGCTAACTGTTGATGCTACTGACGCGCCTCGCAACATTCTGCACGCGACGGTCACTATTCCCGTGGCTCCCGGACCGGTCACGATCGTCTATCCCAAATGGATTCCGGGAAACCATCGTCCTACTGGTCCGATCCAGAATTTTACCGGCCTTCATTTCAAAGCCGCCGGGAAAGAACTGGAATGGCAGCGCGACCTGGAAGACATGTATGCCTTCCATCTGCAGATTCCCGCAGGCGTGAAGGAACTTGAGGCTTCATATGACACCATCACGTATAACGGCAAGAGTTCCCTCGCGTCCAGCAAGGTGCTCGATCTCCTCTGGAACCAGGTTGTGCTGTATCCCAAAGGAGCTACAACGGATTCGGTACAGGTGGCGGCCTCAGTGCGTTTGCCGGAAGGCTGGAAGTTTGGCACGGCGCTCACGGCAGCGCGGCAGAGCGGCAGTTCAGTAGAGTTCCAGCCAATTTCACTCACGCGGCTGGTCGATTCGCCGCTGATTGCGGGTTCAATTTACCGGCAAGTGCAAATCACTCCTGCTGGCGAGCCGCTCACGCATGTAATCGACATGATCGGCGAGAGCGACGAAGCAATCCAGATCACTGATAAAGACATCGCCAGCCTCAAGCAACTGGTAGCGGAAACCGGGAAACTTTTTGGCGCGCGGCATTACACAAAATACACGTTTCTTCTCACGTTGGGCGACCAGACGGCGCACCACGGCCTGGAGCATCACGAATCCAGCGACAATGGAACGGATGAAGAAATGTTCAGTGATGCCGACGTGCACGATCTGGAAGCGGATCTTTTGCCGCATGAGTTTGTTCATTCCTGGAATGGAAAATACAAACGTCCGGCGGGTTTGTTTACGCCTAACTATCAGGAACCAATGCATGGCGATTTGCTATGGGTTTATGAAGGGCTGACCGACTATCTGGGCAACCTGCTCGCTGCGCGCACGGGCCTGCGTTCGCCTGACCAGTTTCGTGAGAACCTGGCCTACACGGCGGCCATGCTTGACCATCGCGCGGGCCGGGCTTGGCGTCCGCTGCAGGATACTGCGATTAGCGTGCAAACCTTGTTCGCCGCGCCTCAGGAGTGGACCAACTGGCGTCGCACCGCCGATTACTATCCTGAAGGGTACCTGATCTGGCTGGAAGTGGATTCCATTCTGAGGCAAAAGAGCAACGGTCAAAAGTCATTGAACGACTTTTGCCGTCTTTTTTATGGAGGCCAGAGCGGCCCGCCTACCGTGGTCCCCTACAAATTTGAAGATGTTGTCACTGCGCTCAACCAGGTTGTACCGAATGACTGGGCCAAACTGCTGCGCGAGCGGTTGGATTCCAAATCGCCGCATACTCCCATGGGCGGGATCACGAATGGCGGATGGAAGCTGGTCTATTCCGCGCAGAAGAATACGACCATGGAAGCGCGGGAAAAAAATAGCGAATCGATTGACCTGAGCTTTTCACTCGGCTTGATTGCCACCAAGGAGGGTGATGTGCGGGACGTGATTCCGGGATCGCCTGCCTATGTTGCCGGTCTTGGGCCGGGAATGAAACTTATCGCCGTGAATGGCCGCCAGTGGTCAAAAGACGTAATTCGCGCCGCACTACGCGGGTCAGTCCACAATCAACACCCGTTGGCTCTCCTGGCAGAGAACGGAGAATACTACAACATCTACGAGGTGAATTATCACGAAGGTGAGCGCTACCCACACCTGGTTCGTGAGGAGGGCCAGCCAAACATTCTGGACGAAATTATCAAGTCGCAGACCGGAGGGCGGTAGCCGGGACTATCAAAGAATTAATTCGGGCCGGGGCTGGGAGTTGCTGGTATGCGGTTTTTTGTGACAGCGGCAGTGCGCTCCAGTTTGTCCCAGGCGAACGGCTTGCCGTCGATGGCTCGCTTCACCGTCTTTGCCAGGACGGCGGAAAAAAGCTGACGGTAGGAAAATCTCTGCAGCCACAAGTGCAGCAGCAGCTGCGCGTCTTCTCCTGTGCCTTCCACGCGCCGCTCCAGCAGAAACGCCAGCGCCGAAGCAATGAAATCAATAGCCAGGAAAATAGCAAAATAAAAAGCCAGGCGCTCAAAGCTGCTCGCGTCCGTGCTTTCCGGATGGAAGTAACGCGCGGCCGCGTACTCAAGCATGCCGAATAAAAACATGATGTCGATAAATGGCGAAACCAGCGGCAGCATAATCTGAAAAATAATGATGTTGGGCAGGGCGATCCAGCCCAGGCGGCTGCGGCGGCGAATGGCGGCGCCATGCTTCCATACGGCCTGAAGAATCCCAAAGGACCAGCGGAAGCGCTGGCGCATGAGGCCGCTTGCATTCGTCGGCGCTTCAGTAAACGCCAGGGCACGATCTTCATTCACTACGCGCCAGCCATTCTCCAGCAAAGACATGGTGAGATCGGCGTCCTCGGCCACGGTGTCAGTGTGGTAGCCGCCGGCCTCCCGGACAGCAGACACGCGCCATGCGCCAATGGCTCCGGGAACAACGCTCACCGCGCCAAACACATTGAGAGCGCGACGCTCAAAGTTCTGGCTGGTGATGTATTCCAGCGCCTGCCAGCGCGTCCACAGGTTCACGCGATTGCCAACTTTCGCGTTGCCTGCGACCGCCGCTATCTTAGGATCAGCGAAATGTGGGACCAGAATGGAAATCGCGTTTGGCGCAATCACCGTATCGGCATCGATGCCGACGTAGATTTCATCCTGCGTATGCTTCAGCGCATGATTGAGAGCTTCCGCTTTCCCGGCATTGGATTTGGTCAGCAAGAGGACGCGACCTTCTGCAATCTCCCTGGCGAATTTTTCCCGCACCACGGCGGATGTGGCGTCCTTGGAGCCGTCATCCACCACGATTGTCCGCAGGTTGGGATAATCCGACGCCAAAGCGGAACGCACAGTATTCTCAATCACCTTCTCTTCATTAAATGCCGGAATAATGACGGTAACTTTCGGCTTGTAGTCCGGGCCGCCCACGGGGGCGGGTGTCCGCAGCCTATCGAATGTCGCGAGCGCGCCAATGCCAAGGAGGCGGGCGCTCATCAGGACGTCACCGATGAAAAAGACCAGAACAATAAATTGCGCCAGCCCCTGGCCCAGCAGAAAGACATAGCCGTCCAGCCGTGCGCCAAGCACTTCATTGGAAGGCAACTGCGGCATCACCTCAGCCCGGGTTTTACCCAACAGCTCTTCAACGCTCACAATCTTGAAGCCGCGCGCGCGCAAGCCTTCAATAACCGCGGGTAGCGCCTGGACAGTCGCAGTGCGGTCGCCGCCGCCATCGTGCAGCAGAATAATGTTGCCGCAATATAGCGGATTGCGTGTCTGGCAGCCCTTGGTGGCCGCGCGCTGAGCCTGGTCCATGACTTCGGTGACTATCTCCGCAGCGGTTTGCCCTTTTTTCCAGTCATTGGGATCAATCTTAGATCCCACGGTGATGTAACCTTCGCTTTGGACAAGTTCCAGCGGACGCACCTGGTCGGCAATGTCAGGGTCCTGGTCAATGGAATAAGGCGGGCGGAAATACAGGGGCTTTACTCCCATCTTGCTGGCAAATAGTTTTTCCGTCAGCTGTAGCTCCACGCGCTTCATATACCAGGACGAAACATCGCTGATATCGGGATGGGTGAACGTATGATTGCCGATATCATGGCCCTCATCGTAAATACGCTGCGCCAGCCCGGGAAACTTTTGCGTCTGCAGTCCGATCAGAAAAAACGTGGCTGGAGCATTTTCGCGCTTCAGGATGTCGAGAATTTGGGGTGTGTATAAAGAATCAGGGCCATCGTCAAAGGTGATGGCGACTTGTTTATCCTTCCAGCCCAGGGCCTTCAGTTGATACGGCTCGGGCAGGACAGTCAT
>Ga0068855_100012207_pt1 | contig 10384 bp, 9 predicted proteins | sample KBSCornC52_FD_66592 | JGI IMG/M metagenome (GOLD analysis project Ga0068855, IMG submission 66592) | Corn rhizosphere microbial communities from Kellogg Biological Station, Michigan, USA - KBS Corn C5-2 | ecosystem: Host-associated > Plants > Roots > Rhizosphere > Soil ... | reverse complement strand
CGCTGCGGCTTGTGCACGATTTTCACCTGAGCCAGTGCCAATACCCATTAATGCAGATCCAGCATTTGACATGATTGTTTTCACATCAGCAAAATCGACATTGATTAAACCAGGAAGCGTAATAATTTCAGAAATTCCTTGTACGCCTTGATTAAGAACAGAATCAGCGACTTTAAATGCTTCAAGTAATGACAACTTCCGATCAACTACATCGAGAATTCTTTGGTTAGGAATGACGATAAGTGTATCTACTTTATCCTTAATACTCTCAAGCCCTTCTTCAGCCGCGACCATTCGTCTGGTTCCTTCAAAACCAAATGGTTTGGTTACCACTGCCACTGTCAGTGCACCGACATCTTTGGCGATACGTGCCACAATAGGCGCTGCGCCGGTTCCTGTCCCTCCACCCATTCCAGCAGTAATAAACACCATATCAGAACCCTGAAGGGTTTGGCGGATTTTATCCTCAGATTCTTCAGCTGCTTGTCGTCCTGTTTCAGGATCTCCTCCACTTCCGAGTCCTTTGGTATAATTTTCACCGATTTGGATTTTCGTGTCAGAAGAGTTACGGAGAAGTGCTTGTGCGTCCGTATTCATGGCAACGAAATCAACACCTTGAATCGTGCCACTCTTGATCATGGAATTAACAGCATTCCCACCTCCCCCGCCAACACCAATAACGCGGATTTTAGCAAAATTGTTGGTTTGTGGACGAATTAACATGTGGACAAATCCTAACAGATCATACTACTATTTGCAAGTTTTCTAAAAGATACACCTATAATTCTGAAATGAGATAGTTCTTTACACCTAATCGTACGTTTGCAGGTCTTTAAAAGCAAAATAGGAAGATGCAAAAAGTTTGTCTTGAATATTTGAATGTCTTTGCAATTTGGAATTTATATTCTAGGATTGTAGCTCTCGAACTGAAATGAACGATAAACTACGGTATAAACGATTTAATCAGTGAAAAAAGTTTTTTTACAATTTTCCCACTTCCCCCAACTGGTAATGATAAGCCTTTTAATCCCATACCACTCGAATTTCTACTTTCTCCGCCGGCAGTACAAAGCGTTAAGCCCACGACTGTTGCAAACGCTGGACTCTGAACTTCATCTATAATTCCTTTAATATTATTTGGTCCACCCACACGAACAGGCATCGCCAATATCCGTCGGGCTGAATCTTTCACACCAACTGTCAGCGCTCCACCACCAGTAATCACAATACCTGCAGGCATTTGTCCACCATACCCACTCTTCTTAACTTCTAAACCTATCATGGTAAAAATCTCATTCATTCGCGGACGGATAATGCCTTCGACCAATGTTTTTTGTGAAACTTTCCGTAATTCTTCCGGTAAATTAAGTGAGGTTAAATCAATTTCGTCTGATGGCCGCTCTTTTTTCTTTCCTTCATGCTCTTCAACCTCTTCATGTTGCATGACACGACGATTGGCCAAATGTGAGAGATATAACTTAATTTTTTCAGCACTTTCGAGAGAAATTCTCAGACCAATTGCCAAGTCATTGGTAACATGTCGTGCGCCAATTGCCAAAACAGACGAATAAGAAATCGATCCTTCGGTAAAGATAGCAATATCAGTAGTAGCCGCGCCAATATCAACTAAAACCACCCCTAATTCTTTTTCTGTATCAGTCAGCACTGATTGTGAACTGGCATAGCCATTAAAAACAAAATTATCAATATCTACACCCACTTCTGAAAACGCTTTTTCTAGATTACGAACAGAGATGCTATTGGCTGAAATGATATGCGTGTCAACCTCCAGGCGAACGCCAGACATGCCATTAGGATCTTTAATGCCTTCTTGCCCATCGACGATATAATTGCGTGGCAGCACATGAATAATCTCACGAGTTGAAGGCATTGAAATAGCTCTCGCAGCATCGATGACACGGGCTAAATCTGATTGGGTAATTTCTCCGTTTTGGTTCGCCACTGCAACCACACCGCGAGAATTTTGACTTTCAATTTGACTTCCACCAATGGACACAACGACATGCGATGCAGAATAACCAGCCATACGCTCGGCTGCTTCTACTGAATTATTAATCGCATTCACTGCTTCTTCAATATCAACGATTTGACCCTTACGAATACCAGTTGATTTTATCTCAGAAACACCCAGAATATTTACAAATTCATCTACTTTCGCGATAACAGTAACTATTTTATAACTGCCAATGTCAATGGCAACAACAATTTTTCCTTCCATATAATTAATTTATAAACTACTCCGACAATACTGGTTTGTCATAACGTAAATCAAGACGGGTGAACCGCTTACCTTCCATTGTAAGACGACTGCTTATCAGTTGTAAAGAGGCTATTTGTACCGAAATATCTTTCTGTGTCGATAAAATTACTTCTTCATTATCAGATAGTGTGATCTGACATGTCATAGTATCACTAAGTTGTACATTTGTATAGGAAATATTCGCCTGAGCAAGCGCTTTTCTCACATCTTGTACGAAAACATCACTCTGTGGAATTGTCTGTATTTTACCAGGCTTTGCCGTCATTGTCACAGGTGATATATAGGTTGCAGGCGTGAAAAAACGAAAGAGAACAAATCCAACAGATCCGATCACAAGTAGGAGACCGAAAATAAGCGATGCATAAAATAATCGTTTACTCTTTAGTTCGCGTTTGCGGTTTTTCACCGGTTTCTTTTTCATAATCGGATTGAAGCAACTGAACCAGGTGTTCTGCTGCGTGAAGATGCAGTGACATATCGAGATTCTTTTTCGCTACAAATTGATCAAGTTTTTCTATCATGTCCTCAATAGCTTGATAAAAGCTTTCTGCAGTCGCGAATTCCTGTGGCAAAATGGTAGCAAGTCCTTGGTCTTTCAAAAAAATAGCATTGTCCATTTGTTCATTTCTTTGCCCATGCGGAATAGGAATTAACAGACACGGTTTATGAGTAATGAGAAGCTCAGTCATCGTGTTTACACCTGACCGGCCAATAACCAGATCTGACTCAGCATAGATTTTCCCGACATCAGTTGGATCTATAAACTTCGTCAGCAGATATCGTTTTTGTAATTTATCAGGCAACAACGAGCGCTGTACAGACAATCTAGCATAATCCCCAAATTCCACTGCATCTCCTGTTTGATGGATAAGTATATATTTCTCCAGAAGACGAGGGAGTGATTGTTCCACTAAGAGATTAATTGCATGCGCACCAGCACTTCCCCCAGTTATATATATCTGCATCTCTTTGGTTTTCCCATTTTTTTTCGTTTCAGTAAACGATTCACTCAATGCTTTCCGAAGTAAATTACCGGTAAGAACGATTTTCTTCTTAGGGAAATACTTTCGGGAAGATTCCCAGGAAATACAAATATGCTTAGCAAATCTGCCAATAATTCTATTTGCTAGTCCAGCTTGTAATGTTTGTTCATGGATAACAACAGGAATACCAAGCGTTCGCGCTGCTAATGCCACAGTCAAAGAAAGATAGCCGCCAAACCCGACAACAACATCAGGGTTTTCCTTGCGCAAAAAAATTAATGATTGCATATAACCTCTAGAAATTTTTGGTAATGAACCAAATGTTCGCCTGGTTAATTTCCTTTGCAAACGCCCTGTGATCAACGGATAAAAGGTAATTCCTTTTGTAGTTATTGTCTGGTACTCAAGTGACACACCGACATCTCCTTCAAAGACATGTTTTCTCCCAATAAATACCACATCCCACTCACGCGGAACATAATCTAAGAGTGCGAGAGCTGGCGCCAGGTGCCCCCCAATGATACATATCTTCATATCTTTATCACATTTGTAATTTATAACCCATAATTTGTCATTTCTTTCATTCTACCTTTTTTCTACGGTGCGGGAAACATTCAAAAGTATACCAATGGCGGTAAGGTCGATCAATAATGATGATCCTCCATACGAAATAAATGGCAATGGAACACCGGTCAGTGGCAATAAGGCCGTCATCGCGCCCAAATTGATCACAACTTGAATACCGATAAATATAGTGATGCCGCCTGCCAACAATTTTCCGAACATATCTTTTGCATGCGATGCAATATAGAGTCCCCGCCAAATCAAGACGCAAAATACACTGATCAAGACAAGCGAACCGAGGAGACCCAATTCCTCCGCTATAATAGCAAAAATTGAATCAGTTACATTCTCGGGTAAATATGCATATTTTTGCATTGAATTGCCCAGACCTAAACCGAAAATCCCTCCTGATCCGAGTGCGATAAGAATTTGGCGCACTTGATACGAGGCATTACTAACAGACTGATCTACTGCTAAGAACGTGGCTAAACGAGCAGTTCTATATGGAGCAAGTTTTATAAGAATAAATCCTAATACAGCCAAGGCAGGAAAGACCAAACCAAAATATTTCAAACTGCTTCCTGACAATATATAAATTGCCATAGCTTCACATAAAATAATAATCGCTGTCCCCATGTCTGGTTGGGCCATGATGAGTAAAAGCACCAGACCAATGAGCAGTGCAAAAGCCAGAAATCTTCCTTTTTCTTTTTGTGAAAACCAAGCTGCGAGATAAATAGCCAAGACGAGTTTAACAAATTCCGTGGGCTGCAGGATAAAAAAGTGTAGATTAATCCATCTATTCGCACCTAGTGTATGGACACCAATTCCGGGTATAAAGACGAGCACTAAAAGGACAATAGCACTCACCAGAAGAATTGGCGAGAAATTGAAGAAAACATGATAATTGATGCGGGTGAAAATGAATAAGAGAACTATTCCGACCACTGCCCAAACCAATTGGCTCTTAATATAATGAAATTTATCACCGAAGTCGCGAAACGCAATCACACTCGAGGCATCATAAATCATTAAAAGACCGAAAAGTACTAACCCGATGACAATCATGAGGAGGAGTGTATCAATACGCTTCATAGAATTATTATAGTAGAGTTTATATAACTATGCGAATAAGTGAATGGAGAGAACTAGTCATCGAATTCGATCTTTAAAATAAATAGCATGTCTCAAAAATTGGTATTTTATATATTTGAATTTGTTTGATACTGGAATTTGTTTTTTGAGTTTTTAACTCTAGATGCTGTGAATCAATTAACCGTCAATTTTCTTATCCTATCAGTGCGAGGTAAAGCCCGAGTATTGCGAAGAAAAAACCCAACATCCAGGCACGCATAACCACTTTCGGTTCTTCCCAACCGCGCTTCAACATCCAGAGATGCAGTGGTGCAGCCGGTAAAACACGGCGTTTCAAAAATCGTTTACTTAGAATTTGTATAAGTGAAGATGCAACTTCAATAACAAAAACGCCACCGATAACAACCAGCGCTAACGTTTTTCCGGTTAGTAAACCAATAATCGCCAGAGCTGCGCCTAAGGAAAGTGAGCCTACATCTCCTAACCAAATTCTGGCTTTATAGGTATTGAAATAGAGAAATGCTGCAACAGAACCAATTAATACGGCAATAAATACTGCTAGTGATTGATCAAGACGTTGTGCGCTGATGGTCAAAAAAGCAAGTAAACAAATCAGAAATGATCCTGAAGCTAAGCCGTCTAATCCATCAGTAATGTTAAAAGCATTGACGAAAGAGACGATGATAAATGCAGCAAATGGCACAAAGAAAAACCCGATACTTAATGGTCCTACACCATGCACGAAAACAAAGGTATAACTTAATTGTGTATAAAAAACAGTGGCGATAATAAGTGCTAAAATCCATTGAATAATAAATTTATGACGAAAACGGAGACCAAAAAAAGGATTTTTCCTCCCGGGAATGCCTAACTTTTTCATGTCATCGTATAAACCGAGCAAGCCAAAGCTAATAAAACCAAAAAAGATAATAAATATTTCCCATGGATTGGTATCTATGCCTAAAATACCATATGCCCAGAAAGTAAGCACAGAGACCACAATGATGATAAGAATGCCTCCTCCAAACGGTGTACCGACTTTCCAACTATTGAATTTATCGAATGTGGGCGTACGCTTATCAAACATATCCCGGGTAGTTTGTTTTTGTCTTTGCAGTTTAATGCGATAGAGGAAATCTATAAATGGGACAATGAGTATGCCTGAAATGAAGAGAGACAATAGAATGAGTCCCAAAAGCTGCGCCATAGGATGTATTATACTCCCGTGAAAACAGGAAGGCAATCAAGCTAAGAGACTTATTTATTTATTCGTGAGGGTAACTTAATCCTGATAACATCACCGATATTCAGAGTTCGACGCAGGCGAAGTGGTTGCTGACCGAGATTATCATATTCCCATTCCATCATACTGATTTTAATATGTACGTCAGATGAATCTACATTATTACTTTGTCTATTTCTATTAATTGCTAATATCCTACTCCCTTTACGCGAAAGTGAGGCAAGTTCTTGTTCTCTTTGTTTTTCCGCTAGTTGTTCTGTTTGAGTAGTAACTTTTATTTTTCCGGCAAATACTTCTTTAAAAGACATATTTAAAAGGCATAGCCATTATTTTACTTCACCGTCACACTTTTCGCAAGATTTCGCGGCTTATCAGGATCGGCGATACCGCGAGCAATCGCTAATTCATATGTTAAAAGTTGTGATACAACTATTTGTGGAATCATCGTTGCCTCTTTTATATCTGCCGTTTCTATCCATTCTTCAAAAACGCCATTATTTTTCGGACCAATTCCTATGATAAACCCTCCCCGTGCTTTTACTTCTTGGGCATTTGAGATAATTTCTTCGTATGTTTCGTCATTTGGCGCGAAAACGATACAAGGTGTTCCTTTTTCAATCAAAGCAATGACGCCATGCTTTAACTCACCGCCTGCAAACCCTTCAGCATGTAGGCATGCAGTTTCTTTAATTTTCAATGTTGCTTCGAGTGCTGCGGGATACGATAATCCGCGTCCAATAACATAAATATGTTGAGCATTTTTAAGTTTTTGGGCTAACTTTTTGATGTGCGCAGTGGTTGAATCTTCCAATAATTCCTTTACATTTAATGCTGCTCGTAACAATAAAGCTCTCCCTTCTTCTTGTTTTTTCGCTAGTGTATAGGCAGTCAATAATAAAGTAGCGATCATTGCAATGAAACTTTTCGTCGCACACACAGATTTTTCTTGACCTGCATTAAGAAGCATTTTAAAATTAGCTTGACGATATAAGGTCGAACCTAAGACATTCACAATAGCTGCAATCTGCGCACCTTTTTCTTTCTGAGCCTTCATCACTGGCTCAATCACATCAATTGACTCACCACTTTGTGAAATCGGAATAACTAATGTTTTATCTCCGACATAATCTTCTATGTAGGTGAACTCTGAACCTATGGCGAAATTCACATGTTTTTTCGCAATAGATGAAAAGAAATATGTTCCGGCAATTCCTGCATACGATGCTGAACCACAACCCAGCATAAATGTTCCATAAGCGTTTTCAATCAAGTCAGCAAACTTTTTTGTATCTTCTAAACTATGTGTCGCTATTGTTTCTAAAACACGCGGTTGTTCCGCAACTTCTTTCATAAAGAAATGTGCATACTTTCCTTTTTGTGCATCTTCGAAATCCCAATCAAGTTTTTGAATTTTCGGTTGTATTTTTTCACCTTTTGGTAAAGACAATAATTGCACATCTTTTCCTAAAATAACCATTTGATTATCTTCAAGAAAAATAACGTTCTTCGTGTGTTTCGCAATTCCAGCAGCATCAGAGGCAATAAATAATTCGCCATCGCCAATGCCAACCACCAGTGGTGATCCTGTTTTGGCTGCGATAATTTCAGGAGATGGAGCATAGGCAACGACAATTGCATTCATGCCATGCAACGTATTAAACACATTACGAACAGAATTTGCAAAATCTCGTGTTTTCAAATTCTCTTCGATCAGATGAGGAATAACTTCAGTATCAGTTTCTGACAAAAAGATATGGCCTTTTTTTACCAACTCCTTTTTTAACTCGACAAAGTTTTCAATAATCCCATTATGGACAACTGCAATCGTTCTCGAACAATCAAGATGTGGATGAGCATTTGCCTCAGTGACTCCTCCATGTGTGGCCCAACGAGTATGCCCAATCGCCAAATGAGAATCATGAATCAAGAATTTAGAATTAAGGAGAGCGTTACCTATTTTTTCCGTATGTTTCTCTACGATAAATTCGGTTATTTTCTTTTCGTCCTTAATTCTTGATTCTGCATTCTTAATTCTAGGTTTCGCTGCGATTCCCCATGAATCGTACCCTCGATATTCTAAGAGTTTCAATCCATCTAATACAATCTGCCCTGCGATAGCTCTTTTACCAATATAAGCAAAAATACCACACATATATTATTGCAGGCTGAAGCGGTAAACGTTTGTTTCGCGTTGAACAAATCCTAGATGCAAATAAAATTCTCTAGCTTTTTCTCGAGTTGGATTTGATGTTAATTCTATATATTTCACATTTTTTTCTTTCGCGCTTTCCATAGCTGTTTTAATAAGATCTGAACCAACCCCCTTACCTCTATATGACGCATCAACTACAAAATCTTCTAAAATTCCTTTTTTAGCATAAGGAATTCTATAAGTAATAAGTGTTATCATACCAATAATTTTTTCAGCATCTTTTGCGACAAATAGCTCATTAGTTGACGCATCAAGCATTTCTTGTACATCTTTATCAGACAGCAAATAGGCATTTGGATTCAATTGATGAAGCAGGGTGTTCACGCTTTCTGTAAGTGACGAAGAAAATGTTGTTGCTTGTTCAATAACAATCGGAGTATTCATATCTATTGATAAAATAATTGCTCTGCAAGCTTCAGTTCTTCAGGAGTGTTCACACCGCGCCAGAGTAATTTCCCACCTTGCAAGGTTTCCACATGCTCATTATTGGCAATCGCTAAGTCTATCAAACTATTAATATAATATTCCCCAGTCACCGGACTTTTCTTGATCTGTGGCAGATATTTTTTCAAAAAATCAACAGTGAAAACAAAACAGCCGGGATTTATTTCTGTCACTTTTCGTTGTTCTTCTGTCGCATCTTTTTCTTCTACCATCGCAATTACTTTGCCATTCTCGTCACGAATAATACGACCCAAAGCAAAAGGATTTTCTTGTTCAATCGTCAAAAAAGTTACTTGACTACTTGTCATAAAATGCTTTTCAAAAAGTTTTTCAATAATAACTCGCTGTTTTTCAGAATATAATACAGCGTCATCGCCGTAGACTACCAATACATTTTTAATATTTTTTGGCAAGACGCTCATACCGGTTTGTACAGCATTTCCTGTTCCTAATTGTTCAATTTGCTCAGCGAAGATAACCTTCTCTCCTTCTAATGCTCTTTCTACAGATGCTTTTTCATGGCCGACCACCAAAATTATCGCGCCAAAGTTTAGCGACTGCATAAAATGGACTATGTGGAGAACCATCGGCTTATTCGCCAACGGCATTGTCACTTTATTTCTTTCGCTGACATTCATTCGCTTGCCTTTTCCAGCTGCCAAAATAATGCCGCCTAATGAAGTATAGTCAACAAGATTATTCATCATGCTCCATTCGTATTTGTGCCCCGAGTTGTTCCAAGCGTTTTTCAAAATCTTCATAGCCTCTTTGAATAGTATGCACACCATGTACGACACTCTCACCTTTGGCAATAAGTGCTGCGACAACTAATGATGCTCCTGCTCGCAAATCCGATACACTGACCACTGCATCATGCAAATCAGTAGGCCCATGGACTCTGGCAGCATGAAAAAATTCCGGTTGGTCGTCATCGAGGTTGAAATTGTAAAATACTTTTTTATCTTTTACATCCGGATTAAATAAATCAATTTTTGCTCCCATCTTTCTCAGTTGTGCAACATAACTGAATCTATCCTCAAAAACTGTTTCATGGATGACTGATGCTCCTTCTGCTTGCGTCATGAGTACAGCCCACGGTGCTTGCCAATCTGTCATAAAGCCAGGATAGGGAGAAGTAGTCACATCAATTGCTTTAAGCGGCTGTTTATAGAAAAATCGAATACCATCGGATTTCATTTCAACGCCGCCACCAGCTTGTTCAAGTACTTCAATAAATTCTTTCAATCCTTGTTCTTTTACTCCTTCTACAAACACGTCACCTTTCGATGAGATGGCAGCAATAGCAAATGTCACGACTTCATTACGATCAGCGCCAATAGTAAATTCAGTTCCATGTAAGGCTTTAACACCAACAATGGTAATCTCTCTTGCTTTTGTCCGCTTCACATTCCCTCCCATTTTATTGAGTAAGTCAATTAACTCGTCAATTTCAGGTTCCAATGCGGCATTATGTAATATGGTTTTCCCTTTTGCCAAAGAAGCGGCAATAAGTAATGTTTCAGTTCCCGTATGTGTGTTTTTAGTAAAAGTATATTCTGTAC
>Ga0068855_100012205_pt1 | contig 10385 bp, 8 predicted proteins | sample KBSCornC52_FD_66592 | JGI IMG/M metagenome (GOLD analysis project Ga0068855, IMG submission 66592) | Corn rhizosphere microbial communities from Kellogg Biological Station, Michigan, USA - KBS Corn C5-2 | ecosystem: Host-associated > Plants > Roots > Rhizosphere > Soil ... | reverse complement strand
CGAGCCTTCTTGAGCATTTGGCCGGCGCCGGTGAGCGTGCCGCCCGTGCCCCAGCCGGTGACCCAAAAATCGAGGCGCTTGCCGGCGAAGTCGCTGAGAATTTCCGGTCCGGTGGTGTTGCGATGATATTCCGGGTTCGCTTCGTTCTCGAATTGGCGCGCGAGGAACCAGCCGTTTTTCTCGGCGAGCTCTTTCGCTTTGCGGATCATGCCGCTGCCGCGCTCCGCCGCCGGTGTAAGAATCACTTTGGCGCCCAGCGCTCGCATGATCTTGCGACGCTCGACTGAAAACGACTCCGCCATCACTGCAACGAACGGATAGCCCTTTGCAGCACACACCATCGCCAAGGCGATGCCGGTATTACCGGAGGTCGCCTCCACCACCGTTTGACCCGGCTTGATCGTGCCGCGGCGTTCGGCGTCTTCGATGATGGCAATGGCCAATCGATCTTTCACCGAAGACAGCGGATTGAAGAACTCGCACTTGACGTACATCGTGACGTGCGAGGGCGCGAGTCGATTGATGCGCACGATCGGCGTGCGTCCAATGGTGCCGAGAATGCTGTCGTGGATCATTGTGGGCTCCGAATGTGTTGAATAGCGGCGGGGTCTGCAGGTCCCAGTCTGCAGTCGGCAGCTAGAGAAGACAAAAATTTACCGTATAGCCATTATCGACAAATCTCTTTCTGCAGACTGCGGACTGTCGACTGCAGATTGTTCGCGCCTTACCTATTTCGCTTCCTCAACCATCCCACCAATCTATCCGGCATCTCCGTCTGCGATTTCGCACTCACATAAGTGCCGATATGGCCGCTGTTGAGCACGAGTTCTTCATAGTCCTTGGTGCCGATCAGTTGGGCTAGGCACGCCGAGGCTTCCGGCGGGACGAGATGGTCCTGCAGTGCGTATACGTTGAGGACCGGGACTTTGATGCGCTCGAGATCCACGCGCTTGCCGCCGAGTTCGAGCGTGCCCGCTTTCAAGCGATTCTCTTTGTAACACCATTGCACGAACTGCCTGAACATTTCGCCGGGCTGGTCCGGGCTGTCGAAAATCCATTTCTCCATGCGGATGAAATTTTCCAGTTGCGCGGGATTGGCGGCTGCATCGAGTAAATCGACGTACTTCTGCGAGGTGAGACGGAACGGCATCAAGCCCACGAACGCGCCGTTCAGCAACTCGCCCGGCACGTTGCCCAGGGTGTCGACCAGAGCATCGACATCGAGCGCTCGCGACCATTTGGAAAGCGTGTCTTTATCGGTCTGAAAATCGACCGGCGTCACCATGGTGATGAGGCTGTTGACGTACTCGGGATGCAGCGCCGTGAAACACAAACTCAACGTGCCGCCCTGGCACACTCCCAGCAAATTGACCTTATCGATATCTCGTATCCGGCACACTTGCTCCACACAGTGCAGCATGTAGCGGTTCACATAGTCGTCGAAGGTGAGATAGCGATCCGCACCATCGGGATAGCCCCAGTCGATCAGGAATACGTCCACATCGCGTTTCAGCAGTTGACGGATGACGGATCGATCTTCCTGCAAGTCCAACATGTACGGGCGATTGATCAGCGCGTAGCAGATCAAGACGGCCGGTCGCGCGTCCGCTTTGTTTTTTTTGTTTTTGCTCTGCTTGGGCGCAGCCGCATCCTGCAAAGGGCGGTAGCGATACAGCTTGAGTTTGTCTTCGCTGTAGATGAGATCTTTGGGCGTGGGCCCGATCTCGACATCGCGCAGGCCCGCCAACGCATCGAGCGCACGTCCGGTGCGCTCACGAAATTCGTTGAGCTCTTTGCGCAGCTTCTCGGCGACCGTGTTGTCCGTGCTCATCGATCAATGACGTCCGGCAGAGGATTTCTTGGAACGGGTCGAGCGCTTGGCCGACGCCGCGCTGAGCGTTTCGACCTGCTTCGCGAGTTCGTTCAATTTGCGATGCATGCTGTTGATCTCGGCGCGGGTGGGCAAATCGAATTGCCTGAGCAGGCGGTCGAGCACGGCGCTTTGCCGTTTACGCAACCGCATGAAGGAATTCATGGAGTCGCCGAGGAGTTGGATGAACGCAGGATCGTGCGACAACTTGGCGAACACTTCCTCAGCGCACTCCACCCATAGATCGTAGAGCGCGCGGCCATGACTGGCCGCATTGCCGGTCGCACGCAGTGATTGGGCACGTTGCGTCAGAAGATCGATCGCCTGCGCTTCCAGATTTGCAAATACGTTGGCCACGCGTGCGAGCACGGCTTGATGCTCTTCGGCCGCTTGGACGAGGTCGCGCAGTAAAATGTGATGCTCACGCAAAATGCCGAGCGGCACTGCTTTGAACATTTGCTGAGCGCGATGTGGAATCTCCATCAACGTGGGCACATCGGTGAGCGCCTGCATGAAATAGCCCGTTCCCGCGAGCAACGCTTGCGTCGCATCTTGCAGTTGACGTGCCGCGGCCTTCGCCTGCTCCGAACCGTTCGAGCTCACCCCTTGCCACAGCGCTTCGGCCATCTTGCGAGTCACATCGGCGCGCTGTTCTTCATTGGCATTGCGCCACTCCTCGGCGAGCTTACGCTGCACCGACAGCCAGTCTTCCAGCCAGTTATCGCTCTGTTTGCGCGATTCGTTCAAAAAGGGTCACTCCACTAGCGCCGGCGAGAATTGTAGCCACGCATTTCTTGATGCACTGCACTTTTTGTTCAAGGTGCTCTGCTAGACTTCCGAAGCTATGGGTCTACGAATCTGCTTCGTCGCGTCGGAAGTTGCACCGCTGGCCAAAACGGGGGGCCTAGCGGACGTCGCCGGCGCATTGCCGCGCTATTTGTGTGACGACGGGCATGACGTACGTGTGTTCATGCCGTTTTATTCGAGTATCGCGACCGACCCTTTGGGGTTGAGCGCGGTTGCAGCCGCGCAAGATGTGCCGATAACGATCGGCACGCGCGAATATCGATTCTCGGTATTCGCAGGCACCTTGCCGCGTACCAACGTGCCCCTGCATTTGATTCAATGTCCGGCGCTCTTCAATCGTGCGGCGTTGTATACCAACGATGCAGACGAGCACGTGCGCTTCTTGCTGTTGCAACGGGCCGTGCTCGAAACCTGTCAGCGCTTGCAGTTCGCACCGCAAATTCTCCATTGCAACGACTGGCACACGGCACTGTTGCCGCTGATGCTCAAAACCACGTATGCCTGGGATCGCTTGTTCGCAGCCACTCGCTCGCTGATGAGCATTCACAACATCGGCTATCAGGGCGTGTTTCCGCTCGCGACTTTCGCGGATATCGGCCTGCGCGATCCTGTTCCGCTACAATGGTCGGAGACCTCGAACGGGCGGATCAATTGGCTCAAAGAAGGCATCGTGCACGCGCACGGTGTTTCCACCGTCAGTCCAACGTATGCACAAGAGATTGCAACACCGCCAGGCGGGCACGGTCTGGACACGGTCATTCGTATGCGCGGCGCTGCGGTCAGCGGCATTTTGAACGGTGTCGATTACGACGAATGGAATCCGGAAACGGATCGGCACTTACCCGCACGCTTCAGCACACGCGATCTCACAGGTAAAGCTCGATGCAAAGAAGCTCTCGTGCGTCGCATGCGATTGGACATCGATGCTAATGTGCCCGTGGTGGGCATCGTGTCGCGAATGGCCGTGCAAAAGGGGTTCGACTTGTTGTTCGACAGCTTGCCGTCGATGCTCACGCAACGCGACTTTGCACTCGCCATTTTGGGTAACGGCGAGCGCCGCTACGAACAATTCTTCGAGAGCTTGTCCAGCCGCTTCCCAGGACGCGTGGCCCTGCAGATCGGCTACGACGAACCGCTCGCGCATCTCATCGAAGCCGGTAGCGATATGTTCTTGATGCCATCTCAATACGAACCCTGCGGACTCAACCAAATGTATAGCTTACGCTACGGCACGGTGCCCATCGTCCGTCGCACGGGCGGACTGGCCGATTCGGTCGAGATGTGGAATCCGGCAACGCAAACCGGCACCGGCATCGTCTTCAACGATTTCGACGTGCCCGCAGTGACTTGGGCACTACACACTGCTTTCGACTTTCACAAAGACGAACGCGGCTGGCGACACCTCATGTTGAACGGCATGGCGCAGGATTATTCCTGGCAGCATCAGACTGGCGAGTATGAAGGGCTCTATAGGGGACTGTTGGAAGGCTGAGCGCGCGTCGAGGGTCAACTTTCAACGCGCAGCCCCAAGAGACTGCCCTAAATCGACCACTCCCGAATTGCTGAACGGAATATTGCTCACGAAGGGGATGTCGACGGCGAGCTTGCCTACGAACTGGTAATGCACGGCCGACGAATTCGTCACGCTGAGCCGCGAGAGCAATCGCCCAATACTGCTCATGAAGTTGGTGCGCACCGTGGTATCGAATTCCGTCTCGCCGAGCGCCGGAACCACGAAGGGTTCGTTGGTAATGCCTTCGGCGAAACTGTCGCCTTCCAAATAGAGCTGGTATTCGATTCCCTTGATGGGAAGACTGCGATCGTTCGGATTCTGCACGTGCAAGCGAATGCGGAATTCCTGGCTGAAAATGTCGCCGGACGTCATCCCTGCGCTCACGATGGAGAGCCGCGGCGTCTGCAGTTTGGTGAGCCCGGCGCAACCACCGCTCACGAGCAACACGATGATGAGCGCAATGCGCTTCAGCCCTATGCTTCGATGCACGCGAGTCATCCCTTGCGCAATTCGTTGAGCATGTCGCGCGTCACGAGAACGACGCCTTTATCGGTCACGTAGAAACGCCGCGCGTCCTCTTCGCGGTTCACGCCGATGTGCGTGTTGGGCGGAATCACTCCGCCCGTATCGATGATGGCGCGCTTCACCGTGCAGCCGGCACCGATGCGCACGTCCGGCAATATCACGGACGATTCGATGTAGGTGCGTTCATTCACATGCACGTTGGTGAACAGAAGCGAAGAATTCACTGCTGCGCCGGAAATGATGCAACCGCCCGAGACCATGGAATTGATCGCCATGCCACGCCGGCCGTCTTCGTCCAATACGAACTTCGCCGGCGGCTGTTGACGTTGATAAGTCCAGATCGGCCATTGCTCGTCGTAAATATTGAGTTCCGGATTCACGGAGACGAGCTCCATGTTGGCTTCGTAGTACGCGTCGACGGTGCCGACGTCGCGCCAATACTGTTGTGCTCGGGTGCGGACGTCCTGGAACGGATACGCATACACGTTCAACTTATCGATGGACTCGGGAATGATGTTCTTACCGAAGTCGTGCGCGGTATCGGGGCGATGCGCGTCCTCTTCCAGCAACCGGTACAACAATTTGGCACTGAAGACGTAAATGCCCATCGAGCCGAGCGCCAAATCCTCGCGCCCCGGAATACCGTCGGGCTCGGCGGGTTTCTCGGAGAACTTGATGACGCGATTGTTCGGATCGACCGTCATCACACCGAAGCTGCGTCCTTGTTGACGTGGCACTTCCACCACACCCACGGTGATGTCCGCCTTCTTTTCGACGTGGTAGGCCAGCATCGGGCCGTAGTCCATTTTATATATGTGATCGCCGGCTAGGACGAGCACGTGCCGCGGCCGGTGCAGCTTGATGATTTGCAGATTCTGGTAGAGCGAATCCGCCGTGCCCCGGTACCACTGCTGCCCCAATTGCTGCTGGGCCGGGATGATTTCCACGAACTCATCGAATTCGCCTCGCAAAAATCCCCACCCACGCTGCACGTGGCGAATCAATGAGTGCGCCTTGTACTGAGTCATGATGGAGATGCGGCGGATGCCGGAGTTCGCGCAGTTCGACAGTACGAAGTCGATGATGCGAAACTTGCCGCCGAAATGCGTAGCAGGCTTACAACGATGATCGGTCAAATGCTTGAGGCGTTCGCCGCGCCCGCCGGCCATGACGACGGCGAGTGTGTGTTGAGTCAACCGACTCACATACCGTCGCGCAGCGACTGTTCTGCGCGAATCAGACTTGCCTGGCCTCGCTACTCGATCCATTCATTCCCCGCTTCGTGCGCATGATGGGCACATCGGCAATACTAGCTGAAAGCGAAGCTGCGACGGTGTCGGAAGTGCAATCTTCGCGCACTCGTTCGATGTCAGAGCAGCAAGTGATCCAGCAATCGTGGAAGGACGGCCGTACCAAGACCGGAGGGATCTTGGCGCTACTATTGCTCGCGCTCTGCACAACCGCTTCACCCGAAGAGCGCGTGGCGGAGCCTGCGACTGCTCAGCGGTGCATCAATGAAGGCGGCGGATTCCTGCGAGCCCGCTTGTCGGGCGCCATCAATATGGACTTGTCCTGGAGCAATGACGGCACGTCGTGCGCGGGCTCTTTGCGTCCGGGAGCGAGCGGCCTCAGATTGCAGTTCTCTCGGCCGCGAGTGCTGGGCGAAAACAGTCTGGTCCTGGTGTTCGGCATCCCCAACCTCGCGGAGGGACAGTCGGCGCGGGCCGTTCCCGTGAACGTCACGCTCATTCGCGAGGGCACGGGCGAGTTCTACGGCACTCAGGGGGAGGGCAAATGCACGCTCGACGATTTACGCCAGGAGCCCATTGCCGGCATTCCTCTGAAATCGCGCGCGTATCGCGTCGTCGCCCGCGGCTTCTGCATGCAACCCGCACGGGCCGTGAGCGGCAACGGCTTAGTGTTGATGAGTCGCTTCGACTTCGCCGGTCGCATCGACATTCCCACCGAAAACGTCTCGGCCCCCGTGTCAGCCAGCGGTCATGACTAAGAACTCACTCTCCATGCGCACATCGTTGTTGTTACTTCTGCTCGTCCCTGTATTCGTTCGTGCCGACGTCGGCAAACCCGAACCGCTGAGTCAATTTCCGCAAACGACGGTGACGATCGCCACGCCGGACGCAAGGCTGCACCACTTTAAAGTGTGGGTTGCGGATACCCACTCTCGACGCGAACAAGGACTGATGTTCATCGAGCACATGGACGAGGACACAGGCATGTTGTTTGTGTATTCCAGCGCGCAGCGCATCGCCATGTGGATGAAGAACACCTACATACCGCTCGATATGCTGTTCCTCCGCGAGGACGGCCGCATCACCCGCATCGTGAAGCGCGCCAAACCGGAATCGCTCGATATCATCGATTCCAACAGTGAAGTGATCGGCGTGCTCGAATTGAATGGCGGCATCGCCGAGAAGCTCGGCATCGTGCCGGGTGCGATTCTCACGCGGGCGTCGCAGCCCGCGCCCTAGCTACTGTTCTTATCCCCTCCCCCGTTTCGCGGGGGAGGGTTAGGGTGGGAGCAACAGATTTACATCTTCAAAGTAAACGCCAAATACATCTGGCGTCCGAGCGAATCGTAAGTCGAGTACCAATTGACGCCGCCCGAGGTGAGATCGAACGTCGTCACCGGCGGATCTTTATCGAGCACGTTGTTGATACCCGCGCGCAACTCGAGTTCCTTGGTCACGTTCCAACGACCGAACAGGTCGATGTAGCTGATGTTGGGCATCTGCTGAGAGTAGGTATACCGGCCTGGCGAGCCCAGCACGGAAATGGCTTCCGCGCCGAACAGCGACGGATCGGAATCGTTGTTATCAAGGCCGACCTTGCCGATGAAGCGCCAGTTGGCTCCGACCTCGACATCCCAAGGAGAGGCCCAAGTCGCGGTCAGAAGGTGACGCCACCGCGGATTGACCGTCTGGCACGTATGTCCGAAGAGACCGGCGCAATCGTAGGTGTGGCTGCCTGCAAGCGGTTGCAGCGTGTTCTTGAGTAGATAAGAACCATTGAAGCTGAAGCGGGTCGCACCGAACGAACCCATTCCCAGTTTGTATTGGGCTTGGAAATCGATGCCTTGAACTTCGGCAGCAGCGATATTGAAGTTCTGTTGAATGATGTAGCCGCCGGTCGCCACCGAGTTACCCGTCAAACTGAAGGTGTTCGGCTGGCGCACGATCTGACTACAGAATTGCGGATTGCCGGTATCGAGACACTGCGCCAGGATCAACGTCGCCGGTATCACACCGATTTCGTCTTCGACCTTGATATCCCACCAGTCGATACTGCCGTGCAGGCCGGGAAGGGCCTCGGGATTAAAGACCAATCCCGCCGAATAGGACTTGGATTTCTCCGGTTTCAAACTCGGATTACCCGCGGTCTGCTGTGATAGCTGTCCCAGGATCGCATTGGGGATGCTCCCGGCATCGTAAGCAGCACCGAACGCAGCAGCCTGAGCGGCGGACACTGTGCGCAAGCATTGTTCACGTGTCGCCGGCGCGTCATGCAGTCCCGGCTGGGACGGAGCGCACGGATCGTCACCGAGCTGAATTAGCGCGACGAGCGGCTGATTGAAGAGCTCTATGATGCTGGGTGCGCGAATGGCTCTGTTGTAGGAGCCACGGAAACTGATGTCATTGATCGGTTGCCATTGCACATCGAACTTATAAGTATTCACAGAGCCGCTGGTCGAATAATCCGAACGCCTGAACCCCGTCTTGAATTCGAGATTCTTTGCCGCGGTCACGTCTTGTATGAGCGGTACACGCACCTCGATGAATTGCTCATCGACCGATTGACTGGCGTCGATCGGCGTAACGGCGCTGCCGAATCCGGACAGCTGTCCGCTTTGTTCGATGGCGTCGGGAGTCAAGGTCACTCTTTCATTGCGGTGTTCGAAACCAAGATTGAACGCAATGCCTTCTTTCGCAGTGGGCAATTTCACACCGTACTGACCCAATTCACCCGTGACGTCCGCGTGATAGGTGCGCAATGTCGTCTCACCGCGTTGGGTGCCGATCGTTTGCAGATAATTGAGGGCATCCTGGGTCACGCCGCCGTCCGCGAAAATGTTGTAGGGCACGCAATTCGGCCCTCCCGCTACGCAGACAGGCTTTCCCGTCTTCGGGTCTATCGTCGCGAGTAACGCATTATCGATGTTGGCGAAATTGAGATACTTATCCGAAGAGCCGAAATACGAAACGTAGTAGAACTGGCCGTACGCATCGTATTTCCAACCCTCGGCGATGTCGCCCGACGCACCCACCACCGCCCGATAGTTCGTGTGCTGGTAATCATTGATTCGATTGCCGCCTTCGACGTTGCGGCGTCCAATCTCGATCTCCACTTGATTGGCCGGATCCGATTGATTGCCTGAGATCTGACCCGGCGTACAGCCGAGAATCCCAAGCTGCTGTGCGCTCAGGAAAGGATTACCACAGTTGACGAAGTAGTTGCCCGTACTGGTGTTGTTCGGATTGCTACCTCTAAACAGTGCAGAGGGCGCAACTTCTTGGTGCGTGCGGTCGTCCATGAAGCCGAACTGCATGTAGGGCTTCACCCACTCGTTGATATCGTAGTGAGCATTGAACCCCGCCATATAACGTGTGTCGTCACGCTGCATGAAGATGAAGGGCTGGGAGTTGAACGTCGCCGGAGGCGTGGTGCCAGGCGTTCCGTTCGGCACGAACGAATTGCCTTGCACACTATAAGCTGTCTGCGCGTTCGGACCCGACAGTGGATTGAAGAAGTTGGAATTCGAAGAGCCCAAGCAGAATCTCGTATCGATGTTGACGCCGTCGCTCGTGTCGGGCGCTAGCTGGCATTGACCGAAATCGCGATTACCGCTCGGCACTGCGTCCTGATGGTAGTAATTCAAATAAGCCGTGACGTTGCCGCGGCCGTCGTCGAAGCTCGTCCCCATCATCAGGTTGAAGTTCTTGTTACGGCCGTCGAATTTGTTGCCCGTAAGCGGTGTTTCGCCGTCTGCCTCCAGGATCGGCCGCACTCCGTCGTTGTGCTGCGTATGCCAGTTCTCGCCGATTTGCCCGTCGAGCTGAATGCCCTGGAAGTTCTTTTTCAGAATGAAGTTGACGACGCCCGCAACGGCATCGGAACCATAAACCGACGATGCGCCGCCTGTGAGCACCTCGACACGCTCGACCATGAAGAGCGGAATTTGATCGAGGTCCGGTGCCGGCTGCGAGATAGCGGTGTTGGGTGATCCTATGCCGAGGCGTCGGCCATCGATCAGTACTAGCGTGCGATTCGGCCCAAGTCCGCGCAGGTCGGCGGTCGCTACGCCACCCGCAGTCGTCAAGCCGCTCGTGCGGTTGCCGAGGTCTTGACCAATGTCATTGTTAAAGATCTGTGGCAGCTGGTTGAGAATGTCGCTGATGTCATTGCGCCCGGTCTCTTGAATGTTCTCCGTATTCACGACCTGAATCGGGCTCGCACTTTCGAGATTGGGCGACGCGATGCGCGTTCCCGTCACGGTGACGGTTTGCAAAGCTTGCGGTGCTGGAGCGGGCGGCGCTTGTTGAGCCCAAGCCAGAGATACGGTCGCGCCTGTAACGGCACTGGCCAACAGTGCGCGTTTGACTGCGCGGTAAACGGTATGGTTCGACATGGAGACACCCTCCTCCAAGGGACACG
>Ga0068855_100012204_pt1 | contig 10385 bp, 8 predicted proteins | sample KBSCornC52_FD_66592 | JGI IMG/M metagenome (GOLD analysis project Ga0068855, IMG submission 66592) | Corn rhizosphere microbial communities from Kellogg Biological Station, Michigan, USA - KBS Corn C5-2 | ecosystem: Host-associated > Plants > Roots > Rhizosphere > Soil ... | reverse complement strand
GTCAGTGCCGCGAACAGCTCGTACTGGTTGCCGCCGAGCCAGTTTGCGACTTTCTTGCCCTTCATCTTCGCGATCGTGTTGATCCCCGAGCTCTTCCACGTCAGCTGGGTCATGCCCGAGCGGGCGAAGACCTGCGCGATGTTGACGAGGTCGGTGCCCTTGTCCCGAGCAGCGAGCAGGCTCGGCAGCCAGTCGACGCCGAACTGCGCCTGGCCGCTTGCGACGACTTGCTCCGGGATGATGTTCGGGCCGCCGTTCTTGAGGGTGACGTTCAGGCCCTCCTTGGCGTAGAAGCCCTTCTTGACTGCCGCGTAGTAGCCGGCGAACTGCGCCTGCGGCACCCACTTGAGCTGCAGCGTGACGTTCGTTGCGTGCGCCTGCCGCGGCGCGGCGGTGGCCGCGCTCAATCCAATCGTCAGCGGTACGACCGCCACGAGCCCGGCCGACCAGACGATGAAGCGCTTCTTCATGCGTAGTCCCCTTTCATTTCGAGCGTTACGGTGATTCTCTACTCTCTGGGCGGCGATTACGAGTCCCGGCCCTCGGGCGCCCAGCGGACGACCAGTCGCTCGGTGAGGACGACCGCCAGGTAGAGCGAAATCCCGAGCAGCGATGCCACGGCGATTCCGGCCCAGGCCGTGACGAAGTCGAAGATCTGGGCATCGGAGTTGATCAGCACGCCGAGCGCGCTGAACGAGCCGCCGAAGTACTCGCCGACGATCGCCCCGATCATCGCGAGGACGCTTGCGACCTTCAGCGCCGTGAAAACGAACGGCAGCGCCGTCGGGACACGGACACGGCGGAAGATCTCGACGTCGCCCGCCGCATAGGCGCGCATCAACGCGATCTGCTGCGGTTTGACGCTCGTCAGGCCGCGCAGCGTGTTGACCATCACCGGGAAGAAGCACAGCACGCCTGCGATTGCCATCTTCGAGTGCGGCGAAAGCGGGTCGAACCAGAAGTTGAAGATCGGAGCGAAGGCGATGATCGGAACGGCATTTGCGGCGATCGCGATCGGCATCAGCGCAGTGCCGACAGCGCGAAAGCGCGCGACGACGACGGCGAACGCCATTCCGAGGCTGGAGCCGATGACGAAACCGCCGAGCGCTTCCTTGAACGTGTACCAGCCGGCAGGCCAGAGCTGGTGGCGGGCGTGCCAGAACGTGCTCGCGATCGCCGTCGGCTTCGGGAGCAAAAACTGCTGAATGTGGAAGGCGGCGATCACGCCCTGCCAGGCGCCGATCACGGCGACGAGGACGACCAGCGCCGGCAGCCATTCGCCGAGCTGGTGAGCGAGCCGGCGGCTCATGACGTCTCTCCTGTCGCAGCCGCTGCTTCCTCGGGCAGGAGATGCTCGCCGCGCAGGCGCAGGAGCTCGCGCACCTGGGTCACGAGCTCGAAGAACCGCGGTTCCTCGCGCGTCACGACCGTGCGCGGGTAGGGCAGGTCGATCGGCACGATCCCGGCGATACGTCCCGGCCGCGGGCTCATCACGACGACCCGCGTCGACAGGAAGACGGCTTCGGAGATCGAGTGGGTGACGAAGACCACCGTCGAGCGGAGCTGCTGCCAGATCGAGAGCAGCTCGAGGTTCAGCCGCTCCCGTGTCATCTCGTCGAGGGCGCCGAACGGCTCGTCCATCAACAGCAGTGCCGGCTCGAACGAGAGCGCGCGTGCGATCGAGACGCGCTGCTGCATGCCGCCCGACAGCTGCCACGGATGGTGGTTCTCGAAGCCCGCGAGCTCGACGAGCTCGATCATCTCGTCGACCCGCGCCTTCCGCTTCGCGCGGTCCCAGCCGAGCATCTCGAGCGGGAGCGCGATGTTCTTCGCGACGGTGCGCCAGTCGAAGAGAACGGCGTCCTGGAAGACGATCCCGTAGTCGCGGTCGAGCCGCGCCTGGTGCGCCGGCTTGCCGTTGATCGTCACCCGGCCGCTCGTCGGTTCGACGAGGTCGCCGATCACGCGCAAGAGCGTCGACTTGCCGCAGCCGGAGGGGCCGATCAGCGAGACGAACTCCCCTTGCTCGAGCTCCAGGTCGATGTCCTGGAGCGCGGTGACGTTGCCCTGCGCGAAGGTCTTCGTCACGCCCGCGATTTCGACCACCTGCTGAGCCGTGCTCATCCGACGTGCTCCGGGGCGCGGCGGACGACGAGCTTCTCGGCGGCGACGACGATCAGGAAGAAGACGACGCCGAGTGCGGCGGCGACGATGTTCGTCGCCCACAGCTCCTGCGGCTCGATCGAGTAGTACTGGTTGAAGTTGATGATCGCGCCGCCGAGCCCGGACTGGAGGCCCGAGGGCAGCTCGCCGATGATCGCGCCGACGACGCTTGCCGTTGCGGCGATCTTGAACGCGGCGAAGACGTACGGCAGCGACGTCGGCACCCGCACCTTCCAGAGCGCATGCCAGCGCCCGCCGGCGTACGACCGCATCAGCTCGAGTGCACGCGGATCGGCCGACTGGAGCCCACGCAGCGAGTTGATCGCAACCGGGAAGAACGTCAGATACGCGGCGATCACAGCCACTGCGCCCCACCCCTGGAAGCCCGCAGGCAGCTTCGGGTTGACCCAGACGACCACCATCGGCGCGACCGCGAGGATCGGGATCGTCTGGCTCATGACGATGTAGGGCAGAAATCCGCGCTGCAGCAGACGCGAGTGCACGAGCACGAGCCCGATCGCGAAGCCGACGATAGCGCCGATCGCGAAGCCGAACGCCGCTTCCCTCGCGGTGAAGAGCGATTTCTGCAGCAGGATCCACGCAAGCGAGGGCTGGTTCACCTGCGCGGGCTGGCTGAACGCCTTTGCGATCGTCCACAGGTGCGGCATCGAGGTGTCGTTCACCACGAACGGCCAGGTCCAGCCGGCCGACGTCCAGACGAGGCGATAGAGCTCCCACAGGCCGGCGAGGGCTACCACGGTCGTCACTGCCAGGATCACTGCTCTCGCTGGCGCGCTTCGCAGACCGGGCATCGCCCGTCAAATATCACAGTTGTAGAGTCGCGGCCTATGCCGCTCGATCCCGCCCGCACCGTTCAAGAGCTTCGTGAGCTCCGCGAGCTGACGGGAGACGAGAACGGCGCCCAGCGTGTCGCCTGGACGGACACGTGGGAACAGGCGCGAGGGTGGCTCCGCGAGAAGGTCTCCTCGACCGGAGCGGTCGAGGAGATCGACGCTGCCGGGAACCAGTGGTTCACGCTCGGCGGAGGCCCGGGGAAGGCGTTACTGATCGGCGGTCACATCGACTCGGTGCCGAACGGCGGATGGCTCGACGGCTCCCTGAACGTCGTCGCCGGAGTCGAGGTGCTGCGCCGGATCGCGGAGGAGGGATCGCCGCCGGTGCCGGTGCGTCTCGTCAACTGGGCCGACGAGGAAGGCGCGCGCTTCGGCCGGTCGCTCTTCGGCTCGTCGGCGGCCGCCGGGTCGATGCGCGACCAGGATGAGCTCGCGAAGCTGACCGACCGTGACGGCGTGTCGCTCCCCGACGCGATCGGCCGCTACGGCGTGTCGCTCGACAGTGCACTCGAAGCGCGTTCGCAGCTCGAGAACGCGGGCGCCTACCTCGAGCTGCACATCGAGCAGGGCCCCGTGCTCGAGTCGATGGACATCCCGCTCGGCGTCGTTCTCGGGACGTTCGGCGTCGAACGCTCGCGTGTCACGTTCCGGGGACAGGCAGCGCACGCAGGGTCGACACCGATGGACAAGCGTCGAGACGCGCTCGCCGCCGCCGCATGGTTGGCGCTCGAGATTCGCGGGATTGCGACGAGCCACGGCGGCGTGTGCACAATGGGCGGCGTTGTCACGAAGCCGGGCATCGTCACCTCGGTGGTCGAGACCGCCGAATGTCTGCTCGATCAGCGCAACATGGATGCGCGCAAGCTCGCCGGTATGCTCGCCGCCGCGAAGGAAGCCGCTGAGCTTTTTGCGCGCAAGGAAGACGTCGACGTGGAATGGGAGAAAATCTGGAACATCGAGCCGATCCTCTTCGACGAGACCCTGATCGGCTTTGCCGACGAGGCGATCCGCGAGGTTTCGGGCACGTCCCACCGCCTGCCTTCCGGCCCGCTGCATGACGCGGCCGAAGTCGCGCGCGCGGGGGTGCCGACGGTAATGGTGTTCGTGCAGAGCCTGCGCGGCCTGTCGCACACGAAGCTCGAGGACACGAAGCCGGAGCATCTCGAACTGTCGGTGGCGGCGCTCGACCGGCTCGCCTCGAGGACACTGGAGTGGCTCGCATGAGCGCCGACCGGCGTCTGCTCGTCGGCGGTGAGTGGCTCGATACCGGCGACTGGATCGACGTCCGCTCGCCGTACTCGGGCGACGTTGTCGGCCGCGCCGGCCGGGGAAATGCCGCGCTTGTCCGCCAGGCTCTCGACGCGGCCGACCGCGCGCTCGCCGAGCCCTACCCAGCCCATGAGCGCGCAGCGCTGCTCGGCCGCGTCGCCCAAGCCCTCGAACGCCGCCACGACGACGCCGCACAGACGATCTGCGCGGAGGCCGGCAAACCGCTGAAGGCGGCACGGGTCGAGGCGGCGCGAGCAGCGTCCACATTCACGTTTGCGGCGGTCGAGGCGCGCTCCCTCGCCGGCGAAGTCGTGCCGATGGACGCATCCGCCGCCGGTGCAGGCAAGCTCGCGTTCACGCTTCGGCTCCCGATCGGGATCGTCGGTGCGATCTCGCCCTTCAACTTCCCGCTCAACCTCGTCTCGCACAAGGTCGCGCCCGCACTCGCGGCCGGCTGCCCTGTCGTGCTGAAGCCGGCCGGTACGACACCGCTGTCGGCCCTGTTGCTCGCGGAGCTCCTCGTCGAGGCCGGGCTGCCTCCGGGCTGGCTCAGCGTCGTGCCGGGCCCCGCCGCCGAGATCGGCGATGTGCTCGTCGAGGACGAGCGCGTCAAGCTGATCACCTTCACCGGCTCGAGTGAAGTCGGGTGGCGCTTGCGCGAGCGGGCGTCGCGCAAGCGTGTGAACCTCGAGCTCGGCAACGCCACCCCGGTGATCGTGCTGGCCGACGCCGACATCGAGACCGCCGCGGCGAAGGTCGCCGCGAATGGTTTCTCGTTTGCCGGCCAGAGCTGCATCTCGGTGCAGCGTGTTTTCGTCGCACGAGAGGCCTACGACGCGTTCGTCTCGGCGTTCGTACCGAGAGTCGAGGCTCTGGTGGTCGGGAACCCTGCAGCCGAGGAGACGGATGTCGGGCCCTTGATCTCGCCGGAGGACCGCGACCGCGTGGTTGCCTGGATCGCTGAGTCCGGCGGCGACGTGCTCACGGGCGGCAGCCTCACCGACGACGGATTGCTGCGGCCGACGGTGATCGCGTCCCCGGCAACGACGGCGAAGGTCTCGTGCGAGGAGGTGTTCGGGCCGGTCGTGACGGTCACTCCGGTTGCGTCGCTCGATGAGGCGATCGCGGCGGCGAACGGTACTCCGTACGGCCTTCAGGCCGGGATCTTCACGAAGGACATGAAGGCGGGCCTGCGCGCCGCGCGCGAGCTCGAGTTCGGCGGCGTCACGATCAACGAGGCGCCGACGTTCCGCGCCGACCAGATGCCCTACGGCGGCGTGAAGGACTCCGGCAACACCCGTGAGGGACCCGCCTGGGCGGTGCGCGAGATGACCGAGGAGCGCCTGGTCGTCATCGAGCTCTGAGCTCGGCGACGACGGGGTTCCGCAGCACTCCGATCGCTTCGATCTCGATCTCGACCACGTCGCCGTGCTGCATCGAGAGCGGAGGCGTGCGCGCGTGGCCGACGCCTGACGGCGTGCCCGTCAGGATCAGATCGCCCGGCTCGAGTGTGCAGAAGCTCGAGGCGTGCGCGACCAGCCGGCGCACGCTGAAGACGAGATCGGAGGTGTTCCCCTCCTGCAGCAGCTCGCCGTTCAACCGCTGCACGATGCGGAGGCCGCTTCCGTCGCCGAGCTCGGACATCGGGACGAGACGGTCGCCGAGCGGGCAGAAGGTGTCGAATCCCTTGCCGCGGGTCCATTGCTTGTCGCCGTACTGGAGGTTTCTGGCCGAGACGTCGTTGGCGCAGCGATAGCCGGCGACGAAGTCGAGCGCGTCGTCCTCCGCGATCCGCCGGCCGCCGCGCCCGATCTCCACGGCGAGCTCGGCCTCGGAGTCGACGTGGGTCGCCTCCGGCGGCAGCACGATCGCCTCTCCCGGCCCGATCACCGTGTTCGAGAACTTGCCGAAGATCAGCGGCTCCGCAGGCGGCTCATTCCCCATTTCGCGGATGTGGGTGAGGTAGTTCAGGCCCGTGCAGAGGATCTTCATCGGGCCATTCTCGCGGTAGGCTCCGTGCATGGCGATTTCCTTTGGCGTCACGGTTCTTCCTGACCCGCCGTACACCCGTTTTCTCGACCTGATCGAGCTGGCTGAGAAGAACGGGTTCGACTATGGCTGGACGTACGACTCACACATTCTGTGGCAGGACTCGATTCCGCTCCTGACGCTCGCCGCAGAGCGCACGAGCCGGATGAAGCTCGGCCCGTTCGTCACGAACCCAGGCACCCGCGACCCAACAGTGCTCGCGAGCGTGTACGCGACGATGCACGTCACCTCGGGCGGGCGGATGGTGATGGGGATCGGCCGTGGCGACTCGGCGCGCCGCGTCATCGGCCTGCAGCCGGTCAAGGTGGCGGAGTTCGAGGAGTCGTGCCGCATGGTCAAGGAGTTGATGAACGGCCGGCCGGTCCAATGGAACAACAAGGAGCTCAAGCTCGAGTGGGCACTCGACTCCCCGGAGATTCCGATGTACATCGCGGGCTATGGGCCGAAGGCGCTCGCGGTCGCCGGACGAGTCTCCGACGGCGTGATCATCCAACTCGCCGATCCGGTGATCATCGAGTGGATCATGGCCACTGCTCGCGAGGCCGCTGAGAAGGCAGGGCGCGATCCCGATGCGCTCGAGTGCATTGTCGGTGCGCCGTCGAAGGTATCTGATGACATCGCGGGTGCTCGCGAAGAGGTGCGCTGGTTCCCGGCGATGGTCTCGAATCACGTGATGGACTTGATCGAGAAGTACGGTTGGGACTCGAGCATTCCGTCGGAGCTCACTGATTTCGTGAAGACGCGCAAGGGCTACGACTACAAGGATCACTCGCGCGTGGGAGCGAAGCACGGCGAGTTCGTCACCGACGAGATCTGCGACCGCTTCTGCGTGATCGGGAGTGTCGATCAGTGCACCGCCAAGCTGCGCGAGCTCGAGGCAGTCGGCGTCAACCAGTTCAACATCTATCTGATGACGCATGGCCAGGAAGAAACGCTCGCGGCCTACGGGCGCGACATCATCCCGCAGTTTGCGGGCGTCACCTCCTGAGTAGCCGCGCAGATCAGGGTCGATTGGGGGGTTACCCGTATGGCGGTGCCCGAGCCGGCGCCGGTAGGGTCGAGGCATGAACCCTTCCACTTCCGCCGTCGTCAATGCCGAGGGCGTGTCCCGCCGCTACGGCGCGGGCGACACTGCCGTCGATGCCCTCCGTGGAGTCTCGCTCGACATCGAGCAGGGCAAGCTCACCGCAGTCATGGGCCCATCCGGATCGGGCAAATCGACGCTGATGCACATCCTTGCCGGCCTGGACAAACCCACGAGCGGAACAGTGACGATCGCCGGCGAGGAGATCACGAAGATGAACGACAGCGAGCTCACGCACCTGCGGCGCAAGCACATCGGTTTCGTTTTCCAGTTCTACAACCTGCTGCCGATGCTGAACGCGGAGGAGAACGTCAAGCTGCCGCTCTCCGTGGCCGGCACCAAGGTCGAGGAGGGGTGGTTCAAGGAGTTGATCGGCAAGGTCGGGCTCACCGATCGGCTGAAGCATCGGCCGACCGAGCTTTCGGGTGGGCAGCAGCAGCGCGTCGCCGTTGCGCGCTCGCTCGTATCGCGGCCAACGGTCGTGTTCGCCGATGAGCCGACGGGCAACCTCGACTCGAAGTCGAGCGGCGAGATCCTCGCCTTGCTGCGGGATTCCGTCGACACGTATGGCCAGACGATCGTGATGGTCACCCACGATCCGCGCGCCGCCGCGATCGCCGATCGGATCCTCTATCTCGCCGACGGCAAGATCGTCCTCGACCAAAAAGGCGCGACTGCTGCCGAGATCCTGCAGACGATGAACGAGCTCGACGCCCACGCAGCCGCGTGATCCGGATCTCGATCAAGGACCTGTTCGGCCGGAAGCTACGGCTCGCCCTCACATCGCTCGCGATCGTGATGGGCGTCGCGATGGTCAGCGGCACGTACGTCCTGACGGACACGATCGATGCGGCGTTCAGCTCGATCTTCCAGACGGCGTACTCGACGTCGGACGCCGTCATCACCGGCGAGGCCGTCTTCGGCGGCACCCAGAACGCGCCGTCGTTTCCGGCCTCAGCGCTTGATCGCGTCAAGAAGCTTCCGGCGGTCGAGGATGCTGCGGGTGGCGTCGGCGACCTTGCGCAGTACGTCGGCAAGGACGGCAAGGTGCTCGCGTTGCACGGCGCGCCGGGCCTTGCATTCAGCGTCAGCTCGAACGACACCAAGTTCAACCCGCTCACGCTGCTCAGCGGGGCCTGGCCGAAGGGGGCCGGAGAGGTCGCGGTCGACAAGAAGACCGCCTCGAAGCTCGACGTGGGTGTCGGTGGAACGGTCGGGCTGCTGCCGAGAGGCGGCGAGGAGCAGCGGTTCCGCGTCACGGGTATCGCACAGTTCGGAACTTCGACACTCGGCGGCGCGACGCTCGCGATCTTCGATCTACCGACCGCCCAGAAGCTGTTCCACAAGCAAGGCGAGTTGGACGAGATCGATGTGGCGCGCAAATCCGGCTACACGACTGCGACCCTCCTGGATCAGATCCGGTCGGTGTTGCCGCCTCACACCCAGGTCAGGACGAGCCAGGCGCAGGCCCAAAAGGCCTCGAGCGACACGAGCAACCAGCTCTCGTTCCTCCGGTACTTCCTGCTTGCGTTTGGCGGGATCGCGCTCTTCGTCGGGGCGTTCGTGATCGCGAACACGCTGTCGATCACGATCGCACAGCGGACGCGGGAGTTCGCGACGTTGCGCTCGATGGGCGCGACGGGAAAGCAGGTCCTCGCCGTGGTCGTCGTCGAGGGATTGATCACCGGGCTCGTCGCCTCGGCGATCGGCCTGTTCGTCGGGCTTGGGCTTGCCAAAGGGCTCGTCCAGATCTTCAAGGCGTTCGGTGCCGACCTGCCGCAGGCTGGCCTCGTGTTCGCAACCCGGACGGTCATCGTCTCGCTGATCGTCGGCACACTGGTCACGCTCGTTGCAAGCCTGCGCCCGGCGCTTCGTGCGACGCGTGTTCCGCCGATCGCCGCGGTTCGCGAAGGATCGATCCTGCCTCCGTCGCGCTTCGCCCGGTTCGGCCCGCTCGCGGCGGTTGCGGTGTGCGCGGTGTCCTGCGCACTTGTCGGCTACGGCGCGTTCGGCAGTGGCCTCGCGACAGGCCTGCGGCTGGTGATGCTTGCCGTCGGCGTGCTCGGGGTCTTCGTCGGCGTCACGATGGTCGCGCCGAGGCTCGTGCGCCCACTCGCCTCCGTCCTGGCCTGGCCTGCGACGAGAATCGGCGGCGTCGCCGGCGACCTCGCGCGGTCGAACTCGATGCGGAACCCGAGCCGTACCGCATCGACCGCCGCCGCTCTGATGATCGGCCTAACGCTCGTGACGACCGTCGCCGTGCTCGCGCAGGGCCTGCGGCAGTCGTTCGAAGGGGCGGTGAAGGACGAGTTTCATGCCGACTACGCGCTGACCTCGCAGAACACCTTCACACCGACGTCGACCGATTCGGCGACCGCGCTTCGCAACAGCGGTCTTGCGACTGTAGTCGCCGGGGTACGGGCGGGTGACGGTCGCGCCTTCGGGAAGACCGTCCAGGTGACGGGCGCCGACGTCGGGTTGTCGAAGGTGATCCGCCTGAAATGGATCGTTGGTTCGGACGCGTCATTCGACGTGCTCGGGGCGCACGGCGCGATCGTCGACAAGGCCTATGCGAAGAGCCACCACCTCGAGCCCGGCTCGCCGATCCGCCTCGAGACGCCCGGCGGCCGCTTCCTCGACCTGAAGGTGCAGGCGATCTTCGATCCGCCGCAGGGCGGGTCGCCGTTCGGAACGATCACCACGTCGGCGAGCGCATTCGACTCGGTGTATCCGAACCCGCAAAACCTCTTCGCGTTCGCCGACGTTCCCGGTGGCGCGATACCTGCAAACACGGCGAAGCTCACAGCCGCGCTGAAGAAGTTTCCGGATGCGAAGATCCAGACCGAAGCAGAGTTCATCAAGAACGAAGAGAAGGGCCTGAACAGCTTCTTGCTTCTCCTCTACATCCTGCTCGGCCTGTCGATCATCGTCTCGCTGTTCGGAATCGTGAACACGCTCGTGCTGAC
>Ga0068855_100012203_pt1 | contig 10385 bp, 10 predicted proteins | sample KBSCornC52_FD_66592 | JGI IMG/M metagenome (GOLD analysis project Ga0068855, IMG submission 66592) | Corn rhizosphere microbial communities from Kellogg Biological Station, Michigan, USA - KBS Corn C5-2 | ecosystem: Host-associated > Plants > Roots > Rhizosphere > Soil ... | reverse complement strand
TGCCGCGGCGCCGGAGCCCAAGGTGCTCAACATCTACAACTGGTCGGACTACATCGCCGACGACACGTTGAAGAACTTCGAGAAGGAAACGGGCATCAAGGTCAACTACGACAACTACGATTCCAACGAGGCGCTGCACGCCAAGCTGGTGGCGGGCCACACGGGCTACGACATCGTGGTGCCCAGCGCGCACTTTGCCAAGGTGCAGATCGAGGCCGGCCTGTTCCAGAAGCTCGACCGCAGCAAGCTGACCAACTGGGGCAACCTCGACCCGGCGCTGCTGCCGCTGATGGCCAAGGTCGACCCGGGCAACCAGTACCTGGTCGACTGGCTCTGGGGCTACATCACGGTGGGCATCAACACCGGCAAGGTCAAGGCCGCGCTCGGCGGCATGCCGATGCCCGAGAACCCGTGGTCGCTGATCTTCGACCCGAAGTACGCCGACAAGCTCAAGGGCTGCGGCGTGAGCTTCCTCGACTCCCCGTCCGAGGTGCTGCCGATCGCGCTCGGCTACGTCGGCAAGCCGGCGTACAGCCGCAACGCCGCCGACTACGCGGTGGCCGGCGCGATGCTCAAGAAGATCCGCCCGGACGTCACCCGCTTCTCGTCGTCGGGCTACATCAACGACATGGTCGCCGGCTCGGTATGCGCCGTGCTCGGCTACTCCGGCGACATCAACATCGCCCGCGCCCGCGCCATCAAGGAGAAGAACGGCAACGACATCGTCGCCTTCGTCCCCAGGAGCGGCTCGACGCTGTTCTTCGACTCCATGGCCATCCCCGCCGACGCGCCGCACCCGCAGAACGCGCTGCTGTTCATCAACTACATCCTGCGCCCGCAGGTGCACGCGTCGCTCACCAACAAGGTGTTCTACGCGAACCCGAACAAGGCCTCGCTGAAGTTCGTCGACAAGGACGTGGCCGCCAACCCGAGCGTGTTCCTCAAGCCCGAGGACCTGGCCAGGATGACGGTGCCCGACGCGCTGCCGCAGGACATCAAGCGCGTGCAGACGCGCACGTTCACGTCCTTCAAGACCGGGCAATGACAGCCCCACGGTCGCTTTCCCCCGGAGGGGAGGCTTCGCGCGCGCTCCCTGCCCCCGAGGGGCCGGCCGCGAGCGGCCCGGCAGAGCCGGCTCCGCCGCTCCCTCGCACGTCTGTCGAGGCTTGCCAGCGGCAGCGCCGGCGCCAGCGCCTTCGGCGCGCGGCGTCGAAGTGGCGGGTTTTTGGACGCTGATCGCGCTTTAGAAGGGCGGCGGGCTGTCTACGATGAAGGTGCGGTGAATGCCTGCCAGGCCGGCATCGCGTCCGACCCATCAGGAACTCCGCCATGCGCATCCAAGCCAATCCCAGCCCCGCCGCGACGCTGCCGGGCGCGCCGACCAAGTCCAGCCGCACGCCGCACACGCCGGCGATGAAGGCCGCGGCGACCGCCGCTGCCCCTGTGGCGGCCAAGCCAGCCGCGATTGCCAAGCCGGCCGCCCCTGCTGCGGCACCGGCCGCGCCCGTGGCCGCCGCTGCGGTGCCCGTCGCCACGCCGGCCGCTCCGGCTGCCAAGGTCGCGACCGCCGCGCAAGCCGCCGAGGCTGCCGCCAGGCCCGAGAGCTACGGCGGCGCCGGCAGCCTGCTCGACGCCCACGCCTGACGCGCGGCGCGTCCGTCGCGCCGGTCGATCCGACCGACCCCGGCCGACTCCGGCATGGGGTCTTTCGTCGTTGTCGTTGGTCGAACCGGCCCCCTTGCCTAAGCTTGTGCGTTCCACCCTGAGGGAACGCATGTCCAAGACCAAGAAGTCCGCCGGCGCCAGGATCGTGGCCGCCTCCACCGCCATCGACATCGGCATCGGCGCCAAGGATCGCGCCGCCATCGCCGAGGGCCTGTCGCGCCTGCTGGCCGATACGTACACCCTGTACCTGACGACCCACAACTTCCATTGGAACGTCACCGGGCCGATGTTCAACACGCTGCACGTGATGTTCATGGGCCAGTACACGGAGCTGTGGAACGCCGTCGATCCCATCGCCGAGCGTATCCGTTCCCTCGGGCATCCGGCCCCCGGTTCCTACGCCGCCTTCGGCCGCCTGAGCTCGCTGCCCGACGCGCCCGACACGCCGCCCAAGGCGCTGGAGATGGTGCGCGTGCTCGTGGCCGGCCACGAGGCCGTCGCCCGCACCGCGCGCGCCCTGTTCCCGCAGGCCGACAAGGCCGGCGACGAACCCACCGCCGACCTGCTCACCCAGCGCCTCACCGTCCACGAGCAGACCGCGTGGATGCTGCGCTCCCTGCTCGAGGAATGAACGCCCGGGCCGGGCATCGCTGACCAAAGGAGCGCCATGCGCGTCGCCATCGTCACGTTCGACGGGTTCAACGAGCTCGATTCCTTCATCGCGCTGGGCCTGATCAACCGGCTGCGCGCGTCCGGCGTGCAGGCGGAGATCGCGAGCCCGTCGGCCCAGGTGACCTCGATGAACGGCGTCACGATCACGGCGCAGCAGCCGCTCGAGTTCGTCACCGACGCCGACGTCGTGCTGTTCGGCAGCGGCATCTATACCCGCGCCATCGCCGAGAACGCGGCGCTGATGGATCGCATCGTGCTGGACCCCACGCGCCAGCTGGTCGGCGCGCAGTGCTCGGGCACGCTGCTGCTGGCGCGCCTGGGCCTGCTGGGCGACGCACCGGCCTGCACCGACCTCACCACCAAGCCGTGGGTGGTCGCGGCCGGGGTGCGGGTGTCCGACCTGCCGTTCACCGCGCGTGGCCCCATCGCCACCGCGGGCGGCTGCATGGCCTCGGCCTACCTCGCCGCGTGGGTGATGTGGCGCGCCGCCGGCCGCGAGGCCACGCGCCAGGCGCTGTACTACGCGGCGCCCGTCGGCGAGAAGGACGCGTGGGTCGACCACGCGCTCAAGGTCGTCGGGGACGCGCTGGGCGACGCCGCGACGCCTTGAAGTTGTTTCAGCGCGGCAACAAGCGTGGGGGGCGGGCACACCCGCGTCGAACGGGGCCCGCCGCGCTGGCATGATCCCGCCTTTCCGGACGAGTGGAGAGGTTTTCAGACATGGCGCAAGCCCACGACAACGAGTTTTCCCGCACCGGCGCGCGCGTCGCGCTGGCCTGTGCCGCCGTGGCCGCGCTGGCGCTTGCCGGTTGCGGCCAGAAGAAGACGGAGCTGGGCGAAGGCGGCTCGGTGGTGAGCGGGTCGGCCGGCCCGGCCGGCGCGCAGAACGCGAGCCACGAGCTGGTCAAGTGCGACGCGCCGGTCGCGACGATGGCGCTCGTCGAGAATCCGAACGGCTACGTGGGGACCGGCAGCTACAACCTGCCCACCTCGCCGGTGCCGCTCGTGCGCCTGATCGCCCAGCAGAGCGGGTGCTTCCGCATCGTCGACCGCGCCGCCGGCCTGCACGCCACCGTGCAGGAACAGGAGCTGAAGAACGCGGGCATCACCGGCGACGCCGTCAAGGTGCGCAAGGGCCAGGGCTATGCCGCGCAGTACACGATCACGCCCAGCCTCACGTTCAGCGAACGCGACGCCGGCCGCGAGGTGGGGGGCCTGCTGTCGCACATCCCCGTGCTCAACAAGTTCGTCGGGCTGGCCGACCAGGTCAAGCTCAAGGAAGCCCAGGTCGCGCTGCTGCTGACCGACAACGAGACCACCGAGCAGCTCGCGGCGGCCACCGGCTCGGTGCGCGTCACCGACCTGGGCATGGGCGGCCTGATCCTGGGCCGCGCGGGCGGCGCCGCGGGCGCGGGCTGGAGCAACACGAACGAAGGCAAGGTGATCGCCGCGGCCTTCCTCGACGCGCACAACCAGCTGGTGACGCAGCTGCGCCTGCTGCAGGCCAAGGACCTGCCGCCGCCGGTGCCGGTGAAGAAGCGGGCCGGCTGACAGTCGTGCCGCGCGCGCCGGCCCTGGCCGCCACGGTGCTGCTCGCCGAGCTGCGCGCCTCGCTGCGCGTGCAGGCGCTGTCGCTGCGCGCGGGCACGGTGCTGCTGCTGTGCTTCCCGCTGTCGTCCGTCGTCGGCAGCCTGCTCCACCACCTGGGCTTCTACCCGGGCTGGCTGCAGGCACTGACCGAACACCGCGACGCCCTGCTGTTCCTGGCGATGCTGTTCTCGCAGGTGGCGTTCTGCGATTCGATCATCCGCCACCGCACGCAGTGGCAGTTCCTGGGCGAGATCGGCGTGGCGATCGCGCTGGGCTACCTGACGAGCCGGCTGGCCTGAAAGCCGCGGCGCCGCGCCCGCGCGACGCAGGAACGGCCGACCGGCGATAATCGCGGGCTCCCCCTCTTGCATCAAGCGTCCGCCCGCACCGCCGGGCCGGCGCACACGACCATGTCCGCCGAACTCGCCACCCAGGTGCGCCGCCGCCGCACCTTCGCCATCATTTCCCACCCCGACGCGGGCAAGACCACGCTCACGGAAAAGCTGCTGCTGTTCTCGGGCGCGATCCAGATCGCCGGGTCGGTCAAGGCGCGCAAGGCGGCGCGGCATGCGACCTCGGACTGGATGGAGATCGAGAAGCAGCGCGGCATCTCGGTGGCCTCGTCGGTGATGCAGATGGAGTATCGCGACTGCGTCATCAACCTGCTCGACACCCCGGGCCACCAGGATTTCTCCGAAGACACCTACCGCGTGCTGACCGCCGTCGATGCGGCCCTGATGGTGATCGACGCGGCCAACGGCGTCGAGCCGCAGACGCGTCGCCTGCTGCAGGTCTGCCGTGCACGCAACACGCCCATCCTCACGTTCGTCAACAAGATGGACCGCGAGGTGCAGGAGCCGCTGGCGCTGATGGACGAGATCGAGCGCGAGCTGGGCATGAGCGTCGTGCCGTTCACCTGGCCGGTGGGCATGGGCAAGCTGTTCGGCGGCGTGGTCGACCTGCGCAAGAAGCAGATGCGCGTGTTCGCGCCGGGCGAGGACCGCGTCGGCGGCGACGAGGAGGTGGTGACCGACCTGGACGCGCCCGGGAACGCCGAGCGCTTCGGCATGGGCTGGGGCCAGGCGCAGGGCGAGATCGAGCTGCTGGGCGCCGCCGCGCCCGCGTTCGACGAGGAGGCCTTCCTCGAGGGCCGGCAGACCCCGATGTTCTTCGGCTCGGCCATCAACAACTTCGGCGTGCAGGAAGTGCTGGACGCGCTCGTGAGCCTGGCGCCCGCGCCGGGCGCGCGCCCCGCGATGCAGCGCGAGGTGCAGCCCGACGAAGCCAAGTTCACCGGCGTCGTGTTCAAGATCCAGGCCAACATGGATCCGTCGCACCGCGACCGCATCGCGTTCCTGCGCGTGGCCTCGGGCCACTTCGAGCGCGGCATGCGGCTCAAGGTCGTGCGTTCCGGCAAGGAGCTGCGGCCCAACACCGTCGTGTCGTTCCTGTCGCAGCGCCGCGAGCTGCTGGACGAGGCGTTCGCGGGCGACATCATCGGCATCCCCAACCACGGCGTACTGCAGCTGGGCGACACGCTGACCGAAGGCGAGCAGCTGCAGTTCACGGGCCTGCCGTTCTTCGCGCCCGAGCTGTTCCGCAGCGTCGAGGTGGCCGATCCGCTCAAGACCAAGCAGCTGCGCGCGGGCCTGACCCAGCTCGGCGAGGAGGGCGCGATCCAGGTCTTCCGTCCGGTGCTGGGCACCGTCCTGCTGCTGGGCGCCGTCGGCCAGCTGCAGTTCGAAGTCGTGGCGCACCGCCTCGAGCACGAGTACGGCGTGCGCGCGCGCATCACGCCCGCGCGCTACGCACTCGCGCGCTGGGTCACGTGCGATCCGGACGACGGCGGCGACAAGGAGCTGCAGCGCTTCATCGATGCCAACGCGCACCGCATCGCCTACGACGCGGTCGACGCGCCGGCCATCCTGGTCGAATACGCGCCCGAGCTGCGCGCCGTCGAGGCCAACTGGCCCAAGATCAAGTTCCACGCGCTGCGCGAGCACGCCGGCCTGATCTTCCAGAAGCGCCTGGACGACTGAACTCAAGCGGCCAGGCGGCGTCTACCGGTGCCCCATCCCTCGCGACGCCCCATGACCCGCAAGCTCCCGCTGATCCGCCTGGCCGGCGCCGCCCTGCTGGCGCTGGCCTCGTTCGCCGTGCCCGCCGCCACCCAGTGGACGGCCGCGATGGAGCGCCGCAATGGGCCGCCCGTCACCTGGGAGCAGCTCGAGCACGCGCGCTGGATCGCCGACGGCCGCGCCGACGCGCCGCGCACGGTCTACGTCTTCCTGGACGCGAACTGCAAGTACTGCACGAAGTTCTGGTCGGACGCGCGCCCGTGGGTGAACGCCGGCAAGGTGCAGCTGCGCCACATCATGGTGGGCGTGATCGCTCCCAGCAGCGCCGGCCGGGCCGCCGCGCTCCTGGCTGACCCCGATCCCGCCAGGCGCCTCGCGGCTTTCGAGCGGGCGCACGCGTTCGGCGTCGTGCGCATGATGGCCGGCGGCCCGCACCAGACGCTGGAAGACCCGAGCCTGCCCGCGCTGGATCCCGTCCCCGAGGCGCTCGCACGCACCCTCGCCGACGACGAGGACCTGATGCACGGCCTGGGCCTGATGGGCACGCCGGGCATCGTGTTCCGCGCGCCGGACGGCCGCGTCGTCGCCAAGCCCGGCGTGGCCACCGAGGATCTGCCGCTGGTCCTGGGGCCGTTGTAGCCGGAGCGGCCTGGGCGAGAATCGCCGCATGTCCACGCCCCGCGTCGCCCTGTACCTCGACCTGATCCGCTGGAACCGCCCCGCCGGCTGGCTGCTGCTGCTGTGGCCGACGCTGGCCGCGCTGTGGCTGGCCAGCGACGGCTTCCCCGGCTGGCACCTGCTGGCCGTGTTCACGCTCGGCACGATCCTGATGCGCAGCGCCGGCTGCTGCATCAACGACGTGGCCGACCGCGAGTTCGACAAGCACGTCAAGCGCACCGCGCAGCGACCGGTGACCAGCGGCGCGCTGTCGGTGAAGGCGGCGCTGGCGTTCGGCGCGGTGCTCGCGCTGCTGGCGTTCTGCCTCGTGCTCACCACCAATCCGCCGACGATCCTGCTGTCGTTCGCGGCGCTGGCGATCACGTTGGCCTATCCGTACGCGAAGCGCTTCGTGTCGATGCCGCAGGCCGTGCTGGGCGTGGCGTTCAGCTTCGGCATCCCGATGGCGTTCTGCGCGCGCACCGGCGCCAACGACTGGTCACTGTCGGCCATCCCTGCGGCCGTGCCGCCGCACGCCTGGTGGCTGCTGCTGGGCAACCTGTTCTGGGTGCTGGCCTACGACACCGAGTACGCGATGGTCGACCGCGACGACGACCTGAAGATCGGCATCCGCACCTCGGCCATCACGCTGGGCCGCTTCGACGTCGCCGGCGTGATGGCGTTCTACGCGATCTACCTCGCGTCGTGGCTGTACCTGGGGCTGAAGCTGGGCCGGGGGCCGGTGTACGCGGTGGGTATCGTCCTCGCCGGCCTGCAGGCGGGCTGGCATTTCTCGTTGATCTGGGGTCGCACGCGCGACGGCTGCTTCCGGGCGTTCCGCGCCAACCACTGGCTGGGCGCAGCGGTGTTCTTCGGGGTGGTGCTGTCGTTCTACGCCGACGCCCACGGGTGGCGATGACCACCGTCACGCTGCGCGCGGTCGATCGCGCGCAGTGGCCCGTCATCGAGAACCTGATGCAGTTCTACCACTACGAACTGAGCGCCTGGTACCCGATCCCCTTCGACGACGACGGCCGCTTCAGGATCCCATCCAAGGCCGACTACCTCGGCCAGCCAGGCACCGAGGCGTGGCTGATCCTGTCTGACGGCGCGCTGGCGGGCTTCGCGGTGGTCGACGACGAGCTGGTCGACCCGCACAACGACCTGAACCTCGGCTACTTCTTCGTCGCCCGGCGCTTCCGCGGACGCGGCGTGGGCGCGGCCGCGTTCGGCGGGCTGCTGGCGCGCTACCCCGGCCGCTGGGAGCTGTACTACCTGGCGCGCAACGCGTCCGCCGCCGCGTTCTGGCCCAGGGCGTTCGCGCGCGCCGGGCTGGCGCAGGTCGACGTGAGCGACGAGCACCTGTTCGGCGAGGCTTGCGTGATGCACCGGTTCGAGGCACCCGTGCCGCGCGTGGATGGCGGCTAGTTGCCGAATTCGTCGCCGAGCTCGCGCGCGCGCGCCTGCGCGGCGCACAGCGCGGCGACGATCGCCGGCTTCACGCCCGCGGCCTCCATCGACGTGATCGCGGCGTAGGTCGTGCCGCCCTTGGACGTGACGCGGGCGCGCAGCGTCTCGGGCGCCTCGTCGCTGGCGCGCGCGAGCGAGGTGGCGCCCTTGAACGTCGCCTGCGCGAGGCGGCGGCCCTGCTCGCGGCTCAGGCCCATGTCGGCGGCGGCCTGCATCATGGCCTCCAGGAAGAAGAACACGTAGGCCGGGCCGGAGCCCGACAGCGCGGTGACGGCGTCCAGGTCGCCCTCCTGCGCCACCCACATCGTCTCGCCAGTGGGCGCGAGCACGCGCTCGATCGCGGCGCGGTCGCCCGACGTGACGGCGGCGCGCGCGAACAGGCCGGCGATGCCCTCGCCGATCAACGCCGGCGTGTTGGGCATCGCGCGCACGACGCGCTCGCTGCCCGTGGCGCGCGCGATCGCATCGCTGCGGATGCCGGCCATCACCGACAGGTGCAGCGCGTGGCCGACGTGCGGCGCACACGGCGCGGCGGCCTCGCCGAACACCTGCGGCTTGACGGCCCACACGACGATGTCCGCGCCGGCCAGCGCAGCCCCGCCGGCGGCGTCCACGCGCACGCCAAATTTCTCACGAACGATGTCGGCTTGTGGGGCATGCGGCTCGACCACCACGACGCGGCCGGCCGGGTGCCCGGCGGCGACCAGGCCCCCCAGGATCGCGCTGGCCATGTTGCCGCCGCCGACGAAGGCCAGCAGCGGGGGGGTCGAGGGCGCGGAAGGCCCCGGGGATGGCGCGGTCGGGGGGGTCGGGTTCATCATGGCGACCAAGTGTAGGGGGCGGTGGATCGCACGGCGCCGCTCCGGGTCCGTAACCCGCATGAAACTGAACAGCAGGGGTCATGCAAAAGTTGCATGGGCCTCGGTGACTAATTCGGCGGGGTCCGGCCTACAGTGCGCACCACTCCCGGCACGGGGTGTCTCCGATCGAGATCGTCCGCGCCGAAGGATCTTGCGGGTCGCCGCTCACGAGGCCGACGCGACATCCGCGAATCTCAATCAGACACAAGGAATCCGTCATGAGCAATCTGTCGTACGTCGCACCGACCAATGACAGCCCCTGGGGCACCTACCTGTCGCAGGTCGACCGCGTGGTGCCGTATCTCGGCAAGCTGGCCACCTGGGCCGAGACCCTGAAGCGCCCGAAGCGCGCGCTGATCGTCGACGTGCCCATCGAGCTCGACAACGGCACGGTCGCCCATTTCGAAGGCTTCCGCGTCCAGCACAACCTGTCGCGCGGCCCGGGCAAGGGCGGCGTGCGCTACCACCCCGACGTCACGCTGGAAGAAGTGATGGCCCTGTCGGCCTGGATGACGGTCAAGTGCGCGGCGGTGAACCTGCCGTTCGGCGGCGCCAAGGGCGGCATCCGCGTCGACCCGAAGAAGCTGTCGAACAAGGAACTCGAGCGGATGACGCGCCGCTACACCAGCGAGATCGGCCTGATCATCGGCCCGCAGAAGGACATCCCGGCGCCCGACGTGAACACCAACGGCCAGATCATGGCCTGGATGATGGACACGTACTCGATGAACACCGGCTCCACGTCCACCGGCGTGGTCACCGGCAAGCCGATCCACCTCGGCGGCTCGGCCGGCCGCGTCAAGGCCACCGGCCGGGGCGTGTTCGTCACCGGTCGCGAAGCGGCGCGCCGCATCGGCCTGGACCTCAACGGCGCGCGCGTCGCCGTGCAGGGCTTCGGCAACGTGGGTGGCTCGGCCGCCGAGCTGTTCGGCCAGGCCGGCGCGATCATCGTCGCCGCGCAGGACCACACCGGCACGATCTACAACGCCAAGGGCTTCGACCTGTCGGAGCTGATGCCGCACGTGGCCCGCACCGGCGGCGTGGCCGGCTTCAAGGGCGCCGACTCGATCAACGGCGAGGAGTTCTGGGACGTCGACTGCGACATCATGATCCCGGCCGCGCTCGAAGGCCAGATCAACGAAGCCCGTGCCAAGCGCCTCAAGGCGCGCATGGTGCTCGAAGGCGCCAACGGCCCGACGACATCCACCGCCGATGACATCCTCGCCTCGCGCAACGTGCTGGTCGTGCCCGACGTCATCTGCAACGCCGGCGGCGTGACGGTGTCGTACTTCGAGTGGGTGCAGGACTTCTCCAGCTTCTTCTGGAGCGAGGACGAGATCAACGTCCGCCTGGACAAGATCATGGTCGACGCGCTCAAGAAGATCTGGGAGAC
>Ga0068855_100012201_pt1 | contig 10386 bp, 8 predicted proteins | sample KBSCornC52_FD_66592 | JGI IMG/M metagenome (GOLD analysis project Ga0068855, IMG submission 66592) | Corn rhizosphere microbial communities from Kellogg Biological Station, Michigan, USA - KBS Corn C5-2 | ecosystem: Host-associated > Plants > Roots > Rhizosphere > Soil ... | reverse complement strand
CGCCGGATATTTTGCTTTATACCGAAATGGTCACATGCCCCGCGATCATGCATGGCGACCGCGAACGGTTGCTGGGGTTTTCGGAAATCGAAAAACCGCTGGCGCTGCAATTAGGCGGCAGCGATCCCGATGCCCTCGCGCGCTGCGCTGAGGTGGGCGAGCAGTGGGGCTATGATGAAATTAACCTCAACTGCGGCTGTCCGTCCGACCGGGTGCAGGAGGGCAGTTTCGGCGCCTGCCTAATGGCGGAGCCGAAATTGGTGGCGGCCTGCGTGGCAGCGATGTGTCGTGCGGCTTCCATTCCAGTCACCGTCAAATCGCGCATCGGGATTGATGATTTTGACCATTATGATTTTCTGAAAAACTTTGTGGAAACGGTTGCCGCGGCGGGCTGTGAAATCTTCATCATTCACGCGCGCAAGGCGATTTTGAAAGGCCTGTCGCCCAAGGAAAACCGCCAGGTGCCGCCGCTGATCTATGATTACGCCTACCGCATCAAACAGGAATTTCCGCAACTGCAAATTATCATTAACGGCGGAATCAAAACGACGGCGGAGATTCGCGAACATCTGCGACATGTGGACGGCGTGATGATCGGCCGCGAAGCCTATCAAAATCCCTGGTGGCTGCATGAATTGCAAAATGAAATTCTGCAAAAGCCATCCAGCAAAATGCCCATAGATATCGTCCACGCCATGCTGCCCTATGCGCGTGAACAACTGGCGCAGGGCGTGCGGTTAAACGCCATCACCAAACATATGCTGGGATTATTCCAAGGAATCCCCGGCGCGCGCGCATGGCGCCGCATCATGGCGGAGGAAGCCGTGAAAACGAGCGCAAATGCTGACGTGATATTACAGGCTTTACACGCAGTCGCGCAGGACTAAAATCGCCGTATCACAAGCCTGGGAGGGCATATGGAATTCGGCACGGTTATTATTATCTTATTGGTTTTCGCGATTTATCTGGCTTTCGCCAGTATCAAAACCGTGCCGCAAGGACAAAACTGGTTAGTCGAACAGTTCGGCAAGTATACGAAAACCCTGTCGCCGGGTTTGAATATCATCACGCCGTTTATGGAACGCGTGACCTACAAAATCTCGATGCAGGAAATCGTGTTGGATGTGCCGTCGCAACAGGTCATCACGCGTGATAATACCCAGGTCACGACGGATGGTGTGGTGTATTATCAGGTCATCAACGCGCCCGCCGCTGCTTATGAAGTGCAAAATCTAAAATACGCCATCACCAATTTATCTCAAACAAATTTGCGGACCGTGATCGGCTCCATGGATTTGGATGAGGTTTTATCTAAACGCGATTTCATCAATGAAAAATTATTGCATGTCATTGACGCCGCAACATCAAGTTGGGGCGTGAAGGTGACTCGGATTGAAATTAAAGATCTGTCGCCGCCGCGCGATATCATTGACGCCATGGCGCGCCAGATGAAGGCCGAGCGTGATAAACGCGCAGAAATTTTAATGGCCGAAGGTGAAAAACAGGGCGCCATTTTACGTGCAGAAGGCGGAAAACAAGCTGCCATTCTGGACGCGGAAGGTCGCCGCGAGGCCGCATTTCGTGATGCCGAAGCGCGTGAACGTTCCGCGGATGCAGAAGCCAAAGCAACGCAAGTCGTTTCAGCGGCCATCGCGGGCGGCAATGTAAATGCGCTCAATTACTTCATCGGCCAGAAATATGTGGAAGCATTAAAAGCTATCGCCTCCGCGCCGAACCAGAAAATCATCATGATGCCATTGGAAGCCGCCGGCGTGATCGGCTCCATCGCGGGCGTGGCAGAACTCGCGCGGGAAAGTTTGAAGAAAACTGGATAATTACTTTTCTGCATACCAATCCGGGAATTCTTTTTTCAAGGCCCGGACCTTGGGCGCATCATTAATCATAATATAGGGGTTCATCGGATTCAGCCGTGCATAATCCTGATGGTACGCTTCCGCCGGATAAAATTGTGTGAGCGGCTCCAGCCTGGTCGCAATGGGCGCGTCAAATACCTTGGCCGCATCCAGTTGCGCAATATATTTTTCCGCCACCGTTTTTTGTTCAGGCGTGCTAAAGAAAATCGCAGAACGGTATTGCGTACCGTGGTCGGGTCCTTGGTAATTCAATTCGGTCGGATTATGCGCCACCGAAAAAAACACCTGCAAAATTTGTCCCAGCGTAATTTGCGATGGATCATAAGTAATCTGCACAGCTTCCGCGTGGCCGGTATCACCGCTGCTGACGACATTATATTTGGCTGTCTCCGCCGTGCCGCCCGCATAACCGGACACGGCCGTTGTCACGCCCTTTAAATGCTGAAAAACCGCCTGCACGCCCCAAAAACAGCCGCCCGCCACCACAATATGCTGTTCAGACATTTGCGCCGCGCGTGGTTCATCCTGCACGGGCGCAGGGATGGTCATGGCTTGCGCGGGCCCGATGCCGCAGGCCACCGTGGCTGCACCCGCCAGACCCAGCATCTTGCCGATAAATCCGGATTTATTTTCAGTGGATGTTTTCATATTTGCCTCTCTACCCAACTATTCGCGCAGGCCGCTAGAAAAGTTACAAACCGCCCGTTTTAACGTTGACTTGGACTGCCCATATCGCCTACAAAGCTGCTCCAAAGCAGCTTTGGGGTAGGGCGGTTAGCTCAGCGGTAGAGCGTTTCGTTTACACCGAAAGGGTCGGGGGTTCGATCCCCTCACCGCCCACCATTAGCGCATTCCATGCAATCCAATAAAGTCCAATGCTTCTTGAAAACCAAGGAATTTATTGGTATTCTGGTGCAGTGAGGTTCAGTGAAACCCAGCACCATCCGGCAGTAAGTCTGGAGCTATCTGCTGGGACGCGCCTAGAAGCAATATCATCCGATCAGCATTTTCGCCCAGCACCTCAGCTATTTTAACAATCTTATCATTGGCCGGTGGAGGGAGCTCTCCGCGTTCAATCTGAGAAACGTAGCTCTACCTCACCCCAACCATTTTGGCGAAGCCCTATAAGCTGATCTTCTTATGCCTTCTCTTGATCCGAAGGTATTCGGCAAATGACACATTTTCCATGACAACTGCTCTCCCGTCACAAATATGATGAGTCAGGCCAAAATTGTACAGTATTCACTGAACGGTGGGCCTATTTTCTTAAAACACCTGCGATCAAAACTTTAGATCGTGAGAATTGAGAATAGCCAACACTTTATCGAGTCCAACATGATCCTCTTAACACATGCCTATTTCTTCTTAACCCACTTGCTAATCATCTCAGCAATTTGTTCTGGCTTAAACGGTTTGTTCAAATAATCATCCATCCCTGCCGCCAAGCATTTTTCACGGTCACCAACGAGAGCATCTGCCGTCAATGCCACGATGACCGTATGCCGCTTCAACCTAGCCTCCTCCTTACGAATATGGGCGGTCGCTTCAAACCCATCCATTTCCGGCATATGGCAGTCCATAAACACAATATCAAACCTATGTTCATGTAGCTGCCAGAGCGCTTCTTTGCCGTTGGTGGCGGGAAAAACGATACAGCCCATTTTTTCCAGCACCTTGGTAATGAGCATCAAATTAACTTTCATATCATCCGCTGCCAACACGCGCAGACCCGGAAATAAATTAGATGATGTGGCCTGAAAATTAGTATCGGGCTGCAATAACGTTGTTAAAGTCTGACGCGTCATCCAGGGCAGAGGCTGTCCCTGATTTTTAGTGTGAGAAAGGAATTGTAATGCGGTTTTAAGTTGGTTGGGGAAGAATGGCTTGGTGAACAAGCCCGTAAATCCTTTTTGAATGAGTGCGGACATGCTAAAGGAATGACTGGGCGTTGTGAGGATCATCATTGTGGGATTGAGGCTTGCCGGGGTTGCCTGAATTTGATCCGCCAGCTGCAAAACATTTTTTTCGCCTGTCCGTGTGTCAATAAGAGCAAAACGATAAGGGTCTCCGGCCTGTGCCGCTTGGACAATCATTGCAAAAGCCTGGGACGCAGAACTGCAAATATCACAGCGCATTTGCCAAGTTTGCAGATAGTCTTGCAAAATAGAACAATTCACGGGTGTGTCATCCATTACCAGAACGCGCTGGCTGCTCATATCTTCCGTAAAGACAGGATTGGCTGGTTCTGTGGGTGCTTGTTCGGGCGCGAGCGAGAGCAAAATACTGAACTTAAAAACGGAGCCTTCACCTTCCGCACTATCAACATGGATGGCCCCACCCATCATTTCCACCAGTTTCCGGCAAATAGTTAGACCCAGGCCGGTGCCGCCGAATTTACGCGTTGTGGATTCTTCGGCCTGTGAAAATTTTCCAAAAATATGATCGCGCTTATCGGCAGGAATACCGATGCCGGTATCTTCCACATCAAAAAACAAACGCAGAAACTGGTCCGATTCAATCTCTCCATGCACGCGAATTAAGATATGGCCTTTGTCGGTAAATTTAATCGCATTGCCAATTAGGTTCAATAAGATTTGCCGGATGCGCAGGGGGTCGCCGATGATAGCCTGCGGCAAGGCGGGCGAGAAATGCACAATCATTTCCAGGCCCTTTTCCTCGGCTTTTAAGGACATCAAATCCGTGATTTCCATCATCGTTTCGCTCAGATCAAAACGAATGGGCTCCAGGGCTAATTTACTGGCTTCAATTTTTGAGAAATCCAAAATATCATTGATGATGCTCAGCAAATTTTCGCCGGATCTCTGGATAATCTCCACCCAGCTGCGTTGCTCGGAGTCAAGTTTGGTATCACGTAAAAGATTAATCATACCCAAAACACCGTTCATAGGTGTTCGAATTTCATGGGACATATTTGCTAAAAATTCGCTTTTCGCTGCGTTGGCGCGTTCGGCTTGTTCCTTTGCCTGAAATGCTTCCCTTTGCGCAATTCTGATTTCGGCAAGACTTGTTTGCAATTCTTGATGCAGAATATCTTTTTCCGCAATTTCCGCCAGGATGGCCTGACGCTGCCGGATCATCAGGAAAAAGTATCCGCCAATCAACGCCGTTGCTAGCAATCCGCCACCAAGCACCATCCATTCCACCAGATGTTGGGGCGTGAAGTAACCCGGCTTTGGCGTTGCAAGAAAGCGCCAGTGTTTGCCACCCAAAACGACGGGTTCCGCATAAAATAACTCGTCTTTTTTGTGTAACTCGTCAATCTGGCTTTCGGAGGTGTCTTCATTTAAAAGTTCGCTGTGAATCCCTTCAACTGGGATTAAGCGTTCCTGTTTTTCCAGCAGTTTTAAAAAATCCTCGTCGCTTTTAATATTTGTCATGGTGGGATCAAACAGTATTTGCTCATTCACGCGCGCGCTCAGGCCCTCAATATAACTGGCTGCTGCATGCGTAAAATTCTCCCGCGTGCTAAGTTTTTGCATCATATGAATGCCGGTGTAACCAAAAAATGAGACACCACAACCAAAGGCCGAAACTAGAACAATGGGCAAAAAATTGCGCAACCAATGCCGTAGAATGTCCGCATTGGCGGCTACCACATTCCGAAAATCGGAACCGGCTGCGTGATAGGGAGCGGCATTACGCATTTTGAGTTTATTTCCTTGGATTCAAGCCTGAGTTGAATCGAGGCCACTATAACATTTGTATCTTATAGTCACAATCATCTCCTCGGTGATGGATTGGAGTTGGATTCAAGATCTTCAAGGTCAATATAAATTGCAGATTAATACGATTGCACCTGACCGATACGCAAGAATCATATAACAACTAATAGTTGTGAATACAGTGATGGGGAGATAGATCCATGGACATTAAAATGACAGCCTGCGCGATCTTTGTCGCCACGCTTGGTTCTATTTCTGCCGTGCAAGCGCAAACCGTTGATTACGGCTCTCTGGAAACGCTGTTTGGCGAACCTGTCACCACTAGCGCGACTGGTAAGCCGCAAAAAGCATCCGAAGCGCCCGTTGGGTTGGACATCATTACGGCAGATCAAATCCGCCGCATGGGCGTGACGTCGCTTCCCGAAGTTTTAAACCGCGTGAATGGTATCACTAGCTGGCAGGCAACGCGGTCGTATGCGGACGTTGGCGTGCGCGGGCAAGACACATTTTATAATCCGACGCTCCTTGTCCTGGTCAATGGACGGCAGGTTTATATTGATACTTACGGATTTACTGACTGGTCTTTGATCCCGGTTGAAATGGAAGAAATCCGGCAGATTGAGGTGGTTAAAGGCCCCACCACTGCGCTCTATGGTTTTAATGCGGTGGACGGTGTTGTGAATATCGTGACCTATAATCCAAAGTATGACAAGGTCGGCCAGGCGGGTGTTGTGGCTGGCACCGGCGCATATCGCCGTGCATATGGTCTGAAAACTTTTGATCTATCGGATAACGCCAGCATTCGTATCTCAGGCGGCCAGGAAGATTTCAACGAATTCGAGAAAACGTCAAAAACAAATTTTATTCCGGAGAGTACGTTTCGGACGCCGAGGGCGCGCAAGCTTATGGCAGACAGTATTGTGCAATTGGATGATAAAACTCAGCTGCGACTAGAGGGTTCCTATGCAGGGTCAATAGATAATGATACGCCAACGACACCCGCCGCGACACCCGCCGACAAAACTTTTATCTCTGGAAAGGCCTCTTTGACATCTGAAACAACGGTGGGCCTTGTTGAGGCTAATCTTTATACCAATCAATATATCAATAAAGACGGCGGGACCGCCGCGACGACACAAAAGAACCAGATCACCGTCGCGCAATTGGAAGACTTATTTAAGCTAGGAATAGACCATACCATCCGCTTGCAGGGAGAGTACCGCCACAACGAAGTGACAAGTGATCTGCTCACGGGCCCGCACGCGCAAGTTTCTTATGACGTGGCGGCAGTTGGCGGTATGTGGAATTGGGCCATGGACCCGCGATGGGAATGGACGAACGCCTTGCGCGTGGATCATTTGATGCTCAGCCGTTCAGGACCGTTTCAAACCGCGGTGCCATTCACCAGCAACAGCCAATTTGACCAGGACTTAACGGCCGTCAGCGGCAATACCGGTCTCGTTTGGAAGGCAACGGATTTGGATACCCTCCGTGCTTCTTATGGCCGCGGCATTCAAGCCCCATCGTTGCATTCTTTTGGATTGGATTTACCTCTTTTTGGTGGATTTGTTGTTCTGGCGGGTGATCCTAACCTTAATCCCGTCGTCGTTCAGAATTATGAAGTTGGTTATGACCGCGCCATTGACGCGATTGGCGGCAAGTTGCGCAGCTCCCTCTTTTACAAAAAGACGGAGGATGTTCAAGCCATCGGCGGCGTGACACAACCTGGCGGACCGCCAACGGTCATACAGACCGCATCCATCGGAGATACGGAAACCGCAGGCCTTGAATTAGGTCTGGAGGGAAAAATTGCTTCCGCATGGAATTGGGACGTGGGTTACACATATCAAAATACCACGGACAATTTTAATCCGTCTGCTTCTGCTACGCCTTCACCGGTTTCACTGCATTATCAGGACACCATTCCGCATAATGTTGTAAAAGCACACCTGGGATATAAAAATGGTCCATGGGAATCCGATCTTTACAGCGAAGCAGCGTCCAATTTTAAGGCCGTCTCTTTCAACGGCACCAATTATGATATTGTCAAATTGGACCGTTATTTCACGCTAGGTGGCCGTATTGGCTACAAGCTGGATGATACGGTAACAATTGCACTTCAGGGAGTGAATTTACTGACACCCAGGGTGGCGACGAATTCCGGCCTTGAAAATGATCGGGAAGTTTACCTATCGCTTTCCAAGAAATTCTAATAGAAGGGAACGGCATATGAAATTTGCTCACCTTCTTATCCTGACTAGTCTGGCAGCTGCCTTGGTCACTGCTTCCGCCCATGCCGCGGTCGCCGCCGTGACGGAAAAAGATGTCTTGGTCATTGCCCGCCTGGTCAGCTTGCTTGATGGCGCGCCCAAAGGGCGTGTTGAGATTGCCGTACTGCGCGACGGGCCTGAATCCATCGCGGATGCAGACGGTTTTATTGCGCAAATCGGTTCCGGTAAACAGGTGGGGGACGTGACTCTGGTCGCCGTTCCTGTGAGCACAAGCGAATTGGCTGCCACAAATGCCAAAGTTATCCTGATCCCCGCTGGCGTGGAAGCCAGTTATTTTGACGTGATCTTTAGCGCGGCGCAGAAAAAGCAAATCCTGACGATTTCAAATTCAGATGCCTGCCTGGTGGCCAAGCGCTGTGCGATTGCAATTAAAACCGATCCAGCGGTGAATATTAATATGTCACAGTCTGCTGCACATGCAACAGGGGTCAGTTTCGGATCTACTATGCGAATGATGGTAAAGGAAATGCCTTAAGCTTTCCGAAAAAATTCGACTTAATTGCGAGTTTAAAAGATCAATCCAATCAATTGACGTTTTTGCTCAGTTTTCGAACTTTCAAAAAACTTCGCAGACATGCAAAACTAAACCATAAGCTGACCTTTTTCTCGTCAACCTATAGGCTATCCCATAAACCAACAGTCACCTACCCAGGTGATCATTATCAAGGACATCAAGATTTTTTAGCAAGAACCGTAGAGGGCACAACACCGCTTTGGCCTGAAGGACTGCAAGGTATTAGGGGTAAAACAAGCCTCCCCCCAATTAATGATTAAATAATTCTAAAATACGTGCCATTCGTCATGATCTGTTAAATCCAAAGGGATAGAATAGAGAAATAGGATGGTCAAAATGAATCGGATTTTTAAATTTTTTACAGTTATGGCTGTGGCGGGTTGCCTTATGGGCGGCCATGCGTGGGCGGAAGAAGGCAAGATTAAAGAGGCTGGCGAGGACCCCAATAAGCCGCGCTATGTCAAAATCAGCCCATTACTGCTGCCAGTCATTGGTGATAAGGGTATTGAACAGATCGTCAGCATCGTCATCGTCATTGAAACACCCAATAAAGCCGCAGCGGATGAGGTTATTCAGCGCTCCCCACGCTTGAATGATGCTTTTCTGACGGACCTTTATGGCGCCTTGGACCGGCGTGACAAAATGGTAAACGGTTTGTTAAACCTAGCCAATATCAAGGACCGCCTGACGCAAATTTCGCAAAAGATCCTGGGCGATGATAATTTTAAAAGTATCCTTATTCAGGGCGTAAGCCAGCGCCCCGTGTAAACGGTCATTTGGCACATTCCTTGCATTCCTTATCCCAGAGCCGGTCAACCGGCCGAACCAAGGGTAAGGAGATCAAGATGGATTTTATGACAGGCATCGATATCGCGGCCAGCGGTATGAACGCGCAAACTCAGCGTATGCGGATCATTTCCCAAAACATTGCTAATGCCGACAGCGCCGCCACCGCGCCAGGCCAGGACCCATATCGTCGCCAGCAAATCACCTTTAAAAACGTCTTTGATCCCATGGTGGGCGACAAGGTGGTAAAAGTTGCCAATGTGGTGAACGATCCATCGGAATTTCGCCGCAAATTTGATCCGTCTCATCCGGCGGCCGATGCCGCGGGTTACATTTCGCTTCCCAACGTAAACCCTATCATCGAAACGGCTGATTTGCAGGAAGCCTCCCGCAGTTATCAGGCTAGTCTGTCGGCCATGGATTTGTTAAAAACAATGGCTTCAGAAACTATTAAAAGAATGAGTGCATAATGGCCTGAACAGCCGGAGGGAGCGCTAAGATGGTTGGAAATATTGCGGATGCGGTTACCAGTTACAATAAAGCCTCGGCTCTGCCAAAATTGGGCGGGGCGGACGATGCTTCGGCGGGCGGGATGTCGTTTGGTGATGTGCTGAAACAGGCAGCACAGACCCTTTCCGATACCCAGAATAAAGCCGAACAAGTTTCCATGCAAGCCACCGTGGGCAAAGCCAACATGGTGGATGTGATGACGGCCATGAACAACGCGCAATTAACCTTGCAAACCGTGATCAGCATCCGAGATAAATTGGTGGAAGCCGTGAAAAGCGTTACAGGCACGCCGGTTTAATTGATAGAATCACTGGATTGCAGATCCAGGTGTTAATTATGGTATAGGTCCAGCCCCGCCACTGAAGGGCGGCCTAGGGCCGCCTGGGCCGAGCCCGCCCGGATTTTGGGTCGGACGGCCTTCACCTTCTCCATCTTCATTTGCCCATTCTTTTATTTTTTCAAATATCCTTCGAACAAATTTTGGAGGAAAGCGACTTTTTCGTGGGTTTATAGTATTTCCATTTAACAATTATACATACTAATGAGGAGATCGAGGGAGGTGTCTGGGGGTGCATACTGTCGTTGTTTTTTGAGATTAGCGAAGTCGTTTTCGATGGGAGTCTGGGGAGTACGGCGGGAGATAGAGCAGATGAAAGGGTGACTGTTCGATGATCGCTTTGGTCTCAGGTTTTTTATGGAATGCAGCATTATCCATGATGAGAGTTGCA
>Ga0068855_100012200_pt1 | contig 10386 bp, 6 predicted proteins | sample KBSCornC52_FD_66592 | JGI IMG/M metagenome (GOLD analysis project Ga0068855, IMG submission 66592) | Corn rhizosphere microbial communities from Kellogg Biological Station, Michigan, USA - KBS Corn C5-2 | ecosystem: Host-associated > Plants > Roots > Rhizosphere > Soil ... | reverse complement strand
CGACTGCGCGCGCCGACGAATTGCGGCGGGACGAATTCATTCGTTCCGCAGAAGCGCTGCGTGTGAAGATGGAACAGATCAAGCCGAAGTGCCTGGCGTTCCTGGGCAAGCCTGCGTACCAAGCCATGACGGGACAGCCGAAAGTTGCTTGGGGAAAGCAGCCGGAAAAATTCGGCGGCGCAATGGTGTGGCTCCTGCCGAACCCCAGCGGACTCAACCGCGGGTTCAGCCAGGACATGCTGGTGCAGGCTTACCGGGAGTTGCGCGATGCGCTTAACCACGCGAACTTTGACGCGGTTTTGAACAATCCCCGCCTGAAACCGGCTGCTTAGGCCATTTTATTGTATTTTCGACAACTTCCGTTTGCCCCCCGCTTTACACGCTGCACCGGTCATTTAGGCTGGCCCTTGCATTACAATGTGCGGTTTCTCCGATTTGCGGCCTGACCGCGTCCGACAGGGCGAAATCAGGCCCGCCAAGGACCGCCTGGATGGTTGTATTCTCCTCTGTCGCCGTATTCCTGTTTTCCGCCATCGCACTGGTGGTGGCGAGCGGCTTTTCGCTGGGCGCGGGGTTGCTGGCGCTGGGGGGAATGACGCTGCTGTTCAGGCGGCCGGCGGGATGGCGCATGGCGCCCCGGGACTGGGTACTGGCGGGCGTGCTGGCGGCTTATTTCCTGGTCAACGTCGCCGCCAATCTGTTCCATGGCGCACCCGCACGCGACTATGACGCACCGCTGCGCTTCCTGCTGGCGATTCCCGCCCTGCTGTTGTTGTTGGCATGGCCGCCGCGCGCCGCGGCATTCTGGTCCGGACTGGCACTGGGCGCGATCGGCGCGGGATTGCTCGGCACCTGGCAATTTCTGGTGGACGGCACATTGCGTCCCGGCGGCACCACCAATCCGATTCAGTACGGCAACATCAGCATCACGCTGGGCATCCTGTGCCTGTGCGGTTTGCCGTGGGCCAGACAGCAGACACATGCGCGCATGTGGATTGGAACACTCTGCATCGGAGCCGCCGCCGGCGTCGCCGGCTCGCTGTTGACCGGCAGCCGCGGCAGCTGGCTGGCCTTGCCGGCATGCCTGGCCATCTTTGCCTGCACACAGGGGAGCGCCCTCGGCAAGCGCGTGGCAGGCGCCGCCGCGCTCGCGCTATGCGCGATCTGCGCCGTACTGTGGGCGCTGCCGCAATCGGGATTGAAAGCGCGCATCGAACTGGCGTTCTCCGAGACCGACGACTATGTCCTCAGGGGCAACGCCGATTCGTCCGTCGGCGCGCGCCTGGAAATGTGGCGTACCGGCATCGCGATGTTGCCGGGGCACTGGCTGGCGGGCTGGGGCAAGCAAGGCATGATCGAGCGCAAGGCCGAGCTGGTGCGCCAGGGTCTGGCGGCGCCGTCGATCGAACAGCACACCCATTTGCACAACGAATACCTCGATGCGCTGGTCAAGCGCGGACTGCCCGGCTTATTGGCGTTGCTGGCGCTTTACCTGACGCCGCTGGCACTGTTCGCCCGCCGCCTGCGCGATGGCGACGGCGCGGCGCGCAGCTACGCGCTGGCCGGCACGCTGCTGACGGCGGCCTACCTGACATTCGGCCTCACGCAGGCATTTTTGACACACAATAACGGCGTCATGATTTTCGGCTTCATGACGGTCATCCTGTGGGCAAGCTTGCGCACCCGCGAACGGCTGGCCGTGGCATGATCGCCCCTCGTATTTCCATTTGCAGCAATCAGTAAGGAACAACATGCTTTTGTCGCACAACATGAAGAGGCTCGCCGCCTTGCACTGGCCCCACAAGAAACGCCTCGCCATCGCGTTCCTGGCCATGATCGTCACGGCGGCCACCGAACCGGTGGTGCCTTACATCTTCCAGGTGTTGCTGGACAAGGGCTTCGTCGGCAAACCGGCGTTCTCGCTGTGGCTGGTGCCGGTGGCGGTGATCGGCATCTTCTTCATCCGCGGCATCGCGACGTTCACCAGCTCGTACATGATGACCTGGGTGTCGACGCGCATCCTCAATGAACTGCGGCGCCAGATGTTTGCGCGCATGCTCGACCTGCCGATCAACTTCTACGCCACCAATACGGTAGGCAAGGTGATCAATTCGATGATGTTCGAAGTGCAGCAGATCATCGACATGGTGACCAAGGTATTCACTTCCATCGTGCGTTCGGCGCTGACGGTGCTGGGTCTGCTGGCCTGGCTGCTGTACTTGAACTGGGTGCTCACCATTGTCACGCTGGTGCTGCTGCCGCTGGTGACCATCGTGGTGCGCACCACCGGCAAGCGCCTCAAGAAGCTCAATCGCGACTCGCTCGCGGTCAACGCCGAACTGACCCAGGTCATCGAAGAAACCACCCGCGCCCAACAAGTCATCAAGGTGTTCGGCGGCCATGACTACGAAAAAGGCCGCTTCCACGAGCGCGCCGAAAACCTGCGCCGCTACACCATGCGCATGACCACGGCGTTTTCGGCCACGGTGCCGATCACGCAACTGATGACCGCTTGCGCGGTGGCGATCGTGATCGTGATGGCGCTGATCCAGTCGGGCAACGGCCAGATCACCGTCGGCGGCTTCGTTTCCTTCCTCACCGCGATGCTGATGCTGCTGGCGCCGCTCAAGCAACTGGCGGAAATCAATGGCCCGCTGCAACGCGGCATGGCGGCCGCCGAAGAGGTCTATATCCTGATCGACAAGCCGACCGAGCGCACCGGTGGCGAAACGCTGAGCGCGCGCAGCACCGGCAAGCTCGACCTGATCGACGTCGAATTCTCGTATCCGGGCCATACCCAGCTGGCCTTGCAAAAGATCAACCTCAACGTGCAGCCGGGCGAGACCATCGCCTTCGTCGGCATGTCCGGCGGCGGCAAGTCGACGCTGGTGAGCCTGATCCCCGGCTTCTATTCCGCCACCGGCGGCCAGATCCTGCTCGACGGCAAGCCGATCGAATCGATTTCGCTGACCAGCCTGCGCCAGCAGATCGCCATGGTCAGCCAGAACACCGTGCTGTTTGACGATACCCTTGCCGCCAATATCTCCTACGGCGATGCCCAGCCGGATCCGCAGCGTGTGCGCGCAGCGGTGGTCGCAGCGCACCTGACCGACGTCGTCGAAGGCATGCCGGAAGGACTGGAAACACGCATCGGCGACAACGGTTCGCGCCTGTCCGGCGGCCAGCGCCAGCGCGTGGCGATCGCACGCGCGATCTACAAGGACGCGCCGATCCTGATCCTCGATGAAGCCACCTCGGCACTCGATACTGAATCCGAACGCGCCGTGCAGGCTGCATTGGACCAGTTGATGGAAGGCCGCACCACCTTCGTCATCGCCCACCGCCTGTCGACCATCGAACGCGCCGACCGCATCGTGGTGCTGTCGCACGGCCAGATCGTCGAAGTCGGCAGCCATCAGCAGTTGCTGGCCAACGAGAGCGTCTACGCCAATCTCTACCGCCTGCAATTCTCCCAACAAGCCGATTGACCTCGCTGCGAACACAACAACCGTCAACCATGCCCCAGACACTGATCCCGCCAGCGCTGCTGAAGAAATCGGACAAGATCCTGTTCATCGCCCACCTGGCGCTGGGCGACTTCACTTACCTGCAGAATTTCTTCAAGGCATTCGCACGCGCCACCCCGCATTTGAAAGTCCATCTGTGGGTCGATGAAGTTCGTCGCACCAGCGACCCGGCGCAATGGAAGCATCTGGAAAAATATTCGCTCTACGACTGGGTCGCGGCTTGCCCGTTCTTCGACAAGATCTACACCCGCACCTACAGCCCGGCGCTGTACCAGGAGTCGATCGAAGAAGCGCAACGCGAACACTATCCCATCGTGGTGTCTCTGGCGACGCTGCGGCCGCACCTGTACGCCGGCCTGGCCCGCAGCATCAGCCCGGACGGGCTGGTGATCGGCATGAAGAAGCGCGTCAAGTTCTACCAACCGCACCATCAGCTGGCCTATCGGAAGCTGAATGCATCGATCCCGCCGTACACTGTCGACCGCGCCAATCCGCAACACATCAGCGATGTTTATGCGCATTGGTTCAACCAGCTCAGCGGCCTGGAAGTCGGTGCAGCCGAGCGCTTCCCATTCGTTGAAATTCCGCAGCAGTGGCGCGACTACGCGCAAGACAAACTGGCGGCCTGGAGTTTCAAATCGGCGGATGGCAACACCGGCAAGCTGGTGTTCATCAATCCCTACGCCAAGACCAAAAAACGCTGCTGGCCGCTGGAGCATGTCGCAGAACTGATCATCGCGATGAAGAAGCTGGACGCCTGGCGCGACAGCAGCTTCATCGTCAACGCCGTGCCGCAAGAGCTGGAGCACGCACGCTCCGTCATCAGCGGCTACCAGCTGGAGCGCACCGAGCTGTTCAGCGCCGAAGAGAATTTCTTCCAACTGCCGGCCATACTTGAACGCTGCGACCTGATCATTTCGGTGGAAACCGCCGTCATGCACCTGGCCAACGCTGTGCATGTGCCGGTGATTGCGCTGATGCGCCAGAAGAATCCTGAATGGGTGCCGATCGATCGCGCCAACAGCACCGTCATCACCGCCCCCAACCGCCGCGACTGGGTCAAGGCCGTCACCGTTGAACAAGTATTGAAAGCCATCCAATGAATCAGCCCGTGAACCAGATCGCGAATCAACCAGAGAACCAGCAAACCGCGCCTGTGGGCAGCAACGGCAAGCCGTCCTTCCACATCGCGTTCTGCGTCGACAATAATTATTTTCGTGCGATGGGCGGCACCATTTCGTCCATCATCGACAACAATCCGGGCCAGCATTTCACCTTCCATGTGCTGGCGTTCGAGGTTTCCGCTGACCACCAGCGCCGCCTCAAACAGCTGGAAGCGATGTATCCGGTCAGCACCCAATTGCATCTGCTCGACCTGAGTTCATTTACGCAGTTTTCGCATTTCATCGGCCACTCGCATTACTCGCTGTCGATCTTCACGCGACTGGTGATCCCGACCGTACTAAAAGGCCAGACCGACCGCGTGTTGTATCTCGACGCCGATATCCTGTGCGTCAACAAGCTCGACGAAATGGTCGACATGGACATCAGCGGCGACATCGCCGTGGTGGTGCCGGACGCGCCGGTCACGCTGCAGCGCCGTGTCGCCGCACTGAAGCTGAAGCACAACGAATACTTCAACGGCGGCGTGATCTTCATCAACATCGACAAGTGGATCAGCGAAGACATCACCCAGCAAACGCTGGATGCACTGCTCGACAGCAAGACGGACATGCGCTTCAACGACCAGGACGCGCTCAACATCGTGCTTAACGGCCGAGCGCGCTACATCTCGCCGCGCTGGAATTACCTGTACGACCTGATCCACGATCTGAACGTCAACAAGTTTGCATTGCGCCCGGTCGGCAAGGCGGTGTTCGTGCATTTCGCCGGCGCCGTCAAACCCTGGACCGACTGGAGCGGCCATGACGCCCGTCATCTGTTCCGCAAGTACCTGTCGCTGACGCCATGGGCCGACATGCCGCTCGATCCGGAACCCAGGAACACCAAGGAAATGCGCATGTACTCGCGCTTCATGTACCGCCAGGGACGGCCGCTGGAAAGCCTGAAATGGTATATCCGGTATCTGCGCAAGCGCGCGGCAAGATAGTCGCAGCATCGCTCTATCGCGCAGCTTGCAGACCGACAATCCAGACAGACACAGACCGACCAGCGAATCTTTCCATGCTCATATCAGCAACAGACACGACGCGCGACGACAACAGTTTCCATATCGCTTTTTGCGTAGACAATCACTATTTCCGCAGCATGGGCGCGATGATCGCGTCGATCATCGCCAACAATCCGGCACGCCGTTTCACGTTCCATGTGTTCGCTTTTTCGGTCACCGACGACCAGGCGCGCCGCATGAAGACGCTGGAGCAGAACGACAAGATCCGCGTTGTCACGCACGTGATCGAACGCGCGCAATTCCAGGAATTCTCGGCGATGATCGCCAAGTCCTATTACTCGCTGTCGACTTTTTCGCGTCTGATCATCCCGACGGTGCTCAAGGGCGTCACCGATCGCGTGCTGTATCTGGATGCCGATATGCTGTGCGTAGGCAACGTTGACGAACTGGCGGCAACCGACATCAGCGACACCATTGCACTGGTGGTGCCGGACGTCGGCTGGGCCACCAAAGATGGTCGCGACGGCCGCTATTCCGTACTCAACCTGAAGAACAAGCAGTACTTCAACGCCGGCGTGCTTTACATCAACATCCCGATGTGGGAAGAAAACAAGATCAGCGAACAGGCAATCCAGACGCTGTTGCGCGACAGTGAAAAGCTCGCTTTCAATGATCAGGATGCACTCAATATCGTGCTCGACGGCAAAGCCCGATATGTTGCGATCAAGTGGAATTACATCTACAGCATGATCGTCGATCTGAAGCGTGGCAAACTCGCCATGGACTCCGTGGGCGACGCCGTGTTCATTCACTTCGCCGGATTAATCAAACCATGGAACGACTGGAGCGGCCATCAGGCCCGCGAGTTGTTCATGAAGTATCACCGATTGTCCGCATGGAGCGACGTGCCGCTGGACCAGGCACCACTGAACTACAAGGAAATGCGCATCCATTCGCGCTCGCTGTTCAGCCGCGGCAAACCCTTCCAGGGTGCCTGCTGGTATCTTGCGCATATTGCAGCGATCATCCGCAAGAAACTCAAAAAATAAAGGCTGTGTCCCCCAGGAAACGCAGCCTTTCGGAAAACCAAGCGACCGAATTTTCCGCTACACCTGCGCATCCTTCTGTTCTTCGGCACGCAACAGCGCCCACAGAATGACCGTGGTGAAAGCGAGCGTCATGACGCCGGTATTGTGCGCCAGGAAGACCTGCGAAAAACCGAAACAAATGTAGTTGACGAAAAGCATGATGCCGCCAATCGCGTAGGGTTTGGCGCTCCGGCCTGCGGTCTTGAGGTGACCAATGAAGAGGCGCAACGATACCCCATACAACGCCAGCAAGGCGATCAATCCCAAAATACCCCGTTTGACTTCCGCATCGAGCCATTCGTTGTAGACGTGATTATTTTCCCTCATGAACGGATGAACCCGCCCTGCGTCAATGGCGGCGGATTCCCACTCAACAAAGCCTGCCTTACCCCATCCCAGGATGGGGCGCTCGAGAGCTGCCATCGAACCTGCGCGCCACATTTCCATGCGCGTACCGATTGAAGTCTCCGCGTTGCGAACCTTCATATAAGTGATGCTTTCGCTGATCGCCAGTTCGGTTCTTGCCTTGAGCTGGGTACGTGGAATTGCATAGGCAACCGCCACCGCAACCACGACAAAAGCGATCCCGCCCCAAACATAACGTTTGCTGACCTCCCCTCCGTAGCAACGGTACATGATGTACAAACAGAACGGCAAACCGACCCAACTGCCACGGCTACCGGTAAACAAGGACCCAAGCAAACCCAGGACAAAACCGCATGACAAAAAGATGATCCATTTCCTGGGGTTCTTTTGAACTATCGCCCAACCTAGCCCCACCAAGCACAAGATGCCGATGATGAAGCTGATGTTTCCGTATTGAATTTGGTTTGTATGGCCGCCAGCACGCGCATGGAGAATGAATAAGTTCTGCCATCCCGCGAACAGCCCGGCCAGAATTCCTCCAACGCCGAGTCCCGCCCAAAAAAATGCCGGCGAAGGCGGATAGGCGCGCACCAACATCAATGCTGGAATAGCCAGCAAGAAACGCAAAGGCAAATCGTATTCCTTGATGATTTCTCCATGAAGAAGGTTCATCCCGACGGAGACGACGAAATAAAAGAAAAATACCGCCATGATCAGCTTATCTTCCTTGTTCAGAGGAACGCTCCGTTTCCTCAGCAATTCCAGGCTACCCAAGACAAGTAAGCCTGAGCCGATGGAAAAACCGCTGGGGACGATAAGCGATATGGCCGAATAAAGAAAGACCGCAAACGAGGTGAATCGATTCATGAACAACGCTTCCTACTTATTTGTATTTTAGATTTAGAGTACTCGTGACGCATCAGTACTCCACCACAACCGCTTCCTGCCCGAACGACTCGCGCAGCGACACCTGCAAGCCATCGCTCGGCACCACGCGCCAGGCATCCCCCAGCATGACTTCGCAGCCGACGCCCGATTGCACGTACTTCATCACGAACGGTAAGCCTTGCGGCTGACGATAGGATGACAGCGCGTCGCGCAGGTGCGCCGGGTCAACGCCCTTGTTGAGCGACACCACCACGCGCTGGCCGTATTGGATGCGGGCGGCGCCGATGTCCATGACCTTCTCGGCGGAGATGCGCAGGCCGCCGTTGAAGCGATCTTCCGACACCTTGCCCTGCACGATCAGCAGTTCGTCTTCCTTGAAGAAGGCCTTGTTCGGTTCGGCCAGTTCGCCGTAGACCGTGACGTCGACCGTGCCGCTGCCGTCGTCCAGCGAGACGATCAGCAGCTTGCCACGCTGGGTCATTTGCACGCGGATGCCGGTGATGATGCCGGCCATCGAACGTGGATCGCGCGACGGCTCCAGGCTGGAAATCTTGGTGCGCACGAACTGGCGTACTTCCTTTTCGTAGGCGTCGAACAGATGGCCGGACAGATAGAAGCCAAGGGCGGTCTTTTCTTCCGTCAGGCGCTGCTTGTCGCTCCATGCACGCACCTGCACATACTCCAGCGGCGTCTCGAGGTCGCTGTCGTCGCCGCCGAACAGGCTGACCTGGTTGGCCGATGCTTCCATCTGCTCGGCGTTTTCCCAGGCCAGGCCGACCGTGGCCTGCAACACTGCGCGGTCGACGCCGAAGCAATCGAAGGCGCCGGCGCGGATCAGCGAGTCGACCGTGCGGCGGTTGATCTGCTTCTTGTCGACGCGCTTGGCGAAGTCGAACAGATCCTTGAACGGACCGTCCTGGCGCGCCGCGATGATGGCTTCGATCGCGCTCTGGCCGGACCCCTTGACGGCGCCCAGGCCATAGCGGATGTGCACGGCCTTCTTGCCCGGCTCGCCGACCGGGATGAAGCGGTAGTCGGACAAATTGATGTCGGGCGGCAGCAGGCTCAGGCCGCAGACGTCGAGCGAGTCTTCGACCAGGATCTTGATCTTTTCGGTGTCGTCCATGGCCAGCGACAAGTTGGCGGCCATGAACGCGGCGGGGTGATGCGCCTTGAGATAGGCGGTGTGATACGACAGCAGCGCGTAGGCCGCAGCGTGCGACTTGTTGAAGCCGTAGCCGGCGAACTTTTCCATCAAGTCGAAGATTTCGTCGGCCTTCTCCTGCGACAGGCCGTCCTTGGCGGCACCTTCGCGGAAGATGTTGCGATGCTCGGCCATCTCTTCGGCCTTCTTCTTGCCCATCGCGCGACGCAGCAAGTCGGCGCCGCCCAGCGAGTAGCCGCCGACCACCTGCGCCATCTGCATGACCTGTTCCTGATACACCATGATGCCGTAGGTCTCGGACAGAATGCCTTCGGTGCGCGGATCGGGATAGTCGAATTTTTCGCCGTGCTTGCGTTTGCAGAAGTCGGGGATCAGGTCCATCGGACCAGGACGGTACAGCGCCACCAGCGCAATGATGTCCTCGAAACGGTCGGGCCGCGCATCTTTCAGCATGCCTTGCATGCCGCGGCTTTCCAGCTGGAACACGGCGACGGTCTTCGCCTTGGTCAGCAGGTCGTAGGAGGCGCGGTCGGTCAGGGGCAAGCGGGCCAGATCGAAATCGGCCATGTTCGGATCGAGCTGCTTGATGTAGCGCACCGCGCGATCGAGGATGGTCAGCGTGGTCAGGCCCAAGAAGTCGAACTTCACCAGGCCGACGGCTTCGACGTCGTCCTTATCGTATTGCGACACCACGCCGGCGTCGCCGCCCTGTGTGTACAGCGGGCAAAAATCGGTCAGCTTGCCCGGCGCGATCAACACGCCGCCGGCATGCATGCCGATGTTGCGGGCGATGCCTTCAACCTGCTGGGCCAGGCCCATCAACTGCTTCACTTCTTCTTCGTTTTCCAGCCGCTCCTTGAGCAGCGGCTCTTCTTCGATGGCGTCGGCCAGCGTCACCAGCTTGCCCGGCTTGAACGGGATCAGCTTGGAGATGCCATCGCAGAAGTTGTAGCCGAGGTCGAGCACGCGGCCGACGTCGCGCACCGCGCCCTTGGCCGCCATGGTGCCGAAGGTGGCGATCTGCGAGACCGCCTCCTTGCCGTAGCGATCCTTGACGTACTGGATGACGCGGTCGCGCCCTTCCTGGCAAAAGTCGATGTCGAAGTCGGGCATCGATACCCGTTCAGGATTGAGGAAGCGTTCGAACAGCAGGTTGTATTCGAGCGGATCCAGATCGGTAATCGACAGCGCATACGCCACCAGCGAACCGGCGCCTGAACC
>Ga0068855_100012199_pt1 | contig 10386 bp, 10 predicted proteins | sample KBSCornC52_FD_66592 | JGI IMG/M metagenome (GOLD analysis project Ga0068855, IMG submission 66592) | Corn rhizosphere microbial communities from Kellogg Biological Station, Michigan, USA - KBS Corn C5-2 | ecosystem: Host-associated > Plants > Roots > Rhizosphere > Soil ... | reverse complement strand
ACCGCGCTTCCGTTCTGCGCAGTGAGCGTCACGCCTTCGAGCAGCGGCACATTGTAGGTATCGCCAGGTTGCAGCGTGCGGTTGATGAAAACTCTTCCGTCCGGGCCTTCGACCAGGATGCGTGTCGCCTGCTTGATGCGCAGCACCACGCGCGCATTCTTGTTACCTGCCCCGTAGACTTGCCCGGCAGGCAACGGCGCAGCGGCCTCCGGCTGCTGGCCCGGCATCAGCGCCAGCGGGTTTGTCGAATCGGCGGGCGGTGTGGCCGTTGCCACCTGACCCGGCGGCGCGGCCTGCACGGGCTGCTGCTTTACCGGCGGCGGCGCCTTCTTTGCGACCTTGGCAGGCGCGGGCGCAAGCTGAGACGGAACGGCGGCGATTGGCTGATTCACCAGTGAGTCGGCCGAGACAGCCAGACGGTAAACGCCATATCCGACCAGAAGGACCACGACCGCGGCGATAATGATCCAGCCATGCGGAAGCTGGCGGTCTTCCTCCACAGTGGCAAGCGAAGCGGCAGGCAGCGCGTCACTGCCTCGACCGGCGATTTCCTGCTTGAACCGCTCCACGCTCTGAACGGGGTCGATCCCGAGATAGTCGGCATAGGAGCGCACAAACCCGATGGCATAGGCCCGCCCCGGGAGCTGCTCGAAGTGATCTTCTTCCAGAGCTTCCAGATGGTCCTTGCGAATCTTGAGCGCACGGGACACCGACGCCAGGTCGTCGCCGCGGCGCAACCGCGCCGCCCGCAGATCCTGCCCCACCGTATCCAGAGGGGTGTCTGCTTCGTCGGAAATCTCGCGCAAATGGATGCGCTTGCGGCTCAAACCGCCGTCTTCATCAAGGGAGAGCTGGGTAACCTTGGTCATGCGAATACGAATACAGGCAACCCAATCCGCCATCCAGCGAAACCTGCTCGGAATACCGGATTAGGGCGAGACGACGAGGCCGCAAACAAAAGAAAAAGCTGGCCGCGTTATGCCGCAGCCAGCTTTTGATGCAGCCGATGAGATTAATTACCCCTCACAGAATTGGGGATTTCCCGCTCTTGCTTGGCAAGATCGTGTTGAGCCTGTTCCTGCTCCTGCGCCCACACGCGCGCGGGCTTGCAGATATGGCGTCCGCCAAACCGCGTACCAGTCGGCGGCGGCAGGGAACGGCACACGATCTCGTCGCCGGCGCTCGCCGTCGTCGTGGTGGTTGTCGTTGTCGTTGTCGGCGCGGCGGCTGGCGCGGTTGCAGGCGCCGTGGCCGTCGTCGTCGCTGACGTGGTGGTTGTAGTCGTCGCGGCAGGCGTTGTCGCAGCTGTGGTGTCAGCCGAAGCGAAACTTACAGATGCAAACAATGCTCCTGCTGAAGCGACAGCAATGATTAATTTACGCACCCCATATTCCTCCATGAATAGAAAAGCCCTCACTAAAAGACATCTTGTACGGCGTTACAGTCTTGCGCAAGGAAAAGTGATGGCGATTTTATGGCGCTGGGAACACTGCTCACGTTTATTTGAGCGCGATGCCGCGTTCCGCGGCAAAGGCCATGAGCCGAGTACGAAGGGAATGATCGGTCCGCCCGCAAAGACGGTCCACGAACTGTGAAACCTCCCGGGTGTCCAGGCTGCGGATCATCATCTTGATAGGCCCAATATTCACGGGCTGCATCGAAAGCGTGCGGATGCCAAGGGCGATTAATGCCATTGCCTCCAATGGTTTGCCCGCAAGTTCACCGCACATCGACACGTCTCCGTCCGCATCGGCGGCACTGCGGACGATCTGGCGGATGAGGGTCAGCGCCGGCGGACTGAGCGGATCGTAGCGCTTGGAGACGCGGGGATTTGTACGGTCCATGGCAAAGATAAACTGCATCAGGTCGTTAGAGCCGATCGAGACGAAGTCGGCGCTACGCAGAAGTTGCGGCAGCATGAACATCAGCGCGGGAACTTCCAGCATCGCGCCGACGAGAACCTGCCGAGGCTGCGGCAGCGAAAGCAGCCGTGCGCGTTCGATCTCGCGGTCGATCAGCGCGCGGCATTCGTTGAACTCCGCGACATCGCTGATCATCGGCAGAAGAATGCGCAACACGCGATGCGGCGAGGCGCCGATCAGCGCGCGCACCTGGTAGCGCAGCAGCGCGGGCCGATCGAGCGCAATGCGGATCGCGCGCCAGCCCAGCGCCGGATTTTCCTCACGCTCCCAACGACCATAAGGAAGAATCTTGTCGCCGCCGAGATCCAGCGTGCGGAATACCACCGGTTTGTCGCCCGCCGCTTCCACGATCTGCTTGTAGAACGCGATCTGGTCTTTCAGGCGCGGCATGGATTCGCCGACCATGAACTGCATCTCGGTGCGGAACAGGCCCACGCCGTCCGCGCCGGAAACTTCCAGATTGGGCATGTCGAGCAGCAATCCGGCATTGATCATCAGATTGATGCGAACGCCGTCCTTGGTCACGGCAGGCAGATCGCGCACCGCCGCGAATTCCGCGACGCGCTGGGCGCGCAGTGCACGCCGCCCCTCGAACATCGAGACGACTTCCTGCATTGGCCGCAGGTGCAACTCACCCGACGCACCATCGAGCGCCGCCACATCGCCGCTGCGCGCCGCATCCACCACGCCCTGCACATTGCCGACCAGCGGAATGCCCATGGAGCTGGCGACGATGGTGACGTGCGATGTCATCGTCGCATCTTCGAGCACCACGCCGCGCAGGCGGTCGCGGCCGTAGTCGAGCAGCTCCGCTGGGCCCATGGAGCGGGCAACAAGAATGGCGTTTTCGGGAAGTTCACGGGTGTGGCCGTCGCCCGTCAAATGCTTTTGCAGGCGGCGCGCCAGATCTTCGAGATCGTGCAGTTTCTCGCGCATGTAAGGATCTTCGATGCGCGCAAGGCGCAGGCGAAGCTCGTCCTGCACACGCTCAACAGCAGCTTCCGCGGTCAATCCGCCGCGGACGGCATCGCGCAGCTTCTGTTGCCAACCCTGATCTTCCGCGAACAGACGATACGCTTCGATCACTTCGCGGCTTTCGCCTGACAAATCGAGTTCGCTGGAGTTCAGCATCTCATCGACGGCGCCGCGCATTTCTTCCAGCGCACCGTTCAAGCGTTTGAGTTCGGCCGCCGGATCGTCCGCGATCAGCGCTTCCACGCGCACGCGCGGTTCGTGCAGGACGACATTGCCGATGGCGACGCCTTCGCAAAGCCCATCGCCGGAGAACATGCGAGGCTTGTCGGAGCGCAGTTCCGGCTCATCCAATTCGGCGATATCGAACAGGCCGCCGGACGCCACCACCTCCGCCAGTACCATCGCGACGGTTTGGAGCGCCTCGACTTCTTCCTCGTCATATTGACGGGCAGCGCGGTTCTGCACCGTGAGTACGCCATAGACCTGCCCGCCGCGCACGATGGGCACCCCCAGGAAGGATTTGTAGGGGTCTTCGCCGGTTTCCGGACGATAGGCGAAACGTGGATGATCCGGCGCGTTGGTGAGGTTCACCGGCTCCGCCGTTTCCGCGACGAGTCCGACAAGGCCCTGCCCCGAGCGCAATCGCGTGTTGTGAACGGCAGCCGGATTCAAGCCTTGCGTGGCGAAGAGCTCGAGCGCGTTCCCGGCACGGCGCAGATAGATGGAGCAGACCTCCGCCACCATGTTCGAAGCGATCAGGGCGACAAGCCTGTCCAGGCGCGTCTGCGCGCTCGACCCGTCGGCCATGATTTCGCGCAGGCGCCGCAGCAGGACTCTGGGGCTGCCCGCGCCGGTGCTGGGCATCTGCTAACTCCTAGGCCGCATCCAGTTCATAGGCGGAGTGTAGCGCGCGGACCGCCAGTTCCACATATTCCTCTGCGATCAGCACGCTGACCTTGATCTCCGAGGTCGAAATCACCTGCACGTTGATACCCTTATCGGCCAGCGTGCGGAACATGGTCTGTGCCACACCCGGATGGGCGCGCATGCCGATGCCGATGATGGAAATCTTTGCCACGTCGGCGGCCGAGGTGACCTCGCGATAGGCAATGACGTCCCGCGCCTTCTCGATGGCGTCCAGCGCGCGGCCCAATTCCGTGCGGCTGCAGGTGAAGGTCAGATCTGTCTTCTTGCCGTCCGGTGAGACGTTCTGGACGATCATGTCCACGTTCACGCCTGCGTCGGCCAAGGGCCCGAAGATCTTGGCGGCGACGCCTGGTTGGTCGTCGATGCGATGAAGCGTGATCTTCGCCTCGTCGCGCGAATAGGCGATGCCGCTGACTGGTTTCTTTTCCACGATATCTTCCTCATCGCACAGAAGTGTTCCGCCCTTTTCGGGGGCAAATGTCGAAAGCACGCGCACCGGCACCCGATGCAGCATCGCGATCTCGACCGAGCGCGTCTGCAAAACCTTCGCGCCGAGGGACGCCATCTCCAGCATCTCTTCATAGGCGATCTTTTCGAGCCGCCGCGCCTTGGGCACGATGCGCGGGTCGGTGGTGTAGACGCCGTCCACATCGGTGTAGATGTCGCAACGGTGCGCCTTCAGCGCCGCCGCCACCGCAACCGCCGACGTGTCGCCGCCGCCGCGCCCGATGGTGGTCACGCGATGGTCGGGGCCAATGCCCTGGAAGCCCGCGACCACGGCCACTTCGCCACGACCCAGCCTTTCATCGAGCTGAGCGTTGTCGATGGCCTCGATGCGCGCAGATGCGTGCATCGAGGAGGTGCGGACCGGGATTTGCCAGCCAAGCCATGAGCGCGCATTGATGCCAATGTTCTGGAGCGCGATGGCCAACAGGCCGGACGACACCTGCTCGCCCGCAGCCACCACCACGTCGTACTCGCGCGCATCATACATGGGCGACAGGTCGCGCACCCAGCCGACCAGCTTGTTGGTCTCGCCGGCCATGGCCGAAACGGTCACGGCGACCTGGTTGCCTAGATCGACTTCGCGCTTCACCAGCGTCGCCACATGGCGGATGCGGTCGAGGTCGGCCACCGAGGTGCCGCCGAACTTCATCACGATCTTGGCCATGCGGAATAAGCGCCCGAAAAAGCAGTCCGAACCATTCATAGACGGCGTGAACGCGCGGCTCAATGCGTCATTCGCCACTGCAGCAAAGTCAGCTTAGAATGAAGCTATGAAAGCCCAGACAGCCCCCTCCGTCGATCCGTCCGAGGTCGAGAAATTTTCCCGCATGGCGGCCGAATGGTGGGACCCCACGGGCAAGTTCGCGCCGCTGCACAAGTTCAATCCGGTGCGGCTGAAGTTCATCCGCGAAACCGTCACGGCGCATGTCAGACGCGACGCAAAATCGCTGCGCCCCTTCGAAAGGCTTTCGCTGCTCGACATCGGCTGCGGCGGCGGATTGCTTTCCGAGCCGATGTCGAAAATGGGCTTCAAGGTCACCGGCGTCGATCCGTCGGAGAAAAACATCGGCACGGCCCGTGCCCATGCGGCGCAGTCTGGTGCCGTGGTCGAATACCGCGTCGCCGACGCCGAGACGTTGGCGCAGGAAGGCCAAAGCTTCGATGTCGTGCTGAATATGGAAGTGGTCGAGCATGTCGCCGACCTGCGCGGCTATCTCGAATCGACCGCAGCGCTGGTGAAGCCCGGCGGGCTCATGTTCGTGGCCACGCTGAACCGGACGTTGAAGGCGCTGGCGCTGGCGAAAGTCGCTGCCGAATACATCCTGCGCTGGCTTCCGCCCGGAACCCATGACTGGGACAAGTTCGTGGCGCCTGACGCGCTTCGTGCAATACTTGAAGATTCTGGTCTTAAGGTCCTGAAAACGCAAGGTATCGCGTTTGACCCGCTCGGCTGGGACTGGCGGCTCTCCAACGATACCGATGTGAACTACATGGTCGTGGCGGAGCGCTAATTGGCGTCCGACAGGTCCGGCGGCAGCGGAGCGACGTCGATGCCCTCTTCTACCATGTCGGCAGCTTCCTCGACCGTGGCCCGCCCGTAAATCGGCCGTTCTTCGATCTCGCCATAGTGGATCTTGCGCGCCTCTTCGGGGAATTTCTCGCCGACATTCTCGGCATTCTCTTCGACGTATTTGCGAAGGCCGGTCATGAACTGGCGCATCTTGCGCATCTCGGCGGGCGATGGCGCGGACTTCTGCTTGCCGACGGCGCTCGACAACGCGGGCGCCATGATCGCCTTGATGACCTTCTTCGAATTGCACATCGGGCAAACGAGCTTGCCGCTCTTCGCCTGTTCGTCGAACGCGGACGACGAGGCGAACCAGCCTTCGAACTCATGCTCTTTGGCGCAAATAAGGTTGTACGCGATCAAAGCAACAACACTCCGAATATGACCCGAAAATGGGCGCGCCCGCTCATTTTCGCAAGTTCTCGCCTGTTATTGCGGCCATACCGGCACAGAAACAAGGAAAACTAGCGCCAAAACCAAGGAGATGGCGGCCGTTCAGGGGCCGGTGAATTCGCGGTCGTGGAGCAGACTGGGTATCCGCGCGCGCGCATCGACGGATTGCGCTGGATCGATTTCGGTCATGAAAACACCCGGATCGGTGCCGCCTTCCGCGAGGATTTCGCCCCACGGCGCCACAATCAGCGAGTGCCCATAGGTCTTGCGGCCGTTGGCATGTGTGCCGCCTTGCGCCGGCGCGATGACGAATGCGCCGTTCTCGATCGCCCGTGCGCGCAGCAGCGTGTGCCAATGCGCCGTGCCGGTGGTTTCGGTGAAAGCGCTGGGCACGGTCAGAAGCTGCGCGCCCTTCTTCGCGAGCGCGCGATAAAGCTGCGGGAAGCGCAGATCGTAGCAGATGGAAAGTCCAACCACGCACCAGGGCAGTTCGGCCGTCACCGCCTGTGTGCCGCCGGCGACCGTGTTGCTTTCGCGATAGGTTTCGCCGGACGGCAGATCGACGTCGAAAAGATGGATCTTGTCGTAGCGCGCTGCGATGCGGCCGCGCGCATCGATCAGGAACGAGCGGTTCGCCGTCTTGCCACCCGGCACACGGATGGCGAGCGAGCCGATCAACAGCCAGATGCCAAACTCCTGCGCCAGCGCGCGGAAAACCGGAAGCGCGGAGTCGTCGCCCTCAGGGCAACTCTTATCCAGCTTGGCGCCGCCGTCCGGCGCCATGAGTGTGGTGTTCTCGGGCGTGGCGATGAATTGCGCACCCTGCCGCGCGGCGTCGCGGATCAGGTTCGATGCGTCGTGGATATTCTCCTGCACATCGTCCGATGAACGCATCTGCACGCAGGCGGCTTTGAAGGCTGTCATCTCAGGCGTTCAGCAACGGATCGAGCTTGCCGTCGTGATCCAGCGCATAGAGATCGTCGCTTCCTCCAACATGGGTTTCCCCAATGAAAATCTGCGGCACGGTGCGCGCGCCGCCGGACTTTTCTTCCATTTCCTGACGGGCTTTCGTGTCCATGAACACATCGACTTCCTCGAAGGCGGCGCCCTTCTTCTTCAGAAGCTGCTTGGCGCGGACGCAATAGGGACAGATGGGCGTGGTGTAGATCGTGATCTTCGGCACGTTCGACTCTCGGGCTGCGCGGCTACCGCCAATATATAGGCAGTCATCAAGGCATCACAGTGGCCGCGCGACGCGAGCCAGCGTTAGGACCGCAACCTGCGACGCCCCCGCCCTTTTCAGCGCCCGCGCGCAGGCATCCACAGTTGCCCCGGTGGTCAACACGTCGTCCACCAGAAGGACATTGCGACCCTTCACGGCAGGCGCCCGCCGCGTATCGACGCGGAATGCACCGCGCATATTCTTGCGGCGTGCCTTGGCGGAGGGCATTTCGCCCTGACTTGGCGTAGAGCGTGTCCGCAACAGCGCCAGCGGTTCGTAAGGCTTGTGGACACGCCGCGCGAGCGCATGTGCCAGCAGGGCGGACTGATTGAAGCGCCGCACCCACAGCCGCAAGGGATGAAGCGGAACCGGCACGATCACATCCGCGTCCGATATGAGATCCCGCCCTGCCCGTTCCAGCCAGCGGGCAAAGGCGGGAACCACGTCGTGACGGTCCGCCCGCTTGAGCGCCAGGATCGGCCCTTTGGAGAATTCGTCATAGCGCATCACCGAACGCGCACGATCGAATGCCGGCGTGTTGGCAAGGCAGGTGGCGCAGCGCGTATCCAGGCCGACATCGAATTCAAACGGCAGACCGCAGGACGAACAGGCTGGGCCTTCGAGAAATGTCACATTGCGCCAGCAATCGGAACACAGGCTTCCCGGCTCGCCGACCTGCTTGCGGCACATCATGCACAGCGGCGGAAACAACAGATCAAGCGCCGCACGGGCGAAGCGTCGCGGCAGCGGCGTGAGCCTGTCGAATATCGCCGTCATACGCGCTAGCTTAAGACCGCATCTAAGGACTTGTGAAGCGTGAGCGGCGTTCCCCACATCTTTGACAGTAGCGCCCGCGCCTTGCGTGCCGCCCGCGCCGCTCGGATTCCAGGCCAGAGCTTCCTTGTTTTGGAGGCGGCGGCAGGTGTGGCGGAACGCGCGGGTGCGGCCAATCGCCGGTTTCAGAACGCGCTTGAAGCGGGCAGCGCGGATTCCGCCTTCGATCCGATGAAGCCGCTTGCCGCGAATTGGACGCGCGCGGCATTTTCAAAGACCGAAACCCTGGACGTTCCGGCGCAAAGCTTCGATCTCGCCGTCAGCGTTCTGGCATTGCACGCGGTCAACGATCTTCCCGGTGCGCTGATCCAAATCCGCCGCGCGCTGAAGCCGGATGGTCTGTTTGTCGGTGCGTTGTTTTCCGGCGACACGCTGAAGGAGTTGCGGGACTCTCTCGCCGCCGGCGAGGAGGAAATCTCCGGTGGCGTCAGTCCGCGCGTCGCGCCGTTTGCCGATGTGCGCGATCTCGGCGGCCTCCTGCAGCGCGCGGGATTCAACCTGCCCGTCGCGGACACCGAACGCACTGTCGTCCGATATCGCCGTTTCGAGACGCTGATTTCGGATCTGCGCGCGGCGGGCGAAACCAATGTACTCGCAAGCCGCGCGCGAAAGCCGCTTCGGCGCGATGTGCTCGCGGCAACTCTCGCGCAATACAACACCAATCATGCGGAAGATGATGGGCGAATACGCGCCACTTTCGATATCGCTTATCTCACCGGCTGGTCGCCGCATGAGAGTCAGCAAAAACCGCTGGCGCCGGGTTCAGCAAAAACACGGCTAGCGGATGCGCTGGGAACCACCGAGCAGAAGGCCGGCGACGACGCGAATCTGAAGCCGCGTGGACGCTAAGGTGTCGATGACGGCCAGGCGTCGACGATCTTGTCGAAGAACGTGCTCTTCACATTCTGACCAAGCGTAGTGACCGCGGTGACGATGACGACCGCGATGCCACCGGCGATCATGGCATATTCGATCGCGGTAGCGCCGTGCTCATCGCGAAGAAAGCGCGCTATAGAAGATCGCGCAGCATGGGAATGAGCGGCAAGTCTGCTTCCGGCATGGGATATTGCGGCAACTCGCGCGGGCGAACCCATTTCACCGCGGCATGCTCCAGCGGTTGCACAGTCCCTTCCCAACGCCGGCACAAAAAAAGCGGCATGAGAAGATGAAAATCCGCGTAGCTGTGCGAAGCGAAGGTGAAGGGCGCGAGGCAAGGCTCGCGGACCGTGATCCCAAGTTCTTCCTTCAACTCGCGGATCAGCGAATCTTCCGGCCGCTCGCCGGGTTCGATCTTGCCGCCTGGAAATTCCCATAGCCCCGCCATCGCCTTCCCCGGCGGGCGCTGCGCAATGAGCACACGCCCATCCGGATCGATCAGCGCGCAGGCAACGACCAGCGTCAGGCGGCGCGCATCTTCGGTCATGATGGATGAACCTCGATTAAGGCTGGCTTAAGATATAGACTCGGGTTTTATCGCTGTCGTCGTCCATATCGCCTGATTTGTCCGCAAATGGAACGGCTGCCGCATTGTTTGGCTGGAATTCTCAATACCCATTTGAGGGAGGGTTGGGTATCTAGCTGCGATAGCTGCCGTTGATGTCGATATAGCCATGCGTGAGATCGCAGGTCCAAACCCGTGCGGCGCCTTTGCCCAAGCCCAGATCGACGGCGATTTGAACCTCGCGGCCTGACACGGCTTTCGTCGCCGCGGCTTCATCGTACTTCGCTGCGCGCGCCCCCTTCTCGGCGACAAGCTGATTGCCGAAGCTGATTTGGAGTTTGTCGCGGTCCGCTTTCTCGCCGGACTTGCCGACGGCCATGACGATGCGGCCCCAATTCGCGTCCGCGCCCGCGATGGCCGTCTTCACCAAGGGAGAATTGGCGATACTCATGCCGATACGATGAGCCGCGGCATCGTTCTCCGCGCCGGTCACGTCGATGCGGATGAGTTTCTGCGCACCCTCGCCGTCCTTCACCACCTGAAGCGCCAGATCGAGCAGCACGTCATCCAGCTTACGTTTGAACTCCGCAAGCCGTTT
>Ga0068855_100012193_pt1 | contig 10388 bp, 3 predicted proteins | sample KBSCornC52_FD_66592 | JGI IMG/M metagenome (GOLD analysis project Ga0068855, IMG submission 66592) | Corn rhizosphere microbial communities from Kellogg Biological Station, Michigan, USA - KBS Corn C5-2 | ecosystem: Host-associated > Plants > Roots > Rhizosphere > Soil ... | reverse complement strand
CACCGTTTCATTCAACGGCCAATAAGCGACGGGATTCAACTGGCGCACCGCGTACGAATAAGTTCCAGGCTGGAAGACCGTGACTTGGATCACTGCGCTGGTGACCGCGCCGTAACTGTTGTTCGCTACAAGGAAATAGCTTCCGGCATTTCCACTCGCGACGGGATTGAACGTCAGGCTCGAGGTCGTCTGACCGGAAGCGGCCGAACCATTTTTATACCATTGATAGGAAATCGGCTCCGAACCGGAAACAACAACCGGGATGCTGGCAATCGTGCCGGCGTCGAGCGCTTGCGACGTGGGTTGCACGCGAATGGAGGGGCTAACGCCAGCGGCCGCATAGATTCCCTGAATTTGCGACGTGCTCAATGCGTTAGTGAAGAATGCCACCTGAGCGAGGCTGCCGTCGAACCAGCGTCCCCCGCCCCCAGTTGCCTGGGGGGCGAGGAACTGCGGGTCTCCACCTAAGATCACATCCTGCGGGCTGCCGTTCGTCACGGTGCCCACACTCGAACCGACCTTCACCAACAGGCCGTCAAGATACAGCGAATCATTTGTGCCATCCGACACGCCGGCGATGAAGTGCCAGTTGCCGTCATTCAGAAACATTCCGCTGGCCACTTCCTCGTTCACGCTGGCGAATTGCAATTCCGGTCCATTGCCAGGATTGAAACGTTCTCCACCAATCGTATCCATGCTCAAGCGCCAGCTCGAATCGCTGTGGCCGACAATCGTCTGAAACCGTCCCACGGCATCAGCGGGATTGCCTTTGAACCAGGCCACGACGGACATGGGCTGGTTATTCGTGGGATTCAATTGCGACGGCAAATTTCCGCCGCCAACGTCCACGCCCGAATTGAAACCATTCAAAGCCACCGCGTAGCTCGTGGCGCCGAAGCCGACATTCGTGGGACCCGCAACGCCCGGCGTGGTGCCCGGCAGATAATATCCGTTGGCGCTCGCGCCAAGTGTGCCGACATTGGCGGCGACCGGTGAAGTCGTCGCATCCGGGCCGGTGAACGCCGGCTCATCCAAACGCAGATAAATCGAAGGGTTATCCGTGCCGATGGTTTGCGAGTAGGAAGTCAGGCGCGCGCTGTTAGTGCCAATTGAAAAATGGTTGGTCACCTGCGTCAGCGATAGCGTGCTTTTGTAAACGGCGACTTCATCGATGCCCCCGCCGAATAGAACATTCGCGCCACCGCTCAGTCCCAATTCATTGCCGCCGCCGATCACCAACGGCGAAACCGGATCCGCAGCATACCGCTGCCCGAAGGAATTCAGGGGCGGAGTCTTGGTGTTCACCAAGGCGCCGTCGAGATAAAGCTTCTGGCTCGTGCCATCGAAGGTGCCCACGACATGATGCCATTGATTCAAGGTGAGTGTACCGGTATCGATTTCGGTTTTCACGCCGGCGCCGTTGAAGGTCACGAAATACAGGAACCCGCTGAACATTCCAAACGCGGTGCCTTCGGTGGTGTTCGTGTAATTTAAATTCGGCAGGACCACATTATTGAAGCCTTCGGCGAGGATTGGCTTGAGCTGGTTGGCCGTGCCGTTGGTCGGGAAAATCCACATTTCAATTGAGAACGGCGGCGTCAGTGTCACCGCTGAATTCACCACGCCATTCGTCGTGCGGGGAATCACCACGTATTGGCCAATGGCGCCCTGCTGCATGGCGGTGTCGCTGTCGCCGCTGATCGCGCCCGCGACATGAACGATGGAGTTCATATTGGTGAGCGTGTTCGAAACGCCATTGGTCTGCCACCAGGTCTCGTAGTAACCGTTGCCGGCCGCGCCCAGGCTGCCGGAATTCGTGGCGATGTAGAGTCCATCCGCAGAGGGCGCCGTCGTTTCGGTCATTGGCCAATAAGCGGCCGGGTTCAAAGCCATGACTGCATTGGAATAGCTTTGGGCCTGCGCCGACACCGCGGCCAGGCATGCCACAACGGCAGATCCGATGGAGACGACAATTCGCTTTATCATATTTCGCTAGCGGTTTGGTTTATAGGGTTTCGCAACTGAATGGGTTCTGTATGGGTGAACGGAACAACGGATTTAAAATCTGCCTGGCAAAAATCTAAAAGCTGAACTGGAGTGATGAACGTGAGCGGGCAGAACATCCCCTGACAACATTAATTATTTCGGTTGTATTTCGATTGCTGAATTTGCGGCAAAGGATAATTGAAGTAGCGCGGAGTAGTCTGTCAGCACGGAGAGTTTTTTCCCGTAGGGAATTGACCCACCCGGAAAGCGCGCGACCGAACGAACCGCATTGCGGCTCGCGAAGGGTATGCTCGGGCTTCATGATGAAACCTTGCCACGACATGGGTAATGGCGCGTAGTCATAGGTTTATACGGGGAAACATAAGGCGCACTTACGAGAATTGAATGGCAGCATTGAAACAGGAGGGTGACAGCGAGGAAACAGCGCTCAACGATGCAGGTATTTCACCACGGCTTCCGTGCGGGAGTGCACGTGCAGCTTCTCATAAATATTGCGGATGTAACTGTGCAATGTGCCGTGGCTGATGCCGAGATTGTCCACGATTTCCTTGTAGCGAAAACCTTTGGAAAGCTGGTCCAGCACCTCCATCTCGCGCGGGGCGAGTTTCTCGAGCTCCGAGCTGTGCTCGGGCAGTTGCCGAAAATGCTGCACCACGCGGCGGGCGATTTGCGGCGTCATGGGCGATCCGCCCGCATGCGCTTCGCGAACGGCCTGCAGTAATTTCGCCGGCGACGTGCGCTTGAGCAGATAACCACTGGCGCCGGCGGTGAGCGATTTGAACAAGCGATTGTTGTCCTCGTACACCGTGAGCATGATGAACTGCGTGCCCGGCAGTTTTTCTTTCAATGCGCGAACGCATTCGACTCCATCCATGCCCGGCAGGTTGATATCCATGAGCACGACATCCGGCTTGCAGCGCGGCAACTCGGCAACCGCCGCTTCGCCGTCGGAAAAAGTTCGCAGCAGGCGGAAAGCCGTGTTGCTGCCAATCCGATGGCTGAGATTGGCGCGGATTTCCTCGTCATCTTCTACGATGGCAACGTTAATCGGCACGGAATTTTGGATGGTATCAACTACATTACTAATCACGGCGCGATTGTAACATTCCGGTGACAATCACAAACCATATAAACATACGAGTCGCGGCCGCTTTATCAACTGGGCCGGCCGGCCGCGGCTTTGAGCTCGAGGCGAAATTTCAACGACGTCCCTTTGCCGGGCGCGCTGGAAACCTCGCATTGGCCGCCCAGATTTTCCATGCGCCGGCGCATGTTCTCGAGGCCGTTCCCATGGTGCCCGTTGACGGGAGCATTCAAATCAAAACCGCGCCCGTTATCAGCGACCACGATCTGCAACAACGAGTTTTTCACGGACACATCAATGTGAATTTCGGAAGCGCCGGAATGTTTCAACGCGTTGTTCAAAGCTTCCTTCACCACCAGGAACAGATTGTGTCTCGTTTCCGCCGCCAGAGTGAATGCCGGGAATTCAACCGGAAGCTCAAGGCGGCAATTGACCTCCGTGTCTTCGAAAAACTCGTTCGCAAAATGCCCGATGTATTCCAGCAACCCATTCAGCGTGTCGTTTTCCGGATTCACCGCCCAGACGATTTCATCCAACGACTGCACGGTGAGGCGCGCGGAGGAAACAATTTTGCTGACGTGTGGAGCGATGTCCTCACGCCGGTCCAGGCCTTCCTCCACGCGCTCCCCAAGCATCATGATGCGCGTGAGGCTGGAGCCGAGATCGTCGTGAATGTCCTTTGCAATGCGGCCGCGTTCTTTTTCGATGGCGTGACGCTGTTGCAGCAATTGCAACTGGCGCTGCATTCTGCGGCGCGTAGCATACAACACGGACCCGCTGGCGCCGCCGACGACCAGCAGGGCAATCAAGCCGCGAAACCACCACGTCTGCCAGTAGTGCGGTTCCAACTCGAACGCCAGCGAAGCGCCCATTTCATTCCAAACACCGTCCTTGTTGCAGGCGATGACTTGGAACCCATATTTGCCCGGCGACAGATTGTTGTAATGCGCCGTCCGGCGACTGCCGGCATCCACCCAATCGGAATCAATGTTCTGCAGCTTGTACTTGAAGCGCTCCTTTTCCGGCGCCGACAAGCTGAGCGCGGTGTATTGGAATTCCAGCTCGCCGTTGCCGGGCGGAATTTTAACAGTTCTGCGATCGTTTGTGCCGAATTCTTGCGGCAGCGGCTTTTTGTCGACAAGCACGTGTTCGATATAAACCGGCGGCGGCACACGGTCGATTTTTGTCGTGCGCGGATCGACGGCCACAACGCCTTTGCTGGTCGGAAACCACAACCGCCCGTCGCGGCCTTTCCACACGGCGGGCTTGCCAGCGCCATTGCATTGCGGACTTTCCATGCCGTCCGTTTTTCCATAGACGATGCTGGCAATCGATTTCGTTTTGCCGGCATCGAAGTCGTCAAAATCGCGTTTGCGCGCGCGGAACACTCCTTTGGAACAACTCATCCAAAGCCACCCCTCATCATCCTCCACGATGGAAAAAATTTCGTCGCTGAACAAACCCTGGCGCGTCGTGTAGGAAGTGAAACGATTGTTGCGAAAGCGATTTAACCCGCCGTTGGCCGTGCCGATCCACAGCGTGTGGTCGTTGTCCTCGTAAAGCGCCGTGACCGTATCGTCGGAGAGGCCATCCTTCCTGCCGAAGCGGGTCCAGTTTTCATTTTGCCGGCACTCGAGCCCATTTTCCGTTCCGAACCAAAGCGCGCCCGCGTGGTCTTCGAGAATCGCCCGCACCCCGTCGTGCAGGTCATTGGTAAATTTGCCGCCGCTCAGACAACTCAATCCGCGGCTGGTGCCGATCCAGAGATCACCATTTCGGTCTTCGCAGAGGACCCGCAAGCCGGCGTCGGCCAGGCCTTCCTCGCCTTTGAACGTGTAGCGCGTCGCTTTACCATCCTTCAAGTGCGTCAAGCCACCGTCAAAATCCGCGCCCACCCAGATGCTGCCGTCGTGGCCAGCACAAAGCGACAGAATTAAATCCTGCGAGAGGCCGTTGGTCGGGACATAGGCAGTGACCCGCTCATCCTTCAATTGATTCAATCCCCCGCCCCAGGTGCCGATCCACAAACTGCCTGATTTATCTTCCAACACCGCCATCGTGTTGTTGTGAGTCAATCCCTGGCGTTTGGTGTAAGCGAAAAATCGTTTGGGCGTGAGGCGAATTAATCCTTCCTTCGAGCCGACCCACAAATCGCCTTCGCGGTCTTCGAACAGCGCGTTGACGCGGTCGAAAGGCAGACCTTCATTGTCGAGTTGATTGTAGAAGCGCCCTTCGCGAAAACGATTGAGGCCGCTGTAGGTGCCGACCCAAAGGTTCCCTTCGCGATCCTCGCAAATGGCGCTCACGAAAGTATCCGAAAGACCGTACCGGGTATTGTAGGCGTAAAAACTATTTTGCCAAAACCAATTATACCAGAGCAGGCCGTTGTTCGAGCCGACCCAAATGCGCCCGCCTTTGTCCTGGCAAATGCCGCGCACGGATTCATTCGGCAAACCATTGAAGATCGGAAGATTGAATTCGTCCATCGCGCCGCCGGGTCTCAGCCGATTGAGCCCCTTGCCCGTCGCAATCCAAAGGTTCCCGTCACGATCTTCGCAGAAGGAATTCACGTCGTCCGACAGGAGCCCGTCGGCCTGGCGATAGTTCCGAAATCGCCCATCCTTATAGCGGCTCATGCCTTCGGTGGTGCCGACCCACAACGCGCCATCCTTGCTCTCAAAAATCACGCGGACTTGATCGCCGGCGAGTCCGTTCGTGCGTGACACCGCGGAAAAAACTCCGTCGCGATAAGACACAATTCCTCCGCCGTCCGTTCCAATCCACAACGTCCCCCGATGATCCGCGCAGAGCGCGGTGATGGACGAATGTTTCAACTGGGGCACGTTTTTGGAATCGTAATCCGAAAACTGCACGCCATCGAACCGCGCCAGTCCCGCGCGCGTGCCGACCCACAAATAACCATCCGGCGTCTGGGCGATCGCTTGCACGAGGTTGTCCGGCAGTCCTTCGTCAATGTGCCACGTCCGCGACGCGTATTGAAATGTCGGCGTGTCCAGACTGGACCAGTCCAGCCAATCGCTGGCCGAGCTGATTTGGCGCCGATGGTTGATGACATTGCTGTTTTCGACATCATCGGCGAAGACTTCCTGGTCGCCTTCTTCGTTCGTGATGACCGCGAAGTATGGCCGCGCGGTTGATCCCAACGTCGCCCAGTCCGACCAAACATCGGAGCCGTCGACTTTGGTTTCCCATCGGTGCATCAATACCGAGTTGGTGACGTTCACCCCAAAAATTTCCAACCGTCCCTCGGCGCATTGAGCGGCGCCAATTCCGGATTTTATATTTTCTCCAAAATCAATCCATGGCGACCAACTAGTGTAGTCACTGGCATTCGTTTGAATGATTCGGTTCACGGCATTATTCGTCGCGTTCACGGCGAACACTTCCAGGCGGCCCAGCACATTCTGGCCGATGGTGAATCCGGGCTGGACGGCTCCGCCGAGATTGCTCCACTCGGACCAATCCGCCGAACGCCCCGCATGATTTTGCCAGCAATGGCTTAAGGTCCTGTCATCCGCATTGACTCCGAAAAGCTCCAGCCGGCCGTCTTTGTTTTGCGCGGCAATAATGTCCGTTTTCGCGGTGCCGCCGACGTCCGACCATGCTGACCAGTTTCCTTGCGCATTGGTTTGCCAAATGTGCTTCACTCGATGATCTCCGGCATCGAGCGCGAACACTTCCAGGCGGCCATCGGAATTTTTGGCGACGGTCAATGGCGGCTCGACAACGCCTCCCAAATCTTTCCAATTATCCCAACTCGTGGAATTGGTCGCCTGTTGGCGGATGATTTTGAGAAACTTCCTGGTACGGTCCACGGCGAATACTTCCAGCCGGCCGTCGGCGGCGTTGGCAACGGCGATGACGGGAAAAATATCGCCGCCGAGATTCGACCAGGTCGACCAATCGCCATCGGAAAGTTTTTGCCAGCGGCAATGCAGATCACCGTGCTCATCCACTCGGAAAACCTCCGGTTGGCGTTCGGCGTTTAGTCCCGCAAACGGCCGGAAGGCGGGGAATTCTTCCGCGGCCTGAACACGCGCCACGAGAGCACCAAGAAAAAGCGCGAGGATGACCCCCGTCAGGAGACTTGCCGGAAAACGACTGCACACACGCCGAACCATCAGCGTGTAAGGATAATTGGCCGCCGGGAATGTGCCAAGTTCATTGATGAATTAGTTGCAAGCGGCCGAATGCTGCGTCAAAACACGCTTTTTAATGGACGGATTTTCCAAAACCGTAACAGTGCTCGGGAAATTGCCAATCGTAGGTTTATATGACTCCTTTCTTCGCGAGCGCGGACATAAACTCATCGAACATGGCGAGAAAATCGTCCGCTCTAATTTTGGCTCAAACTACAACGACCTTCGCGTCATGGATTCTTGGGTTGGCAATCGTCAGCGCTTTGGCGATTTCGTCGCCAGCGAAAGAATCCATTGTATCGCCTCAACCAGCGCAACTCATCGGCCATCCAGAGCGAGTGAGTGACGGAGTCATTATTCCACTCGGTGACGATTTTCTCAAACTGCAGGTTTGTGCTGATGATATCATTAGGGTCGCTTGTGCGCATAACCGTTCGTTCTTTAATCGCCAAAGCCTTTCGGTGCTGCCGATCCATTCGGGGACTGCGCGTTGGAATTTGAAAACGGCAGACGGAAACGTGGTGCTCTCAACGGTGAAACTGACGGCGCGCGTTGATCAGCACGGCACCGTTTCATTTTTCACCGCGGATGGCCAACCGATTCTGGCGGAGCAACCCGGCGGACGCTCGATCACGCCTGCCATGGTGCAGGGTGACAACACATTTCACGTGCGGCAGGAATGGGAGCCGCATTCCAATGAAGCGCTCTTCGGTCTGGGCCAGCAGCAACTCGGATTGATGAACATCAAAGGTTACGATCTTGATCTCTGGCAATACAACGGCACGATTGCGATTCCATTTCTGACCTCCAGTCGTGGCTACGGAATTCTGTGGGACAATACTTCCTTCTCGCGCTTCGGCGATCTCCGCGATCTCAGGGCCATCCCGGCCGCGCAATTGTTCGATGCCGACGGGAAAGCCGGCGGACTCACCGCCTCGTATTTCGGCGGGCAGAATTTTGATCGTCTTGTCGCCACCAGAACCGAAGCGCAAATTGACGTTGCAGTCACAAACGACGTCAAACGAGCGGATTTGCCCGCCGACGGCGCGAGCGTGCGCTGGGAGGGTGAGGTGCTTGCGAAGGAATCCGGCGATTATAGCTTCGAGGCATTTTCAAATTACGGCATCAAACTTTGGGTGGATGGGCAACTGCTAATCAATTACTGGCACCAACGCTGGCAGCCTTGGAAGAACGTCGCCAAAGCTCACTTCGAGGCGGGTCATCGTTATCACATAAAATTTGAATGGGTGACTGAATCGGGCGGCCAAACGCTGCGCCTGCTTTGGAAGACTCCGTCCCAGGACAAGGCGACGTCACTTTGGTCCGAAGTCGGCGAAGGAACGGATTATTATTTTTGCTACGGGCCGGCGTTGGACGACGTCATCTCCGGATATCGGCGGCTCACCGGCGCAGCGCCGATGATGCCGCTGTGGGCGTTCGGGCTCTGGCAATGCCGCCAGCGCTATGAGACGGCGCAACAAAGCCTGGACGTGCTCGCAGGCTATCGTTCGCGCCACATCCCCATCGATAACATCGTGCAGGATTGGTTTTATTGGAAAGAGGACGCGTGGGGATCGCACGAGTTTGATCCCGCTCGTTTTCCGGATCCCGCCGGTTGGATTCGTGCCATCCATGATGATTATCACGGACACCTGATGATTTCCGTCTGGCCGAAATTTTATCCCGGAACAGAAAATTTCAAGGCGATGCGTTCGCGCGGATTTCTGTATGAGCCGCTGCTCGGGGAAGATGTCAAAGACTGGCTCGGCCATCCGTACACTTTTTATGATGCGTTCAATCCGGACGCCCGAAAACTCTTCTGGTCGCAAATGAACCGCGAACTTTTCCGCAAAGGCGCCGATGCCTGGTGGCTGGACGCGAGCGAACCTGAGGTGGCATCCACATTGCCCGGGCAGCGCGCGCGAATGCATCCGACCGCGCTCGGGTCCGGCGCGCGAATGCTGAACGCGTATCCGTTGCTGAACAGCGAGGCGGTGTATGAAGGCCAGCGCGCGGCCGCGCCGGACAAACGGGTGTTCATTCTGACGCGTTCGGCCTTTGCCGGCGAGCAGCGCAACGCGGCCGCGGTTTGGTCGGGTGATATTTCATCAACCTGGCCCACGATGCGCGCGCAAATCACCGCCGGACTTGGCTATTGTCTCTCGGGATTGCCGTATTGGACGATGGACATCGGCGGGTTCTCGGTGCCGCAACGCTTCTCGCGCAAGAACGCGAACGCGGCGGATGTTGAAGAATGGCGCGAGTTGAATGCGCGCTGGTTCGAATTCGGCACCTTCGCGCCGTTGCTCCGCGTTCACGGCGAATATCCTTATCGCGAAATGTGGGAGTTCGGCGGCGAGTCGCATCCGGCGTTTCAGGCGGAACTGAAATTCGACCGCCTGCGCTACCGGCTGCTGCCGTATATCTATTCCGTCGCCGGGGACGTGAGCCAACACAACAGCACGATGATGCGCGCGCTCGCAATGGATTTTCGGAGCGACACCAATGCGTTGGATGTCGCGGATGAATTCATGTTCGGACGCGCGTTCCTCGTTTGTCCCGTGACGACTTACCAGGCGCGCAGCCGTTCCGTCTATCTTCCGCAACACGAAGGCGGGTGGCACGATTTCTGGACCGGCGCGCTCGTCAAAGGCGGTCAAACGATCGACGCGAATGCCCCTTACGATGCGATTCCAATTTTTGTGAAGGCGGGATCGATCATTCCGACCGGGCCCGAGTTGCAATACACCGGAGAAAAGGCCGCCGACCCGATGACGCTTTTGGTTTACCCGGGAGCTGATGGAGATTTCTCTTTCTACGAAGACAATGGAGCCGATTATTCCCATGAGAAAGGCGCCTTCACGCGCATCCCGATGCACTGGGATGAGAATGCGCGCACGCTTACCATCGGCGAGCGAACGGGATCGTTCAAAGGAATGCTGAAAGCGCGAACATTCAATGTCGTTATTTCAAATACCAACTCGCCGGCTTCTCATTTCGATTCCAAGCCGGACCAAACGATCAAATACACGGGGCATCAAATGACATTGTCATTTGAATAACGAGCCGTGTTTGAGCAACGTTAAGTGAGAACCACCACTTCGTGGTCCAAGATCGAATTGATTTGAAAATGGCTC
>Ga0068855_100012192_pt1 | contig 10388 bp, 10 predicted proteins | sample KBSCornC52_FD_66592 | JGI IMG/M metagenome (GOLD analysis project Ga0068855, IMG submission 66592) | Corn rhizosphere microbial communities from Kellogg Biological Station, Michigan, USA - KBS Corn C5-2 | ecosystem: Host-associated > Plants > Roots > Rhizosphere > Soil ... | reverse complement strand
GCCGCCCTGCTCGATGAGATGGGGATTTAGGAAGTTACCTGACGGATCAGTCGGATAAGGCCATCGACGTTGGCCTGCCACGACATGGTCCGGTTATAGACAGCGAAATTGCCGGCGAAATCCGTGGTGCCGGAGCAAAGCACTTGCAAGCCTTCTGCAACGGCACTGCTGCTGTCGGGGGCGACGAACACACCCAGCCCGAAATCTTCGACCGTACACTTCAGCGGTCCGTCGCCGCTCGATGCCAGTACCGGCTTGCTCCACAGCGCGGCGAGCTGCAGCACCCCGCTCTGTGAAACGAATGTCTTGTCATAGGTCAGCGCTACCGCGTCGGCTCCTGTGAACCAGGCGGAGATTTCCTGTTCCGGGACGAAGCCCTCGATCAGGTGCACCCGCTCACTCACGCCCGCCTTTTCGGCCAGGGTGCGGTAGTATTCCGCCGGGCGTTCGCGGCTCGACTTGACCTTGCCGGCGATCACCAGATCAACCTGCGGAACGGCTTCCAGCGCGGTGATCAGCAGATCTAGATTCTTGTAGTCCGCGATTAGCCCGAACGAGAGCAGGACGAAGCGGCCTTGCGGAATGCGCAGCCTGTCGCGCAGATTGAACGCCAGGGTGCCCTCAGCCTGATGCAGGAACGGACCGTGCGGCACCTGCTCGAAGGCAATCCAGCCCGGCATCCAGGCGTCGGCAGGCACCGGGCCGTGCATCAGCCCACCAGCCAGCGTGCGGTAGAACAGCCATAGTTCGAGCCGGTGCAACCACCGGGACCCATACCGAACCTGTCGCACGGGATCGTGGAATACCGCCAGATAAGTCACGCCCAGGACGCGGAGCAGGAGATGCGGCCAGATCCAGAAGAGCGCATGGTACTCCGTATTCGCCTCGAGCAGGACCAGTTTCGCGCGGGACCGGGCAACGTGCCAGGCCAGCCTCCAGTGGTTACCGATCACGGCCAGCAGGCGCCTCAGCTTGGCCACCAGTCCCTGGCCCGGAATGCGCGGCAGACGCCGCAGCTGGCGGTAGGACACGGACTGCTGCGGCCAGGGGTAGGCCTCCGAACAGAGCATGGTAACTGCAACCCCGCGGCGCTGAAGCTCTTCGGCCTGATAGTGGGCGTAGTGGCCGATTCCGCCTTCCACCGAGGCGACGTAGAGGAAAATGCGCTCCGGGCCGGTCGCGTCCGGGGCAAGTACGGGATCAGCGCCGCCAGACATCGCCGAGGTCCCTTGCCAGGCTGATCAATCCTGCACGGCCGGAATAGTCCCCTGACTGAACGCCGCGGAGCAGCAGGCCCGGTCGGGCGGATCTGGGCGCCTGATGGACCGCGAGCCGCCGCCGATCGCGTGCCTGCTTGCGCTCAAGCTCGTCGAGGCCGAGCCGCAGACGCTCGGCGGGCAGGAGGTCTGCCAACAGGGAGCGGTGCGCCTCCAGCGCGTCCAGCGCGGACTGTTGCTGGGCCACATTGGCGGCGAGGGCATCGCGGGCCGGACGCGAGCGGGCCCGTGCCACCCGGTCGGCAATGCGCCGCCATCGCGAGGCGCGTGTGGCCGCGTACATGTAGGACTGCGAAACATTGGCCCCGTGGCGGCGATAGTCGATGAGTGGCTCGGGCAGGTACGCCCTCGCCTGGAAGGCATCTGCCATGGAGGTAAGCCAGGCGTCGTGGATCTGGGTTGCAGGCGGCGGATCGTACAGGCGGGCGAGCCGCCCGTTGAACGCCATGCAGCAGCCGGCGATCAGACCCTTTTCAGGCGCGGCGCCCGAGGCTGCGATCTGGCCCCCCATGGTTTGGCCGAGCGGCGTTCCCGACGCATCGACCAAGTTGGCATCGTGCAATGCCACGAGGCAGCCGGGGTGCCGGGCCATGAACTCCAGCATCCGCTCGATCTTGCCGGGATGCCAGACGTCGTCCTGATCTGACAGGAAGATAACACCGCCGGTGCACCGCGCGATGGTTGCGGCAAAGTTGCGGCCCGGACCCAGCGCGGGATCGTTCACCTCGACCCGGACCGGGAAGGGAGCCTCGCGTGCAAATTCTGCCAGGATCGCGCGCGTGCCGTCGCGCGAGCTGTCGTCGCCGACGACGAGTTCGTCAGGGAGCCGCGTCTGCGACAGGAACGAGGCAAGCTGCTCGCGCAGGAAGGTCTCGCCATTGTATGTGGCAAGCGCGATCGAGACCTTCGGGTGGCCAGTCACACTCACCGCGCCGCTCTGTCCATCTGACCCGCATGCAGGAGGGCGAAAAGACGGTCCAGGACCGCAGCCTGTGACCAGCGCTCAAGCCCGCGGCGTCGCGCCTCCGACCCGAGGCGTTCGGCCCGGGACGGATCGTCCAGAAGCTCCGAGAGGGCGGCGGCGAAGGCCGCGGCGTCGCCGGGCGGGGTGACTGCGCCGCACCCGTCCACTTCGGCGTACAGGCCCGTGCCCGGCAGCGCCGTCGCGACCACCGGCCGGCCCGAAAACAGCATGTTGGCGAGTTTGGATGGGAGCACAAGGTCGGCTGCCCCGGCGATCTGCGGTAGGAGGTGGACGCTGGCGAGCGACAGCAATTCACCGACCCGCGCCGCCGGCTGGAGATCGTGGAACGAGATGTTGCCAAGCCCTGCCGCCAGATGTTCCAGCCGGGCGCGGTTGGGCCCCTCTCCGCAAACGACGAAATGCAGGTCGTCCCTGCCGGCGAGCAGGCGGGCCGCGTCGACCACGATCTCGATCCCCTGCTTGTTGGCGATGTTGCCGGAATAGAGCGCGACCTTGCGACTGCCCAGGTTCCATTCGCGGCGATATGCCGCGCCGCCCTCAGGGTCAGGCTCGGGCGCATTGGCCCAGTTGCGCACCTCGACGATGCGCTCGGCCGGAATGCCCTTGTCCCGCAACTTCGCGCACATCTGGGGGCTGATGGTGGAAATCCGGTCTGCCAAGGCAAGCAGGCGGCCTTCCAGACTGCGGGCCAGCCGGGCGAAAACCCCGTCCTGGCCGACGAGGCCGGTGGCCATGGCCGCTTCAACCTCGAAGTCCTGCACGTGGACCCACAGGCTGGCCCCGCTCAGGCGCGCGGCGAGCCAGGCCACGGGCACGCTGAGCAGGGCCGGTGCAATGCAGATCACGACCGCGGGACGGGTAGCGCGAGCCTGCCACACGGCTGGTGCCATCGCTGCAAGAGCGAAGCTGCCAAGATGGACAATCCGCTTCAGCCCGCTCGGACGGGCAGGAATGTAATGCGGGCAGCGGGTAACGGTGACGCCGTGTTCAACCGTGGTTTTCCAACCCCGGCCATAGCCCGGCCAGCCCCGCCATTGCGGATAGTAGGGCCTGCCGACCACGGTCGATACGCTGAAACCGCGGTCGCGAAGGCCACGCGCCATGGCGGCGGTGAAAGGACCGATGCCGATCTCCTCGGGGGCGTGATTGAGCCCGACCACGAGAATGCCCGGGGGGGCGGAGCCCATGCGTCAGCTTTCGCCCAGGAAGTGGCGGTAGGCATCGGCGACGCCGGCCTCCAGGCCGATCCGCGGCGTCCAGCCGAGCGCCGTCAGCCGGCTGGAATCCATCAGCTTGCGCGGCGTGCCGTCGGGCTTGTCGGCATCGCGCGTGACGCGCCCGGCGAAGCCGACCGTGCGGGCAACCAGTTCGGCCAGGTCGCCAATCGCGATGTCGCTGCCGCAGCCGATGTTGATCGGTTCTGGCGAAGAATAGTGCTGCAGCAGGAACACGCAGGCATCCGCCAAATCGTCGACGTGCATGAATTCGCGCCGGGGCGTTCCCGTGCCCCAGATCTCGAAGCTGTCGGCCCCGGCAAGCCGCGCCTCATGGGCCTTGCGCAGCAGGGCCGGCAGCACGTGGGATGAGGAAAGGTCGTAATTGTCGCCGGGGCCATAGAGATTGGTCGGCATGGCGCTGATGAAGTCGGCCCCATGCTGGCGGCGGTAGGCCTGACAGAGCTTGATGCCGGCGATCTTGGCGACCGCGTACCATTCGTTGGTCGGCTCCAGCGGTCCGGTAAGCAGGGCATCTTCGCGAATGGGCTGGTCAGCGAACTTGGGATAGATGCAGGACGAGCCGAGGAACAGGAGCTTCGTTGCGCCGGCCCGATGGGCCGCCTCAATCAGGTTCGCCTCGATCATCAGGTTGTCATAGAGGAAATCGGCCGGGAAGCTGTCATTGGCGAGAATTCCGCCGACCCGCGCGGCCGCCGCAATGACCACTTCCGGGCGTTCGCGGTTCATCCAGTCGCGCACGGCGCGCTGGTCGATGAGATCGAGCTGATCGCGGCCGGCGGTGATGACCTCGCAGTTCTCGCGCGCGAGCCTTCGGACGATGGCGCTGCCGACCATGCCCCGGTGCCCGGCCACGAAGACGCGGCGGCCGGCAAGCGCGAACCTGTCCTGACCGGTCACTTGTAGAGCCCGACCTTCGCCGCGAGTTGCCTGACCCCGTCGTGCAGGATCTTTCCCAGGCCCTTGTGGGGCACGCCGCAATATTCCATCGCCATGGCGCGGAAGGTATAGATATCCATCGTCGGAGGGAAGCCGCCACGGCGGAGCGCATCGAACATGTCGCGCAGCCCGTAGCGCTTTTCCGAAGGTAGGTGCCAGAGCAGAAGGCGTTCGTCCCCCGGAGCGACCGAGGAATAGCGCGGACTGGTCCAGATCCGCTTGATCAGGTGATTGGCATGAGCAACCTTGCCCCTGAGCACGGCGAAGGCGACCGAAAAGATGTGCTCTTCGGTAATGATGCCGCCGGCCGGCCCGGTGCGACTGACCGCCCCGTCCAGCATCGCGGTGAACAGCTCGCGGTTCTTTACCCAGGCGGCAATGCTGGTCATGAACAACTCGCCCCCGAAGTGCAGGGCCAGTTCGCCGCCGGTGGCTCCGAATGAGCGTGAGATCCGGTCCATCTCACGCATGGACAGGCCATTTACCGTATCGGCCGGGTCGGTTTGACGGACGATGTATCCGGCGAAGTCGTGATCGTCGAGCAGGGCGAACAGCGGCTGGATCGGCCGCGTGACCAGCACGTCGGAATCAACCACGGCGACCCTGAGGTTCGGATCCTCCCGATCCACCAGAAATTCCATGATATCGTGGAAATAAAGCACGTTGCCCCACGATTTCGTGGTGCCTGGCGCCAGCCGCGCCTTCAGGGGGACGATCTGCAGCTCGACCCCATAGCGGTCCAGCACGTCCGTAATCTCGACCCCGTCAATGCGCGGCGGGTTGATGTTCGTGAAGAGGGCGAGGCGTTGCCCCGGGTTGGTCAGGCGCGCGCTGGCGAACAGGGCCACGATGCATCGCCAATAGACCGCCTGGATCCGTGGATCGGCGGAATTCCCTCCGGCTGACGGGAATATCGTGCCTTCTTCCGGCAGGTCCGCGACAAAGCCGGTGGCAAGCAAGGTTTTGGTTTCCGGCATTACGCGGTGCTTGTGCCCTGTTCAATAACGCCCCACTTCCCAATAGCTTGCTGTCTATAAAGGGAATTGGCGCTTGGCTATATCACTCTGGTTAGGGGGTGGCGGATCGCACCGCGTGGTGTAGATTCGGGACAGGTGGCCGATTTTCCATCGCTCAGCCAGCGGAATCGTCGAGCCAGCGGCTCAGCCGGGCGAGGTCGCGCGATTGCTGCCGCACCGCTGGTTGCGCCAGCTGGCCCAGCGTGCGGAGCAGCCTGCCACGGGCCCACTGGGCGAAGCCGCCCTCGGCCGAGAGGTTGCGGGTGACCTGCGGTTCGCCCTTCCGGCTGCGCCGGGCGAATACGCGGGCGGCGATCGCCCCGACGCCGCCAACGGACAGCGTTGCGGCAAAGCCGGCGCTCTGCCGGGTGCCAAGTTCCTGGAGCAGGAGTTCGGCGGCCAGCGAAGCGTAATCGTCGGGCAGCGGCGGCAGGTCGGCGGGGAAGGGGATGGCGAGGTCTGGCGCATGGGTGTGGACCATGGCGAGGACAAGATGAGCGCCTCGGCTCCAGCCCTGTTCGCGGGCGCCGCGCCAGAAGCTCGGCCAGTCGATCTCGGCGGCGCGCAGCAGGAATGAAATGTCGGTCAGCACCAGCGGCCCGCAGTCCAGCCGGTGGTCGTAGACCGCGTGGATGATCAGGTGGGCGAGCAGGTCGATCGGCCCAAGATATGCGACGTTCCCCTCGCGGACGGCGCGTTGGCGGATCGCCGCCTCATTGCGACCGGGCGCCGCATGGTCCATCCGGCCATCGATCTCCCACAGCCGCAGGTGAAGTTCGATCACGGTTCCACGGGGCGAGACGAGCGGCGGCATGTGCTTGTCGAGCTGGAGCGCGTCCTCGGGGGACAGTTCGGTACTCTGCGGCGCGGAATAGCCATGGTCCTGCAGCAGCCGGTACCCGGCCAGGACCGTTTCCGGCGTCAGCAGCAGATCGATGTCGCGCATGGGCCGCAGGGCCGGGTGCGGATAGGCGCGCCACGCGAGCCAGGCCCCCTTCAGTGCGATCGGGGCCAGGCCAGCCCTGTCCAGCAGCGCCGAGGCATCGGCCAGATCGCCGGCCATTGCGAGGGATTGCAGCGCAGACTGGCGGAATGCCTCGCGCCAGCGCGCCTCGAGTGCAGCGGGGACGTTCCTGCGGTCGCGGTGAAGGTGGTAGAGCAGCGGCTGGAGCCGGTGCAGCTCTGCGATCCGGTCCAGCTCGTCCCAGCCGTCCGGTGCTATCGCCGCCGCTTCCGAGGGGAGGCGGCCGGCGAGGAGTTCGAGCAAGGCAGCCCTCAGCGCGGGCAGCGCATGGCGGTCGATAAGGCCCGAGGCCATCGCCTCAGTCCCGCTTGGGCACCGTGAAGCTGCCGCTGACCCTGCCGCCGCGGCCGCTCGCCCCAGGCGCACCGGGCCCGGAGCCGCCGGAGCGTCCGTCGACGCTGGACACGCCGCTGGCAAGGTCGATGACCAGGCGGCCGCCGTTCAGGGTGTCGGTCCCCCGCCGCAACGCCACGTTGCCGACCATGGTGATCAGGCGACGGTTGAAGTCGTAGATTGCCACGTCGCCGCGTGCGGTTTCGTTGGCCCGGGTCACGGTTACGCCCCCCGTCGCGTCGATCCGCTGGATCTTGACCCCCCCGGCCTCGATGTAGGCCACGGTGGTCCGGGCGGCCTTCATCCGCAGGTCGCCCTGGGCGATGTCGACGTTGCCGGAGAGGATCACCCGCTTCTGCTTGTCCTGCAGCTCGATCCGGTCGGCCTCGTAGTTGACCGGGGCATTGCTGTTGAACCCGGCGATCCCCTGCGCGTGAAGCGCCACGGCCGAGCAGATCGTCAGGACGAGGGCGCCGGACGCGAGGAAGAGGGTGGCCGGGGATGCGGCGGGGCGGAACTGGCGCGGGATCATCGCGCTGGTCTTAGGGCAATGCCGCGCCTGCGTGAACACGCTTTTTTCCGCTGCCCGTTCACGCCGGCCGAGGCTTGTGCAGCCGGGCGGCGATCATCGCCGGGAGAGCGATACCTTCGCGGGCCAGACGGCGCAGGCCGAACATCGCGCTGATCGCGATGAGGAAGGCGCCGGCGAGCAGGGCATAGGGGTTCGAGAACGAGACGGCGGGGCCGATCGCCAGGGCGCAGGCCAGCAGGACGGCCGGCATGATGCAGAGCCGCAAGGCCGTGCGCAGAAGGGCGGCAAAGTACGACAGGAGCAGCATGTCGAGGCTGACCCGCAAGGCGGAAGCGACGGCAGCGCCGGTCAGGCCCCAGAAATGCAACCCGATCCACAGCAGGCCGAGGAAGGGGACGACCTCGATAAGGTGTGCGATCGCCACCATGCGCGGTTTTCCCCCAGCCTGAAGGCTCACGTACATCGCCGTGGCCATGGCATTGAAGCAGAAGCCGGCGAAGAGGATTGCCCCGGCAAGGCTCGCCTGTGCGGCGAAATCGGGGTTGATCCAGAGCGACAGGAAAATCTTGAGGCCCACGATCCCGGCCACCATCAGCGGGGTCATCACGGCGCCGATCACCACCATCGCCTTGCGAGACATGTCCCGCGCTGCCGCCTCGTCGCGCGCGGCGATGCGGGGGAACAGGGCGTCGGTCAGTCCGACCGGAAGGACCAGAGCGCGTTCGCCGAGCTGATAGGGCACCGTGTAGTGGCTGACCGCGCTGGCGCTGACCATCGAGCCGATCAGCACCCGGTCAAAGGCCGTCATCAGCGGCGAGACGAAGCTCGACACGGCCACCCACCCTCCGAACGACAGCAGGTCCTTCGCCCGGGCGCGGTCGAACCGCGGGGTCATGCCCCGCAGCAGCAGCACGGCGACGGCCGCGCCGAGCGCAGCGAGAGTGAGAAGGCGGGTCAGGAACAACACGGGAATCACGAGCGGCAGCTGCGGAGAAATCCAGATCGCAGCAGCCAGCGGCAAAACCTGCGAGGCCACGTTGCCGACCGCTCCGATCAGATTGAGCGCGGCGAACTGCTGACCGCCCTGCAAGGCTCCGCGCAGGACCTGGGTGAGCAGCCCGGCCGGCACCGCCAGGGCCAGCCACCAGGCTGCACTGACCAGTTCATGGTGCAGTTCGGGCGGGGCCTTCATCTGCGTGGCGAAAAACCACCATGCCGTCGGCAGGACTACAATCGCCCCCGCCGCGCCCATGACGAGATTGATCGACACTCCGCTCCAGAAGATCGTTCGGCGCTCCTCGACGGCATCTTCGCCCGCGGCAGCAATGCGTTGAGCGATCGCCCGACTGATGCCGAGGTCGAACACGCCGAAATACCCAAGCAGGATCGCGAAGATCGCCAGGACCCCGAACCGCGCCTCGCCGAGGTAGTGGATCTGCGCTGGCACTGTGGCGAGCGATACGACGATCGGGGCTAGCGAGGCCGCCACGTTGTAGCCGGTATGGCGGATCACGCTCATTCAGCGGAGCTCAGGGCTTGCCCTGCATCGTCAGATGCGCGCGTCCCTTGAGGGCCACCGTGCGGTTTTCAAGGTCCGCTTCGATCGCGCCGGCCCGAAAGGTGCCGCTCGGCACGGCCCCGGACACCCCGCCGGACCCGGTGACCTTCTGGTTGCGCAGGTCGATCCGGACGTTGTTGGTGGTCATCCTGTAGCCATCGGCCGCCTGGAAGGCGACCGGACCGTCAACCAGAATGGCATTGCGCGACAGGTCGTAGCGGCCGTCCGGCGCCTTCAGTTCGGCCGGACCGTCCTTCAGCAGGATGCGCGCGGACAGGTCGTTCATTTCCACCACCTGCACCCTGGCCGAACGCTGAAGCGCACTTCCGGCCGCGACGGCAAAGGGTCGGCCGCTGGAATCCTCGCCGCGATAGGTCGCCCGGTCGATCCGCAAGCGCTCCTGGGTGACAGCCACCTTGTTCCTGTCCAGCAGGAAGGAAATCTCGCCGCGGGGAAAGATCGGCGCGATCACCATGACCGCCAGGATCGCGCCGATTCCGGCCGGCAGGGCCCGGGCCAGCAAACGCACCAGCCGGTCGTGCGAGCCGCCGGGCAGGGCGAAAAGCCGGCGCCGGTCGCGGATCTGGTCAGCCTGCTGGGTCATGCCGGTCGATCAGCTTTCGTGGCTGAAGATGTCCTTTTCCGCCCAGCCGGCGAGATCGATCCGGGCGCGCATGGGCAGGAAATCGAAACATGCCTGTGCCATCTCGGTCCGCCCCTCGCGCGCCAGCCGCTCGACAAGGATCGTGTGCATCGCGTGAAGGTGCCGCACGTCGGACGCGGCGTATTCCTGCTGGGCGTCGCTGAGCGCAGGTGCGCCCCAGTCGCTTGACTGCTGCTGCTTCGAAATTTCCTTTCCGAGCAGTTCGCGCACGAGGTCCTTGAGACCGTGCCGGTCGGTATAGGTGCGAACGAGCTTGCTGGCGATCTTGGTGCAGAACACGGGCGCGGCGACGACGCCCATGTAGTGCTCAATCGCGGCCAGGTCGAACCGGGCGAAATGATAGAGCTTCAGCCGTGCCGGATCAGCCAGCACAGCCTTGAGGTTATGGGCCGCGTAGTTTGACCCGGCGCCGAACCGCACCAGATGCTCATCGCCGCGTCCGTCCGAGATCTGGACCAGGCACAAGCGATCACGCGGGGTGACGAGACCCATCGTTTCGGTATCGACCGCCACCGGCCCGGGCGCGAGGACCCCGGCGGGGAGATCCTCTTCGTGGAGAAAGACTGCCATGCTCAGTGCCTAGACGCTCCGCCGTTGTGCGGCAAGGGCGGCCCGGCTAGAGCCGAGGCCATGGCGAGCACGATACCCGATAGCTGGCGCGCTGCACTCGAACCCGCCCTGGCCAGCCCGCAGGCGCGCCGTCTCGGTGGGTTCCTGCGGGCCGAAGAAGCAGCCGGAAAGCGCATCTATCCGCCGGAGGGCACACGGCTGGCCGCACTTGAGCTGACGCCGCTGGACAAGGTCAAGGTCGTCATCCTCGGTCAG
>Ga0068855_100012190_pt1 | contig 10389 bp, 7 predicted proteins | sample KBSCornC52_FD_66592 | JGI IMG/M metagenome (GOLD analysis project Ga0068855, IMG submission 66592) | Corn rhizosphere microbial communities from Kellogg Biological Station, Michigan, USA - KBS Corn C5-2 | ecosystem: Host-associated > Plants > Roots > Rhizosphere > Soil ... | reverse complement strand
GTCAGATAATCATCGTAACGGGCGTTGTTGTAACCAATCGAGCCGCGGAGCTCCAAACCCTCGACCGATGGGCGCCAGGTCGCGTCGGCTTCGAAGCCTTCGATATGCGCGCCGCCGGCGTTGCTAACCAACTGCGCCGTCGTACCCAGAGATGGGATAGCGACGATCGTGCCGACCTGGAGACCTTTGATTTTGTAGTAATAGCCGCCCACGTTCACCCGCAAGCTGTTGTCGAAGAGGTTGGCTTTGATACCAGCTTCTCCACCCTTGACGGTTTCTTGGTCGTAACGGCGATCGCTTGCCACCGTGGTGCCGAAGGTTCCCGAGCCCGAGTTGTACCCGCCCGAGAGGAAGCCCGTTTTGTAGGAGGCAAAGAGGGTCAGGTCTTGCGAGGGACGCCAACGCAGCGTGGCTTCCGGTGAGAAGTTATGCCAGCTGCCCCTTGGGCCGAACACGGCTTGCTCGATGCCGAGATTGTAGCCGTGGTAGTGCTTGGTTTCCCACGAATAGCGGCCACCGCCCGAAAGTTCCCATTCCTTGGTGATGGTCCAGGTCGCTTCACCGAATTCGGACAACGCTGTCCCGAACTGCTTGTGGTCGTTACTCCGTGTCAAAACTGGGTTAGTCGCACTGGGAGGCTGCCCTGGAGTAAGAATTGTGGGAATATTGGTATTACTCACAGATGAACGGACTTGATAAAGCAGGCTGCTCTTTTCACCGTGCACCCCAACCATGAAATTGAGCGGGAAGTCATAAGAGGTGCTAAGCCGGAATTCCTGCGTCAGGAGCTCGGTTTTCGTCTTGTTGGTGCTGGCCAGGTTATTGACGGGATCAGCGGTCCAATCGAAGTTATCCAGAGTGTGGAATTTGTTATCCCACACGGATGAGACCGACGTCAGAGTGTATTGATCGCTGGGATGCCAGTTTGCCTGCAACGTACCCAAGAACTGGTTCTGGTTGTTATACGGAACGCCGTTGCCGAACAGCACATCGGCCGCCGGCGCGTACTTGGTCTCGAGCTGCGAGATATAGGGTCCGCCATCGGCCCGGACGAAGGTGTGGTTCAACGAGCAATCGCCCACTGAGCTGTTTTGTTGATGCCCCAAGGGACAGTAAAACACTTCCGTCGCGGAGATAGAGCCATTGTCGTGCTCGTGGCTGTAAGAAAGTTTAAGCGTGGCATCGAAACGATCCGACGGCTTGTACACAGCCGTGCCGCGGACGCCGTATTCCTTGGTCCCCGGACCCCACTTCTCGGCAGGTCCAAACGGTGGAACCTGAGGGCCAATATTCCTATTCCAGCCACGCATGGTCGAACCGTAGGCCGCCAAGCGCAGGCCCAGGCTGTCCGATACCGGTCCGGAAATATAGCCCTCGCCGCGAATCTGGTGCGCCTCGAGTTCGTAGCCGATTTCTGCGCCCGCCTCGAAATGGCTTCCAGGGTTTTTGGACGTGAGCGAAATCACGCCGCCCGGGCTATTTTTGCCGAAGTAGAGGGTCTGAGGCCCTTTCAGGACTTCGACCTGTCCCGCATCAAACTGGCCCATGCGCCGCACGGCGGCGTTGGCGATTGGCGCGCCATCAATGTTGAACGACACACCCTGGTCGACGAACGGGTTCTGTTCAGGCGAGGCATAGCCGCGGATGGCAACGATACCGCCCTGCACGCCGCCCGCCGAATCCATGATCATCACCTGCGGGATCGAACGCGCGAGGATGTCCATATCCTTGATCTGTCGGCGTTCCAACTCGTTCGCGCCGATGGCCGACAGAATGACAGGCGCCGCTATCGACGTTTCTTCACGCTTACGCGCCGTGACGACGACTTCTTCCAAGCCGCCCACAGCCACTGATTTCTGGGTTTCGGCCGCTTGAACAACCGCAGGCATCGTAAAGATGCTCAGAATCGATGCCGTCAGTCCAAAATAGACATATTTGCGCTGATGTCGCATGGAAATCCCCCCTATAAAAAACCACCTGGCTAAACACCAAAAGCCGCAGCAAACCAGTGGTTGCTTCTTGCGCTCGCCATTCGCGCCGCCGTCAAATTAGGTGCAGACAACGCGATATTCTACGATACACGTTAACACCGTTCAGAAACCAGATAGTCCGACTAACCATACTGACCATCCAAAATCAGCATTGGACAGTCGGACCAACGGGCGTGGTTCAAAAATCACTGATATGATTTCTCAACCAGCAGACATGCACGAGTTTAATCCTGCCTTCGAAATCCTAAGCGATTGCGCGCTGCGCCATTGTTTCGCCAACGGCGTCAATACCGCGAGGCGGCGTCCCGGAAAGGGTCACGCGATCCAGATGCCGCGGTTCGCTGTAATCGGCAATGGCGTAGTGCTGCGTCGCACGCTCGTCCCAGAAAATCAGCATCTTCTCTTCCCAATCGACGCGTACCTGGTACTCGGGCCGTTTGATCTCCGTAAACAGCCGCGCGAGAAGCTTGTCGCTCTCCCCCTTGTCCAGACCGACAATGCGCGTCGTGAAATATTCGTTCACGAACAGAATGCGCTCGCCGGTTTCCGGATGCACCGTAACCACAGGATGCTGGCGCGGCGGATTAGCCTGGCTCAACGTGCGGACGCGCTCGGCGTCTTTCGTCATGTCGAAATTGCGTTCGAACCCCGGCGCATGCTCGGCTTTGAGATTGGCGATCCGCCGTTTCGTGTCGTCGTCGAGACGCGCATAAGCCATCGCCGCGTTCGTAAAAATCGTGTCGCCGCCGACGCTCGGCAGATGAATTGCGTGGAGCATGGCGCCCGACGGCGGAGCCGCTGTATAGGTAACATCGGTATGCCACTCGCCCATTTTTTTACCGGGCTTTTCGCGGATGCCGATGATCTCAGGAAAGTCCTTTTCGCCGAAGGCCGGATGCCGCTCCGGCGTGCCGAACAGCCGTCCCGCGGCGAGCTTCTGCTCCCGAGTCAAATCCTGATTGCGAAACATGAGGACTTTATATTTGAGCCATCCCTGGCGCAGCGCGGCAGCCGTGTCATTGGAAACGGGGTGGCGTAAATCCACGCCCTTAACTTCCGCGCCGATAAATGGCTGTAGCGGGACAAACTCTGGCGTCATGACGACTCCCTCACAAGGCACCACAGATCGCGGTCAGCACGTCAGTACCAGCCGCGCATTGGCTTATTCAGGATAGTAGGCCCCCTCGCTCTTTAACGCAAGTGATTTAAATCATGGCAATGCGCCAGTAGCCACAACAATTTCGTGCCCCCTCATGGCCCAGGGGCCTCTATCGGAGCTAATCTATCTCTATCGGAGCTAATCTATAAAGTGGAGGAATGATTGGCGGCCCCAACGCCGGGTGCGGTGAGGGCCGACTTCTATCGCCAATTGGGGAGCAAGACATATGAACCGCGTGCTGGAACTTCATGCAGAAGAGGCGGGAACGAGTCCCGACCGCATGTCCACGCGGGTGAAACTCATCCTAACCGCTGAGAAATTGTTCGCGACACGCGGCATCGAGGCCGTGTCGCTACGAGAAATCGCCGCGGCGGCGGGCCAGCGCAATACCAATGCCGTGACATACCATTTCAAATCCAAGTTAGGTCTTGCCTGGGGTATTTTCACCCTTCGCATGGAGGAAATGGAGGAACCACGGCGGCAACTCCTCGCCGAGGTTGAAAAGCGCGGACTTCTGGGGGATACGCGTGCCCTTCTCGAAGCGTTTTGCCTTCCCCAGCTCAACGTCTTGGATGACGAGGGCTGCCATTCCTATGCGGGATTCATGGCGCACTATCAATATCATCAGCTGCCGGAGCCAAGCTTTTTGGACGAAAGCAAATGGCCGACGCTTCATCGCATTTACCATCTTCTCCTGAAACGTATCGACTACGTGCCCTTCGACGCCGCCCGTCTTCGCATTAGAATCTCTGTCCTTATGTTTCAGGACTTATTGGCGCGTCTGGACCAGTCGACTGTCGCAAGCAAGCTGCCCTTCCCCATCATGATGAGTGACCGGCTGGAAGCCATGACCGCGGCCCTGTGTGCGCCCTACCAACCCAATCAGGACGCGCGGCATCAAAGCAACATTCTGCAATCGCTGAAGTTGTCTTTTCCGAAGGCCTAAGTGCGAACCGACTCCCTAAGATAGAGTGTTGGGAATGAATAAATTCGTTGGTGTGAACCAATTGGGCGGGACTGGAACGTCGCTCAGCCAAATATTGCGATTCCACGCCGAACGCGACCCGGACCGGCCCTGCCTGACAATGTTCGGCAAAGACCTTTCCCGTGCCGAGGTCGACCGGCGTACGAACCGCCTCGCACGGACTTATATGGCGCGGGGCGTCAAGCAGGGCGACTTCGTCACCATCGCCGTTCCAAACGGTTTTGAGTTTTTCGAAGCCTGCTTTGCCGCCTGGAAATGCGGCGCCGTACCAAACCCCGTTTCGGCGAAGATGCCGGTGCCGGAGATGCAGGCCGCCGTCGATCTCGCCAACCCGCGTCTCATGGTGGGCGGGCCCGCCGAAATACAGTGGCATAATCGTCTGCCCGAGCGCTTCGAACCCGACCCTTCCTTGTCCGATGCGCCTTTGCCCGACGTGGTTTCACCGCACTGGAAAGCGATCGGTTCCGGCGGCAGCACGGGTAAACCGAAGCTGATCGTCAGCCACACGCCGGCGCTGTTCAACCCAACCGGCCCGGTCCTGGGGCAACGTGTCGGCGGCACCGTCCTCAATCCGGGCCCGCTTTATCACAACGGGCCTTTCATGTGCTCGTTCCTCGCGCTGTTCAACGGCAATCGCATCGTCATCATGCCGCGTTTCGATGAGGAGGAATCCCTTCGCCTGATCGAGCGCTATAAAGTCGATTCCGTCTTTTTCGTACCGACGATGATGAATCGTATTTGGCGCCTGGGGCCACAGGTGCGCGCGAAATACGACATCAGCAGTCTCCAGTCCATGCTGCACACAGCGTCCATCTGCCCGGTGTGGCTTAAGGAAGCTTGGATCGATTGGCTGGGCCCGGAAAAGATACTTGAAGGATACGGTGCGACCGAACAGCAGGGTTCGACGATCATTACCGGCACCGAATGGCTGCAGCACAAGGGCTCGGTGGGCAAAGCGACGCCGGGAGCAAAGATCGTGATCCTGGATCCGGAGGGCAACCCGTTGCCAACCGGCGAAATCGGGGAGGTCTATTTCGTGCCCGATGATCCGTGCGCGACTACTTATCACTATCTTGGCGCGGAACCGAAACGCATGGGCGGCGGCGAAACGCCGGGCGATATGGGTTATCTCGACAAGGACGGATATCTCTTCATTGTCGACAAGCGCACCGACATGGTGGTGAGCGGCGGATCCAATATCTATCCGGCCGAGGTCGAGGCCGCCCTTGATTCTCATCCGCACGTGCGGTCCAGCGCGGTTATCGGACTACCCCACGACGATCTGATCGCGTCGGTGCACGCCATCGTCCAGATCGCACCCGATGCGGAGGCTGATGTCATGGAGGCAGACCTGCGCAGCTATCTCAAGTCGCAGTTGGTCCCCTATAAGATTCCGCGCAGCTTCGAGTTCGTGTCCCACTACCTCCGCGACGACGCCGGCAAAGTGCGGCGCGGGCAGCTCCGGGCTGACCGGATCAAGAACGGCATTCCGGCGCGCAATACCGCGGTAAACTGAACGCCTACTGCGGCATGGGGTCGAGGCCGGCGCATTCCGCCATAAGGCGGACTTCGGCCTCGCCGCCCCAGATGGAAAGGCCGGTAATGCCCGCATCCTGCCAATCGCGATAACGCTTTTGGATACGCGCCTTCGGTCCCACCAGAGAGGATTGATCCACAAAGTCGTCGGGCACGGCGGCAACGGCTTCTTCCTTGCGCTGCGCGAGATAGAGTTCCTGAATACGCTCGGCGGCTTCCTTGTAGCCGCGCCGCACCATGAGTTCCTTATGGAAGTTCTTCTCCTTGGCGCCCATGCCACCCACATAAAGCGCATAGAACGGCTTGATCTTCGCCAACCCGGCCTTGACGTCATCGCCGGCAACCACATGCACGGTCGGCTGCAGTTCGAAATCCTCTTCCCGCCGTCCCGCCTTCTCCATGCCTGCCCGCAACCATCCTTTGAAGGTGGCCGCCGTCTCGGGCACGAAGCCCAACGGCATACAGCCATCGGCGATGCGGCCCGTTAGTCTGACCGAATCCTCCATGGCTGTTCCAAGCCAAATCGGGATGTCGGGATTCATGTGCAGGATAGATTTCAGCGGCTTGCCGAGGCCGACGGCGCCCGGTCCCGTATACGGTAACGAGATTTCCGTTCCTTCATGGGCGACGGGCTCTTCACGCTTGAAAATCTTGCGCATGATCGCCACGTAGTCGGCAAGCCGATAATAAGGCTTTCCCCACGGCTGGCCGTACCAGCCTTCGACAATCTGCGGTCCCGACACACCGACGCCGCAGATCACGCGCTTGCCGCCAACCATAGCGTCGAGCGTTGCCATGGACATGGCGGCATTGGCGGGCGTGCGCGCCGCCAGTTGCATGACGCCCGTACCAAGGCGAATGCGCTTGGTGAAAGCGCCAAGATAAACCAATGGTGTCACTGCGTCGGAGCCGTAGGACTCGCCCGTCCAGACAGAATCAAACCCGAGCCGTTCCGCCAGCTGAACCAGTTCGACAGGCAGCTTCATGTGCCGTCCGGAATAACCGAGGACAAGTCCCAGCTTCAGTTTGCCGTTTCTTTTGTTCACAGCCGCCACGCCTCCTCTGCTACTCCACATTGCGCGTCTTGGTGATGGTGGATCGCCGCGCCAGCGCTGTCCAGGATTCGTCTTATGCCGGCGGAGGCCCAGGGGCAGGTTGTCAGACCAATGGTTACCGGGGATACTGGGTCAGGGAGAAGCGGCAGAGGTAGGAGACATTTGAATGAACCCGGACAAGAGCGGTCCAGTCATCATCGAGGTGGCGATCAATGGCCCCACGACGAAGGAGCGCAACCCCAACGTTCCCATCACGCCGGCCGAAATATCGGCCGAAGCAATACAGTTGATCGGTGCCGGTGCCGCCATCATTCACAACCACATCGAGGACTTCACCCTGGTGGGCGAGGCAGCGGGAAAACGTTACGGCGAAGGATGGGCGCCGGTGCTGGCAAAATATCCCGATGCGATCCTGTGCCCGACTGGCGTGGCGGCGCCCACCATTCAGCAGAAAGTCGCGCACAACAAGCCGTGCGCGGCACAGGGCGCACGCATGGGCGTGTTCGATCCCGGTTCGGTTAATCTCTCCAGCACGCTGTCCAACGGCGCACCGGGGGAACGCCGCTTTCCTTACAACAACACCCTGGACGATATCGATGTGGCCTTCGCGGAATTGGATGCGGCGCGGCTAGGAGCGTCACTGGGCATCTACGAGCCAAGCTTTCTCCGTGCAACGCTTGCCTATCACCGCGCTGGCAAATTGCCGCGCGGTACCTTGGTGAAGCTCTATTTCGGCGGCGAATACGATTTCATCGGCGACGGCCGTCGACCAAAGAACGCACCCGCCGTGAGTTTTGGTTTGCAGCCTACGCACCGCGCGCTCGACGCCTATCTGGAGATGATGGTGGGCAGCAATCTGACATGGTCCGCGGCCGTTCTCGGCGGCGACGCGTTGGAAGCCGGCATGGTGCGTCTCGCCTTAGAACATGGCGGTCACATCCGGGTCGGCCTGGAAGATTTCGGCGGCGACGGCACGCCCACGAACATGCAGATCCTGGAAGGCGTGCTTGCTGAATGCCGCGCCGTAGGGCGTCCGCCGGCAACATGCGCCGAGGCTGCGAAGATCCTCGATCTTCCGCGAGCGGTCAGCGCGGCTGCTTAGCCGCTCCCAATGTCCTAGGCCAGATTGTTGCCGCCATCCACCAGGATGGTTTGGCCGATGATGTACGACGCCAGCGGCGAGGCGAGGAAAAGAACCGCGCCGCCGATCTCCTCCGGCGTCCCCAGCCGGCCAAGGGGAATTCCCTTCAGCCGCGACTCAAGGCGCTGCGGATTATCGGTTGTGACTTTGGTCAGCTTGGTCGCGACCAGGCCGGGCGCCACGCCATTGACGCGAATGCCATCCGACGCCCAGGCCTCCGCCAGCGAGACCGTCAACGCCACGGCGCCCGCCTTGGAGGCGCCATAGGCCGGATTGCCGATCATGGAGTGGTATGCACCGCCAGAGCTGATGGTGATGATCGAACCGCGGCTCGCCTTGAGCATCTCATAATACTTCAGCGAGCAGGCCATGAGGCTGTTGAGGTTGACGTCGACCACGCGGCGAAAGCCGGGCATCTTGAATTCGCCGCGCTTGAATTCCACCGCGCCCTGGCACAACACCAGCACATCGAGTTTGGTGAAGGCGGACTGATGATCCTCAATGGCCTTGAAATCGGAAACATCGACGCGCGCATAGTGCAGACCGTTCAAATCCGAGCCTTCCGCCGCTGAATAATCCGCCGCGCTGGCGCGTGTGCCCCATACATGCACCGTGGCACCGCGCTCGCGAAACTGATGCGCAATGCCGTTGCCGATGCCGCTCGAACCACCGACTATAAGAACCGTCTTTCCCGCAAAGTCTAAATCGTTCATTGGATTCCCAAACCACCTGTAATGACGGCCGCATCCTATTCAAAAGCCGGGGGAAAGCCAAGCTAGGTTGGGCCTTCGAGATGCGCAAAACAGCGCTTAAATCGGCGCTTAAGCGCGAATACGCGGGAAATACGGGTGGCGTAGCGGATCGCCCGGTTTCAATACTTCCGAGATGCCGAAGAACGGGGGAGCCGGTTTACCGGGGCGCTCCACATAACGGACATCGTCGCCGAAGAACCGGATCGACATGGTCCGCCGCCGCCCGCCTTCGCGCATCTGCGCCCCGCCATGAAGAATGGATGGATGCAGGAACAGGATGTCGCCGCGTTCCACCGGCCAGGAGACGATGTTCCACTTGGCGCGATCAGCATTGATGTCGGGCAGTCGCGGCATGTCGCCGCCTTCGTACCATGGCGCATTGGCCTCGGCGCCGTCGAAATTGGCGCCATTATACAGCGGCCCGCAATGCGATCCGGGAATGAACTCCAGCGCTTCGTCGCCGGAAACGGAATCAAGCGTGATCCAGGCCGAGCCGAGTTGTTTGCCTTCGGCAATAAAATAGGGCGTGTCCTGATGCCACGGCGTGGGGCGTGACCAGCCACCTTCCTTGACGAAAATCTGATCGTAGAACAGCCAAAGCTGCTGGGTCCGCAGAAGCCGCCTCATCATATCGGCGATGGGCGAATCCTCGATCAACCGGCGATATTCGGGAACGTTATCGTAGTTGCAGTGATCGTCGTAAAATTCCCCTGGCTTACCCTCGAAATAACGGGTCGCCTGAGGGCCGGGATTCGTCAGGTTACGCTTGACGCCCATCTCGATCAGGTCGAGCCAAACGGGCGACAACGCTTTGCGGATGAGCACGACGCCGTCCTCATCGTAGCGGCGTATCATTTCGTCGGTCACAACGGCATTGGCCGGCATGATATCTCCCTCACCCACAAGCCGCTCGGCGCCATTTTTGCTTTTTCGCCCGAACCACCGCAAGGCGTTATTTCAGAAGCGCCTTTATTTAATGCCGTTACGGCGGGTGTAATTCGTCGGTTGGACGGGGGTTGGCGCGGTCTTCTTGGAACGCTGTTGGGCCGGTCCGTGGCGTTGCACGAGATTGAAGGCGGTATTGATCAAGCCGACGTGGGAGAACGCTTGGGGGAAATTGCCCATGAGCTTGCTCTTTACGGGATCATATTCTTCCGACAACAGGCCCAGATCGTTGCGTACATCGAGAAGCTGCTCGAACACGGCTGCGGCATCGTCCCAGCGCTTTGTCAACACATAGGCGTCGGCCAGCCAAAAGTTGCACGGCAAAAACGCATTCTCAGGACCGCCGATACCATCGTCGCTTCCCTTGGCGGCGTAGCGCATAAGGAAGTGCTTATGCATGAGTTGCTTCTCGATGATTTTCACGGTGGCGACAAAGCGGGGGTCCTCGGCCTGCACAATCCCGATCTGCGGCAGCAGCAGTAAACTCGCATCCACCGCACGGCTGCCATAGGACTGCACGAAGTACTTGCCACGCGGATCAACGCCCTTGCGGTTGAACTGCTTGCCGATCCGGTCACGAATTGCGCGCCAGCGCTTTATCGGGCCAGGGAGCTTGAAGTGAGTGGCCGATTGAATCCCGCGGTCGAACGCGAGCCAGCACATGGCCTGGGAATGGGTGAAATTCCGCGGCCTGCCCCGCATCTCCCATATGCCGCGATCCGGTTGGCGCCAGCTTTTCTCCAAATGCTCCAAAAGCACGCGCTGGAAGCGCCACCCGTCATTGGGTGACGGCAGCAGAGCTTCGCGCGCCGCGTGGAGGGTGTC
>Ga0068855_100012188_pt1 | contig 10389 bp, 12 predicted proteins | sample KBSCornC52_FD_66592 | JGI IMG/M metagenome (GOLD analysis project Ga0068855, IMG submission 66592) | Corn rhizosphere microbial communities from Kellogg Biological Station, Michigan, USA - KBS Corn C5-2 | ecosystem: Host-associated > Plants > Roots > Rhizosphere > Soil ... | reverse complement strand
TGGATTCCATACCAGCTTTGTTCGCGGGGCCGGAGATCATTTGCGGACTCAGAGAGGCTCTAAATAGAAGGCAGGGAAGTGCGAGGATTGTACGTTATCCAGATGGGATTCCCGCGGAATGAGTGGACGAAGAACGGAATTGTCGTCGGGGTGAAGGTGTAATGTCCGGGCGGGTGGTGCGTTTTCCATAGCAGAGGCCGCCTGAAGCGGCCGATAAGGAGAAGCAAAATGACGATTGCGAAGACGAAGTGCACTAATTGCGAGTGCGGTCCTTTCTGCACCTGCCCGGTTTGCAAATGCGAGAAGCAGGGTTGAGACTGGCGGGGCCGCTGCCCGCGGCCCCGCATTCGCCTATGACAGAAACTGCAATCAATACGATCCTCGCGCAGCGGAAGGCGTTCCTCGGCTTTGTGGAACGGCGGGTGGGAGATCGTGGGTTAGCCGAGGACATTCTGCAGGCTGCGTATGTGCGGGCTTTGGGGCGTGAGGCAGAGCTGGACGGTTTAGAAGATGGCGAGTCGGTGGTGGCGTGGTTTTACCGCGTGCTGCGCAATGCGGTGATCGACCAGTACCGGCGACGGGGCACAGAGAACAAGGCGCTGGAGGCGTGGGGCCGCGAGCTGGAGATGACGGTTGCTCCGAGCCAGGAGGTGCAGGACGAGATCTGCGGATGCCTGGCGGACGCGGTGCAGGAGTTGAAGCCGGAATACGCGGAAGTGATTCAGGCGGTGGACTTGGGCGAGCAGCCGCTGACGGAGTTTGCGCGGGAGCGCGGGCTTTCCGCCTCGAATCCGGGCGTGAGGGCGCACCGGGCGCGGGCTGCGCTGCGGAAGCGATTGATTGAGACGTGCGGGAGCTGCTCGGTGCACGGGTGTCTGGATTGCACCTGCGGAAGGCCGGCATCTAAACCGGCGTGATTCGAAAACTCAAGTCGGGTGAATTTCGCATCCGAGGCGGCGGAGAAGCACGAGCGGGCGTGCCGCCCTGCGGATGTGTTATAAGTTGCAGCACTCGCTGAACCGAGTTCCACGCAGGACTTGACTGCCGCGGTTTCATCGCCCGCATGCCGAGTGAAGAACACAGGCCCGGGGCCCGCTTACACAACACAAAATTCAGGTACGCGGGTGCCTTGCGTCTGGCGCCCCGGAAAGCATGGTCTCAATGTCAGCAAATTCTGCCACCCAGAGGATCGAGCTGAGTCAGCCGGTCCAAGCCATTTTGGACGCAAATACTCCGAACTCGCGGCTGCTCGGGGATTACCTGCGCTTTCTTGAAGCGATCATCGCGCCAGATGGAGCGGGGATCGATGGGGTCATTACGACCGATGCTCGATTTCATGAGCTGGAGGAGATTGGATTGCCTCCCGGGCCGCGGGGATTGAAGATCTTCCGGCAGCAGGTGAACGGGGCTTGTCCGGACGAGCATATCTCGATCGACAGTGTGCGGTTTGTGGGTGACGACATCCTCGAAGCGGACCTGGATATTCGAGCGACGCACACGGGTCTCGAGATGATGGGCATACCGGCGGCGGGACGGAAACTTCGGTTTGGCGTCGGCGCGCGGAATCGATTTGTCGACGGCAGGCTGGCGGAACGCTGGGATGTAGCCGACTTCGCCGACATCCGGCGGCAGCTTACGGAGTCCGGTGCCGGTGGTGTAGGCAGCGCGTAGGTCGAGGTTCGGAATTTTGATGTCATCAGGCGGATAGGTTTCTGCCGACGGTCTGGAGAGCGTGGAGGAGGAGGCCGGCGCGGCGGGTGTCGATTTCGTTGGCGGCGATGAGGTGCATGAGGTACAGGAGTGAATGCTGCAGCTCGGCGCGGCTGGTGGGCAGCGGCAGGCGCAGAGTTTTGCGGGCGAGGCGGCGCGAGCGGCGCTGGTGCGGGTTCTGGGCGGGCTTGCGGGTGGGGTGATGGTAGTAGCAGAAGGTTTCGCCGCGGAGGGCGGGAGAGCCGCAGCGGCGCGGTGATTGGCCGTCGCGCGGGGCGAAGTGGTGGGCGCAGAGTGTGCGGATCTCGTGGTGGTGTGGGTTCTGCGGCTGGTGCATGGGTGCCCCCTCCCCGGGGTACTTTTTGTGGGCAAAGTCTAGTTGCGGCTGAGCTTAGAGCCGGACTTGTATAGGGGGAGTTACCCCTTAGTTATGGCCCAAGCCTAGTTCAGCCGATTAAATGCGAAAGCCCGGCGGGAAGCCGGGCTTTCAAGGGATCTCTCCCTGATTTAAGTGTAAATGCGGTGTCAATCAGCGGCTGTGGGAAAAGCGGTACGGAACTGGGGCCCAATGGCAACTGCCCGGCGGGTTGCTGCCCCGGCTGCGGTGGTACGCATCTCTCTATTAGAATTCCTCAAAGGTTCAGGTCAGCAATGAGTCATAGCGAAGCAAATACACCTGCCGGCGCGGCACAGGGTACGGGCGCCATGTTCAAGCTCGCGGCGCAGGCCGCGGACCGGGCGCGACGGATGCTCCTCGACGGCGCTCCCGAGCGTGAGGTGCTGGGGATTCTGGTGAGCGCGGCGGAGAGTGTCGCCGGGGAAGAGTCGGTGTGCTCGATTCTGGAGCTGGACCGCGATGGATTGCTGCGGAACGCGGCCTCGCCTCAGCTTCCGGCGGATTATCTGGCGGCGATTGACCGGTTGCGGCCGGATGCACGGGTGGGGACGTGTGCTGCGGCAGCCGCCACGGGGATGGTGGTGGTCACCCGGGATTTCCATGCAGACGACAAATGGGCGGAGCTGCGGCACCTACCGTTGTCGCTTGGGTTCGCGGGCGCCTGGAGCATGCCGGTGAAGGCGGCAGACGGACACGTTCTGGGGACGCTGGGGACGTATTTCCGCAGGCTGCGGACGCCCAGTGCAGAAGAGATCAAGAGTGTTGAACTGCTGGCGAAGGCAGCGGGGCTGGTGCTGTCACGGCATGAGGCTCGGGCGGCGTAGAGGCTCTGTCGCTGGTTCGCAGATTTTTGAAGAGTTAAAGATTCAAGATGTGGGGCACCTCTGTGCAGCAGGATCAGCGGAGGGTGTGCCGTCTGTAGGCGGTCCTTCTGCGGACGGTGCTGGTTCGCCGGACGGTGCTAGTTCGATGTACGGTGCTGGTTCGATGTAGCGTTCGAGGCGGCGGCGTACCGTGCTTTTCGACTTCCTTGATGTCGTGATGCTTCTTGATGGCGTGGATGCCGACTCCGGCAGCGTGGCCCATTTTCGCTCCGGCGAAGGCTCCTGCGGGCCCGCCGGTGACGCCGCCTGCGACCGCTCCGGTGGCGGTTGGGACGCCTTCGGTCTTGAGCTTATTGTGCTTCTTCGCGTCTCTCGCTTCGACCTCGGCTTTGGCCTGGGCGTGGGAAACCTGCGCGGCTGCTGCTGTGGGGAGAAGAATTCCAAGGACTGCAACTGCGGTTGCGATTCTGATAAGGGTTCCGACTTGCATTCGGACCTCCGAAGACCGCTGGTAAGTCGGATGCCTGACGGAGGGGTAGCGATGGTATGTAGTTGAGCCCGTTATTACCGCGCGAGGAAGCAGTGGTTGCGCCAAAAGCTCGTCCCGACGTCAAAGGTGGTGGGCGGTTCTTATGGGGAGACTTGGAGCTGGGGTGCTTTACGGGGTGGGGATGGCGGCGGTTGTGGTCGTCGTGGATGTGGTGTTCTTCCGGCACCGGTTGGTGGAACGGCTGATTGCGAATATCGGGATCGTGCTGGTGTTTGCGGCTTTTTACCTGAGATTTCTGAAGCGCTAGAGGGTGGTGTGCTGGTGCGCGGTGATGAGGGGCCAGCCCCATTGCTCGGCGAGGTCTTTGAACTCGGGGTTCTGGGTTCGGACGAGGTTCAGCTTCTTTTCGCGGGCGATGGACGGATCAGGCGCCAGATGTCTCTCGATAGGAGATCTTAGCCTTCGGGACCGCCCGAATCACCGCATCAATAAGTGGAAGGCTTGGAAGCCCCCATTGATTACTTATTGCGATCGTCTTGTCTCCTATCTGGATTAGGTGTTCGTCGTCTATGAAGAATCGCTCGGGGCGGAAGACGTATCCCGAATCTTCCTTCGCGCGTCGGGCAGCATCATGAAAGTCCTTACCTCGTAATTGGCCGCTGACAATGATTATCTTCCGCGCCGGGATGATCTTCGTGACGGCTTCGACGGTCAGACCGGCGCTGGCAGCCGCAGAGATAACGTGCCACATCAAGCTGCGCTTCCACAGATTCCGCAATACGTTTTCGCCAATTGTCAGGTCGTATCGCGTGAAGTCCAAGGTAGACTCCTTCGTAAGAAGGGCTTCCTGCTGCTTCTCCTTCACACGGACTATATAGTCCTGGGCTTCACGAAGAGGAATTATTTGGTCGATTTCCAGCAGGGTTCGATTATCCAGTTGGTACGGGCGAATGCGGACGCATCGGATATCGAGCCCGTTACTATTCAGCCAGAGAACTGCGGTCGTGATCTCCTTCGAAAAATCGGCAGAAACGAGCACTATCCGGACTGTTTTGCCGAAATTATCAGGCGCAGCAGCGGACCCGAGGAATGCCAAGATTGCGGCTTCCGCTTCAGGGCTCTCGGATTCAATGAAATCAGCATGAGCAGATACGGCTTGCTGGAAAGTCAGCGTAGAAACCATCGCAGCGTATCTGATTGCTTGGAGCTCCATGTGGCCCCCGTCTTCTGTGCGCTTGAGCTCAATCACGACTAGTGAGGCATTCTTGTCGATCGCAAGTAGGTCGATACGTCGTCGGCCCTCTGACCAATGGGAGAACTCCTCGGTTAAAACGAAGAGTTCTTCGCCGATGACGGAGATCGATTCCTTCAATAGACGCTGGAGATCTTCGCGCTCCCTGAATGCTTGGTCCTGCAATCTAGTGCGCGGGATGAGGGTAAGTGACTCTTGCGTTAGTTCAAAGATAGGCATGTGATTGGGTCATCAGTGTAACCCCCTAGTCGTGCGATCCCCATCGCCAAAAGTGCCTAGGATGGGTACCCAGCGCTTTTGGGGTCACGGAGGAAGCTAGAAGGGCACGTATTGGCCCCCCCGCCTTTCTCGTCGTCGCACTTAATTAGGGGTGCGTCAGTCGCTGGACCTCTTCGTCGCGCGCTATTTTCAAGGGCGGCGAATTCACTAGGTTTAATAGGTCTTGAGCTGGTACGACCGTAGCGACTCCGCTATTCGCATCGACCGTTCCGGCGTAAGAAGCAACTGTTTGCAGTGAGAAGTCACTGGATTCTTTCACGTACCCGCTTACTACTCCTAACAGCTTGTATTCGTCACCAACCCTTAATATCCCGCCTCGTTGACCCCCTAGGTTTATGAACATTGGGGACCCGCTGTTTCCTCCAAATACATGACAATCTACCAACAATAGATTGCCTAGCTTACGCAATGTAGTCGGCACCGGTTCCTTCGGAATCATTGCGATCTTACCCGTCCGGACAATGGGCTCCGAATGCTTCTGTCCGATCAGCTGCACGAAAAGGCCAGAGAACAAAACTCCATCGCCTTCTTCGACATGCTGTGCTTTCATCTCATCTGAACTCATCAATAACGTGCTGGGGATGAACATGGCATCCAAAAGTTCGGTATTCAGACCGATCGGCGCGATGGCGAGATCGACGGATTCATCGCTCGAGTAGGTCCATTGCAGCTGAGATGGCGAGAGGATGGCCACATCAGCAAATGAGCCATCCGGTTTTGCCGTTCGCAGCTCTACACGCAGAATGTATCGAACAGGGTGGCACGGCGCGTCTGCCTCTACTCCTGGTTGAGCGACATGTCTGTTGGTAACAACGTAAGTGAAACCTTTGTCTGCCCCCAGTCGCCCGTCGGGTACGGACAACAGGAAGCCTGTCCCTGCAAACGGCTTAACCAGCGATCTTCCTGAAGCGTCATTTGAAAGACAGTCTGCCTCTATGAAGATCACGGATTTCTTAACTGATTCAATCAATGAAGGCGCTTGAGGGACAGGGCTAACCCGGGCTTCTGTTGACGCCGGAGCAATCCCAGAGGATGACTGCGGGTACGCTTGCATTGTGAAATACCAGAAGACGGCAACTACAGTGATTAGCGCGAACCGCTGATGCTTCATCGAGTTCCTCCTGAAATCACATCACTAGGGATTCTTTGGTGCGGAGTTCCTTCGCGGTGTTGCGGGGTTGGCACGAGCCTTGCCATAGGAAAGCTAAGACGGGGTAAGACAAAAGCAGATTCCCTTCGGGAATGACAACAAAAAGACATTCGGGAATGACAGCAACCGAGGCTAAGCTCAGGTGAAGAGGAATTCTTTGGTGCGGAGTTCTTTGACGGTGTCGCGGAGTTTGGCGGCTCTTCGATCCTTCGACCCCGCTCCGCTCAGGATGACCCTCTAGCTAAATAAGAATTCTTTGGTTCGTAACTCTTTTACTGTATCCCGCAACTTCGCGGCTTTTTCGAACTCGAATTGTTTGGCGGCTTCGCGCATGTCGGACTCGAGTTTGGCGATGTAGGTGTCGAGTTCGGCCTGGGAGGCGAAGTCGGGGATGCCTTCGGCGTCGTCGATGAGGTCGGCGTAGTCGGCTTTGAGGATGCCGGCGAGGCCCATCTCGATAGCACTGCGGACGCTGGTGGGCGTGATGCCGTTCTCCTCGTTGTAGGCGAGCTGTTTTTCGCGGCGGCGGTCGGTCTCATCGATGGCTCGGCGCATGGATTCGGTCATGTTGTCGGCGTAGAGGATGGCGCGGCCTTCGAGGTGGCGGGCGGCGCGGCCGATGGTCTGGATGAGGGAGCCCTGGGAGCGGAGGAAGCCTTCCTTATCGGCGTCGAGGACGGCGACGAGCGAGACTTCGGGGAGGTCGAGGCCTTCGCGGAGGAGGTTGATGCCGATGAGGACGTCGTACTCGCCTTTGCGGAGGTCGCGGAGGAGCTTGATGCGCTCGAGGGTTTCGATTTCGGAGTGCATGTAGCGGCAGCGGACGCCGACCTCGGTGTAGTAGTTGGCGAGGTCTTCGGCCATGCGCTTGGTGAGGGTGGTGACGAGGACGCGCTGGTTGCGCTGGGCGCGGTCGCGGATTTCGGCGAGGAGGTCGTCGATCTGGCCCTTGATGGGGCGGATTTCGACGGTGGGGTCGATGAGGCCGGTGGGGCGGATGATCTGCTCGACGACCACGCCGGCGGCTTTGGTGAGCTCATACGGGCCAGGGGTGGCGGAGACGTAGACGATCTGGCCGGTGCGGGCCTCGAACTCTTCGAACTTGAGCGGGCGGTTGTCCATGGCAGAGGGGAGGCGGAAGCCGTAGTCGACGAGGTTCTGCTTGCGGGAACGGTCGCCGTGCCACATGCCGTGGAGCTGGGGCACGGTGACGTGGGACTCGTCGATGAAGAGGAGGTAGTCGCGGGGGAAGTAGTCGAGCAGGGTGGGTGGAGGCTCGCCGGGGAGGCGGCCGGAGAAGTGGCGGGAGTAGTTTTCGATGCCGTGACAGTAGCCGACGGACTTGATCATTTCGAGGTCGAAGCGGGTGCGCTGGTGGATGCGCTGGGACTCGACGAGGCGGCCTTCTTTTTCGAGGTAGGCTTCCCACTCTTCGAGCTCGGCGAGGATGGAGTCCATGGCGGTGCGCTTGCGCTCGGGCTGCACGACGTAGTGGGACTTGGGGTAGATGGGCAGGCGTGAGTACTTCTGGCGGACGGTGCCGAAGAGGGGATCGATCTGGGCGAGGGAGTCGATCTCGTCGCCGAAGAGCTCGATGCGGTAGGCGTTCTCGTCATAGGTGGGGTAGACCTCGATGATGTCGCCGCGGACGCGGAAGGTGCCGCGGCGGAAGTCGACGTCGTTGCGGTCATAGAGGATTTCGACGAGGCGGCGGGTGATGTCTTCGCGCTTGATCTTCTGGCCGCGCTCGAGGAGGAGGAGCATGCCGTAGTAGGCCTCGGGCGAGCCGAGGCCGTAGATGCAGGAGACGGAGGAGACGATGATGGCGTCGCGACGCTCGAAAAGGGAGCGGGTGGCGGAGAGGCGGAGCTTGTCGAGCTCCTCGTTGATGGTGGCTTCCTTCTCGATGAAGAGGTCGCCGGCGGGGATGTAGGCCTCGGGCTGGTAGTAGTCGTAGTAGGAGACGAAGTACTCGACGGCGTTGGAGGGGAAGAAGGCTTTGAACTCGTGGTAGAGCTGGGCGGCGAGGGTCTTGTTGTGCGCGAGGATGAGCGCGGGGCGCTGGACCTCCTCGATGATCTTCGCCATGGTGAAGGTTTTGCCGGAGCCGGTGACGCCGAGCAGGACCTGATCCTTTTCGCCGGCGGCGAGGCCGGAGACGAGCTCTGCGATGGCTCGGGGCTGATCGCCCTGCGGCTTGTAGGTCGTGGCGAGCTGGAAATCCATGCTGTATAGGATAGCTTTTGAACGCGGAGGCGGGCAGGTGATGGTGGGAACGCAGCTTTGGCTGATTCGACATGGAGAGACGGAGTGGAGTGCGAGCGCGAAGCACACCAGCCGAACCGACGTTGCGCTGACGGAGAAGGGAATCGAGCGGGCGGCAGAGCTGGGGAGCTTTCTGGCGGGTACGCCGTTCTGCGCGGTGTTCCGTAGTCCGATGCGGCGGGCGCGCGAGACGTGCGAGCTGGCGGGGTTTGGCCCGAGCGCGGTGGTGGATGAGGATCTTCGGGAGTGGGATTACGGCGTGTATGAAGGGCGGACGACGCGGGAGATTCAGCAGGAGATTCCGGGGTGGTCGGTGTGGACGCATGCGATTGAAGGAGGGGAGTCGCTGGAGCAGGTGGGAGCGCGGGCGGACCGGATGATCGCGACGGCGCTGGCGGCGGCAGATGAGAGATCCACGAACGCCGCGTGCAATGTGGTGCTGTTCGGGCATGCGCACATTCTGCGCATTCTGGCGGCGCGCTGGGTGGGTCTGCCTCCGGGTGGAGGCGCGCTGCTGGCGTTGAGTACGGGGAGCGTGAGCGTGTTGGGCTGGGAGCGCGAGAGACGGGTGATTCAGCAGTGGAACCGCGGGTTCGAGGGATAGGCAACTTAGAATCGAAGAATGATTCCGCGGCTGGTGGTGTTTGATCTGGATGGGACGGTGATTGATTCGCGAGTGGACCTTGCGAACTCAGTGAATGCGATGCTGGTGCACCTCGGCAAGCCGGAGCTGCCGGACTCGGTGATTTCGACCTACATTGGCGATGGTGCGAGCATGCTGGTGCGTCGGGCGCTGGGCGATCCGGAGGGAGACCGTCACGACGAGGAGTATGTAGCGGCTGCGCTGAACTATTTTCTGGACTATTACCGGGTACACAAACTTGACTACACCTATGTGTACGAAGGGGTGGTTGAGGCGCTGGACGAGATTCGGGCGATCTATCCGAAGTTGCCGATGGCAGTGCTGACGAACAAGCCGGTGCGGCCGTCGCGGGATATCTGCGCGCACTTTGGCCTGGACCGCTACTTCTTTCAGAATTACGGCGGCAACAGCTTCCACACAAAAAAGCCGGATCCGACAGGGTTGCTGCGGCTGATGGACGAGGCGTCGGCTCTGCAGCCCAATGACGGACAGATTCTGCCTGCAGAGACGGTGATGGTGGGGGACTCGCACGTGGATGTGCTGACGGCTCGCAACTGCGGCGCGCGGTCGATCGGCTGCCTGTTCGGGCTGGCTCCGCATTCGCTGGAGGCGGCCGAGCCGGATGTGCTGGCGGCGTCGCCGGCGGAGTGGCCAAGGCTGCTGGCGCGGGTCGGCTGACCCGTTGCGTCAGCTTGGGGTGTCGAGGCCCTCGCGCATGGCGATCATTTCGGCGGCAGCGTGCGGGTTTCCGGTGCGTTCGGCGGCGGCGATGCCGGCCTCAAGCCGCTCGGTGGCCTCTACAGTGCGGCCCATCTGCAGCAGGGTTTGCGCGGACATCTGGTAGGCGGGGACGTAATCGGGATTGTGGCGGATGAGGGTGTCGAACTCGGCGAGTCCGGCCTCCTGGCGGCCCTGCGCGACGTGCTCCATGGCCAGACCGTAGCGCGCGAAAGCGTTGGCGGGATCGAGCTGCAGAATCTCGTTGAGCGCGGCAATCTTGTCCATGGGGGAGATTGTACGTCGCGAGCGATGCCGGCGCAGGCATTTAGAATGAAGGAATGTGCGATGAATCAGGCGCCTCGAGAACGGTCGCGGAATCCCAGGCTGAGCGCAGCGAGATCATCTTTCCCGCCGACGCGAATGCACTGGGGAACCTGTTCGGCGGGCGGCTGATGCAGTTCATCGACCTGGTGGGGGCGGTGGCAGCGTTTCGGCACGCGCGAGCGATTGTGGTTTCGGCGTCGATGGACCACTTGGATTTCGTGGCGCCGGTGCATGTGGGCGATCTGCTGATTTTGAAAGCGAGCGTGAATCGCGCGTTCCGCACCAGCATGGAAGTGGGCGTGAAGGCCATGGTGGAGAACGCCCGGGACCAGACG
>Ga0068855_100012181_pt1 | contig 10392 bp, 11 predicted proteins | sample KBSCornC52_FD_66592 | JGI IMG/M metagenome (GOLD analysis project Ga0068855, IMG submission 66592) | Corn rhizosphere microbial communities from Kellogg Biological Station, Michigan, USA - KBS Corn C5-2 | ecosystem: Host-associated > Plants > Roots > Rhizosphere > Soil ... | reverse complement strand
CAGGAATTGTCAACAACCTGACCGGTGCGATCAACAGCGTGGACTTCACTGTCGCGGCTGCCACCTTCCAGGGAGCACAGACGTTCTCCGAGACGAACGCCGACGGCTCGACCACGTCGATCACCACGGGTGCCTTCACGGCCGGCACGTACAGCACCGCGTCCCAGGTGGCGGATGCACTCAACGCCGATGCGAAGTTCAAGACGCACTTCATCGCCACTGAGAGCTCTGGCAAGGTCAACGTCAAGGCGCTGTCAGGGAACGACGTAGTCATTGCCAACTCGAACGCAACTGCTGCCAACGGCCTGTCCGGTGGCGTGCTGAACACGGGTGGCGCGGGATCGGGCGTCCAGTTCGACACCGCGGCACACGCCCAGGCTGCGATCGGCACGATCGACACCCAGATCAAGACGGTGTCGAACGCTCGGGCCAGCCTCGGTGCTGTTCAGAACCGCCTCGAGTACACCATCACCAACCTGAACATCTCGAAGGAGAACCTGACGGCTTCGCAGTCGCAGATCACCGACACCGACATGGCGTCAGAGATGGTCAACTTCACCCGCTCGAGCATCCTGTCGCAGGCCGGCACCGCGATGCTCGCGCAGGCGAACCAGGCGAACTCCGGAGTGCTCAAGCTCCTGCAGTAAGCCCGGGTAACAGAACGACGCCTGGTGGCGATCGGAGAGGGATCTGGACCTCTCTCGCCGGTCGCCACCGAGCGTTTCTGAATAACTGAATACGACATAAGGGTCTCGATTCGGCCGCGGGCGGCCTACTCGACCAGCAGAAGAATCACCGGCGGAACACAGAAGGGGGACGAGGACCATGACAACAGGCATTGATGGCCTCTCGAGCACGCTCGACACGACGTCCCTGATCAACTCTCTCATCGCGGTGGATTCGCAGCCGCAGAACCAGCTCAAAGCCCAGGTCAGCGACGCCAGCAAGCTCGTCTCCGCCCTCCAGGGCGTGAACACCCAGATCTCCAGCCTCGCGACGCTCGCCAAATCGACAGCAGCCGCAGGCGCACTCGATCTCTACACGGCATCCTCTAGCTCATCCGCGGTCACAGCAACCGCAACCACCGGAGCGACCACCGGCAGCGTCGACCTCACGGTTACCCAACTCGCCCAGGGCCAGAGCGGGGTCACCGCGGCCATGGCCGACTGGGGCACCAAACCCACCGCGCTCACCATCGTCGGCAGCGACGGCACAGCAACCGACATCACCCCGGCCTCCAATTCCCTCGACGACATCGTCGCCGCCGTCAACGCGGCGGGCAAGGGCGTGGCGGCCATGAAGGTCGCCTCGGGCACCGTCGGCGGCGTGCAACAGTATCGACTGCAGTTCACCTCGACCGACACCGGCGCGGCCAGCGCCTTCTCCATCTACGCCGGCACGAGCGCCGACGTCACCGGTGGAACGGCAACCAACCTGCTCGATCCGGCGTCCGGCGCGGCAGTGCTCCACACGGCACAGGATGCCCAGGTGTCGCTCTGGGCTGGCACCTCGGCCGCCCAGACGATCAGCTCATCCACCAACACCTTCGACAACCTGCTTCCGGGCGTCTCGGTGACCGTTTCGGCCGCATCCACGACCCCGGTCACTCTCACCGTGGGGCGAGACGCCGCGAAGACCGCGGCAACCGCCTCCTCCTTCGTGTCATCGCTCACCGCGATCTTTGCGACCATCAAGACCCAGTCGGCCGTCGTGCAGAGCACAGACTCCACCGGGGCCCCGATCACCTCCGCGAGCGTGTTCACCGGTGACGGCACGATCAGAAACGTCAACCAGTCCCTGTTGGACGCGGCGACCCTGCCGGTGAACGGCCACTCCCCCTCGGAGATCGGCATCAGCATCACCAAAGACGGCACGATCACCTTCGACCAGGACAAGTTCACCGCGGCGCTCGCAGCGGATCCGGCTAACGTGCAGTCGGTGATGCAGGCCATCGCGACCAGGGTCGCCTCTGCGGCCACCGCGGCATCCGACCCCATCGACGGCTCGATCACCACCAAGATCACCGGGCAGAAGTCCTCGATCACGACGATGACCGACCAGATCGACAACTGGGACATCCGCCTTGCCGCCCGCAGGGCGTCACTCGAACAAACCTACGCAGCCATGGAGGTCACCTTGGGCAACCTGAAATCGCAGTCCAGCTACCTCGCGTCGCAGCTCGCAGGGCTGCCGTCGATGCAGTACACGAGTTCGAAATGAGCATCCTCAGCGGCGTGAGCCTCCGCCGGGCACAGTACAACCGCGACGCGATTCTCACCGCGAACCCGGCCAACCTGCTCACCATGCTCTACGACCGCCTGCTGCTCGACCTGGGCCGGGCGGAGAGCGCCCAGGAGCTCGAGGACTGGGAGACCAGCTCGGAGAACCTGATGCACGCGCAGGACATCATCGCGGAACTCAGCTCATCGCTCGACGTCACCAAGTGGGATGGAGCGGATGGCCTGCTCGGCATCTACAACTTCGTCTCCAGGGCGCTCATCTACGCCAACACGCACCGCGATATCGCCTCGACCCGCGTGTGCATCACGCTGCTCGAGCCACTGCGACAGAGCTGGCACGAGGCGGCGGCGACGATGCCCGCGTCGGACGCTGCCTCAGCCGAACGCCTGCCGATGGGAGTGCTCGGTGTTGCCTGAGCAACGGCGGGACTCGTCGACCTGGGTCGCGATTCTCGAGGCCATGGAAGACGAGCTCGAGCGCAGCAGCGCGCGGACGCTCAAGGAGAGCATGAGCGGAGCGCACGTGGCGCCTGCTCGCGAGGCCTCGGGCACCTTCGTGCTGCCGGCGAACCCCGGGCCGATCCCTGCGGAACTCGTGGAGCGCGCGCAGGTGATCCTCGAGGCGCAGGAACAGGCGATCGAACGCGTCGAGGCTGCCAGGCGCACCACCGCGCGTCACCTCGCCACCACGCGTTCCATGTCGCCGCAGCGCGGTGACCGCGCGGTCTACCTCGACATCTCCGGCTGAGGCATCGCACCGCCTCGGTCTCGATACGGCCGCGGGCGGCCTACTCGACCAGCGAGCAAGGCTGGTCGAGTAGCGAGGCACGAGCGTATCGAGACCCGGCTGCGTCACCCTCTCGGGGGGTGCCGGTAGACCAGAAAAGAACTAACGCAGACCCTCCTGCTGCCGATAGATAGCAATGCAGAGCATGGATCGCTCGCCTCTAGGCCACGGATTGGCCGTTTGTTTTAGGGGGAACGGATATCCGTGCTTAATTCGGTCACGACCGTTGCGCTCACGAGCGCACTGGATGCTCTCGCGCTGAGGCAGCGCACGATCGCGAACAACATCGCGAACGTCAACACGCCGAACTACCACGCCAAGCGCGTCTCCTTCGAAGACGCCCTCGCCGCGTCGGTGAAGGAAGGCAACGGCCACGTCGATCCGACGATCGCCCGCTCACTCGAGCCCACCAACGTCAACGGCAACAACGTCAACCTCGACACCGAGACGATCTCCGGCACTGACACGGTGCTGCGCTTCCAGTTCGCAGCCCAGTCGGTCGGCAACGAGTTCGCTCGGATGCGCGCCGCGATTGGAACGAACTGATGACCTTCGACGCACTCGGTATCGCCGGCACAGGGCTCACGCTTCACCGCCACTGGCTCGACGCGATCTCAGACAACATTGCCAACATCAACACGGTCAAGCCGACGAGCGGCCCCGCGTTCCAGGCACGATACGTCGTGGCACAGGAGGGCGCGGGCAACTCCGGTGTCTATGTGGCGGGTGCTGCCTTCGGCAGCGCGGACGGCATCCTCGCCTACGACCCGACGAATCCGCTCGCAGACGCAAACGGCATGGTCAAGCGCCCCGACATCGACCTCGGTACCCAGATGTCCGAATTGATCATGGCGCAGCGTGGCTACGAGGCCAACGCCAACGTCGTCGACCGCGCCAAGGCCACCTACCAGGCCGCACTCCAGATTGGTAAGTAATGTCCATTCCATTGATCGGTGCCGTCCAGGGCATCACGAGCACCGGGGTCACTCCGGGCGTGCAGCAGACGAACGCTTCGGATGGCTCGAACTTCGCGACGTCCCTCGGCGGCGCGATCGATAACCTGCAGCAGCTGCAGAGCACGTCTGACACCCTCGCCGTGCAGGCCGTGACCGGCAGTCTCGATGACATCCACGACGCGACCATCGCTGCCACGCGCGCTCAGGTCACGCTCGAACTCGTCGCCGCCGTGCGCAACAAGGGCGTCGAAGCGTTCAACAACATCATGAATATGCAAGCCTGATGCCCGCCCAGGTCACGTCCGCATTCCGGCGCATCTTCGGTGCGATCCGAGAGTTCACCATTGCCCAGCGCACCCTCGCGCTCATCGGCCTCGCCGTGCTCGTGCTCGGTATCGCCGGCCTCACCGTCTGGATCAGCCAGCCGTCATACAGCCCGCTGTTCTCCGGGCTCGCTGCCTCAGACGCGAGCTCGATCGTCGACCAGCTCAAGACCGACGGCGTTCCGTACCAGCTCACCGACGGAGGCGGCACGATCCTCGTGCCCGAGGCCAGCGTCTACAACGAGCGTCTCAAGGCCGCATCCGCTGGCCTGCCCACGAGCAGCAACGGCGGATACGCGCTGCTCGACAAGATGGGCGTCACCGCTTCAGAGTTCCAACAGAACGTCACATACAAACGCGCTATTGAGGGCGAGCTCGCCTCTACGATCCAGGCACTCAAGGGCGTGAAGATGGCATCGGTCCAGCTGGCCATCCCCAAGGACACCGTCTTCACTTCGCAGAAGAATGACCCGACGGCGTCCGTTTTCATCCAGACCGACGCGGGCGTGAGTCTCACCTCAGACCAGGTGCAGGCAATCGTGCACCTCACCTCAGCCTCGATCGACGGCATGAAGGCCACCGACGTCTCGGTGGTCGACTCGGACGGCCAGGTGCTCTCCGCCGTTGGCACCGGCGCAACCGGCAGTGTGGACAAGCAGTCAGCGGACTACGAGAACCGCGTGCGCGACACCGTGCAGACGATGCTCGACCGCGTGGTCGGCCCGGGCAACGCGACCGTCGCCGTTGCCGCTGACATGAGCCAGGAATCGGCGAAGCGCACAGAGGAGACCTACACGACGCCGGAGGGCTCGCCGACTCTCAGCGAGTCGACCGACAAGCAGACCGGCGCGAGCGGTACCAACAACGGAACGAGCGCGACCGGCGTCCTCGGCCCGGACAACATCGCTGTCCCGGGCTCGACGGGCACCACGACCGGGGCCACGAGCGAGACCCAGGTCAAGAACAACGCTCTCAACAAGGTCACCGAGGACCGCACGATCCCGGCCGGCGCCATCACACGCCAGACCGTTTCGGTCGCGCTCAACTCCAAGGCGGCAACCGGGCTCAAGGTGTCTGAGATCTCCGCACTCGTCTCCGCAGCAGCCGGCATCAACACGACGCGCGGCGACAAGGTCAGCGTCGAGGTCGTGCCGTTCAGCACCTCCGCAGCAGCCAACGCGACCGCCGCCCTCGGTGCAGCGGCCAAGGCGGCCGAAGCCGACCGGATGACCACCCTCATCACGGCCGCGATCATCACTGCCGGCATCCTCACACTCCTGCTCGTGGTGTTCCTGATGCTGCGTCGTCGCAGCCGTCGTCGCGGCGAGGAGGAAGAGGGCCTGCTCTCTGAGATGCTCGATGCAGCGACGGTGCCCATGCAGCTGCCGGCCATGCGAAGCGCGTCCCAGCTCGGTGCTCCCACCTCGACCACGCAGACCCTCGAGGGCGGACCGGTTGCCCCGACCGACAGCGACGCGGTCAACCGCCGTGCCGAGATCGAGGCCTTCGCCCAGCGCGACCCACAGAAGACCGCGGAATACCTGCGCAGCATGATGGATGACAGGCAGCCGGCATGAGCGAGACCAGCGACAAGGGACTGACCGGCACCCAGAAGGTTGCCGTCGTCCTCATGAACATGGACAGCCAGCGCGCGGCGGGCGTGCTGAAGGAGTTCAGCGAGCACGAGGCCGAGGAGATCGTCGCCGAGATCGTGCGACTGCGCCGCGTCGACTCCGTGGTCGCGGACCAGACCATCAGTGAGTTTCACGAGATGACTGTGCGCAACTCCGCCCTCGCGCGCGGCGGGCGTGATGTCGCTGTCGGACTGCTTGAGGCATCCTTCGGTGCAGAGCGCGCCGCGGGCGTGATGAACCGCGTTGCCTCGACCATGGCGGGCAAGGCGTTCGAATTCCTGGAGCAGACCGAGCCACGCCACGTCGTCGCCCTGCTCGAGGGCGAACTGCCCCAGACGATTGCGCTCGTGCTCGCGCACCTGCGCCCCGAGCACGCCTCCCCCATCATGTCTGGCCTCGACGAGGACCTTCGCACGGAGGTCGCACGGTGCATCGCCACGATGGGCACCGCGACTCCGGAAGCCGTGCGCATCGTCACCGATACCCTGCGCACGAGAGCCGGCGCCGTCGTCTCGCTGACCGATACCGTGGAGGTCGTCGGCGGCATCCAGCCCCTCGTCGACATCATCAACCGCTCGGATGTCGCCACCGAGCGCGCACTGCTCGAGTCCCTCGACGAGAACGACCCGGACCTTGCAGAAGAAGTTCGCTCGCGCATGCTCACCTTCGCCGACATCGTGAAGTTCGAGGCGCGGGACGTTCAGCAGGTGCTGCGCGGAATCGACGCCAGTGTGCTCGCCATGGCCATGAAGGGTTCGCCCGAAACGGTCGTCGAGGTTATCCGCACCAACCTCTCGGAGCGCAACCGCGAGATCCTCGACGACGAGATCAAGCTTCTCGGGCCGGTGCGCGTGTCCCAGGTCGAGGAGGCGCGTGCCGACATCGTGCGCGCGATCCGCGACCTCGAGTCGCAGGGCACCATCACTCTGCAGCGTGGTGAGGAAGACGAATATGTCGTTTGACCCGAACTTCGCCGCGCTCACCTTTCCGGCGCTGAGGCACCCCAACCAGGATGCGATGGACGCCCAGTCGCGCATCCAGGGGCACGCCGCAGGCTACGCATCGGGGCTTCGCGCCGCGGCACAGGAAGCCGAGGCGCGCGTCATTGAGCTCAATGCCGAGACGACCGCCATGCTGAACGAGCGGAACGCCCAGATCGATGCGGCGCTCACCGCGCTCGAGGCGGCCGCCCGATCGCTTCACGCGCGCGCTGTTCCGACGATCGACACCGTGCAGGACGCGCTCATCTCGAGTGCACTCGAGCTCGCCGAGGCAATCCTCGGCTACGAGCTCGCGGACGGACCCACTTCTGCCAGGGCCGCCCTCGCCCGGGTGCTCGAACACGCTGACCCGCGCACGCTGCTGAGCGTGCGGATGAACTCCGCAGACATCGCGGAGCTCGGAGAGACCGGCCGCACCCCGGGCGTCGAGATCATTGCCGACGACACCCTCTCGCGTGGAGACGCGCTCGGCGACTTCGCGGACGGCTACCTGGATGCCCGCATCCAGACCGCCCTGGCCCGCGCCAGGGCCACGCTACTTGGGGAGACGATATGACGACGACCTGGCGTCCCCACGCCGAGCAGTTCAGGGCCGCAGTCGCCACGGCGCTTCCCCAGCGCGTTGGCGTCGTCTCGTCCATTATTGGGCTCGGGGTGGAGTTGAGTGGTCTCGACTGCGCCATCGGAGAGCTCGTCACGATCGGGGAGAACCCCGGCGTCGAGGCCGAAGTGGTCGCGACCACGAGAACTGGCGTGCGCTGCATGCCGCTGGGAAAGATGGTGGGCATCAACGCGGGAGCGTCGGCGCGGTCCAGCCGCCGCCCCATCCTCGTGCCCACCGGCTCCGGCCTTCTCGGCCGCGTCGTCGACGGCCTCGGCCGCCCCATCGACGGCAAGGGCCCGCTTCTCAGCGACGGATTCGTCTCGCTCGACAATGCCACGCCATCCGCGATGCAGCGTGCCCGTATCACGGAACCGCTGCCGCTCGGCGTTCGCGTACTCGACACCCTGACGACAGTGGGCAAGGGCCAGCGCCTCGGCCTGTTCGCCGGATCCGGCGTCGGCAAGTCTTCACTGCTCTCGATGATCGCGCGCGGCACGTCCGCCGAGGTTTCGGTGATTGCCCTCGTCGGCGAGCGCGGTCGTGAAGTGCGCGAGTTCCTCGAGGATGACCTCGGCCCCGACGGCCTCGCCCGCTCCATCGTGGTCGTCTCGACCTCGGACGAACCGGCTCTCATGCGGCTTCGCGCCGCCTTTGTCGCCACCAGGATCGCCGAGTCCTTCCGCGATCGCGGCGCGGACGTCATGCTCATGATGGACTCGCTCACCCGCGTCGCCATGGCGCAGCGCGAGATCGGACTCTCCGTGGGCGAGCCGCCGGCAACGCGAGGCTACCCGCCATCGACTTTCTCCCTGCTCGCGCAGTTGCTCGAGCGGGCCGGTACCGCTGAAACCGGCTCCGTGACGGGCATCTACACGGTGCTCGTCGACGGTGACGACCACAACGAACCCATCGCGGATGCGGCCCGTTCGATCCTCGACGGTCACGTTGTCCTCGATCGGAAGCTCGCCGTTCTCGGGCACTTCCCCTCAGTGGACGCCCTCGCCTCGATCTCCCGTGTGGCGAGCAGGGTCAACACCCGCGAGCACACGGGCGCCGCAGTCGCCCTGCGCAAGGTGCTCGCCGCACGCAGGTCCGCGCAGGATCTGCTGGATGTCGGCGCGTACCACGAGGGCAGCAACCCGCTCGTCGATGCTGCGGTGGCGCACGAGGATGCAATCAACTCCTTCCTGCAACAAGGCATGGACGAGCGCATCACGGCCGCAGAGGCGTGGGCGTGGCTCGATCGGCTCAACACTTCGCTGGCGGTGCGCGCATGAGCCGCCAGTTCTCACTCGCGGGGCTACTGCGCCTGCGCCACCTCGAACAGGATGAGGCGGCAGGCCAGCTCGCCTCGGCAAACGCCCGTCTCGACGCGACCTCCGTGCAGCGCAATCGCGCCCGCGCGGCACTCGGCGCGACGCGAGCGGAAGCCAGCAGCACGGAGATGCTCTATGCCATGGCGGCTGGGCGGGCATCCATGCGCAGCATGCTCTCGGATCTCGATTCGATGCTCACCCAGCAGCACGCGGAGGCGGCGGAGGCGAACCAGGCATTCAGCGCCGCACGCGCCAAGGCCGTCGCGCTCGAGAAGCTCGAGGCGAAGCACGCCCAGGCCGTAATGCTCGAAGAACTGCGCTCGGAACAGAACGTGATCGACGAAATCGCCTCGACATCGTGGCATGTCGACCGGGAGGGAAAGACACCATGAGCATCAGCAACTTCCTGCTCGCAACGGTCAGCGCACCTGAACGGCCCGCCACGCCCTCGAGCAAGAGCTCGTCCGCGGGAAACTCCTTCGGCCTGGCCATGCAGCACGCGATCGGCACGCAGTCGGCGCCCACCTCGTCGAAGAGCGGCAAGGCCAGCACGGCACCGGCGCCGCACGGCCCGGCCGCCCACACCGCGTCGCAGCAGGCATCGGCCAAGCCCGATACACCGAGCTCTCCGAAGTCCGCGAGCGGGTCAGGGTCCGGGGTGAAAACTCGCGACAGTGCGAACACGGCAGACGCAACGACCTCGAAGGCGGGCGCGAAGAGCCAGAAATCATCGACGGATACTACGGATGCGCCGGATGCCTCGCAGGCTTCGCCGCAGGCCCAGTCCGCCGACCCGAGTGCCGCCAGCACCGCCACCGCGCAGCCGACCCCGGACGCCACGGCCCAGGCGGCAGCCCAGGCCGCGCTCGCACAACCGCAGGCGATGATACTTCCAACCAACACCGCCACCGCGGACCTTCCCGGTGCGACCGCCCCCACAGCCGGTGCAACCGCCCCCGCAGAGGGAGCCACGGCAACCGCACCGGCCACCCCGGTCGGCCAGACCGCGACGCCTGCGCCGACCGTACCCGCCGCTCCGATCACGCCGGCGCAGACCACGGCTGCCGCACCTGCCATGACGCCGGCAGCGGCAACCACGCCGGCAGCGGCAACCACGCCCGCTGCCGCAACCACCGTCAGCGCCGCCGCCGCAGCCAGTGTCGCCGTCGTCGCCGAGGGCACGGGCACCGCGGGCACGACCAAGACGACCACGAGTAAGGCCGCGACGACCACAGACGCACCGGCGGCATCGGCGACGGCGCCCGCAATTGCGGCGCCCGCAGTTGCGGCAGCCGCAGCGGCGACGGCGCCCGCCCCGGCAGTCACCCCCGCGAACGGAATGCCGGCGAACGCGCAGACGCCGCTCCCCCACGCCCCGGCGGCGCCCGCGGTCGATGCCACGGCATCCGCGGTCACAGGCGCGCAGGCGGCGAAGGAGCCCGCGACCACCACGACGCCGACCACGGACTTCGCGGCGGCGCTCGACACCGCCAAGAGCGCGGCGAGCGCCAGCGCGAACAACACCCCGCAG
>Ga0068855_100012179_pt1 | contig 10393 bp, 9 predicted proteins | sample KBSCornC52_FD_66592 | JGI IMG/M metagenome (GOLD analysis project Ga0068855, IMG submission 66592) | Corn rhizosphere microbial communities from Kellogg Biological Station, Michigan, USA - KBS Corn C5-2 | ecosystem: Host-associated > Plants > Roots > Rhizosphere > Soil ... | reverse complement strand
CGAGCAATAGAGGTCGGGTCGTGAAAGAGACGGCGGCGATCTGCTTCAATATGCAGGGAGAACCCCGCATGGGCCAGCCCTGGGTGTTCCGGGACCTGCTGACCGCTTCCAAAGCGTATCAGATGCGCAGCGCGCAGGCGGACCGGGCCCGCAGGCAGTGGGAACAGGATCGGGACGAGGCAAAACTTCAGAAGAAGGATCCGCCTGTCGAACCGGCGGAGTTTACGAAGGACGAAGATCAGGAGCCGCTTGCCGGCATGTTCCGCGGCGACATCCCCGCTTTCGTTCATGTGAATCGCGCCGACGAGATTCTGGCGGCGCTCAAAGTGTTCCGCGATGAGAACAGTCTTCCCCTGACCCTGGTCGAGGCCGCAGACGGTTTCCGGGTCGCTGAGGAGATCCGCAAACGCGGCGCTTCCGTCGTCCTCGGCCCCGAGATCCTGCGTAACGCCGATGGGAAGATGGTCAACAATGCGCAGGCATTGTCGAATGCGGGCGTTCCGGTGCTGTTCGCCAGCGGCAGCGGTTCCGGAACGCAGTTCCTGCGCCTCAACGCCGCCAATGCCGTGCGCAACGGGATGGACCCGGCGGAGGCGCTGCGCGCCCTCACCCTCACCCCGGCCCGCACGCTGCATGTGGAGGACCGACTGGGCAGTATCGAAGTGGGCAAAGACGCGGATCTGGTGATTTTGAGTGGCGATCCGCTGGAAGTGACTAGTCACGTGGAGAAGTCTCTCGTGAATGGAAAGGTGGTTTACGATGCGAAATAGAGGTTCTGGGCTGACGCAACTCTTCCGATGGGGATTCCCGGCGCTGCTGGTCGGCTTGCTCCCCCTGAGTGCGCGTCCCTGTGCAGCAGACACTCCGCATACGCTGGCGATCAAAGCCGGACGTATTCTCACCGTCACCAACGGCAACATCGAGAACGGTATCATCATTGTTCAAAACGGCAAGATCGTCGCACTGGGTAAGCAGGGCGATGTCGCGATCCCGGCGGGCGCGGAGATCGTCGATGCCTCCCACGAGTGGGTGATGCCCGGCCAGGTCGATCTGCATGTCCATGTCGGCAACGACTCCGGCCTGCACGACTATGTCCACACCCTCAACCCGGAGTTCCGCGTCTGGGACTATATCAATCCGGACGATCCCCTGGTGCGCGATGACATCGCCAGCGGCGTCACCACCGCCCTCACCATTCCCGGCAGCGGCGGCAACAACTCCGGCTTCGGCGTGCTCTGGAAGCTCGGCGGCGCGAAGAAGGAAGACCTGATCCTGCGCAAACTGGGCAGCATGAAGGTGGCTCAGGCGTACAATCCGGAGCGCAAGGCGGGCGACCTCGGTCTCAGCCGTATGGGCATGTGGTGGATGCTGCGCGACATGTTCGCGCGCGCCACCAAATACGATACCGGCATGAAGGCGTACGAGGATTGGGAGAAGAAGAACAGCACGCCCACCAGCGGCGTCTCCCTGGTCTCCACCGATGCCGCGAAGTCCAAAGTGGGCAAGGCCATCGATCCTCCCCAGGACATCCTCGGCCTGGACAACCTGCGCGCGGTCCTGCAGAAGAAGACTCCGGTCATCACGCATACCGCCGGTGCGCGGGATGTCATGGAGACGATGCGGATGTTCCACGACGAGTTGGATGTGAAGCTGGTCATCACGCATGGCGAGTTCGGCGGGTTCCGCGCCGCGCAGGAGGCTGCCAAGCGGGACATCCCCTGCAACATCGGCCCACGCCTCTACGACTTCTCTTACCAGACCTACGACCGCAAGTTCTACTCGCTCCCGACCCAGTACCAGAAGGCGGGCGTGCAGAACATCTCGCTCTGCACCGACTGCCCGGTCATTCCCGCCGAAGACCTTTACCTCCAGGGCACGGTCTCCATTCACATGGGGATGGACGAGGATCTGGCGCTCAAGGCGGTGACCATCAACCCGGCGAAGGCGATCGGCATCAGTGACCGCATCGGCAGCCTGGAAGTGGGCAAAGACGCGGATCTGGTGATCAAGAAGGGCAGTCTGTTCGACGTGCGCAACCCGATCGACAAGGTGTTCATCAACGGCAACCTGGTCTATCAGCATGGCCAGAAGCGACGCGGCACGGGCGCAGGTCCCTTCGCACAGAGAAACAGTGTGGCGGAAGACGATGGAGAGGAAGAAGATGGACAGGTTCAGGAAGGGGCGATGCATGACGGTTTCCTCAGCATTTCGCGCTAGTCTCCTGGCCGCCGTGGTGTGTCCGGTCGTGGCGGGGGCGCAGTCTGCGCCCCGCACCGATCCTTTCGGGGAGGTCGTGGTCGCCATTCGCGCCAGACACATCGAGACGGTCAGCAAAGGCGTCATAGAAAATGGGATCGTTCTGATCCGCAACGGCAAGATCTCCGCCATCGGCAAGGATGTGAAGATCCCTGTCGGCGCGACGATCCTGACGACGGATACGGTGATGCCGGGCCTGGTCGGGGTCGATTCCCGGATCGGCCTGACGGGCGCCTTCACTCCCTCCGATCCGATCTTTACCACACGCGGCTCTGGTCTCCCGCCCGCAGGATTGGGCGGTGGGGCACGCGGCGGCTCGAACCCGCACTACCGTGTGATGGACGAGCTCTACCCCTACGATGCCAGCTATGGGCGTCTGGCCCGTGCCGGTGTCACCACGCTTGGGCTGTCCCCGAGCGGCGCGACAATCTCCGGCCAGGGTGCGGTCGTGCGTCCGATCGCAGACACCGCCGAAGCGATGGCGCTGGTTCCCAGCGGCCTGCTCTCGGTCAGTTTCGCGGCCAATACGCAGACCATCGACCTGATCCGCACCACCTTCGAAGGCGTTCGCCCCCAACCCGCCGACGACGGCTCGGACGACGGCGGCGATGACTTCGGACCTCCCTTCGACGCTCAGAACAAGGCGGGCGATGCCGGGGACAAACCGCAGGGACGCCGACAGGGTCGTGGCGGAGCCGGTTTTCAACGGCCTGCCGGACCAGCAACGGGTAACGCCGCCGAGCGGAGCGCGCCGGTGCTGAAGGCGTTCAACGGCACGATCCCGACCTTTATCAACTGCCCGGACGATGCGTCGATCAGTTATGCCCTGCCCCTGTTCCAGGCGTTCGCGACGCTCAAGCCGGTCTATATTCTGAACGCGCCGGACAGCTACCGCATCGCCTATGCGCTGGGCGCGAAGAAGGCGAACGTGATCCTCAACGCTTCGCTCGTCAACGAGCCGCTGACGACGAACCGGATCAATCTGCCGCTTATCCTGAGTAGGGCGGGCGCGAAGATCGCCTGTCGTCCGCAGACGGACGATGTCGAGGGCTATCGTAACCTGCGCTTTAAGATGGGGGAACTGGTCAAGAACGGCCTGGATCGGGATGTCGCGCTGCGCGCCATCACCCTCTCCCCTGCTGAGATGCTCGGCGTCTCGGATCGGGTCGGAAGTCTCGATGTCGGCCGCGATGGGAACCTTCTGCTGCTGGACGGCGATCCTCTGGAAGCCCGTACCCGTCTGAAACAAGTTCTGTTGGAAGGAAAAGTCGTGTATGATGGCGATTAGTCCCACCACCCGCTCCCGGTTTACCGATGGAATGAGTTCTGTCGCGAAGCAGCTTGGCGTAGTCACTTCGTCATTTCTGCCTACGGGGTTGAAACCCCGCGCTGAAATGGGAAGTCCGCCGTCGCGGACTCAAGGCAGGAAATGCATTCGAGTCCACGAAGGTGGACTTCCCGTATCAGAACGGTACTTCAGTGCCGTAAAAGTGCATTCGCTCGGCGTCCTGTCGGCGCTCATGCTTCTGCCGCTGCAGGCGGTCGCTCAGGGCACAGAGACGGCTCCTGCCAAACCGACTGCGCCCGCCAAAGCACCCGAACAGATTACCTGTATCGTCGGCGGTGATGTCTGGACGGTGACCAAAGGTAACTTCAAGGGCGGCACCGTCATCATGCAGGGCACGAAGATCCTGAAGGTCGGCGGTCCCGATCTCAAAATCCCGGACGGCGCGAAGATCATCGACGCGAAGGGCAAGGTCGTCACTCCCGGCTTTATCGTCACGAACGCCTCCCTCGGCTCCGGCGGTCTGACCGGTGGGCAGATCAAGGACTCCCTGGACCCGTTCTCGCTCTCCATCTCGCTGGCGCTCTCGTCGGGGATCACCTCGGCTTATGTCGCGGGGGGTGCGGGGGGCAGCGGCTTCGGAGGTCGGCGCGGCGGCGGCGGCGCCCGTCCGCCTGCTGCCGGTGGACCGTTGAGCACGGCCAACGCCGTTATCAAGATGATCGAAGGGGACCTCGACGGCATGGTCGCCGCCGATCCCGCGATCTATACCCTGAGCGCCGGCGGCGGAGGCGGAGGGCGTGGCTTCGGTGGGGGCGGACGTTTCCCAGGCGCGGGGGGCGGCGCGAACGGCAACCTCTCCACCCGCTGGGAGATTCGCGACCAGTTCTCCCGCGCCAAGACCTATCTCGACAAGCTGGCGCAGGCCGATGCCGACCGCAAAGCGGGCAAAACTGTGACCAACCCCACGATGCCCGCCGACGCGGCCACCATTCTTCCGCTGTTGCGCAAAGAGCGCATCCTGCGCGTTACCGCTTCCACCGTTTCGGAGATCCGTTGGGCACTCAAACTCGTGGACGACTACGGCATCAAGATGGTCATTACTCCCGCGACCGAAGCCTGGGTCATTCCCGATGAGATCGCCAAGCGCAACGTCCTGGTGACCATCCTCTCCCGCGACCGCAGTATGCCCGACGAACGCCGTAACGCCTCCTCCGGGGCGAACTATGATGCGGCCGGTATCCTGCAAAGAGCCGGTATCCACGTTGCCCTCTTGCCGTCCGACACCTCCTTCTCCACCGGCGGCGAACTCGGTCGCGACCTGATGACCTATCCCCTGGAAGGCGCCTACGCGATGCGCGGCGGCATGGATGCGCAGGGAGCCCTGGAAGCCCTCACCATCACCGCGGCCCAGACCCTCGGCATGGAGAAACGCATCGGCAGCCTCGAAGAGGGCAAAGACGCGGACATCGTGATCCTCAGCGGCGATCCCCTCGACTACCGCAGCTTCGTCGAGAAGACCTTCGTCAACGGCAAACTCCTCTACGACAAAGCCAACAGCACCTTCTTCCGAGACATCAAACCCATCACCCCCACTCCCAACTAACCGACGGGGAGATAGTATTTTGTCTTGACGAACGAGCGCCTCACTCTCAATCAAGAGTAAGGCGCTCGTTCCTATATTGGCCTACGATGTCAAGACAGTGAAGAGGGCACATTTAAGTTAGATGCGGCATCTTTCTTGATATTGAGATTGTTGTAAAGACAGTTTTACAATTGCATCTCATCCCATTCGTGCAACGCTTCTTCGTGCGCGGCGCGAACAATAGCTTCTAAGTCGCAATCATACAGAACCGCGTAGCTAAACCCATTGATTTCCAACAGACGGTATTCATCCTCAACGTGCGCAATGTCAACGATATACATGGGATCAGGAAAATCTTCGCCGAGAAGTTCGACCACGGATGCCGCCACTTGATAAACCGCAGAAGGAGCATCTCGTTGGATAATGAATTGACCGTTGCGCATATATTGAGACGCGGCCACTATGCCCTTGCTACGAACGGCTACCATGCGGTACTCAGATTCGATTGCCTTAGCAGGCGCCACCACTACAAGGTCATAAGCTTCTACCGTTCCAAGTTGCCGCTCAATGTCATCCGGAGAGTGGGCAACGAACCCTGAAAACGGTTTATCGGCACGTGCAGGTCGTAGAAACAAAGAGTTCCACTGCATGAGCAGTGTGCTTTGTCGCCGCCTGACTTCTGCGGCGGGCAGCAGCAGATAATCCTCATTCACCAGGAGAGCGCCCACGTTGGCGAAATAACGATCACAACGCAACGCCGCCCAGTCACACCACTTTCCTGGGTAGAAGTCGTTACGTATGGCCTTGACAAATTCTACGGAGCCATAAGCAAGCGTAGGAGAAGAATGGAGCGGGAGCGTCTGCTCCTGTGTTCCAATCCGTGCTTCTTTACGGCTGATAGTCAGGTAACGGTCCCCAATAGACGTGATAGCAGGCCTGAGATCGCTCACTCCTGCCTCCTCGCCCTTTTCGTCCAGAAGCCATGTCAACTGCATGCGGATATCCTCTGTCCTTCAACGATACAGTCCACTATCAAACATAGCCTATATCACCGACGCGGTGTCCCGATCGAGTTCGCGGATTAGGACAAAGCAGTTCAAACAGCATTATGGCTTGCGACAGTTTCCGTTTGCAGCTTCTGCGCTCTCTCCAACAGCTCTTCGAAGGTTTGTTCATCCACGATTCCCATCTCAACAGATACCCTTCGTAGTGTCATCAGATGCTCGATGCGCGCATCCGGTTCTTTACCCAATGGCGGCAGAAGTTGGATCGCGCCGAATTTCCGGTTTTCGAAGACACGCTGAGGCCCACTGGATGGATAGGACTCATATCCGAGTGATCGAAGCAGAATCTCCATCTGTTCGGAGGTTAGCTTGTTAGACATCATAATTTATAGTCTCCGGTCGCTGGTTCAGCACGTTCGCCTCGCGCTCAATTAATGAGGCGGGTCGTTGTTCTCCGGCTTTGGAACAAGTATGGTGACTAGTGCTTTCAGCGTCTCAACACGTTCTTCCAACTGGGAGACGGCTTCGAGTAATGCTTTTCGCCCCGCATTGTCCTGAGCAATCCGTTCTTGCTTCTGTCGGTATGCTATCAGTGCTTCACGATTGAGACGCAGCCGTTTCAGATGAAACTCGCCAGTAGGCGTCAGGGCAATGAGACGACCGTTTTCTTCGGTAAACAAATTCACGGTCATTACATCCTGCTTAGGGTGGAGAATACGGCGCTCCAATTCGGGCTGCCAGTAGTTGCCTTTGAATTCATTACAAGCATGGCAGCAATAGACGAGATTATCCAGACTATCACTGCCTCCCTTCGAACGAGGGTGAAAGTGGTCAAGCGTCAACAAGGCACCGACATCGGTTTCACTTACGCCACCATAGCCACAACAAAAATTAAAAAATTCCCTGACCTTCTGACGTTGTTCGTCAATGCTCACGAACGATTTGCTCCGGTGGGCGCAGGTCCCAGAATTTCAGACAAGCGTGCGTATTGCGGTACTCTCTGTCTGAGCTGCCGCAAGTACGCGTTCTAGGTGGCGCACCAAACGCTTCTGACGCCGTGATAGAATTTTCAACTCATCATTTTGCGCCTGAATTTTAAGATGTTCCTGCTGAAGCCGTTCTATAGCAGGTTGGAGATACTCTTTCTCCTTTGTCTCAATAATCCGGATGAGACTATCCAACTCCTCCTGCTCAGACGAATTTAAGGTAGCGTCCTCTTCGCGCTGTTGAAGTTCCGAAAATCGTATTCGTTGTTGCTCAGATAACATGGTTATTTCCTCTGACTGAGAAGAATTGGGCCACCCAGCTTTTCGCCACGGCTTGGACATAGGGCAGAGCAGGGCGTGGCGTTCCACGTGGTTTGCGCTCAGGCCCGCGATGATGTGTTCACGCATGCGACGCTTTCTCACCGTCCGTTTCTCCTCTGAAACTCTATTATATCACGCTTTGTGTCTTATGACTACATCCCTTACAGCTTGTAATTGGGAGCAAAACATTGTGGAATATCTATTATTTAGATTTCAGATAGTGCTACAATGGAAGTATGGAACTGAATACACTGGATGTCCTTGTCCTCCTCAAGATACAGGTTTTAGAGGTCGAGTCATGGACGCAAACCTTCCTGGCCGACGAACTCTGCGTAGTCCAATCGCAGGTACATGCATCGCTGAAACGTGCAGAATCGGCACGCCTCATCTCATCTACAACCAAGCGTATCTTTCGGCAGGGACTTGCAGAGTTCCTCATTCATGGGGTGAAGTATGCATTTCCGCCGGATCGAGGGGAGATGACGCGTGGGATCGTGACATGCTACGCCGCCCCACCCCTTCACGACCTAATTGTCCAACCGGATTCGCCACCTCCTGTGTGGCCACATCCCGAGGGCGCGGTCCGAGGATTTGCATTTGGGCCTCTGGATCGGCGGGCTCCCAGGGCGGCGCTGAAAGACCCGAAACTCTATGAACTGTTGGTACTGGTAGATGCGATCCGAGATGGACGAGCGAGGGAAACCAGCCTTGCGGTAGGGATATTGAAAGAGCGCTTAGGACAAAACGGATGACCACTACTCTAGAGCATTGTCTCCCATACATTCAACCAGACGTGCCTGTTGGAGTTCGGAGAGATTGCCGAATAGCTCTATCCGGTTGCGTTCGATGTTCTGTACTGAGACATAGGCCGGACTCACGCCGGTAGAGCGCAGGCCGAAGGGCGTAAAGGTTCCCACCACGCTTTCGGAGCGTCGAGCGAGATAGGCGATGAGGAGGGGTTGGGTGAAATCGTACTGGGCCAATACGCGCAGGCCGTGGAACAGTTGCCCGAGTGACATCACGAAGAAAGGCGGATCGCAGAGGATGATGTCGAATCGCTCGGCGAGATGCTCCGGTCGATAGAGATCGTAGGGGCGAAATCCGGCGTGCTCTGCGAAGCGCGTATCGCGATCCAGATTGGTCACCCGTTTTCCTCGCCTCGCCAGCTCCGCCCCAACCATAGGAGCGCAGATACAACACGGATGCTCGAACTCCGCCAGGAAATCCGCAAGTCGGTTTACCGTCTCCGGCGTCCAAAAATACTGTTCGTGCTCGTGCTTCTCGATCATCTTTGCTCTTTCGGTCAGGCGTCCTCTTCGTCTTCGTCTTCGTCTTCGAGTTCGTAGAGGGCATCGACCAGTTGCTCGTTGAGCTTCTCGATCTCTTCCTCGTTGCCTTCGCGACGGGCCGCTTCCAGGGCCATGACGATGCCGGCCAGTTCTGCGACATCATGACGGCGGTGTTCGAGCAGTTTGCGGGCGCGGGCGAGGAGAGGATCGTCATCCGGTTCCGCGCGCTCCAGATCGGCGAGGTAGCGGGCGGATGCCTCCCGCGCACTCGGGCTGAGGCGGGTGTGCGCCGCCTGCAGGGTGGTCTGCTTCACCGCCATACTGCCCCGATCGGTGGCGGAGACGTTCAGAATCCCGCTCACATCCAGGTCGAACTGCACCGTGATGCGGGCCAGTTCGCCGGGGGCTTCCGGTACGAGATCGTCGAACAGAAACTCCCCGAGCAGCGTATTCTGCTCGACATGCGTCGCCTCGCCCTGGTAGACCTTGACGCGGATGGCCCGCTGCGCGGGATGCATCGCATAGAACACCTGCGCGCGCGTCGTCGGCAAGGTGGTGTTGCGGTGAATGATGGGGCTGTAGAGGCCGGAGACAAGCTCCCCCAGGGCGACATCCGCAGTCTCGATGCCCAGAGAGTGCGGCGTCACATCCACCAGGATCGCGTCGAGAGGTTCCCCGGCGATAATCGCCGCCTGCACGCCCGCACCCAGCGCCACCGCCTCATCCGGATTGATGGCGGACATCGGCTCCAGGCCGGTATGCTCCGCGACCATCGTCCAGACCAGCGGAATGCGCGTGGAGCCGCCGACGAACAGCACTCTGTCCAGATCCGATGCGGTGATGCCGGCATCGGCGAGCGCCTGATCGAAAGAGTCCAGGGTACTGGTGAGGCGCTCGGAGATCAAACCTTCAAAGGTCGCCCGCTCGATCTCCAGATCCAGCTGCAGGGGATGGTGATCTTTCTCCAATAGGTACTCTTCGCGTACCCGCGTAAAGGGCTGACTGGAGAGCGCGATCTTGGCCGCCTCTGCGGCTCGCAGCAAACGTGCCCGCGCCTTGGAGTCCTCGCGCGGATCCACTTCGTGCTCGTTCAGAAACCACTCTGCGATATAGTCGAGCAGCAGTTCGTCGAAGTCGTCACCGCCCAGATGCGTGTCGCCGTGCGAGGCCCTCACCTCCAGCACGCCCTGGTTCAGCTCCACAATCGAGACATCGAACGTGCCGCCGCCAAGATCGTAGACCGCGATCATCTGCTCCTCATCGGTACGGTCGAGACCATAGGCCAGCGCCGCAGCCGTCGGTTCGTTGATGATGCGTTCCACGATGAATCCGGCGATCTCTCCCGCTTCCCGCGTGGCCTGCCGCGCCGCGTCTGAAAAGTAGGCAGGCACCGTGATCACGGCGCGCTCCACCGGCTCCCCCCGGTTCGCCTCGGCGATCCGCTTCATCTCCCGCAGGATCAGCGCCGAGATCTCCGTCGGCGTATAGTCCCTATCGTTCAAGTGAACGGTCTCTTCCGTTCCCATCAGCCGCTTGATCGAACGCACCGTGTTCTCCGGATAGAGGACATACTGATTGACGGCGGGTGTGCCGACCACCAGTTGCCCGGTCGGCGTGAACCCCACGACCGACGGGACGATCCGCTCCGAGCCGTTCGGAAGTATCTC
>Ga0068855_100012178_pt1 | contig 10393 bp, 8 predicted proteins | sample KBSCornC52_FD_66592 | JGI IMG/M metagenome (GOLD analysis project Ga0068855, IMG submission 66592) | Corn rhizosphere microbial communities from Kellogg Biological Station, Michigan, USA - KBS Corn C5-2 | ecosystem: Host-associated > Plants > Roots > Rhizosphere > Soil ... | reverse complement strand
TTGCTTTGGCATAGTCCTTCGCTCCGCCTGTCTGAGACGCAAATGACGCCTGAGACAATCGGGCGAGGCTGCTGGCGGCGAGCGGCTCGGCTATCGCCGCCTGGTCATAGAAGTAGCGCCGGCCCTTGGCGAGCAGGAAGACGTATTCATGCGCCCTGGTCGGACGGTCCCTGACGCTTTCAGGAGTGGGGTTCGGCTTATGCCAGACAATGTCGCTTCTCAGATACCAGCCGTCTGAGCGCAGGGCGAAGGCGACCTGCCACGGAATCCCCACCAGGTCTTTGCGCTTAAGCTTCATCTGTGTGCTGGGCGGCTCCCCCGGCCGGTCAGTTCCTGTTCGCTGATCCGGCACCCCGGCGAAACTGTCGCCGAGCACCAGCCAGAGGGTAGCTTCGGGCTTTAGCACGCGCCGTACCTCGCGAAAGACCTGCACCAAATGCTCCACGTAAAGCTCAGGCGTCGGCTCCAGCCCCAGCCCGCCTTCCCAGCCGCCGCAGTCCTGGCAGAAACGGCTTGAGAGGCTTTTGCGGGTGGCGCTCCTGCCGTTCAAGGTCCCGGCGTCCTCCTTCATCTGGGCGGTGCCGTTGGCAGCCGGCCGGGAGGTGCCGACCCAGCGGTGGTCGCATGCCGCGGAGCCACCCCAAAGGAGCGGCGGCGTGCGGTAATCCCGGAGCCCCCAGTAGGGCGGCGAGGTAATGCAGCAATCCACAGATTCGCCCGGCAAGGTGCGCAGTACTTCCAGGCAGTGGCCGGCCAGCATGGTGTGACCGGAGGGTTGAATGGAGGGAGGTGTTGTGTCCATGGCCCCAGCCTAGCAAGGCCGGGGCGGATTGGGCCGGTTGCGCTGCGCAGCCGCTTCACAGGTTGCTGCCAAGCACCGCGCATTCGTCAACCCTGAAGCGCCTGTTACGCTCAGGCACTATGAGCAGCATCAATTCCCGCGCGCGAGCATTCCGTACTTCGCCCGCAACCCGCTTGCCGACCGCCGGGCTGACTGTCGTCCGCTCCCGTGGTTAGGGCTGCCCGCCGAACCGCCGGTGCTTCCGGCCGGCGGTTCAACATCATCTACGCAGACCCGCCTTGGCATTACCAGAGTTGGGCGAGGCGTTCCTCGGCTGCGGGCGAGGGCGGACGCACCGGCCGCGGAGTGCCGTACCCGACCATGCCGACTTCGGCGATCTGCGCGCTGCCCGTCGCCGAGCTTGCCGCGCAAGATGCCCTCTTGTTCCTCTGGGCGACCTACCCGATGCTGCCGGACGCCCTGCGCGTGATTGGGTCGTGGGGATTCGCGTACAAGGGCGTTGCCTTCACCTGGTGCAAGCTCAACCCATCAGGGGTTGGGTGGCACTTCGGCTTGGGCTACTGGACGCGCGGCAACCCGGAGATCTGCCTGCTCGCCACTAAAGGCCGTCCCCGACGCCAGAGCCGGAAGGTGGCAAACCTGGTCGTCTCGCCCCGGCGCGAGCACTCCCGCAAGCCCCACGAGGTCCGCGAACGGATAGTTGCGCTCTGCGGCGACCTGCCGCGGGTGGAGTTGTTCGCGCGGCAGAAAACCCCAGGCTGGTCTGCCTGGGGCAATGAGGTCGATTCGGACATCGCGCTTACGGGCCGCGACCAGCGCGCGGCGTGAGTACGACAGGATTCTGATTCGCCAACGGTCGGCGTCGCCGTTAGTCGAGCCCCTCAAAGAACTCCGCCATCGTCACCTTCAGGGCATGGGCGACCACACGCAGGTTGTGGATGGTGACGTTCCGCCTGCCCCGCTCGATCCCGCTGATGTAGGTCTGATTGAGCTCGCATTCCAAGCTCAGGTCTTCCTGCGACATCCCCCGCGACTGGCGAAGCGAACGCACCCGCCTGCCCAGCCGGGCGAGGAATTCCCGGTCCGGTTTGACTGCCATGCCCCATGATAAGGGGGCGGGCATATCCGCGTCCAACGACTATCATTCATATTCCATGAACCATAGTCGATCTTTTTCGCCGGATCGATGTTACACTGAGGTGTCGGCCGGCAGCGCCGGTTTCCCGTGGCTGCCGGTTCCCGCCAGCCCAGGCCGGCCGGGCAACCCCGTCAAGAGATTGCCGCCATGGAATCGCTCTACAAGACGAATGACAACTCGGAGGTTTGCAGCGCCGTGACCCTCGCGGACACCGAGGCGCTGATACGGCTGTTCGAGCAGGTCGCCGCCGAGGAAGGCTGGAGTGCCGGAGGGCAGCTGCGGGCGTTCCTGCAAAACGCCGTCTACTTCAGCCTATACGTCGGGGGAACCCTGGCCGGGGGACTGCAACTGGTGCGCCCAAGCACGAGCGGGAAGCTCCCCGGCCATGCGGTCTGGCCTGAGCTGCCGGACCCCGACCCCCAGTCTGCCCACATCGTCATCCTGGCCCTCAAGCGCGAATACCGCGGCTGCCCGGAGCGGTTCTGGCTGCTCTGCGCGGAAATGTGGCGCTACTGCTTTCGCCAGCGCATCACCCACCTCTACCTCGAAGTGACGCCCGCGACCCTGAAGGTCTACCGGCGGCTCGGCTGGCCGCTGGAAGTGATTGGCGAACCGCGGGTGCATTGGGGCGAGGACTGCGTCCCCGCCCGCTTCGACCTCTGCGCCGCCGCCGGGGAGGTGGTGCGCCGTGCAGAATCGTCCCCGCTCTACCGCCGCATCGCCGCCCAGCTCTTCCGAGCAAGCGGCCAGGGTTGACGGGCGACCTGGTTGGCGTACTATGGATGGTAAGGAAGCGCGTTCCACCGCTTACCGTTGGCTTTCCTGCCTACCCGTAACCGTCCGCCGTGGCGCTCCTCATACCACTCCTCAACCTCCTGATCCTGTCGGTCCTTGCTGTCTTGGCCGTGCTGGTCGTCCGCCGCCGGCCGGGTTCCCTGCTGCACCGGTATTTCGCCCTCACCAGCCTCGCCCTGATCGCGTGGCTCGGCTCCCTGTACGCCCTCTTGTACCTGCCGCCGGGCCCGTCGCTCACCTTGATTGGGCGGGTCAACTTCGGGGCTGTCCTGGTCGCGGTAACCCTGAGCTTTCTGTTCGTGAGTGAATTGGCGGGCAGGCAGCCGGGAGGCAATCGGCATCGAATCGTTTGGGTTGAGACGGCCGCCCTCATAGCCCTAACCGTTGCGACGCCGCTGGTTGACCGGAGGGAAGCAGTGGTGGCGGGCGTCCACGTGACGGAGATTGGCCCGCTCTTTGCCCTCTTCGCCCTGCACGTTGCCGCCTACCCGGCGCTGGCCGGGACCTGTGCCTTCCAAGCCCGCAACGACGTCCGCGAGCGGGTCCGCTCACAGCTCACGCTGGTGGCCGCCGGAATCCTTGTGACGGCCGTTATCAACATCATAACCGGCGTCGTCCTGCCCTATGGCTACGGGATCTTCGCCTATGAGGAACCGGGCGCCTTGGCGGTTGCCGCCTTTGCCGGCGCGGTCGGATACGCCATCCTGACCGCCCGGCTGTTCGACCTGCGCTTGGTGATCCGACGAACGGTACTGTATGCCGCCCTGTTTGGCATTATCGAGAAGGTGTATTCGGCCCTTGTCGAAGGGGCCGCCCATGCGATTCCGGGCACGACGCCAGCCGAACAGCACCTGCTTTCGGTCGTATTGGTAGCGATGATCGCGGTGGCCTACCATCCCTTTCGCACGTGGCTTGAAGGATGGCTTGACCGCCTACTCTTTGGCAAGCATCATCGCGACCGGCTTGAACGAGGCACTCACAGGAGCATCGTCTCGTGATCGCCATTGTCCAGTCTCGCGCTCTTGAACACGTTAAGCCATTAGCTTGGTATCGCCGCGTACCTCGAAGCAATTGCGGCCTACTGACATCCAGATGATTGCGTAGCGATCGAGCAATGTGTGATTTTGCTCTTGCTGAAGTCAGAAACGCACTTGCCTGGGCATTGCCCGTCTGTTACGTTATTAACTGTTTGTCATTAATACGGCTGGCGCCAGCACAACGTACTGGCCGCCTTCGAGGTGTTCTGAATGCTCAGGTTACGAGCCTGCCCAGACGGCAGCTCCCGTATGCGTAGTTACGACCGACCTGCAAATCTGCTCTATCTCTTCACGTCGAAGCCGCATGCCCTCTTGCCACTTCTGCTCGAATCTGATTGCATTCAGCGCTCGACAGTTATCCCACTCAGCCTGTAACTCCGTTCGCTCGCTAGGCGTTAGGACGATCTTCGATTGGTCGCGGTGGCGAGTAGTAAATCCCCAGAGCATTGCCGCCGCATCTACCAAGCCCTGCGTTCCGCACCACGAGGCTATACTCTCAATTCCAACCAGTCGCACCCATACGTCTTGGGGATCGGTTAGCATCCAGGCTTGGCCGAGATGAGCGAAGCCTTCCTGCGTACGGCCTGCTTTTAATTGCATCTCACTCAGCCCTAAGTGGACCATCGCCTGTCCGCGCAAATCTCCGACTTGCTCCATTCCGGCGAGAGCATCCCGATAGTGCGCGATAGCGGCTTCGAAATCACCCTCACTAGCAGAAAGAATCGCCAGGTTTCCTGAGGACATGGCCGCCCCTCTTGGGTTCGCGAGTTGAAGTTGGATGTTTCGACTCTCCAAATACCGAGATCGCGCGCGAGCGTTCTCACCGAGATTCTGAGCCACCACTCCCCAGTCGTTTAGGATATTGGCTGTGCCTGATAGGTCCTTTATCGATACATATACGTCATGGCTCGAACCAAAGTAGTTGTTGGCTTCGGCATATTGGCCGACAACCCTGCCGAGATAGCCAGCGGTTCCCAATGCCAGAGCTCGCGCGCCGCTAGGCGCATTCGAGGTGCATTCGAGAGCCCGTACATTCCAGTCGTAGCCCTCTTGGGGCCTGCCCGTTCGAATCCAAAACGGGCATAGGTTGCCGACTGCCTCAAGGAACAGATTGGGCTTCTCGTGAGACGTGGCGAACCAGACTAGAGCGGCTCGAATGTTTAGCAGTTCGGTGGATAGGGCGCGGGTCGCTGCGATTTGAGATTCCGTTCGCAGCTCGCCTCGCGTGCGTACTACCAGCTGACCGAAATAGGCGGCATGGCGGCTCGACACCGACGGTATAAGATCTGCCTCCATGTGCTTCCAGCGATCCTCCGCATATGCTCGTATCGTTTCCAAAAGCGAGTACCTCAGATTGTAGCCATTCTGCTCAACCGTAATCAACGACTGCGATTCGAGCCGTGAGAGGCGCGCAAACAGCGAATAGGGGTTGTCGTCCTGAAAGCAGACCGACGAAGCCTCCGGCATTGTCCAGCTTCCCCTGAAGATGGCAAGCCGACAAAACAGCAACCTGGTCTCGTCGTCGAGCAGTTCGAAACTCCGGTCCATCGTAGCCCGAAGCGAAATGTGGTAGGGAGCGGACGTTGATTGCCCGCCTGCCAGCTCAAGGATTCGCTTAGCAAGCCCATCCGCTACGACTGCCGGCTCAGCTGCACACAAGGCATTTGCGGCGAGTTCAAGTGACAGTGGAATTCCGTCAACGAGCGTACAAATGCGAGCAAGGTCGCGCGCATTGTCGGGGGTGATCGAAAAACCGGACCTAAGGGACTTCGCTCGGTCAACCAGTAGTTGTCCAGAAGAGTATGAGAGCAACCATCCGACCGGTTCAGAAGGGATATTGAGAAAATCGCTCTCAGCGGGCCTCGAAAGCGGCTCGATCCTGAGAACCTTTGCGAGGGGAGCACCGAACCTGACCTGACTGGTCGCTAAAATGTGGATGCCAGGACATCGGGACCCGATCTCGGCACTCAAGCGTTCGCAGGCTTCTCTCACGTGTTCGCAGTTGTCAAGCACTAACAGCACGTCTAGGTCTGCCATGAAGCCCAATACTCCGGCCTCATCATGCGCCCGGTCAATTCCCAATCCTGCAGCAACGAGGGTAATGACGTCTATATCGGTTTCTGCTCGGCCGAGGGGCACGAAGACCACCCCGTCAGCAAACCTCGTACGCAGACTCTGAGCTGTGACTATCGACACGGTCGACTTTCCAACGACGGGTGGCCCGGTCAGTACGACAAATGGATTCTTGATCACGGCGTCTTGGCACATAGCCACGTCAGCGGTTCGCCCGAACACGCGCGCAATTGCAGGCAAGCTGCGAAAGCCAACAGTATGACCCTCCGTCCCGGAAAACAGCTCATCCACTGGAGGCAGCCTGCCGTTCAGTGCAGGATCCGAATGAGTTGACACGGTTTCTGGGCGCACGTTTCCGTCAAAGCTCTGCAGCAGGTCCGTTAACTCTCCGGGAAACCGGGCACCCGGTTCCGCCGGCCAACTCTCAAGCGCCGAACGGATTTCCCGTATCGCAAGGGCCCTATGCCCTTCAGCGTCGTAAAGTTTCGCGAGGAGCACCGCTGCTTCGGTATGCATAGGCTCGATCGCTTGAATCCTGCGGAGTAGCACGGATGTTTCGGCCGCGCGCCCGACATCGCGGTAAAGTAATGCCAAGTTGTAGAGGGCCAGAAGGTATTGAGTTTCGGACCTTTTTCGGTCTGGCTTTGGCCACTCACTCCTTGTCTCCGGGATCAGATCTCCTCGGTAGAGCTTGACCGCGCGTACCAAGTGGTTTGCGCGAATCGAATCGGATTGGGCACGCTGGGCTCGGTAAACAGCCACGAGAAACTCACTCAGGTCTATACGGACCAAGGCGGGATTCAGCCGGACGGATCCATCGTTAACTTCGATTACCGGATTTGGCGTAGCGGCGGGACTCTTCAATGCCCCGCGTATTCGGCTCAGGGCTGGATCAAGGTTATCTGCCTCGCTGTCCGGCCAAAACAACTCGATGACCCGATCGCGCGGAATGAACCAATCCGGATGGGTTGCCGCGTAGCAGGCCAAGAACGCAAGAACTTCGGCATGCTTCGCGCTAAGGGGCCCCATGACATCAGCACCGCGCGCGCACTCCAACCCGCCGAATAACCTAATGGTCCATCGCTCAGGATCGTCCATGGACTGACTCCGTTCCGCTCCCGCGCATACGCCATCCTGTCAATTCCGAACTTCAGAACTTCCGAAGCCGCGACTGTGAACCCGTACGGAAGTTGTCGAATAAGATTCGTCGATCAACCGTGGCGCAACCTCCGTGCAACGTCCGCCTATCACACTGTACGAACCAAGCAGCCCATGCATCGCGAGGTGCCGTCGGATTTCATCTTACGGCTTGGATGGGTGGCAGCTTGAACCAGAAAACTCCAGAGGCGCTAGGAACGCCTCTGGAGCTGTGAACGGTCGACCAACAGGGAATGGCTGCCGGTGACCGAGGGTGTAGTACCCCGCCACCAGTCTACATAAAAAGTGTAGGCTTGGCAAGGGTCGGGCGTACCGTTGTCATCTCCTCGCACTCGCCCCGCTGCAGCTTCCTGACTAGCGTGACTGCGCGCCCGGCTTCGCAGTCGCGATTCTCGCTCCGTGGGAGCAGGGAGGCACTTCATGACTCACCGTGACGACACCGACAGCTTTCGCAAGGCGCTTTACGAAGCCGTCTCGATGGCGACCGAAGACAGTTACGTCGACATCATCATGCGCGTTTCGCGCATGCCCAACGATCAGGTTCGCGTGCTGCTGTCCTTCGGGCCCGTGGAGCAGTACAGATTGCCCAGGAAGCAGTTCCATACCATCGTTTCGATGAAGTAGCCTCACCAGTCGCACGGCCATCAAGCCCCCATAACGGTTTCGAAGACAGCTCAAAACTGCGCGAGGCCAGTCGTTCGCAGCAACCATTGCTGCAACGCCTGCCTCGCGTTTCTTTTTCCGGCATTGCCCGGTGACGAAGTCGGCTGATGACAAGCAGGACATCGCCATATCGGTTGTGCGTCCGCCCTGAACGGAGGAATCTCGCATGGACATTCACATTGAACGGCCGTTGGACTTGGTGCCCGACGACTGGCTAGAGCCGCTGCCGCTGCTTTTACGACGCAAGATACTCGTTGCTCTTGCACGGACGTTGCGAACTGCTTACGCCGCCGATCCACTCGGCAACCTACTAAGTCTGCGCGCTCTGGTCAACCGTTCCGCCACGATCTTCCAACACGTCGGCGCGGAGCTTCGCGACGCAGAGTGGGAGTTTGTTCAATCCCTGCTGTTCGGCTGCGGCTCCAACGCAGTTCATTGCGGTGAGCTAGTCGAGCCGACCTCTGCCGTCGCCGTCGCCTGAGTACCAGATTTGAATACCCAATTACAAGACCGGCAACTCCGGCTAATCCGACTTCGCCGAAAGTCACAAGGAGCACACCTAATGAAACCAGCGGCACTGCCGTACGTCGGCCTTTCGGCCTTTATCGCCCTTCTCTCGGCCCTCTACATCGCGTTGACGATGGCAGCTGGAACCGTGCCTTCGCGACCTATAACCCTCCTTATCGCCTTCGATACCAGCAAGAGCGATCGCAGCCAACTGCCGGGATTTGTTGCGATGGCACTGCCGTTGGTCGGGTCGCTTAATCCGACGACCGACCGCCTGTCGATGTGGCGGATGGACGCGAACGTCCGCAGGTTTCACGACGGCCCCCCGATTGCCTCGCGCGAGAAACTCGCCCGCATGCTCGTGAAGGAACTGTCGCCAAAGGCGACCAGCCCGTCAACTGCCTTTCACCAGATGTGGAGGGCGCTCGCCGATGCGTTGGAGCACTCGACCGAACCCACGGTTGTGGTCCTCTATTCGGACGGGATACCGGACGGCAGTACCGTCGCAGACCGGGCCGCATCGCATGACGCGATTGGCCGGATCGCGCGGTGTCCCAACCTGGCAGGTTTTGCCGTGATCGGCGTGCATGACGTGGCCTGGAGCGGGTTGGCGGTTGATCTTGGACCGGTTTCAGAGCGGCTCGGCGCGGACCGGTTCCATATGCTCGGCGAGCACTACACTGATCTCACGCCCGTTTTCGGCGTGGTCGAGCGGGTGCGCCGTGAAGGCGCAAGGAGGGCACAGTGAAACTCAACTTGCAGGATTTTGGGGACTCGCGGTTCGCCCTTCCAATCGGGACCGCGGAGGTTGCGGAGCATTTCGGCCACGAAGTTCCGCACGTCTTTCCTGGCCCGCAGCTCTCCACGCAGCCGTCGGCGAACCGCATCCGTTACCACGCCGGCCTTCGGGCATTGCGGCGGATTCGCAACACGCCGTTGGGCGACGGATGTGAACTCATCGCAGCGAAGAACCCTTGGGCGGCCAGCGTGCTGGAGGACTTTCACGACCAGGTCGTCCTAACGCACACCCGGATGCACGAGACCCTTGAAGCCCGGCTCACCACTGAGCGTAAGGCCGCGAACGACCGCGCCGAGCAATGCAACCGGCCACTCGACGCTGAGATTTGGCGGCTGGAAGAGATAATCGACGCGTCAGTCGTTGAAACCCAGAAGCAACAAGCAGACTTGGTGCCGCGGTTGATGCGAACTGAGCTGGTTGCTGCTTCCCTCATTGGCCGGGCGGGCTTTCGCTACGACCCTGACGATCCGCTAGCGGCGATTCTTCCCGAACAGGCCGCCTCGCTCGAGGAAATCGCCGGTCTGGCTAACCTTCCTTACGACCCCTCTGACGCTTCCCTCGGCTCCAATGGAATCCTTGACTGGGCGCTTGCGGCAATCTCCGGAGCCGCTCTGGGAATTAGTGGCGGGCTGGCGTCCGGCATCCTCGACCCGAGCACGCTGACCTCTCAGGTTCCGTTGGTCATCGGCTGGGCAGCCGCCGGCTTCGCGCTCGCGGTGTACCTAAAGCGTGGCATTGGCCGGATATGGGCGCACTGCGGCCAGCAAATGGACCTCGACACGGGAGATACACACCACTACACCGCGGGAATCGTCGCGACTTTCGCGACGGCCGCCGTTATGGCAACTAACACGCTGGTGGACAGCCAGGGATTAATGGCGGTTCGCGGAATGAATTCGGCAATCGCTGGTTTGTCCGGTAACGCCACGGCGGGTTCGGCAGATATATGGGCGAGCTCCGCTGCCGTGCTCATTGCGACAGGGGCCCTGTTTTCCGTCCCGTTCCTGTTGTCCACGGCCGTCGAGGGTTACGCTCGCGGCCGGCACACGCGGGTACGCCAAATCCTGCTTATGCGGCAGAAAGCGGCAGCTGAGGAGAGAAACCAGCGCGAACGCGGCCGGCAGAGCGTACAGGAGGCGCTGGTTGCCGCCAATCTGCTTACCGCGCTCAGGTCAGAGGAGGAAAACCTGCAGCGCCGACAGGACCGGCTCGCCGCTACCTTGACCCATCGGATTGACGAGCTGAAGTCGAAGCGTCAGCCGATCCATTTGCAAGCGTCCGCGGAGGACTGGGAGCGCCTTTCTCTTACCGAACAGCAGGCAATTGGCATGCATGCGGAATTTCGCAAGATGCTTGCCGAAATCGGCAACGAAATCGAGCCGAGCCGGTTCTGGGACCACGTGGGATCGTCACGGCACATT
>Ga0068855_100012170_pt1 | contig 10395 bp, 8 predicted proteins | sample KBSCornC52_FD_66592 | JGI IMG/M metagenome (GOLD analysis project Ga0068855, IMG submission 66592) | Corn rhizosphere microbial communities from Kellogg Biological Station, Michigan, USA - KBS Corn C5-2 | ecosystem: Host-associated > Plants > Roots > Rhizosphere > Soil ... | reverse complement strand
ATTTCTCGCTCTCGGCGAGGACGGCCGGAAGCGTCGCGAAATCGAGCGCGCCTTCCAGGCGCAGCACCTCGCCCGTCGCGACGGCGTTCACTTCGCCGCGGCCTTCGCCGGCTGGGGCGAGCGGTTGCGCTCCTGGAGCGTCTTCACCAGCCCGTCGATGCCGGCGCGCTGGATCTGGTCGTTGAAGGATCCGCGGTACGTGGTGACGAGCGATGCCCCGTCGATCACGACGTCGTAGACCTTCCATCCGTCCTTTTCCTTCGCCATGCGGTAGTCGATGGGGATCGGCGGGCCGCCCTCCTGGAGCACCGCGGTGCGCACCATGACGTCCGTGTCGCCCGGCGAGGCCTGCAGCGGCTTCACCTCGATCTTCTGGTCGCGGTATTGGGAGAGCGAGGTGGAGTACGTGCGCACGAGGAGCGTGCGGAACTCCTTCGTGAGCGCCTCGCGCTGCTCGGGCGTCGCCTGCTGCCAGTTGCGGCCGACGGCGAGCCGCGTCATGCGGGTGAAGTCGAAGTGCGGCAGCACCTTCGCCTCGGCGAGCTGCACGACCTTCGCGGAGTTGCCCGCCTGGAGGTCCTTGTCGCTCTTCACGACGGCGATGACTTCGTCGGCGATGCGCTTCACCAGCGCGTCGGGGCTTTCCTGCGCCTGCGCGGCCGCGCCGAGGGGCGCGAAAGCGAAGGCGAGCGGAACGAGCAGATAGCGCAGCATGGGATTTTCCTGTGGGGTGGGGGCTCGAGACGTTTCGACCGGGGGCCGCGAGGCGCGGTTCCGGCGCTATTTGGCGGCGCCGGGAGGCTCGGGAAGCTTCTTCGCGCCGGCCGCCGGCTCCTCCTGGGCCTTGCTGAAGAGGAACTGCCCGATGAGCTTCTCCAGGACCACCGCCGACTGGGTGATCGGGATCCGGTCGCCGGGGCCCAGCGACTTCTCGTCGCCGCCCGCATCGAGCCCCACGTAGCTCTCGCCGAGGAGGCCGGAGGTGAGGATGGACGCGGTGGTGTCCTTCGGGAACTTGTAGCGCTGGTCGAGCGCGAGCGTGACGTCGGCCTGGTAGTGCGCGTTGTCGAAATGGATGTCGGCGACGCGCCCCACGAGGACGCCCGCGCTCCTCACCGGGGCGCGCACCTTGAGCCCGCCGATGTTGTCGAACCGCGCCTCGACGCGGTACGTCTTGTCCGCGCGCTCGGCGCCGAGGTTGCCCACCTTGAGGGCGAGCACGAGGAGCGCGGCGAACCCGGCGGTGACGAAAGCTCCGAACCAAAGGTCGATCGTCGTTCTTTCCATCGTCTTCTTCGTCTACGAGAGTTGGGCGCTAGCCGGCGCCGCGCAGCATGAACGAGGTGAGGATGAGATCCAGGGCGAGGATCGTGAGCGCCGAGGTCACCACGGTGCGGGTGGTCGCGCGGGAGACGCCCTCCGCGGTCGGCGGCGCGTCGTAGCCTTCGAAAGTCGCGATGACGCTCACGGCGATCCCGAACACGAAGCTCTTCACGACGCCGTTGAGGACATCATACCGGAAGTCCACGGCCGCCTGCATTTGCGACCAGAAGGCGCCGTTGTCCACGCCGATGATGACCACGCCCACGATGTAGCCGCCGAAGACGCCGGTCGCCTCGAAGAGCGCGGCGAGGAGCGGCATGGAGATCACGCCCGCCCAGAAGCGCGGGGCGATCACGCGCGCCATGGGCGCGACGGCCATCATGTCCATGGCGCTGAGCTGCTCGGTCACCTTCATGAGGCCGATCTCGGCGGTCACCGCGGAGCCCGCGCGCGAGGCGAAGAGGAGCGCCGCGACCACGGGCCCCAGCTCCCGCACGAGCGAGAGCGCGACGAGGACCCCGATGGATTCGGTCGCGCCGTACTTCTGGAGCGTCTCGAAGCCCTGCAGGCCCAGCACCATCCCCACGAAAAGGCCGGAGACCACGATGATGACGAGCGAGAGCACGCCGCTGAAGTAGACCTCGCGCATCACGAGGCGGAAGCGCTGGAAGCTCGTCGCGGACGACAGGAGCACGAGCGCGAAGAAGCGCGCGACGGAGCCCACGCGCCAGACGCCGTTGATCACGCGGTGGCCGAGGCTCGCGATGGGGCGCTGCAGCCGCTCAAGCATGGGAGGCTCCGGGGCCGAGCCGCACGTCCGCGCCGTACTCCGGCGCGGGGTAATGGAACGGAACGGGCCCCTCGATCTCGCCCTGCACGAACTGGCGCACGTACGGAAGGCTCGAGCGGCGCATCTCCTCGGGCGTGCCCTCGCCCACGATGACGCCGCCGGCGACGAGGTACACGTAGTCCACGATCTGCAGGCATTCGAGCACGTCGTGGGAGACCACGATCGAGGTCGCGCCGAGCGCGTCGTTCAGCTTCCGCATGAGCTCGCCGATGACCGCCATGGCGATCGGGTCGAGCCCCGCGAAGGGCTCGTCGTACATGACGAGCATCGGGTCGAGCACCACGGCGCGCGCGAGCGCCACGCGCCGCGCCATGCCGCCGGAGAGCTCGGAAGGCATGAGGCGCTGCGCACCGCGCATGCCCACCGCCTCCAGCTTGAGGAGCACGAGGTCGCGGATCATCCGCTCCGGGAGCCGCGTGTGCTCGCGCACCGGGAAGGCGACGTTCTCGTAGACGCTCATGTCGGTGAAGAGGGCGCCGAACTGGAAGAGCATGCCCATGCGCCGGCGCATCCGGTAGAGCTCCGCGGAATCCATGTCCTGCACGGGCTCCCCCGCGATGCGCACCTCGCCCTCGGTGGGCTTCAGCTGCCCGCCGATGATGCGCAGGAGGGTCGTCTTGCCGCTCCCGGAGGCGCCCATGATCGCGATCATCCGGCCGCGCGGCGCCTTCAGGTTGATGCCCTTGAGGATCGCCCGCCGATCTTCGGACTCGTACGAAAAATTCACCGACCGGACATCGACCAGGGGCTCTTCGGGCACTCGGGAAATTGCGAACGGAAGGGAAGCGGGAATTCTAGCAGCTTTGCGCCTGCGCCCTCCCCTATAATCGGCACGTGCGACGCTACGCGCATGAGCTCGGGAGGGGGAGCGCGAGGTGACCAGGCCCGGCCTGCTGCTCGTGGACGACGACCCGTTGATCGCGGAGACGCTCTCCTTCGCGCTCGCGCGGGATTACGAGGTCGCGCACGCGGGGGACCGCGCCTCCGCCGTCGCGTTGCTGCGCACCGGGCTCAAGCCCGACCTCGCGTTGATCGACCTCGGCCTCCCGCCGGTCGCGAACCTCCCGAACGAAGGATTCAAGCTCATCGGCGACCTCCTCGCGCACGCGCCGCAGGTGCGCATCGTGGTCCTCACCGGCCAGAACGAGCAGTCGAACGCGCGGCGCGCGCGCGCCCTGGGCGCCGCGGATTTCGTGCCCAAGCCGTGCGAGCCGGAGGTGCTGCGCAAGGCGCTCGCCCGCGCGCTCGCGGCGCGCTCGCTCGAGCGGCGCGAGGAGGACCCGGACGCCGCCCACTCGCTCATCGGCGAAAGCCCGGGCCTGCGCCGGCTGCGGAGCCAGATCGACCTCTACGCCGCATCGTCCTTCCCGGCGCTCGTCCAGGGGGAATCGGGCAGCGGCAAGGAGCGCGTCGCCGCGGCGCTGCACCACCTGAGCCCCCGGGCCCGCGAGCCCTTCCTCGCGCTCAACTGCGCGGCGATCTCGCCCACGCTCGTGGAGCCGACGCTCTTCGGCTATGCGAAGGGCGCCTTCACCGGGGCCCAGCAGGCGAAGTCGGGCTACTTCGAGGACGCGGGCGAGGGCACGCTCTTCCTGGACGAGATCGGCGAGCTTCCCGCCGACCTCCAGGCGAAGCTCCTGCGCGTGCTCGAGAACGGCGAATACCAGCGGGTGGGCGAGACGCAGACCCGCGTCTCGCGCGCCCGCATCGTCGCGGCGACCAACCGGAGCCTCCGCGAGGAAGTGCGCGCCGGGCGCTTCCGCTCCGACCTCTACCACCGGCTCTCCGTCTTCGCCCTCGACGTCCCGCCGTTGCGGGAGCTCGGCGAGGACAAGCTGCGGCTCCTCGACCATTACCGCGCGGTCTACGCGACCAAGAACGCGAGCGGCCCCTTCGAGCTCGACGCGGGCGCGCGCGCCCGTTGGCTCGCGTACCCCTTTCCCGGCAACGTGCGCGAGCTGAAGAACATCGTGATCCGCCTCACGACGAAATACGCGGGATACACGGTGGGCGAGGCGGAGCTCGAGGCCGAGCTCGCGCCGGCGGGCGAGGCCGAGCGCGCCGACCCGGTCGCCCGCGCCCGCGCCGAGCTCCTCTCGGGGGCGCCCTTCAGCCTCGACGCGGTGCTGAAGGGCGTCGAGCAGGCCTACCTCGACGCGGCCCTCGAGATCGCGAACGGCAACATGTCGCAGGCGGCGAAGCTCCTGGGCATCTCCCGCACGACGCTCTACGGCCGGCTGGAAGCGGCGGGGCGCGCGGCCGGCAACGCGGGTGCTAAACTGGGCGCCTCCGATCCGGGCGAGGCGCGGGGCTGACCAACAGGAACAACAAACGCCGCCGGCCCGTCGACCACCATGACGATGTACCTCGAACACTTCGGGCTGCGTGAGGCGCCGTTCCGCATCACGCCGCACACGGAGTTCTTTTTCTCCGGCGCGAACCGCGGCGCGACGCTCGAGGCGCTGATGTACGCCATCACCGCCGGCGAGGGCATGGTGAAGGTGACGGGCGAGGTGGGAAGCGGCAAGACCATGCTCTGCCGCGTGCTGATGGAGCGCCTGCCCGGGACGGTCGAGACCATCTACCTCGCGGTTCCCAGCCTCACGCGCGACGAGATGCTCGCGGCGATCGCGGGCGACCTCGAGATCGACACGACCGGGGCGAACACGACGAAGCTCGTGCGCGCCCTCCAGGAGCGCCTCATCGAGATCCATGCCGGCGGCCGGCAGGTGGTCGCCCTGATCGACGAGGCGCACGCGATGCCGCTCGCGACCCTCGAGGAGATCCGGCTCCTCTCCAACCTCGAGACCGGCAAGGAGAAGCTCCTGCAGATCGCGCTCTTCGGCCAGCCGGAGCTCGACCAGCACCTCGCGCTCCCGCACATGCGCCAGCTGAAGGAGCGCATCACGCACAGTTTCGCGCTCGCCCCCCTCCCGGCCCGCGAGGTGCGCGACTACGTGAATTTCCGCCTGCGGGCCGCGGGCTACCACGGGCCCGACCTCTTCGGCGAGGAGGCGCTGCGCCTCATCGCCGAGGCGTCCGAAGGGCTCACCCGGCGGATCAACATCTACGCGGACAAGACGCTCCTCGCCGCCTTCGCCGCCGGGACGCACACGGTGAGCGCCGACCATGCGCGGGCCGCGATCACCGATACGCAGATCGTGATGAGCCGGCGCTCCTCGCCGCGCCGGATCGCGGCCGTGGGTGCCGCGGCGCTCGCGGTCGGGGCGGTGCTGGGCTTCGGCTTCGCGCAGCTGATGGGGCCGCGCCCGTCCGGGCCCGCCGTCGCGGCCGCGCCCTTCCAGGCGCCTTCCTCGGCGGTCGCGGCTCCCGTCGCGGCGCCCACGCCCGCCCCGTCGCCGCCTTCGCAAGCGGTCGGTCCCGCCGCCACGCCGATGCCCGTCGCAGCGAGCGCTCACGCTCCGGCGCCCGCTGCGGCGCCCGCCCCGGCGCCCGGCGCCGAGACCGATCCCCTGGCGCTGCGCATCGCGGCCGGCCGCGACCTCCTCGCCGATCCGGCGTCGCCGCGCTTCGCCGTGCAGCTGATGGTGACGGACGTGCGCCAACGCGCCTATCTCGGGGGATACCTCGCCGAAGCCGCGAAGATCCTCGGGAGCGAGCGCCTCTACGTCGTCCCGACCGCCGGGGCCGACGGCTCCCGCGTGGCCGTGCTCTACGCGCCCTTCGGGGACCGCGGCGCGGCAGCGACCGCCCTCTCGAACCTCCCCGAGGGCCTGCGCCAGTTCCACCCGTTCATCCGCTCGATCGACGGTGTCCGCGAGGAAGCGCGCCGCATCGCCCGGCAGTAAGCGCGCTCCCCGCCGAAGCCCGAAATCGCGCCCCGGCCACGGGGATTTCCAATTGCGTTTGCGGCGCGAAAACGATATAAAGGACGGGGGATACGTTCTTTCCAGAAAACAAATACTTACGGAACATTCTTAGATGCGTTTCACCGCTGCCGCGCCGTGGGTGCTTTCGGCGCTGGCCGTTGCAGGCTGCGGCACGCGACCCATCGCGCAATCCGACGCCCACATCCAGCCGGAAACCACGCGCGCCGAGGTGATTCCGCAACCCGTTCGCGTCGTGCCGCTGCCGCCCGCGCCGAAGGCGCACGAGGCGGAGATCCGCTACTCGGTCGTGGTGGCGAACCAGCCGGTGCGCGACGTGCTCCTCGCGATGGCGCGCGAGACGAAGGTGAACTTCGACATCCATCCCGGGATCGAGGGCACCGTCACGCTGAACGCGATCGACCAGACGATGAAGCAGATCCTCACGCGCATGTCGCGCCAGGTCGACATGCGCTGGGAGCAGGACGGCGGAACGATCACGGTGATGCCCGACACGCCCTACCTGCACAACTACCGCGTCGACTACGTGAACATGTCGCGCGACGTGAGCGAGACGGTCGGCATCGCGACGCAGGTGATCTCGGGGTCCGTCGCCGGGGCGACGCCCCAGGGCACGGGCGCGAACAACTCCACCCTCACCATCACGAACACGTCGAAGAACCGCTTCTGGGAAACGCTCGAGAAGAACATCAAGGACCTCCTGCGCGAGACCGACAAGCAGCTCCCGGAGGGAAGCAGCGAGACCTACGTGCAGAGCCGGGGACAGACCCAGGCCGCCTCGAGCCAGTCGCGCACGACGACCACCGCGCGCCCGCGCACGAGCACCACCGGCGGCACCACCACGCTGCAATCGCCGGGCGAGACCGCGCAGACCCAGGTGGGCGAGACCGTCGAGCAGCGCCTCACCTTCCGCGAGGCGGCCTCCGTCATCGTGAACCCCGAGACGGGCATCGTCTCCGTGCGCGCGACCTCGCGCCAGCACGAGAAGGTGCGCGAGTTCCTCGAGCAGGTCGCCGGCGCCTCGAAGCGCCAGGTGATGATCGAGGCGACCGTGGTCGAGGTGACCCTCAACGACAACTACCAGGCGGGGATCGACTGGTCGGCGCTCGGGAAGAACGGGCTCGGCTACAGCATCACCCAGGCCTTCACGGGGCCGGACCTCCCGACCAACCCGCTGCGCCTCGCCACCTCCGCCTTCACGATCCACTACAGCAACCCGAACGCGGCGGTGGGCGGCTCGATCATGAGCACGATCAAGCTGCTCGACTCCTTCGGGAAGACCCGCGTCCTCTCCAGCCCGAGGCTCATGGTGATCAACAACCAGACGGCGGTGCTGAAGGTCGTGGACAACCGCGTTTACTTCACCGTCAAGGCCGACACCGTCACCAACCAGACGACCTCGACCACGACGTTCACCACCACCCAGAACGTCGTGCCCATCGGCTTCATCATGAACGTGACGCCGCAGATCAGCGAGAACGACATGGTGACGCTCGACGTGCGGCCGACGGTCACGCGCATCATCGACTCGGTGCCGGACCCGAACCCCTCGCTCGCGGCCGCCAACATCACGAGCCTCATTCCCGTCACGCAGACGCGCGAGATGGAAAGCGTGCTCAAGGTGGCGAGCGGGCAGACCGCGGTCCTGGGCGGCCTCATGCTCGACAGCTTCGAGGGCCGGCGCGACGGCCTTCCCATCGCCTCGCAGATCCCGGTCGTGGGCGACTTCTTCAGCAACCGCAACGACCTCGCGCAGAAGTCGGAGCTCGTGATCTTCATCCGCCCGATCGTGGTGCGCGAGGCGAGCCTCGAGGGAGACCTCGCGGAATATCGCCGCTATTCGCCCGACCGCGAGTTCTTCCGCGACACGCGCTCGCCCGTGCCCGGGTTCCAGAAAGGGCTCGAGCGCGTGGAGGAAGGCAAGCTTCCGCAGGTGAAGCCGGTGCCGGTGCCCGTCGTGCCGGAGCCCGTCGTCCCGGAGGGCGCCCGGTGAGCCTCCTCCTCGATGCCCTGAAGCGCGCCGAGCAGGAAAAGCTCACGCGCCAGGTCGACCGGCCCGCCGCGGGCGAGCGGCCCGCCGCACCCGCCATCGCCGCCGCCGCGAACGCCCCGAACGCCGCGACGGGACTCGAGCTGCAACCGCTCGCCTCCGCCCCGGCCTCGCCGCGGGGCGATGCGCCACCGGGCGCGCAGGCCGCGCAGGCGGTCTTCCGGGCGAAGATGCCCGTCCAGCCGCAGCGCAACCGCAGCGCGCTGTGGGCCGCGGTCGCGGCGATCGTCGTCGTGCTGATCGCGGCCGGCGCATACGTCTGGTATTCCATCCGGACGCTCCCGCTTCCGCGGCCCGCCGCGATGGCGCGGGTGCGCGCGGAGCCGATCGCCCCTTCGCCCGACCTCACGGCGCTCCCCGCGCGGCAGCCTCCGGCCGGCTCCGCGCCCGTGCTTCCGCCGATGCCGGTCGCCACGGTCGATCCGCTCCCCACGCAGCCGAAGGCCGCGGCGGCCGCGCCCGGTCCGCAGGCGCCCGCCTCCGCGCCATCGCCGGTCGACGAGTTGCTGAAGGAGCCCGCCCTCGCGACGCAGGCGCCGGTGAAGCTCGCGCGCACCGAGGTGAAGCCGCGCGTTCCGCCGCAGGTGGAGGAAGGCTACGAGGCGCTCCTCGCGGGCGACCTCGCCACCGCGCACGCGCGATACGCCGCGGGCGTGGAGGCCGATCCCACGAACGTGGACGCGCTGCTCGGCCTCGCGACGGTCGATGCGCGCAGCGGCGACATCCCCGCCGCCGCCGGCGCCTACCGCCGCGCCCTCGCCCTCGATCCGCAGAACGCGACGGCGCTCGCGGGCCTCGCGGCGCTCGCATCCGATGCGCGCCCGGACGCGCTCGAGTTCCAGCTGCGCTCCGACCTCGCGCTCCATCCCGACAGCGCCGCGCTCCAGCTCACGCTCGGGAACGTCTACGCGGCGCAGGGCCGCTGGGCGGACGCGCAGGCGGCCTACTTCGAGGCGCATCGCCTGCAGCCGGAGAACGCGGACATCGCCTACAACCTCGCGGTGAGCCTCGACCACCTCGGGCAGCGGCGGCCGGCCGCGGACTTCTACCGCCGAGCGCTCGCCTCGCGCCGCGGGGCGACCTCGCAGTTCGACGCCGCGGCCGCCGCACGCCGGCTCGAAGAGCTCGGCCGCTGAAGGACCCATGGCGACCGTCCAGGCGACCCCCCTCTCGCAGATCCCCCTCGGCCAGACGCTGCTCGGCAAGGGCATCATCAGCCAGGACCAGCTGAACATCGCGTTGACCGAGCAGAAGCGCTTCAAGACGCCGCTCGGCAAAGTGCTGGTGACGCTCGGCTTCGTGACCGAGGCGACGATCCGCGACATCCTGTCGGAGACGCTCGGCCAGGTCTCGATCGACCTCGACAGCACGATCGTCGATCCCGCGGCGCTCGCGCTCGTGCCGAAGGAGATGGCGCGCCGCTACCACGTGCTCCCGGTGAGCTACGACGCGGACAAGAAGCTGCTGCTGGTCGCCGTCTCCGATCCCTCGAACGTCGTGGCGCTGGACCAGATCCGCGCGCTCGCGCGCGAGGAGCTTCGCATCGAGCAGGTGCTCGCGCGCGAATCCGACATCACCATCGGCATCGAGCACCATTACGGCTTCGAGCTCTCGATCGACGGGATCCTGAACGAGATCGAGACGGGCGAGATCGACTACCAGTCGCTCGCGGCGGATTTCGACGAGTACTCGCAGCCGGTCGTGCGCCTGGTGGATGCGCTCCTCAACGACGCGGTGAAGAGGAGCGCTTCCGACATCCACTTCGAGCCCGAGCAGGGGTTCCTGCGCATCCGCTACCGCATCGACGGGGTGCTGCGCCAGATCCGGAGCCTCCACAAGAACTACTGGGCGGCGATGGTCGTGCGCCTCAAGGTCATGAGCGGCATGAACATCGCCGAGACGCGCGCGCCGCAGGACGGCCGCATCTCGCTCATGCTCTCCGGCCACCAGGTGGACTTCCGCGTGTCCTCGCAGCCGACGACGCACGGCGAGAACATCGTGCTGAGGATCCTCGACCGGGACAAGGGCATCGTGCCGCTCGAGGAGCTGGGCCTGCACACGGAGGACCTGAAGACCCTGAAGCTCATGCTCGCGCGCCCCGAGGGGATCATCCTCGTGACGGGTCCCACCGGCAGCGGCAAGACGACGACCCTCTATTCGATCCTCAGCTACATCAACACCGAGGGCGTGAACATCATGACCCTCGAGGACCCGGTCGAGTACCCCATGGCGATGATCCGGCAGACGTCGGTGAACGAGGTGGTGAAGCTCGACTTCGCCTCGGGCGTGCGCTCCATGATGCGGCAGGACCCGGACGTGATCCT
>Ga0068855_100012167_pt1 | contig 10397 bp, 6 predicted proteins | sample KBSCornC52_FD_66592 | JGI IMG/M metagenome (GOLD analysis project Ga0068855, IMG submission 66592) | Corn rhizosphere microbial communities from Kellogg Biological Station, Michigan, USA - KBS Corn C5-2 | ecosystem: Host-associated > Plants > Roots > Rhizosphere > Soil ... | reverse complement strand
ATTTCTCCTTTGCGGGCCATCAGCCGAGGATTGATCGACAGCGTGCCTTCCTCGCCTTTCTTGCTGGCTTCCTGTATCCGCCCCGCAAGCGACATGAGATCGGCGTCCATGTAGGCGCTGGGCGCCTTGACCAAACCTTCGCCGTAGACCTCCTCATAGATGGCAAGATTGATGTTGAAGGGGCGGTAGCCTCCCTTCGGGCCGGGAAAGAAGATCGGGACGCGATCGACACCAGGCTTGAGCTGCCTGTGGTGCTTTCGCTCATTGCCGAACGGTTCGAGCCGCCAGCGCCCCCCTTCCCAATAGAGACGCCACTCTTCTTTGCTCCGCAGCAGGAAAGTCATCTTGCCGTCGGTTGTGGTCGAAAAGCAGATCGTGGCTCCGGTCGCCGCGACGATGGACTTGATCCAGTCTTCAATCAGTTCAACCCGGGCTAGATCGACGCCGGACAGGTCAATCGATGTCAGCTTGGCCAGCCATTTCGTCAGACGGTCAAACTCACCCTTCTCCAGCCACGACAGCGGATAGGAACTGTAGACCGATCCCCGAAACAGAAGTGGTGCGAGATCTTCGATTCGGTCGATTTGGGTGATGTGTTGGCGATCCGCCAGACTTTTTAGCATGGCGATCTTCGGATAAAGCTGGGCGAAGCGCCGGCGCGCCGCTTCAAGCCAGAATCGGTGCCGCTCATCCTCGGCCAGCGAGAAAATGTCCGTGTAGGATTGCTCGATATAACTTTCCGGTCTCGCAATTAGGCGGTCGACGAGTTCCGCATGGCTTGTCGGGGTGGCTTGGTTTTTCATCATGGTTCCCAGGTGCTCAGTTAGCCGCCAAGCGGCGAGGCTTGTACACGGACCGCGGCAGGGCGCCGACGGCTAGGCTTTCGATGGCAACCGGAACGCCAAGCGCGTCAGCGAGCCGGGTCTGAATCGTCGCGGCATCGGGGTGCTCGACTTTTATCGAGAGCACCGAAGCAGCACCCGGCCCCATCGCGAACTCGGGTGCGCCGAAGTGCTCAAGCTCGAGTTGCACATGGATCGGCAGGATCCTCGCATCGCCGATGAGGGCCATGTCGGGCGTCCGGCCGAGATAGTTCCAGCGCCGCAACGTCGATCCCGTGGGGCACGGTTCGGTGCGTTCGACAACGACATCTTCAGAATCGAAGCGCATCAGGAACTGGTCCATTCCAAACATCGTCACGACGAGATGCCCCGGCTTGCCCGGTTCCACTTCCAGCCCGGTCTCGGGATCGCAGATCTGCGTGATGTAGTAGTTGACCGGTTCCGCCATGCCCGAGTGCGTCTCGCCGTCGAGACAGGAAAAGCCGATGCAATCGGACACGCCATAGGTGTTTCGGATGCGCACGTTGAACGCTTTTTCCAGCCGCTTGCGGGGCGCTTCGAACTGCATGCTGGATTCGATGATCGCTACGATCCCGCCGTCGAGCAGTTCGGGCAGTTCGACCCCGATAGACTTCGCCGCCTCGTCGTAGAGGTTGAGCTGCGGCAACGAGAGCATGAGGATATCTATGCCGAGGTCCTGCCATACCTGCACATGGGTGATGGCTTCATTAAGCGTGAAGGGGACGCCCACCGGAATCTCCAGCATGCCGGCATCGCGCATCGAACGCCCACCGTTGACGTTAGTGGGATAAAGGTTTTGCGGAAAGCTGAGCGAATAATGCATGCCCGGACGATACCCCGCGCGCCAGTAAATCGTGCGGTCGATCTCTCGCATGCGATCGATGTCTTCGATCGTGTAGAAGGTGTACCAGGGCTTGCCCGTCGTGCCCGATGAGCGGGCAATCCGCACCGCATCGTGCAGTTGGACCCAACGATGGTTGCCGAAAGGAGGGAATTGACTCTCGTTCTGGCGAAGTGCGCTCTTGCGTACCATCGGAATTGCATCCAGCCCCGGAAAATCTCCGGACCGCAGACCAGCCCGTCGGTAGAGCGTGCGATAAAACGGCAGCTGCCAGGCACGCTCCCATTCCTTTTCTAGAGCAGCGAAACGGAGCGACTTGCGCCTGTCCTTGTCCATGCCTTCGAGCTCTGTGTCGAACAGCGGCCGATCGACATCTGTCAGGTATCCCGGGTGAATGGCCTTGCGCACTTGCTCGCCTATCATCGTCTCTCCCAATAACTGCAATCTTGCGCTGGCCCGGATGCTCTGGTCCGAACCGCCGATGATTGTTGCCAACTCTCACACTAAAAGCGTGGGCGATCTTGCTGTTCTTCGGCCGAACCGGCGGAAATCCGCTTGAGTCGGCGGAAGTGAAACGAGGTGGTCCGATGGCCGCATTCAGGATTCGCGAATTCATCAGCTCCAGACCCGAAAGCATGCTCGACGATCCCGATCGCAGCGTCGTGGCCGCGTGCCATCTGACCGCGCCACGAGGGACCGTGATGCGTTATTCAAAGGTCATGCCGCCCGACACCCATGTGGTCAGCGTCCACCTCCAGAGCAGCAGCCATCACCGGTTTGGAATTTCGGAGAGCGTTCTCCACGACGGTCCGGCGCCGGCCGGGACAGCGAGTTTCATGGCGAGTGGTCAGCAGATCGAATCGGTCGTCTCTGACGGCTTCGACGTGCTGGAAGTTTTTATTCCGTGCTGGTGGCTGGACAACATTGCCCGGCGAACGTTCTCGGGCGTGGGACGCGAGGTCGTTGCACGCTTCATGGTCACAATCGGGTGCGACACCATCCTGCACCACATTTCGTGCGCCATTCTCGATTGCTTGCACATGCCTGACCAACCGATGCGAATTATCCAGTTCAATGCGCTGAGCGAAGCCTTCGCCATTCGCGTGGTAGCTACCCAGCTTGCGGGGCGCGAGCTTCCGCCGACGATCAGAGGTGGAATCGCTTCGGCCAGCCTTGCGCGAATCAAACGGCACGTTGACGACTGCATGGACGAACCGCTAACACTGGAGCGCCTTGCCGCCATAGCGGGATTGAGCCAGTTCCATTTTGCGAGGGCGTTCAAAATATCGACCGGCGAAGCACCTCATCGGTACATCCAGCAGCGCCGCATGCAGCGTGCGCACGACCTCTTGCGCAATACGAATCTTGCGATCGGCGACGTTTCCGCGGCGGTTGGTTACGACGATCCCGGTCACTTTGCCAAAATCTTCCGTCGAACATTCGGCGTTACTCCAAGCGGCTGCCGTCGGGAACATTGATCTCAGGCAACCATGTTCAAGCGAGCCTGAACGGTTTTCGGTCCTTGAGAGTCTCCATTTTTGCGGGGAGTCGCACTCTTTAGTAGGCGGAAGGGTGCGGGTACGAGCGAAAATGAGTACCACCGGGCGTGCCCGGAAGGACGTCCTTGCAGAACACTTTGGGGGAGCTGCGATAGCGCAGCTGACGCGCGCCAACGAGTCAGCCGGGCCACCGTGACGTGGGTAGCTGGTACCCACGCCCAGTACAATCGCTCAGGCGATCAGAATTTGTATGTGCCAGTAACACCATACGTGCGCGGTTCGCCCCATTTGCACGTGGCGTAACCAATGCTGTTGAGGTTGTCACTACATGCCAGCCTGTAGTCCTTGTCGGTCAGATTCTGCCCCCACATTGCTAAGGAGAATGTGGAGCCGAACATATCTTCGAACGCAAGACGGCCACCCAGTATGCCGAAAGCTGGCGTTCCAAACACGCCGGCAGAGGTCAGCCCTCTGGTGCTGGTGCGGTACGCATAGTTCATATTAAGAACAGTGTTGGCGAAACTCTTCGGAACGAAGGGAATTTCAAGCGAACCTGCAGCACTCAGCGTCTGCCTCGGTATGCCCGGAAACTCGTGATCAGAAAGATTGGTCCCGGAAGCAAAGTCGATCGGGTTGGCGTTGCCAATGGGCCCCGCGCTGGCAGGTTGCGGGATCACCGATCCGCTGCCGTATCGGCCGACCTGATAGGAGTAACCGAGGTCGAGCGTCAACTCGGGAACGGGCTTTACAGATGCCTCGACCTCTACACCCTTGATGGTGGCCTTACCGACATTGAAGATGAGCAAGTCGGTGTACTGCGGCGTTTGCAATCCGCCGGGGCAAGCCGCGTCGACACAGAAAGGCAGGATATCCTGCGTCTGAATATCGCGATATTTCCCATAAAAACCGGCCACATTGAGCCGGTAAGGAATCGTACCCAGGTATCCCTGATGCTTCAGTCCCAATTCATAGTCGGTGAGTTCTTCCGGATTGAAGAAGTTGTAGTCGGGATTCACAGAGGACGTCGGCGTAACGCCGCCGGTCTTATATCCGCGACGATTCGCCAAGTAGACGAGCGTGTTCTCCGCTAACTGATATTCCAGCGATGCGGTCCAGGTAATCGCGTGCCACGAGTGTTCACCTGTGAGGCTGCATTCGGTGGGTGTGTTCACTCCGGTCGAGGCAGCACCCGCGCGATTGACTTCAGCACAAGCCGTATTGGCAGCTGGATAGACCTCGTTGAAGTTGTTGGACTTCGAATAGAAGTCGTGGTTTTCCAGACCCTTCTCGTCCCAGTTGTAACGGGCACCCAGTGTCGCTCTCAAACCTTCGGCACCTATCCCCGAGAAATCGTAGGTTCCCTGCGCAAACAATGCCTTGCTCTTCGTGGTGACGTGGCCTTCTCGGTGGTGGGTGGGAAAGGGCTGATACAGCGACACCGCACCGACGCTGAAATAGGAGAGCACCGTCGAGTCCTCCTTCTGGTGACTGTAGAACGCACCACCGATCAACTTGAGGTTGGGAAGCTCGGCAATGAGTTGCAGTTCCTCCGTGTACGTCTTGCGCTCGTTGATGTAGTTGGTGTTGTTGTTGACGACAGTTCCGGGGAACACGCTGGGTAACCCAGGCACTCCCAAAACCGTCAAAAATGGCGCGACGTTGATTGCGAAGCCACCGATGGCAGAGGGATCCTGAAAATCCTTCGATTGCTCATCGCGGTAGCCGAAGATATTGCGCAACCGGACGTTCTCGGTGAGCGTGAAGGTGGTTGTGTTCGCCACTCCATAGGTTTTCAGGTAAGACCCGACGCTATTGAGCGGGTTGACGGCCAGGGGGCCCAGGGTGCTCGGCGATGTCGGGCCGATTCCAGTCTGGGAGGAGAACCTGTACGGGTTCCCCCTGCGATAGAGCAGGCCGTTCGAAGCCACAGGCGTACCACCCCCGAGCGCACTTTGCTGCGTCACCCCCTGCTGTGTCAGCAACGCGGCCAGGCCGGCAAAGCCCGGTGCGGCGAGAGGCGCAGCCTCGATCACCGACGGGGGCGGAACCTCATCACGATGGAGATAGTCGATCGTCGTGATGTTCTCGAGAGCATCAATTGGGACAAGGAGCAAGGTCGCGCGACCGCTCTCGTTGTGCAGATTGTCGAGATCCTCCGCTCCAGGGAAACTGTTTTCGTAGACCCCGTGCCGTCGTTCGATGTTCCCTGCGAGGCGTAGCGCCGCTTTATCATTAACGATCGGAAGATTTAAAACTGCAGTTGCCGTCTTGCGATCATAATTCCCATAGTCCAGCTCAACCGAACCTCCGAGGTCATAGGTCGGCCGGTTGGTCGTGAAAACCATCGCACCGCCCAGCGAGCTCTTGCCGAACAGCGTGCCTTGTGGACCCTTCAGCGCTTGAACGCTCTCCATATCATAGAGGGTCAGTCCGCGCGTGCCCTGTGGCACACCATTGACATAGGTGACGACGTTCTCATCCGTATAAAGCTGCTGACGCTGTCCGCGGATGATGAATTCCGGTTGCGCGGGATAGAGATTGCTGGGCTTGATCTGCAGATTGGGAACGTTGAACTGGATGTCCGAGACCGCGTTGACGTTGCGACTTTCGAGCATTTTGGCGGACAGCGCGGTTACCGCGACAGGGACCTGCTGCATATTTTCCTCGACGCGACGGGCGGTGACGACGATTTCGCCAAGCTCGGATGCGACAGAGTCGCCTTTGTCGGCCGCCGTTGCCGGCGCGCTAAACGAAACCAATGCTGCTACGCACGTGGTTGCAGCAGCTTGCATTTTCGAGACGCTCATTGTTCTCTTCCCCCTCGTTATAGTAGGTGTGTCCAAAAATCTGCGGCCTCAAGTAGGTCCATAAAGGCGGCGCCGCCTCGGCAACGCTGGAAAACTCTGCAGCCAATAGCATGTCAATCAGCGGCAGGTCCCTGAAGCGACATGCTAGTCGACACGCTATGACTGCGAACGCAGGCTGATCACGCAATGTCCGATTGAGAACAGGATGTCCGATCGATAGACATCGTTGCGATGGGACGAATGCATAGTCGCACCAGCTGGATGGTTTGAATCCGCCAACGGCCATCGTGATTGACGTAGCTTTCGAAGTAATGTCCGTACCCGCGAAAGCCGGCAATCGGTGCCCCGGGCCCATAGAGAATCATGTCCTCCATCGCCCAGATGCCACGCGCTTCGCGGGTCGAAAGAATCTCGATTTCCGGCATGTGTCCATGATGGACAGTAGTCACGTTGTCCAGCGCTTCGGACACGGCAGCCCGGATGCTGGCAGCGCCGCGCCATTTAAAGTCAGCATCGCCCGGAATGGGGAATCCGAGCGAGCGCATAGCTGCAGCCTCTCCACTCATGTCCATGAATGCAGTGGGTGCGAACAACGCTTGCCACTCATCCCAGCGCTTCATGTCCATCAACCGGAAGTACTGAGCCTTCAACACGGAGATCGCAGCGGCTGCTTCCGCGCGGTCCGTATTGATCGTGTTCTCATTCGCCATGTTGACTACCTGATGTACAGTCGTGAGGAACGAGGTTCACTGCCTTGCGTCACCGCACGACGGCGAGTTGCGTCGGCGATCCAACGGGCTCGGCCGCGTTCGCAATGATCGAACGTGCCGCGCGGCGTCCGGACCAGACGCCGTCAGCCAACGACAGTCCGCTGACGTAGTTGTTGGAAGCCATCCCGATCGCCGATCGCCCTGCTGCAAACAATCCGGCGATGAGTCGCCCGGTGGAATCAACGACAGCGCCTGTCGCTTCATCCACCCGCAAGCCACCGGTGCTGATGGAAGTGATGGGATTGGTGGGGGTCTTGTGGCTCAAGTCGACGGCGTAATAGGGCCCTGCTTCGAACGCCGCGCGGCATTCGTCGCCTTTGCCCATCGGGTCCGGAAGTTTGCGCCGTGCGGCGTCCGAATAAGCATCGATGTCCGCGCGCATGGCTGCTGCAGGTACGCCGAGCTTCTCTGCCAATAGCTCGATGGTGTCGGCACGGATTGCATTCTTTTGCGCCATTTTCACTGGGAATTGTTGGAACGCGAACAAGCGCCCGTTACGAACCTCTTCCATTGACCGGTCCAGCAACGCTTGGTCCAGCACCAGCCAGGCTCGTCCTGCGGCCTTCTCGTAGATATCGCGCGCGATGTGCGCACCGTATTGTTCTTCGTTAGTGATTCTGCGCCCGTCACCACCGATGATGACTCCCTTGGTCCAGTCATAAGGTGGGTTGATGAAGCGCCAGGCCGAGATGCGATTCATATGGTCGACCACGCCACCGGCGGAGACACCGAGTCGAAGTCCTGCGCCGTCGTCGCCGAAGCTGCCGATTGGAAGGCTATTGAGATAAGGCGCCGCATACTGCTTCATCATGGAGGTGTTGCGGATGTAACCGCCGGCGGCGATTACGACGCCGTGTTTTGCGCGAATCGCCTGACGCTTCGGTCCAAGTGACTCGGCCATGATCATCAAGCTAACGAAGGGGCGCGCAATGCCGATCAATTGCCACGTCAAATTCCGGGCCTTGCCTTCGGCCCATTTGTGCAACCAGCTCCCAAAGCTGTGCGGCATGAGCCTGCTTACCTCGGTGCCCACGATTCGATCGTCATCCCGAATGAGGCGAGCAGCGCGGGTTTGCAACAACACCCGGATGCGGGGATGTTTGGCGATTGTTTCCTTGATCGCCGCCATCGTGTACCAGCCCATGTCTCCGCCCTCCGAGAAGCCCCCGTGCGGCTTCTTGCCCGGTGGAACGGGCGCACCGGGAACCAGCAGCGGGCTCTTGGTGCGGTGGCCCCTCTCCGCGGGCGGATGCGCGCCGCGATAAGCTGGCACGGTGCCGTTGTCCGAGAAATACAGGTAGTACTCAGAGGTAGGATGGGACGTCTTCTTCGGCGCGCGCGGCCCGCTGAATTGCACGCCGCACTCACTCAAGAACGCCAACGTGTCGACGCTGTCCTCACAGAATCGCCGGACAGTTGCACCCGATACGGTTCCGCCCACTTCCTTCTCGAGGTAGTCGGCCATTGCTTCCGGTGAGTCCTCAACGCCGCACTCGCGCTGTATCGGAGTGCCGCCGCCGGCATAGACGATCCCGCCGCTCATCTGGCTGCTACCGCCTCCTTGGAAGCGGTCGATCAAGATCACATTGAGCCCTGCGTTCGCCGCTTCGATTGCGGCGCTTGCTCCGGCAATCCCGTAGCCGATTACCAGCAGGTCGCATTGATGATGCCAATCGTCGACGGCCCGAGCCGACTGCGGCACATCTATGACAGCGCTGTTCTTGTCGCGCAGTTTGAGGAAACCGGGGATGTCCATCAGAGTGACCCCGCCATTTTTGCTGGCATGGAGATTTGCTCTGTCTGCTGTGCAAGGTGCTCCGCCGCCACAACACCGAAGGTCATGGCCGGGCCCAGCGTGGCGCCTGCGCCGGGATACGAATCGTAAGTTACCGCCCCGGAGACGTTGCCCGTCGCATAGAGGCCGGCGATCGGCTGTCCATCGCGGCTCAGAACATTGGCATTGGCGTCGGTTTTCAAGCCGCCCTTCGTGCCGATGTCGCCGATGTCAAGCCGCATGGCATAGAAGGGCGCCGCAGCGATTGCCCCTAGGCAGACATTGGGTTGGTTGCGCGGATCGCCGAAGAACTTGTCGTACCCTGTGTTGCCGCGCCTGAAGTCCTCATCGACGCCACTTCGGGCAAAACCGTTGAAACGCGTGATGGTCGCGCTAAGCGTGGTCGGGTCCACTTCGATCTTGCGCGCCAGTTCGTCAAGGGAATTGGCGCGATAGATGACGTTATCGAACCATTCTTGCGGCAAGCGCCAATCCGGCCAGAGCGCACCGGGCAGCAGGGCCCCGAGCGGATAACGATTACGAGCTGTGGCATCGAAGATCATCCAGCACGGCGCATTGGCACCCGTGCGCTTGTCGTCTTCCAGCATCGCGGCGCCGAAATCGTTATAGGACATGGCTTCGTTGACGAAGCGCTTACCTAGCCGATTGACGCACACGGTGTGCGGGTAGGCGCGCTCCATGAACAGCGCGGCTCGCATATCGGCGTTGTTAAAGCCCGGCGCTGGGACACGCATGGTGGGCACCCACCAGGCTTGTTCCAGAAACTCGGTGTCGGCGCCGATGTCCATTGCAGCCTTGAGCGTGTCTCCGAAATTGTTGAGACCGGGCGAGAGGCTGTAATCGGTCGGTGTCGCCTTCGGTAAGTAGCGATCGCGCAGCGCCTGATTTTTCTCGAAGCCACCAGCGGCCAGGATGACGCCACGACGGGTTTCGATGCGGTGCTCACTGCCATGCCGCACGACGATCGCAGCGACCACCTTGCCGTTCTTCATCTCGAGTCTTGCAAGAGCGGTGTGCAATTCCAGCGGAATCTTGCGATCCAGCATGGCTTTGCGCAGCGCACCGATCAGGGCGTTGCCGGTGGTCAAACGGCGATCGCGGCCGCTCTGCAATCTAAACGGCAGGTCGAGCCAGTATTTCAGCCACATTTTCGCACCGACCCACCACCAACCGGGTGTGCGCCGAATCAGCGGTCCCATTTCGGCGAGATCGATTTGCATCCGGTTGAACACTTTGTGTGTCGGATACGGTTCGCGCTGCCGGAAGATTTCCTCGCCCAGCACGCGCCCATCGAAGGGCAGGGGCATCAGCGTCCGGCCGCCGGGGAGCGCGCCCGGCAACGCCGGCATGTAGTCGGAGTAACCAGGCACCGCGAAGTAACCTACGCCTAACGATTCAAGATAGCGCAGCGTTTGCGGTGCGTGATCGACGTAGGCGCGCAGCTTCTCCTCGGGCACTTTGCCTTTCGTGCAGGCGCGCAGGTACGTCATCGCCAGTTCCGGCGAATCGTCCTCCGTGTTTTGATGGTTGTTTGGGATCCAGATGCCTCCGCCGGACACGGCGGTGGTGCCGCCGTAGCGGTCGCTCTTCTCAATCAATACCGCACTAAGGCCGAGGTCGTGTGCGCGCACGGCGCTCAACATGCCGCCGGCGCCCGAACCGACGATCAACACATCGCAAGCCGATCGAATCATCATGAATTATCCTCGGGTGGGCTGCTGCTTTGGCACACTGCGCGCACCTGTCGGTCTAGTTATTGGGCGAGCTTCCTCCGAAGGCTCTATGAAGAGCTTCGTCCAGGCGGACGATGAGGTTCGATCCC
>Ga0068855_100012166_pt1 | contig 10397 bp, 4 predicted proteins | sample KBSCornC52_FD_66592 | JGI IMG/M metagenome (GOLD analysis project Ga0068855, IMG submission 66592) | Corn rhizosphere microbial communities from Kellogg Biological Station, Michigan, USA - KBS Corn C5-2 | ecosystem: Host-associated > Plants > Roots > Rhizosphere > Soil ... | reverse complement strand
GCGACGACGGTGGAACCGCTCGTCGCGCGCAACCACAACTCGCTCGTGGTGCGGTGCGCCGCCGATGTGGGCACCATGCGCTCGGACCTCACGCGCGTGCGTCAGGTGCTGCTCAATCTGTTGTCGAACGCCTCCAAATTCACCGAACGCGGCACCATCACGCTCGCCGTGCGGCGCGAGGGGCGCGAGATCATTCTCGAGGTGAGCGACACCGGTATCGGGATGACGCCGGAGCAGATGGGGAAGCTGTTCGAACCATTCTCGCAGGCTGAGACGTCCACGAGCAAGAAATACGGCGGCACGGGGCTGGGGCTCGCGATCACGCGCCGCTTCTGCGGGCTCATGGGCGGCGACGTGACGGTGACGAGCGAGCCGGGGCGCGGTACCACGTTCGCCGTGCGCCTGCCGGTGGATGTCGGGGAGCCGGTTGCTGCACCGGTTGCTGCACCGGTCGCTGCTCCGTTGGACGGAGCACCGACGGTGCGGGGCCACCGCGGTGCTGGAACAGTGCTCGTGATTGACGACGATCCCGCCGCGCGTGCGATCACGCGACGTGTGCTCGAGCGCGAGGGCTACGTGGTGGAGGAGGCCGCCGATGGCGAGACCGGGTTGCGCATGGCGAAGGCGCTGCGCCCGGATCTCATCACGCTGGACGTTCTCATGCCGGTGATGGATGGCTGGGCCGTACTCACGCGCATCAAGGCGGATCCGGAGCTCGTGCACACGCCGGTAATTCTGCAGACCATCGTGGAAGACCGGAACATGGGCTTCACGCTCGGCGCGGCAGAGTATCTCACGAAGCCCATCGACCGGAAGCGGCTGGCTGCGCTGGTCAAGCGCTACGTCGCGAGCGAGGCGGTTGGGCCAGTGCTCGTCGTGGAAGACGATCAGCCCACACGCACGCTGCTCGCACGCGAGCTGGGCAAGGCCGGCTGGACTGTCGCGGAGGCGGAAAACGGCCGCGTGGCGCTGGAGCGGATCGCCGAGTCGCGCCCGGCGCTCGTGCTGCTCGATCTCATGATGCCGGAGATGGACGGGTTCGAGTTTCTCGACGTGCTGCGCCAGGATGACGCGGGCCGCGACATTCCGGTCGTCGTCATCACGGCCAAGACGGTGACGGCGGAAGACCGGCACCGGTTGAATGGCGGGGTGGAACGCGTGCTGCTCAAGCGCGCGCTGGACGCCGATGCGCTGCTCACGGAAGTGCGGGCCGTGGTGGGGGCGCGGTGACACGGACCACGATCGCCGGGCACACCGGCGAATATGCGCGGCGGGAGCCGCCCGGTGGCGGCCACCGCGAGGCGGCTCTGCTGCGCCTGAGCACGACCATCGCGGCGGCGGAGAGCGAGGAGGCCATCTGCAAGGCGGTCGCCGGCGGACTGCAGGGCGCCGCGCTCGGTTTTGATTTTGTCGCGGTGCTTCTGGTGGACGAGGCGACTGGAGACCGCGTGCTCACCGCCAGCAGCGGCTGGGAGGCGGCGCCGGCGGCACTCCGCGTGAAGCCCGGGCAGGGATTGAGCGAGCTTCCACTCCTCGATGGCCGGCTCCACTACACGCCGCAGGTCACGCACGATACGCGCTATCTTCCCACGCGCAACGAGGGCTCCGAGGTTGACGTGCCGCTCCTCGTCAACCGGAAGCTCGTGGGGGTGCTGGTGGTTGAAAGCAACCGGCACCACGCGTTCGGCCCCGACGATTTCGAGGTGCTACGCGCCGCCGCGAACCAGGCCGGCATCGCGATTGGCGGGACCCGCCTGCTGGCGTCCGAGCGGCAGCGCGCGGACGAGCAGGAAGCGCTGCGCGCCACCATGGCGGATCTTTCCGCGAGACTGGAGCTGTCGGATCTCCTGCAGGCCGTGCTCGAGCGCGCGGTGCAACTGCTGCACGTGAGTCACGGTGAGCTGGCCACGTATGACCGCGACCGGCAGGAGCTGGAGATCGTCGCCAGCTTCAACGTCGGCAAGAGCGACACCACGGGCACCCGCATGCGCGTAGGTGAGGGGGCCATGGGTCACGTGGCGCTCACGCGCGAACCGCTCATCATTCCCGACTACCAGCAGTGGGCGTCGCGATCGGACCAGTACGCGCAGGTCGAGTTCCACGCCGTGATGGTGGCGCCGCTGCTCATGGGGCGGCAGCTCGTTGGCGCCATTGCGTTCATGGACAAGGATCCCGCGCGGCGTTTCGGGCAGAACGATCTGCGCCTGCTCGATCTCTTCGCGCCACAGGCATCGGTCGCGATAGAAAATGCCCGCCTGTTCGCCGTCGAACGCCAGCGTGCCGAGGAGCAGCAGGCGTTGCTCGACACCATGAAGGACCTGGCGGGGCAGCTCGAACTCTCGAAGGTGCTGCATCGTGTGCTGGAACGGGCGGTCGGGCTGCTCGACGTGACGGGTGGGGAACTGGCCACGTACGATGAAGCCAGGGGCGATCTGGTCATCGTGGCGAGCCACAACATGGGCACGAATGCACTTGGCAACCATATCGCCATGGGCGACGGTGCCATGGGGCGGGTGGCGGAGACGCGGCAGTCGCTGATCATCCCGCGCTATCAGGAGTGGGAGGGCCGCTCGTCGCAATACACGCAGAGCACCGTACAGTCGGTGATGGCCGCGCCACTGCTCATCGGAACGCGGCTCGTCGGCACGATCGCGAGTGTGCACTCCGACTCCACCCGCGAGCTGGGGCCCGGGGATTTGCGCCTGCTGGAACTGTTTGCGCCCGAGGCGGCCATCGCCATCGAGAATGCGCGCCTCTTCACACAGGCCCAGCATCAGCAGCAGTACTTCGCGGAACTGGTGGCGAACAGTCCGGTGGCCATCGTGACGCTCGACACCAGTCACACGGTCGTGTCGTGCAATCCGGCGTTCCTGGAGCTCTACGGATATGCGGAGAGCGAAGTCGTCGGATACCATCTCGACGATCTGATCACCACTCCCGAGAGCCGCGCGCAGGCGACGCAGTACACGGAACAGGCGCTGCACCTTCAGCCGGTTCGCGCCATTGCGCAGCGCCGGCGCAAGGATGGCACGCTGGTGGATGTCGAAGTACTGGGCGTACCCGTCGTGGTGGATGGCGCGCTCGTGGGGATGATGGGCCTGTACCACGACATCAGCGAGCTGCTGCGGGCGCGGCGCGCGGCAGAGGCGGCCAACGCGGCCAAGAGCCAGTTCCTGGCGAGCATGAGTCACGAGCTGCGCACGCCGCTCAACGCCATCATCGGCTACAGCGAGATGCTCGAGGAGGAGGCGGAGGAGCGCGGTCACGTGGACTACGTGCCTGATCTGCAGAAGGTGCGGGCGGCCGGCCGGCATCTGCTCGCGCTCATCAACGATGTGCTCGACCTGTCCAAGATCGAGGCGGGCAAGCTCGAGCTCTACATCGAATCGTTCGACCTCCGCGCCGCCGTGGGGGACGTCGCGACCACGATCCGGCCGCTCGTCGAGAAGAACGGGAACCGGCTGGTCATTGACGCTCCCGCCGGCCTTGGCGTGATGCGGTCCGATCTCACGCGCGTGCGGCAGATCCTGCTGAATCTGCTGTCGAACGCGTGCAAGTTCACCGAGCATGGCACGATCACGCTCGCGGTCGCACGCCGGAGTGGCGATGTCGAGTTCCGCGTGAGCGACTCCGGCATTGGCATGACGCCGGATCAGTTGAGCCGGCTCTTCCAGACCTTTGCGCAGGCCGAAGCCTCGACGAGCAAGAAGTACGGTGGCACGGGACTCGGGCTGGCGATCACCCGGCGATTCTGCGAGCTGATGGGCGGCACGGTGTCCGTGACCAGCGAGCCCGGGCGTGGCTCCACCTTCCTGGTGCGGCTGCCCGTCAGCGCGGGCGAGCAGGCGGAACGTCCCGCGTCCGAGAAGAATGGCGCGACATCCGGACTGGTGCTCGTCATTGACGACGATCCTGCGGTTCGCGCGATCACCCGGCGCGTGCTTTCGCACGAAGGGTACGATGTCGTTGAAGCGGCCGATGGCGAAACCGGCCTGCGACTCGCCAGGGAGCTCCACCCGCATCTCATCACACTCGACATCCTCATGCCGGGCATGGATGGCTGGGCGGTGCTTGCAGCGCTCAAGGCCGATCCGGCGCTTGCCGCGACGCCGGTGATTCTCCAGACCATCGTGGAGGACCGCAACCTGGGGTTCGCGCTCGGGGCGTCGGAGTATCTGACCAAGCCGATCGAACGCAAACGGCTCGCCGCTCTCGTCAAGCGCTACGTACCCAGCGCGAGTGCGGGAGGCGTGCTCGTGGTGGAAGACGACCGGCAGACGCGGTCGCTGTTGCAACGGGCACTCAGCAAGGCCGGTTGGACCGTGACCGAGGCCGAGAACGGGCGAGTGGCGCTGGACCGGATTGCGGTGGAGCGGCCGGCGCTGGTGCTGCTCGATCTGCTGATGCCGGAGATGGACGGATTCGAGTTTCTCGACGTACTGCGCCGGGATGACGCCTGCCGCGGCATTCCTGTGGTCGTCATCACGGCGAAAACGGTGACGGCAGAAGACCGGCGCCGGTTGAGCGGCGGCGTGGAGCGCGTGCTGCTCAAGCGCGCGCTCGACGCCGATGCACTGCTCACGGAAGTGCGGGCCGTGGTGGGGGCGCGATGAAGCGAAAGTCTCCGTCGCGCGCGGCGCATCGCCAGGCGGCGCTGCTGCGCTTGTCCGCCGAGATCGCGGCCGCCCCCAATGAAGCGAAGATCTGTCGCGCCGTGGTGGAGGGACTGCGTGACCCCGCGCTCGGCTACGTGTTCCTCGGCGTGTTTCTCCTGGACGATGCCACCGGCGATCGCGTGCTCAAGGCAAGTGTCGGGTGGCCCGACGTGCCGGAGGACTGGCATGTGCATCCCGGTCAGGGGCTGAGCGAGCGCCCGCTGCGTGACGGGAAGCTGCGCTACACGCCGGATGTCACGCGCGAAGCGGGGTACCTGCCCAGCCTCAACAGTGGGTCGGAGGTGGACGTACCGCTGGGATTCGGCGACAAGGTGTTCGGCGTGCTCGTGGTGGAGAGCAGTGAGCCCGACGCGTTTTCCGATAACGATTTCGAGATCCTCACGGCCGCTGCGACCCAGGCGAGCATCGCCATTGACCGTGAGCGGTCGCTCATCGCGGAGCGGCGCCGGGCGAACGAGCAGCAGGCGCTGCTCGACACGCTCGCGGATCTTTCGGGCGAACTCGAGCTGAGCAAGCTGCTCACGAGCATGCTGGGCCGCGCGATCACGCTGCTCGGTGTGAGCGGCGGCGAGCTGGCCATCTACGACGAGCGCCGGCAGGAACTGGAGATCGTCGCGAGTCTCAACATCGGCGTGGATTCCACTGGTGCGCGGCTGTCGCTGGGGGAAGGCGCGATGGGCCACGTGGCGGTCACGCGCGAGCCGGTGCGCATTGACGAATACCAGCGGTGGCTGGGCCGGTCCGGCAAGTACTCCGGCGTGGAGGTGCACTCCGTGATGGCGGCGCCGCTGCTCATTGGCCACCGGCTCGTGGGCGCGTTCGCGTGCGTGCACGACGATCCCGCGCGGAAGTTCCAGCCCGACGATCTGCGCCTGCTGAATCTCTTCGCGCCGCAGGCGGCCGTGGCCATCGAGAATGCCCGGCTGTACACCGCGGCGCAGCGCCAGAAGCAGTACTTCGAGGATCTGGTGCTCAACAATCCGGTCGCGATCGTCGTGCTCGACACCGCACACGACATCGTGTCGTGCAATCCGGCGTTCGTGCAGCTCTACGGCTACGCACAGGATGAAGTCGTGGGGCGCAATCTGGATGACCTCATCTCCACCGAGACGACGCGGTCGGAAGCGGTGGCCATCACACAGCATGTGCTGCAGGAAGGCGCGGTGCGCAGCATCGGCCGCCGCCGGCGCAAGGATGGCAGCGTGGTGGATGTGGAAGTGCTCGGCGTCCCGGTGCGGGTGGAAGGACAGCTCGTGGGACTCATGGGACTCTATCATGACATTACGGAGCTGGCGCGCGCGCGCAAGGACGCCGAGGAGGCCAACAACGCCAAGAGCCAGTTCCTGGCCAACATGAGCCACGAGCTGCGCACGCCGCTCAACGCGATCATCGGCTACAGCGAGATGCTGGAGGAGGAGACGGCGGAGCTCGGACATCCGGAACTGACGCCCGATCTGCGCCGGATCCGTACGGCCGGCAAGCATCTGCTCGCGCTCATCAACGACATTCTGGATCTCTCCAAGATCGAAGCGGGCAAGACCGAACTGTATCTCGAGACGTTCGACGTTGCGGGAATGGTGGAGGACGTGGTGACGACGGTGCGGCCGCTGGTGGAGAAGAACGCGAACGTGCTGGTGGTCCGGACCGGTGCGCCGGGCAGCATGCATGCGGACCTCACCAAGGTGCGGCAGATGCTGCTCAACCTGCTGTCGAACGCGTGCAAGTTCACGGAGCACGGGACCATCCGGCTCGAGGTGGAACGCGGGCCGGCGCCAATCGGCGCCACGGGCGTGGCGGACGAGAACGGGGCGGTGGCCCTGGAGGAAATTTCCTTCCGCGTGTCCGACTCCGGCATCGGCATGACCGATGTGCAGCTTTCCCGATTGTTCGAAGCGTTCTCGCAGGCGGAGTCGTCAACGAGCAAGCGCTATGGCGGCACCGGTCTCGGACTCGCCATCTCGCGCCGCTTTGCCCGGATGATGAGTGGCGACGTCACCGTGACCAGCGAGCCCGGCCAGGGCTCGACCTTCACCATCAGGCTTCCGGTGCAGGTTCGGGTCGCCGGCGAGCCGCTCCGCGCGATCCCTGCGGCCAGTAACGGAACGGGCGCCGGCACGGTGCTCGTGATAGACGACAGCGAACAGGCGCGTGAGCTGATCCGGCGTTTCCTCGTTGGTGAAGGTTTTTCGGTGCTCGAAGCGGCGGACGGTGAATCCGGCCTCGCCCTCGCGCGACAGCATCGACCCGATGCCATCACGCTCGACGTGCTCATGCCCGGCATGGATGGGTGGGCGATTCTCGCTGCGCTCAAGGCCGAGCCGGATGTGGCCGACATCCCAGTGATCATGGTCACGATGCTGGATGATCGGAATCTCGGTCTCGCCCTGGGCGCTTCGGACTTCATGACCAAACCGATCGATCGCGATCGCATGCGGACGGTGCTGGCGCGCTATCGCCGCGGCGGCGCCACCGACGTGCTGGTGGTGGAGGATGATCCCGCGACACGCGATCTGCTGCGCCGGTTGCTGGAGAGCGATGGCTGGACGGTGGCGGAGGCGGAAAACGGACGCTCCGCGCTCGGCGTGCTCGCGCACCGCGTGCCTGCCCTCATCCTGCTCGATCTGATGATGCCGGTGATGGATGGCTGCCAGTTCGCCGCGGAGTTGCGCAAGGTGGACGCCTGGCGCGACATCCCGGTCATTGTCATCACCGCCAAGGATCTCACCGCGGAGGATCGCCGTGCGCTGAACGGTGATGTCCAGGGAGTATTGCAGAAGGGGGCGTTCAGTCGCGACACGCTGCTCCGGGAAATCCAGAGCCAGATGCACACGGCCGCCATGGGCCTTCAGCACTCGAGGTAGGGAATGACGAAGATTCTGCTGGTGGAGGACAACGAGATGAATCGCGACATGCTCTCGCGGCGTCTCATTCGCAAAGGCTACGAGGTAGCGGTGGCGCTGGACGGTCTGGAAGGCGTGACCATGGCGCTCGCGGGCGGCTACGATCTGATTCTCATGGACATGAGTCTGCCGGAGCTCGATGGCTGGGAGGCGACGCGCCGGGTGCGGCAGGCGGAAGAGAACCATCACGTGCCCATCATCGGGCTCACCGCGCACGCCATGTCGGGCGATCGCGAGAAGGCGCTCGCGGCGGGGTGTGACGATTACGACACGAAGCCGGTGGAGCTGGACCGGCTGCTGGGCAAGATCCAGGCGCTGCTGGCGAAGCAGGGATGACGGGGCTGACGACAGCGGCAGCGGTGGCGGAGCTGCGGCACGAACTGCGCACGCCGCTCAATCTCATCATTGGCTACGGTGAGATGCTGCTGGAAGATGCGACGGATCCGGCTGCGCGCACCCAGCTCGAGCACACGCTCGACGCCGGCCGCGAGCTGCTTGGCATCATCAATGCGGCGGTGCCGCCATCGCGCGACGAGATCAGCGAGGAGGAGTTCGTCCGGCTGCACGCGACACTGCGCGCGCCGCAGGCGCGGATTGTCGCCGCCACCGCCGCACTCCTGGCTCCCGCTGGCAGCGAGCCGGATCCCCAGTTCGAACGCGATGTGCGGCGCATTCGCAGCTCCGCCGAACGGCTGCTCACCGTGGAGATGCCGCAGGGACACGGCAGCGCGACGCGCGACATCACGGTGGAGCACCCGGTGCTCGCGACCGTCGCGCCGGCGGCCGTGCGACCGGCGCACATTCTCGTCGTGGATGACCAGGAGGACAATCGGGCGGTGCTCGAGCGGCGGTTGCGGCGCCAGGGTCACACGGTGGCGAGCGCCGCGGGCGGCCATTCCGCACTCGACATGCTCGGCCGTGGGCGATTCGACCTGGTGCTGCTGGATGTGATGATGCCGGACCTGGATGGACTCGCGGTGCTCGAGCGGATGAAGGCCGACGCGGCCACCCGCGACATTCCGGTGATCATGATCTCGGCGCTCGATGACGTGGCCAGCGTGGTGCGCTGCATCGAACGCGGCGCGGAGGATCACCTGTCCAAGCCGTTCGATCCGGTGCTGCTCCGGGCGCGCATCAGTTCGTGTCTGGAGAAGAAGCGGCTCCGGGACGCGGAGCTCGACTATCTGAAGGACGTGGGTCGCGTGATCCAGGCGGCGACGGACATGGAAGGCGGGAGCTACCAGAGCGGTGGACTGGCGGAGATTGCGCAGCGCGGCGACGAGCTGGGCCGGCTGGCCCGCGTGTTCGACGAGATGGCGGATCAGATCCGCGCGCGCGAGGCGCGGCTGCAGAATCAGGTGGATGCGCTCAGGCGGGAGATCGGCGAAGCCCGGCAAACATCACGTCAGGCGATGCCGCGCGAGGCGCCGGCTCTGGCGACGGGCGAGCTGTTCGCCGGCCGATTCGAGATACTGGAGGAGATCGGGAGCGGCGGGATGGGCATGGTGTACCGTGCCCTCGATCGCGAGCTGGGCGATCAGGTGGCGCTCAAGATGCTGCTCCCCGAACTCGTGCGCGACCGGTCGCTCGTGGAGCGATTCAAGTCCGAGATCCGTCTCGCGCGCCACATCTCGAGCAAGCACGTGGTGCGCACGCATGACATTGGCGAACGCGACGGCGTGTACTTCCTGACGATGGAATACGTGGAAGGCATCACGGTGCGTGAGCTGCTCGATACGCGCGGGAAGCTGGGCGTCGCGCCCACGCTGGCCATCGCCAGCCAGCTCGCATACTCACTCGTGGCGGCGCACGGGCAGGGTGTGATCCACCGGGACATCAAGCCGCAGAACCTGCTGCTCGACGCATCCGGAGTGCTCAAGGTGATGGACTTCGGCGTTGCGCGGCTCGCGGGTGCGACCAGCGGCTTGACGGAGGTCGGCATGTCGGTGGGCACGCCGACGTACATGGCACCCGAGCAGATGCTGGGCGAGGAGTTCGATGCGCGCGTGGATCTGTACGCGACGGGCGTGGTGCTGTTCGAGTGTCTGCTGGGCCGCGTACCATTCGAGGCGAATTCCGCGGTGGCGCTCATTGCGAAGGTGCTCAGCGAGCCGGCGCCGGTTCCGGCGGCGCTCGATCCGGGAATTCCTCAGCCACTCTCCGATCTGGTGGTCCGGCTGCTGGCCAAGGAGCCGGAGGCACGGCCCGCCAACGCGGAGGAGTTGGCGCAGCTCCTCTCGCGATTGTCATAAGCGCGGGTCAATCGCTGGGGTTCGTGGCCCATACCGTGACATCCTTCACGAGTGTCCGATCGCTCAGCGCGAGCATGTCCGCGATGACGTCGGCGATGTCCTCCGCATGGAGCTTGGACGGATTTTCTCCCGGCGCCTGCCGTCCGGAATTCCGGCGGAACTCGGTGAGGACCTCGCTCGGATTGATCTGCATCACACGTATGTCGTACTGGCGCAGTTCCGTGCGCCAGACATCGGTGAGCCCCGAGAGCGCGAACTTGCTCGACGCATAGGCGGTGCCGCCGGCGCCGCCGCGTTGCCCGGATGTGGACGCCACGTTGACGATGTTGCCGTGGCGTTGCTGCACGAAGTGGCGCGCCGAGTCGCGGGCCACGAGCATGGCGCCGAGCACATTGGTTTCCCAGACGTCGCGGAAATCAGCGGTCGTCATGTCGATGAGCGGCGCGAATCGGCCGAAGCCGGCGTTGTTGATGAGGGTGTCGTAGCCGCCGAGCTCGCGGATGACGGTCGCGACGAGGCGCGCGACATCGGCTTCACGGCTCACATCGGCTTCGACGGGCGTGGCGCCG
>Ga0068855_100012165_pt1 | contig 10398 bp, 7 predicted proteins | sample KBSCornC52_FD_66592 | JGI IMG/M metagenome (GOLD analysis project Ga0068855, IMG submission 66592) | Corn rhizosphere microbial communities from Kellogg Biological Station, Michigan, USA - KBS Corn C5-2 | ecosystem: Host-associated > Plants > Roots > Rhizosphere > Soil ... | reverse complement strand
CTCGGCTTTCCGTCGGCGTTCGCGTATTGCGTTCGGGCGCTCGGGTTGAGCGAGGCGGCGGCGGGGCGAAGGCTGATTGGATCGCGTGTGTGCCGGCAGTTTCCGGAAGCGCTCGCGCGCATCGCCAGTGGCGATTTACATCTGTCGGCGTTGTGCGCGTTGCGTCCCCACCTCACCGCGGAGAACGTGAGCGAGCTGTTTGAGGTCTGTCGGCGCAAGTCGCGGCGGGAGATCGAGGCGTTGCTCGCGGTGCGGTTTCCGAAACCCGATGTCCGGGAGCAGATCCGGCGCTTGCCGGTTTGGACTGAGAAGACACCGCCCATTCCGAAGACGTCAGTGGTTGAGATGCCGGTACTGATTGATGTGCCGGCACTAATGATGCCGGGGCTGCTCGAGATGCCGCGCCTTGATCGTGACATTAACCTTCGAGAGCCAGGAGAGGCCCTCCCCGAGGCATCGGCGGAGCAGGCGGTCGCGAGTCTGCGCCAGCAGGTGGCGAGCGCAGGAGCGGCGGAAATTGCGGAGTTCGAGGAGCTCAATGCGAGCGAAAGCGGGCAATCGCCGAGCGTGGTCGGCGGGTCTCGGCGATTCTCCAGGAGCGGCGCGGCTCCGCGGGCGCGGGAACTCGAGGCCCTCTCGGGCGAACGCTTTGGCGTGCGTTTCACGGCGGATCTGGAGTTGCGCGAGCTGATCGAACGAGCGCGCGCGCTGGCCAGCCATCGTGTGCCGAATGGAGAGCTCGCTGGGTTAATGAAGCTTGCGCTCGCGCTCTTCGTGAAGCACGAGGAGAAGCGCCGGTTTGCGATTGAAGCAGCGCCGCGACGGGAGCCGGGGACAAGACCACGCGGAGCAGAGGCATTCGATGCTCACGCTTCGGTCGGCAATGCGACACGTGCCCGCGCCGCGGCTCGGGCCGGAAGCTCGGGCTCGCATGCGCGGAAAAAGAATGGGACCGCGGGTGGCGGCAGTGAGACGTGGTCAGCTCCGCCCTGCGGAGTGATCGCGCAAAAAGGCGCGCGTGTTGGCGGTGAGTCGTCAAATCCCACAACCCCGGTATCGAAGCGTGAGGGCGCGCGTACTGCCGAGATCTCGCTCGCTCCGCCAGGCGGAGCGTCCGGGCGCAAAGGCACGCATGCTGCCGACACCTCGCCCGCTCCGCCAGGCGGAGCGTCCGGGCGCAAAGGCGCGCGTGGGGCCGCGACCTCACCACACGCCGACTGCACGCGCACCTCGCCGGCTTCGCCGGCTTCGCCGGGCGGGGTGCCCTCACACGCAGAGGGCTGCGATGCCAAAAAGCGCGGCCGTCACATTCCCGCGGACGTGCGGCGCGAAGTCTACGCGCGCGATCGGGGGCGCTGTTCGTCCGTGTCGGCGGATGGGCGGCGTTGTGAGGCGAGGGCTTTTCTCGAGTACGATCACGTGCGGCCTTGGGCGGCGCTGGGTGGCGCGGATACCGACAATATTCGGCTGCTTTGTCGCGCTCACAACGCGCTGCATGCGCGGCATTGTTTTGGCAGCGAATACGTTGCGGACAGAGTCGCAGTTCGGCGGCGCGAGCGATCTCGGCAGCCGAGGCGCGACGCCGAAGGCTGTGACGACACGCGGCGCGGCGCGTGACCATCAATAATCATCTAGCAATGTGGGCGAGCTATGCGCCGTCACCGGTGCCGAGATTGCCCGCGTGAGCGGTGTGCTCCTCATCGGAGGAGCACGCGCAAAAGCGATCGCTCGTCGGCGAATGAGCAGTGCAGCGGCGAGTTGCTGCGCGTGCTCAACGTAAGCTGGTGTGGTTGGGCGGGGGTGGGGGTGGGGGCAAAGGGCGGGGTGCGGGGGATTGGGTGGGGCGTCTCTGCTAGCGTGAGTACTCGGAGGATCGCATGTGGCGTCATTGCGGCATCGGCGAGTGCGCGGTTTGGTTGCTGCTCGTGAGTTGCTCGAGTAGCGGTGGGGGCTCGGCCGTGCTCAGCGCGGGCGGCGGTTCTGCGAGTGGTGGCGCGCTTTCGTCGACAGGCGGCTCGTCCCAGGCGAACGGCGGTGCTTCGAGCGAAAGTGGCGGCGGCGCGGGTCGCGCGAGCCAGCATGGCGGCGCTTCGGGAGCGAGTGCCGGCCAAGCGGGAGTAAGCGGCGCGGGAGTGGGCGGCGCGGGTGCGAGCGGCGCGGGTGCGAGCGGCGCGGGTGGTGCGGGCGGAGCTGGTGCCAGTTCGCTGCCCGTGATCGGCGGCTGCCCGATCTTCACTCGGGATGATGCTTGGAATACGCCGGTCACGAACGAAGGCGTCGATCTGGCTTGGACGGCCAAGTTACAAGCTTTGGTCGGCTCGGTGAACATTCACCCGGATTACGGCACTGGAGCGGGCATTCCGATCAACGTCGTGCCACAAGCCGAGACCATGCTCGCGGTCGGCTTCGACGTGCCGGACGAAAGCGAGGTCGGGCCGTACGCATTTCCCGGCCCGAGCACGGCGCTGATCGAAGGCGGCACGCCCACGAGCTGCAGTGGTGATTGTCACGTGCTCTGCGTGCAACAGGGCAGCTGTCTCTTGTACGAGGGCGACGCCTGCAGCTACGACAACGGCTGGCACTGTTACAGCGGCGCGATCTTCGATCTGCGAAAGAACAGCTACGGGCAGCGCACGAAGGGCTTCACTTCCGCCGACGCGGCGGGGCTCGCGATCAGCGCGGGCCTCATTCGCTACGACGAAGCCGCGGCGGGCGCGATTCAACACGCGATTCGCTTCACCGTGCAGTGCACGCTGCCGAGCTTCGTGAGCCCAGCTTCGCACCAAGCGGTGCCGAGCAAACCTCCGGGCTGCGCGACCAATCCAAACGCGGTGCCGATGGGCTTGCGCGTGCGGCTCGACCCCGGCGTGACCGTGACCGGCGCGAGCAAAGCTGCGCTCGCGGTGATCAAGGCCATGCAAACCTACGGCATGATCCTGGCTGACAACGGCAGCCCGTTCTTTTTTCAGGGCGAGGTCAGCTCGAAGTGGAACGAAGCCGCGGATATCGAACCGCTCAAGCAAATTCCGGCCAGCGCCTTCAAAGTCGTGCAAGTGCCGCCACTCGAACCGTGACGACGCACGGTTGCTGGTTTATTTTTTGATGGTCACGCGCGACGCCAAAGTTCGTCAGAGCCTTCGGCGTCGTGTTGCGTGAGGATCGCGCGGCGCCGCGCGGCGGCGCGCTTTTTCGTCACTGACGCCAAAGGCTGGGCCGCGCTTCGCTGCGAAGCGTGACCATCAACCCAAAGGCCACGCGCTCACTTTTGGGCTGCTCACGGGCTCGCGTCGAGCGCGCGGCGATAGCGGTCGCGCCGCAGATCGTCTTCCAAGATTTCGTAAGCTTCGGCGAGCACTTCCAGGATCAAATCCACGTCGTCGCGCAGGTCGACGGTTTCGGGCGTGACGATGCGCCGCGGATCGAACTCCTCTTTGAGCGTGGAATAAGCGCGGCGAATGTCGTAGCCCGTGGCGGTGCGCGGCACACCCAACAGTGCAAAGTAGTCGCCTTCTTCGCTCAGCGCTTTGCGCGCCAAAATGCGCGCGCGCAACGCCGCGTGATCCAGGTGATCGGGCGGCGGCGCGGGCTCGCGCTTTTTGCCCCGTGAGGTGCGGCGTTCCGCGGTCGAAACCGCGAGCACCGAGAGCTCGACCAGCACGTACAGTGCGGCCACGAAGTCTTTGTGACCGACGCGGCGCAGGACTTCGCTGACCGGTTCGTCGTTGATCGAGCGCACGATTTCCGCTTCCGCGTCCGCCAGCGCGCACTCGCTCAAGAGCGCGAGGCTCTTGCCCTTTTGTAAGAGCGCGTTCGGCCCGCCGAGCCGCTGCATCGCCTCTTCCGGCGGCACCGCGCGGCGCACGATTTCGACCAACACTTCCGCGCCGGTGGCGCCGCCGAATACCGCGGGCTCCGCCTGCAAGCGCGCCGGCGCATCCGGCTCCAGGCTGACCGCGCCACGCGTGAGCGAAACGATGCGCGCGACCAGCCACTCGGCGTGCGCGCGCAGCACGGGCCACAGATCGTCTTGCCGCAGATGGCCTTGGGCGATCAGCGCGGCGCCCGCGTGCCGGCCGAATTGCGGCAATTTGCGGCCGATGCGCGCGGCGGCTTCCTCCGGCAAATCACCGCGTTGGGTCAGAAATTCGACCAGCGATTCGCCGTCCGCGCCGGAGGCTGCGGTCACGAAATCGCCGTCGCGCAAGAGCACGCGCCGGATGCCCGCTGCATCCTCGAAGGCGAGCGCGCCCGTGTAGCGCGCGCAGACCACGCGCGCGAAAGCGCGCACCGCATCGCCCACGCCGAGCGACGGCGGAATTTCGAGCTGCGGCGATTCGCGGCGGATTTCCTGGCGCTCGGGCGCCGAGCCCGGATCGAGATCGTCGGCCGCGTGGCGCGGTCCGGGCGGCGTCGTAGAAACGGCGGCCGCGGGCTCGGACGCGGAGCGTACGCTGGGCGGCAAATCCGAGATCGGTCCGTGCGCGGTCGCGCCGCTGAACGTATTCATGGCGCGGCTCGCGGCGGGCGAAGATTCCGGCTCGAAGTTGGCGCGCTGCGGCGCTTCGCTTTCGTGCGGACGCGGCGCGTGTTGCGGCGGCGTCACTGGCGGCTCGGTCGCGCGCGAAGACTGCGAGTCCGGCACGTCCGAAGACGGCGAATCACTGGCGGGCGCGACGGTTTCGCGTGCGGCTTGACTGGCCGGGACTTCCGCCGCCGAGCCTGTCAGCGAGGCGCCGCTCGCCGAGCCTGTGCCGGTCGTCTTCGTGCCGCCGCGCGAGCCCACGTCCGAGCCGTTGTTGGTGCCGACCGAGCTGTCGGCGTCGTCCTCGTCGTCGTCGTAGTCGAGCGGCTCGTCCAAGGCGTCGAGCACATCGGCCGGCAAAATGGCTTCCAGCTCGGCTTCTGGGGACATGCGATCCGACGGTGGGATCGACGAGTTGCGCACGGCGAGCACGCGCCGCTCGGCGGTGGCGAGCAGGGACTCGAGCGCCGGACTCAGCCTGGCCTGCGGCAGCTCGTGCCCGCGTGGGGCAATCGATGGCACGGGGCTCGCCGGCACACTGCTGCGTGGATGGCTTTCCGGGATCAGCTCGGGCCGGCGCGCGCTCGCCACGCCAGGATCGGTGGACGTGTGGGGCGAGCTCGGCAGCTCGTTCAGCGGCGCCGACGCGCTGGGCGAGGAAGGGCTCTCCGCCGGCACTTCGTTTTTGCCCGCTTCGTAGCGGTACGGGCGGCGCGTCGCGGCCACGAGCACCGGCGCGCGATTGGCCGGCGTCATGCGCGCGCTGGACTCGCTCCTGTTGCTCGGCGGACCGATCAGGGCTTCTATCTTGCGTTGCAGGATGAGCTCGTCGACCGGCCGAACGAAAACGCCGCTCGACTCTTGCTGTAACGCCCCGGCGTGCTCGTCCACGGTGCGACCCGGCTCGCCCAGGAACAGCACGTCGATGCGATTGCCTCCGGGCAGCTCGCGCACCCGCTGAATCGTGTCGAGCGCGGCCGCGGCATCGGCGTCGCACAGGATCAGCGCCGGCCGTTGCACTGACACGCGACTGACGAGCAATCCGAGCGGCACGTCGATGACCGCGTAGCCGCGCGTGCGCAGCGCCGTCGTGAGGCGCTCGGCCTCCGCCGAGGCATCGCTCACGAAGATGAGCGTGCCACCTTCCTCGCTGTTACCGGTGTCTCCGCCGGCCCGAAGGTGGGGCGTCACTACGGTGAGAGTGTACGCGACGACCGGAGTGGCCCGCTACTCACGAAGGAGGATTGCCCGGACTGGAATCCCGGCCTGTCGCGGGCTGTGGAGCAGGGGCTCCGCCGCTCAGCCGAACCGCGATCCGTTCCCCCAGCGCCGGCCAATACCGTGCCGAGACCACCGCGACCGTAACGAACGCCACGATGAAGATCTCTCCGCCGCTCAAGCCGAACACAATGCCGGACTAAAGCAACTCCCCCGCGCTCGCAAGTCGAGCCGTTCAAGTCGAGCCAGCGGCCGCCGAACAGGCTACCTTCCGCGCCGTGACCGCCGCGGAGCTCGACTGCGTGCTGGGGCTTGGCTCCAATCTCGGCGATCGGCTGGGGTTTTTTCGGAGCGCGGCGCGCGGCCTCGAGGGCCACGGACGAATTACCGCCTTTTCCGCGCTGTACGAGACGCCGCCGCTCGGCCCGGCGCAGCCCGACTATCTCAACGCCGCAGTCCGCTTTCAGACGCCGCTCGAGGCGCTCGCCGTGCTCGATCTCGGGCTCCGTATCGAGCAAGCCTGCGGCCGCGTTCGGCGCGAGCGCTGGGGGCCGCGGACCCTCGATGTGGACCTGTTGTTCATCTTCGGTCGATCGGTCGAAAGCCCGGGGCTGGTCGTGCCGCATCGCGAGCTGACGCAGCGGGCATTCGCCCTCATCCCGCTGCTCGACGTTGCCCCCGACGCGCGCGATCCGGTGAGCGGTGAGCGCTATGCCGACCTCGTATTGCGGCTCGACCGAACCGGCGTCCGGGAGCTGCCCAACACTCGTGCAGGATGGCTGGAATGACGCGGATTCGTTCCGGTGGACGCGGTCTAGACACTGCAGCGGCGAGGTGGTACGAGCCGCGCGCGTCTCACGAGTGCGCACTCAAATTTCGCCCGTGTTTCCGCCGTTTCGGCGGCCGGGCTCGAGGTTAGACCAAGCATGCTTTTAGAATTGGTTGGAGCGACCGCAGCGTCCGCACGAGAGGGCGTCCTCAGTGCCATGGCGGGCGGCGTGCCGCTCGACTTCGATCGCACGGTCTTGCTGCAGATCGTCGTTTTCACGTTCCTGATCGTGGTGCTCAAGCCCTTACTCTTCGATCCGGTGCTCAAGGTCTTCTCGCTACGCGAAGCGCGCACCGAGGGCGCTCGGGCGACCGCGCGCGAGCTGCAAGAAAAAGCCGGCGAGCTCTTGCAGCGCTACGAGAAGGAGCTCGAGCGCGTGCACCAGGTGGCCGCGGAGGAGCGTGAAACGCTGCGCTCGGAGACCGCCAAGCTCGAAGCCCAAATTTTGAACGAGGCGCGCGAGGTCACGACCCGTCTGGTCGAGGACGGACGCCGCAAAATCGAGACCGAGGTCAACCGAATCCGCTTCGACCTGGGCAAGGAGTCCGAACGAGTGGCGCAGATGATCGTCGAGCGCGTGTCCACGCAAGGCCAAAACTGATGGCAACCCGAACTCTGCGCGGCTTTTTGCTGGCCGCGACCGTGGCCGCTGCGGCGGCCGTCAGCCTGCCCTCATCCGCACAAGAGCCCGAAGCCGACGCGCCCGCCGCCGGTGTGGTCGCTTCCGGCGAGCACGCGAACAAGGGCGAAGGCGCCGAGGATCACGAGCACCACGTGCCGACCCTCGACGAGTACAACTGGTTTTACGGCTTTTTGGGCGAGAAGGACGGTGTCGAGCCGAGCTTTCTGTTTCGACCGAAGGGCATGCCGGTGCCGTTCGGCGCCATGCTGCTGAACAGCGCCATCCTCTATTACCTCTTGATCCGCTTTGCCAAAAAGCCGATCAGCGAGGCGCTGAAGTCGCGCAAGGCGAGCATTTTGCGCGGTATGGAAGAGGCCGGCAAAATGAAGAGCGACGCCGAAGCCCGCCTCGCCGAGTACGAGCAGAAGCTTGCTACGGTGGATCAGGAAATCGAGCGCGTGCGCGAGGAAATGCGCTCGGCCGGCCAGGCCGAACGCAAACGGATTTTGGCCGAGGCGAAGGACAAGCGCGCTCGGATGGAACGCGACGCGCAGACGTTGATCGAGCAGGAACTCAAGGCCGCCCGCGAGATGCTCTTGGCCGAGACCGCGCGCGGCGCGGTGCGCTCCGCGGAGGCCGCGCTGATGGCAAAACTGGGCGCCGCCGATCAGGCGCGGCTGGCTGAGGAATACCTCACCGGGCTCAAGGCTGCTGCATCCACCTTGCGAGGCAAAGTATGAGCGACGCCGTCGCCGAACGTTACGCACGCGCCATTTTCGAGCTCGGCGTGGAATCCGGGCAGCTCGAAGCGCTGACCGACCAAATCCGCAGCTTTGCCGATACCTACGGGTCGAGCCGCGAGCTGCAGAGCGTGCTCGACAACCCGCTGGTCGAGCCGCAGAAGCGCGCCGGCATCTTGCTCGACATCGCCGCTCGGCTTGGGCTGAACGGAGTCGGGCTCAACGCGATCCGCTTCATGGCCCAGCGCAAACGGCTCGGCTCATTGCCGGAGATCGCCAAGCGCCTCGCCTCGCTGGCGGACGAAAAAGGCGGCGTGGTGCGCGCGACCGTCACCTCCGCCGGCCCGCTGCCCGAGTCGTTCTACGAGCGGCTCGTGCGTGAGCTCGAAAGCGCGACGCAGCGCAAGGTCGCGCTCGACCGCAAACAAGACCCGTCGCTGATCGCCGGCGTCGTCACCCGGATCGGGGACAACACCATCGACGGCTCGGTCAAAGGCCGCCTCGCCGAAATCGAGCGCCAACTGAACGCCATCTGATTTTTTCGGGCCTTCGTCGCCGGGGATTGTCCCCCGCACCCGCGGAAGTCACTTCCGCGGGGCCCCGCCGCCGAGTTTGGGGCACAGGCCCCAGACGAGAACTCCACTAGATTCGATAACCGAAAGCTCGCGAGAAAGTACGCCATGCAGCTCAGCGCCGACGAAATCTCCTCCATCATCAAGAAGCAGATCCAGAATTTCGACCGAGCCGCGCTCGTCAGTGAGACCGGCACGGTGCTCACGAGCGGTGACGGCATCGCGCGCGTGTACGGCTTGGAAGGCGCGCTGGCCGGCGAACTCGTCGAGTTCGCGGGCGGCGTCATCGGCTTGGTGCTGAATCTCGAGGCAGACAACGTCGGTGTGGCCGTGCTCGGCGACGCCACGGGTGTGAAGGAAGGCGACATCGTCAAGCGCACCGGCCGCATCGCCGACGTGGCGGTGGGCGAGGCCTTGCTCGGTCGCGTGGTGAACGCGCTCGGTCAGCCCGTCGACGGCAAGGGCCCGATCGAGAGCAAGCAGCGCCGCCGCATCGAGCTCAAGGCGCCCGGCATCATGCAGCGCCAACCGGTGAAGGAGCCGATGCAAACCGGCATCAAGGCGATCGACGCCATGATTCCGATCGGCCGCGGCCAGCGCGAGCTCATCATCGGCGACCGTCAGACCGGCAAGACCGCGATCGCGATCGACGCGATCATCAACCAGAAGGGCAAAGGCGTCTTCTGCGTGTACATCGCGATCGGCCAGAAGGCGTCGACCGTGGCCTCCGTGGTCGACAAGCTGACTCAGCACGGCGCGATGGAGTACACGATCGTCGTGCTCGCGACGGCGGCCGAGACGGCGCCTTTGCAGTACCTCGCGCCGTACACCGGCGTCACGATGGGCGAGTTCTTCCGCGACACCGGTCGCCACGCCCTCGTCGTGTACGACGATTTGTCGAAACAAGCCGTCGCTTACCGCCAGATGTCCTTGCTCTTGCGCCGCCCGCCGGGTCGCGAAGCGTATCCGGGCGACGTGTTCTACGTGCACTCGCGCTTGCTCGAGCGCGCGTGCAAGCTCGCCGAGCGCTACTTCGTGGTGAAGAAGGGGCAAACCGTGCCGCCGGGCGACGCGAAGTTCGTGGGCGTCGACGGTCAGGCGTACCTCGGCGAAGAGGCGAAGCACGCGGCCGGCAAGGCGCTCGAGGCCCGCGCCGACAAGGCCGACCTCGAGGTGCAGCGGGATCCGTTCTCCGGTGGCTCGCTCACCGCGCTGCCGATCATCGAGACGCAGGCCGGCGACGTCTCCGCGTACATCCCCACGAACGTGATCTCGATCACGGACGGCCAGATGTTCCTCGAGAGCGATCTTTTCTACTCCGGCGTGCGCCCCGCCATCAACGTCGGTATTTCCGTCAGCCGCGTCGGTGGCAACGCGCAGATCAAGGCGATGAAGAAATTCGCCGGCACGATGCGCCTCGATCTCGCGCAGTACCGCGCAATGGAAGCCTTCGCGCAGTTCGCGAGCGATCTCGACGCCGCCACCCGCGCTCAGCTCGATCGCGGGCAGCGTCTGGTCGAGCTGTTGAAGCAGGGCCAGTACGTCCCGCTCTCGGTCGAGAAGCAGGTCGTCATCATCTACGCCGGTACGCAGGGCTACGTGGACAAGCTGCCGGTCGAGTCGCTCCGCCAGTACGAAGAGGAGCTCTACCGCTTCATCGACGAGAAGCATCCCGACTTGTTCGAAGACATTCGCACGAAGAAGGAAGTAAACGACGAGATCAAGAAGAAGCTCGAGAAGGTCTTGAAGGCCTTCGGCAAGCAGTTCGTCACGAGCAAGGAGTGATCTTCTTTGGCTAACCTCAAGGCTATCCGCAAGCGTATCTCGAGCGTGAAATCCACGCAGAAGATCACGCGCGCGCAAAAGATGGTCGCGGGTGCGCGGCTGACGAAGGC
>Ga0068855_100012160_pt1 | contig 10401 bp, 9 predicted proteins | sample KBSCornC52_FD_66592 | JGI IMG/M metagenome (GOLD analysis project Ga0068855, IMG submission 66592) | Corn rhizosphere microbial communities from Kellogg Biological Station, Michigan, USA - KBS Corn C5-2 | ecosystem: Host-associated > Plants > Roots > Rhizosphere > Soil ... | reverse complement strand
GTCAGGGACGCATTCCGTACAGGGGGCGCTAACGCAGTCGCACGCCAGGAACTTCAGAAGTTAAAGGCCGAGTCAACGAAGCAGTACGTCTCAGCATTCGGCCTTGCCGAAGCCTACGCCGTGCTCCACATGAAAAAGCAAACGCTCGACGCGCTGGAAGCCGCTTATGAGGAACGCTCTCCCTCTCTCGTCTTTCTGCAATCCGATCCCTATTTCGACTTCCTGCACTCCGAAGAACGATACCGCGCAATCGTACAGAAGATCGGTCTGCCCCCAGCGAACTAGTCTGGTCTATGCAGAGATCTGGTCGCTCGCGAGGAACGAGGCATTCTTCTTCGGTCGAATCGGATAAAATGTCCACCGCTCACCGTTCGCGAAACTCAATCGTGGAGACGACAATGAAGAGATCACTGTTTCTTGCTATGGCCCTGCTCGCGTCTGTATTTGCTTTTCCCGCTCATGCGCAGGACGCCACGAAAAAAGAAGCAGCCCTAAAACCTGCCGATCCGGAGTTGAAGGTTGTGCTCGATTCGTGGAATGAAGTCGGGAAAAAGCTCATCGCCATGGCTGAAGATTTTCCCGAAGACAAGTACGACTTCAAGCCCACACCCGCACAGCGCAGCTTCGCCGAGCAGTTGCTGCATGCTGCTGGAGCCAACTACTACTTCACCAATTCAGTCACGGGGCAGAAGCTTCCGGCGGCTGAAGATCCGAAGCGGGAGAACTACAAGACCAAGGCCGATATCGTTGCATTCGTCAAGAAGTCCGTCGCTGACGGCGCAGCTGCCCTTCAATCCAAAGGCGAAAAAGGGCTCATGCAGACCGTGCCATACGCCCATCAGGAAGTGCGCGCCCTCGACATAGCTTATGGTTTGATCGAGCACAGCGGCGAGCACTACGGCCAGCTTGTTGTGTATTACCGTTTGGCGGGATTGGTCCCCCCGGAATCGCGGCCGAAGAAATAAAACTGGAACCAGAGCGGGGTGCCCCGTCCTTATCGCGCGCAATGGGACCCCGGACGGATGCGTAAGCGGGTACAAGTGCGGGTACAAAGAAAAAGCCCTTCCCGAGGAAAGGCGCATGATTTCTGGAGCGGGAGACGGGATTTGAACCCGCGACTTCGACCTTGGCAAGGTCGCACTCTACCGCTGAGTTACTCCCGCTCAGCACGAAACACTCAAAAGACCTGCTCCCTCGGCTTACCAGGGATCGGCGCGCGGAACTCCCTGCTCGGGTTCAGTTCCTGCTCGGTGACTTGATTATAAACTAGCCCGCAGCTTCTCGCGAGAATCGAGATCGGACGATCTTTCGTTCTCGCACCCTTTTAACCACGATACTTTCCCGATGGGTGAGATAGTGGATGGATCTGCCTCGATCACGGCAGACGAGATCGAATCTCAGGACTCACACAGGAGGACGTCCATGCAGCCCCAACCTCTGATTGCCGTAACTGACGTGGAAGCAAGCAGCCGCTGGTACCAGCGGTTGCTGGGGTGCCGGAGCGATCATGGAGGACGAGAATACGAGCGGCTGGTGTGGCATGGCGAACTCGTGTTGCAGCTTCATAGTTTCGGGATAGAGCATCACCACGGGCGAATCGGCAATCCCGAGGATCGCCCCTACGGAAATGGCGTCCTATTATGGTTTGAGGTCCAAGATTTTGACGCAGCGGTCGAACGCGCGGTCGAAATGGAAGTAAAGATCCTACTTCCAAAGCATAGAAATCCCCCTTCAGGCGAGACCGGTGGACCGAATCATTGGGAATGTTGGATGAGTGATCCAGACGGCTACGTCGTCGTACTCGCTAGTCCCGACGGCTCCGCCGATGGCACCTGGCAACCAGCTCGCTAGAATTCCAGTCGCATCTGAAATGTTTTAGTGTCCGGTATGCCACTGAGGATCCTGCTCCGGCTTGACGATCTGGCCGTCACGCATGTGGATGATGCGATCGCCGTAGGCCGCGGCTTCCGGGTTATGGGTGATCATGAGCACCGTCTGACCCAGCTCCTTGTTGGAGTGGCGGAGCATGCTGAGGACGATCTCCGAGTTCTTGGAGTCCAGGTTACCGGTGGGTTCGTCCGCCAGCACGATGGCAGGGCGATTCACCAGCGCTCTCGCCAGGGCGACACGTTGTTGTTCGCCTCCGGAAAGCTCCGCCGGCCGGTGACTCATGCGCTTCGTGAGACCCAGGAGCTCAATGATTTTTTCCAGATGACCTGGGTCGTGGTCGCCGTTTTTCCCGGCGATGTCGATAGCAACCTCTATATTGGAGCGCGCGTCGAGGGTCGGCAAGAGGTTGAACTTCTGAAATACAAATCCAATCTTCGACTTCCGCATGCGAGTGCGCTCGGCATCGGTAAGTTGGGCGAAATCAATACCATCGATGATGACCTTGCCGCCATCGGCACGCGTCAAGCCTCCCAATAAGTAGAAGAGCGTAGACTTCCCGCTCCCCGAAGGTCCCACGATGGAGACAAATTCCCCTCTTTCTACGGTGAACGAAACGCCACACAACGCGTTCACGTCGATTTTCCCGATGTGATAGGTCTTGCGAAGATCTAGAGCTTCGATGATAGGGGGCATGCGAAGTATAGATCTTACAACACCGATGAGGGAGCAAACGGTGGGCCTTGATGGAAGGAACCCGGAGTTCGCGGTCCCGGGGCGCTCCTCTTGTGCCGCTATCCGACTCTCACGGCTCGTCCTGTGTGGCTAGTGCGGAACGAACCCGGGAAGCGCCTACGAAGGGTCTCAGGACATGCCAGCACCCTTCGTCGGGCGCCAGGATCATGCGGTCGCGGCAGTAAAGTTGGATACCGGGGGTTCGGGCGCGGCGGCACTGCGGAAATGCGATCGTTTCGGTCCACGCTTTCGAACCAGAAGGAGACGAATGCGCTCGAGCAGGTCCGCGGGCATGTACATCCCTTTCGCCAGGAAAAGATCTGCAGAACTCTCGTGCTCGTAAATCTTCACTGTCCCTGAAACCAGGATGGCGGGAGTTTCAGGTGAAATGTTCTTTACGCCTTGGATGAGCTTGGAACCGTCTACGCCAGGCATGACGAGGTCGGTTAACACCAAGTCCACGCCACCCAGCGCGAAGCGGTCCAGAGCCTGCTTTGCATCGGTGTACGCGAGCACGCGATAGCCGCGCGTTTCGAGCAACACTTTGCGAATGGAGAGTGATTGTTCATTGTCATCAACGCAGAGGATCGTTCTTTTCGGTTTCATCGGACATTCCTAACCAGCGCGGAGTGTCTCCGCGAGAAAAATGGAAAAAAATTGGTTGAAAAATCGACTAGAGCGAGATGAATCCTATCGACGGAAGGACCGCGTGTAAAGTAACGCGAATGCCAATGCGAAATTTCCCGGTTGCAAAAACCGAGCGTGTGTGCGTGCGCTGATTTTTCGCGTATGTTCGCGTCCGCGCATTCAGAAGAAGAGTTCTCCGCGCAAAACTTCAACAACATTTCCACCGACCCGTACATTAACCACTCTGTCATTGTTTCGGGAGGCACGAACAAAAATCCGGCTGGGCCGCATCATCTCGACGCCTTGCTCGATCATGACACGCTCTTCGGGCCGCGCAATTCCATGCTGAACCATCCATGCGGCGCAGCAACCCGATGCCGAACCGGTGGCGGGGTCCTCTCCATTGTAAAAAAGCATCCGCGCGTGAATGCGTGCCGAGGAGTCAACAGTCTCGCGGGTAACGCAGAAAAAAAATCTTCCGTCAGACTTCTTTAAGTATTCCGAGGACTCGCGCTGCTTGAGTTGCAGCCTGCCCATTGCCTCCAGATTGCGGATGGGAAGCATGGTGAAAGGCGTTCCGGTGGAGACGGTTTGAATCGGCAAAGCCGGATCAAGATCTTCGAGAGGGACGCCGGTTACGCTCGCAATGGTTTGGCGATCGTGTGTCATGCCGAATTCGGGGTCACGCTGCGTCATTTCGCCAAAAACGGGCTCGCCCGGGCGCTCTTCAAAATTCACCGGGATTGTCCCCACGTTGAGATCAAGTCTGGTCTCCCGCGCGCCGGAAGTGCCGCGAAGGAAGAATGCGGTGCCAAGCGTGGGATGCCCTGCAAAGGGCAGTTCTTCTTGCACAGTGAAAATGCGCACGCGCGTGCCCCGGTCGCGCTCGATGGCAACCTCACGCGGGAAGATGAACGTGGTCTCGGAAAGGTTCATTTCGCGAGCGATGGATTGCATTTCCGAGTCCGAGAGACCGGACGCGTCATGTACAACGGCGAGGGGATTGCCTTCGAGTGGACGGGAGGTGAACACATCGAACTGGGTGAAAGCGAATTTGCGCGCCTGGCCTGCCATGTGGGTTGGATTGCAATCGAGGACATTTAGGTGCAGGAATTTAGGATTACTCCAGGAAATTTAATGCGCTACCCACCAAATACAGCAACCGGAGAAAGGCTGAATGCCCCCGGGAAAGGACTCTCGCAAGGCGTGAGTGTCTGCTCGCGCTCGAGGAGCCGTTTTCGGGGAAGGCTTACGTTTGACGGGTACTTTGACGCTGCGTATCCTATCGGCATGCAGACGTCCCACCCGCGATGCTGTTGTAATTTCGCGCCGGCGTGTGGGTAGGCACAAAGATCTGACCCACCCGGCAGCCGCTTGGGTGGGTTTTGTTTTTCCGACGTTTTTTACTCCAGATCCCAGAATTTCAATCGAGGAGGCATTATGAGTACTGCCACGCTTGAATCATCTCCAGTAATGCTACGCATCAACGATGTCGCGCCGGATTTCACGGCAGAAACCACCCAAGGCTCCATCCGCTTCCACGAGTGGATCGCGGATGGATGGGCAGTTCTGTTCTCTCATCCGAAGGATTTCACGCCCGTGTGCACAACGGAACTCGGCCACATGGCGGGTTTGGAGCCAGAGTTCAAGAAGCGCAATACCAAGATCATCGGCTTGAGCGTGGATCCGGTTGCAAGCCACGGCAAATGGTCGGCTGACATCGAGGAGGCAGTGGGACACAAGGTCAACTATCCGATGATCGGGGATCCGCAACTGAAGGTCGCGCAGCTCTATAACATGCTTCCGGCCAGCGCCGGCAGCACCTCGGAGGGTCGAACCCCAGCCGATAATGCGACCGTGCGGACAGTCTTCATCATCGGGCCAGACAAGAAGATCAAGACGATGCTGGTTTATCCCATGAGCACCGGCCGGAACTTCGCGGAAATTTTGCGGATTCTCGATTCTCTGCAGCTGACTGCTCGCGCCGGGGTTTCGACTCCAGTGAACTGGCAGCCAGGGGACGATGTGGTTGTTCCCGCTGCCATGCCTGATGAAGAGGTGAAGAAGAAATTCCCCGATGGAATCAGGACATTGAAGCCGTATTTGCGGTTTGGAAAACAGCCCAAGTAGGTTTGCTAGTGGAGGAGCCCACCCCTCTTGCCAACTGCGTTCGGCAGGGGTGGGCAACCTTCCATCACCGCTTTTTTGGCAAGAACTCCCCAATTCTGCGTATCTGGGCGCCTACTGCGCGCAACTTCTCCTCGATATTTTCGTAGCCGCGGTCGATATGATAGACGCGATCGATGATGGTTTCGCCATCAGCGACCAGTGCCGCGAGCACCAGAGACGCTGAAGCACGAAGGTCGGATGCCAGAACGGCTGCGCCACTGAGTTGCGATTTGCCGCGGACCACGGCACGTCGGCCTTCGATCTTGATGTTCGCCCCCATACGGACCATCTCCAGCGCGTGCATGAAACGGTTTTCGAAGATGTTTTCGGCAATAATCGAGGTGCCCTCGGCTTGGGTCGCGAGCGCCATGTATTGCGCTTGAACGTCGGTGGGAAAGCCAGGGTACTCCTCGGTAGTCACGTCGGCCGCCTTTAGCACGCTACTGCCCTCGACGCGGACGGAATCGCGGGTGCTCTTGGTCCGAACGCCCACTTCCTGAAGTTTCTGAAGGAGCGCACCGAGGTGTTTGGGGTCGCATCCGGAAATGTTCAGATCTCCGTCAGTCAAGGCGCCGGCGATGATGAAGGTTGCGGCTTCTATGCGATCCGGAATAATGCGGTGCTTGGCGCCATGGAGCTTGGAAACTCCTTTGATTCGGATATCGGGCGTGCCGGCGCCTTCGATCTTCGCCCCCATCTTGTTCAGCAGGTCGGCGAGGTCGGCAACCTCCGGCTCCTGCGCGCAGTTTTGCATCAGGGTCTCACCCTCAGCAAGCGTGGCCGCCATGAGCAGATCTTCCGTGCCCGTCACGGTGATCTTGTCGAACACGATTTCTGCACCCTTGAGCCGCTCGGCAGAAGCCTCGACATAGCCGTGGTGCTGATCGATCTTTGCGCCCAGGCGTTCCAGTCCTTTGATGTGGAGGTCGATAGGCCGGGCTCCAATGGCACAACCCCCAGGGAGCGACACCCGGGCCCGTCCGCATCGTGCGACCAGAGGGCCTAGGACAAGGGTGGAAGCACGCATGGTCTTCACCAGCTCGTAGGAGGCTTCCGGTGCTGAAAGCGTCTTGCAGCAGATGCTCGTACGATTGCGCGCGCGGCCGTATCCCAGTTCGACCTCGGCGCCCATGGCCGAAAGCAGCCTGCGCGTTGTCTCGATGTCCCGCACTTGCGGAATGTTCTCCAGGATGACCGGCTCTTCGGTGAGCAGCGCGGCCGCCATGGCGGGCAGAGCCGCATTCTTCGCACCGCTGATGCGAACCGTGCCGAGCAGAGGATTTCCGCCGCGAATTACAAACTTGTCCATAGTTGTATGCGGGCGAGCACAGTGTGGCCGATTACCCGCGCTGTGCGCCTCGCGCCTCTAGAATTCTCTGTTCCCTTCCGTGCTCGATCTCCTTACTTATCAATAGCTGGGCTTAACTCCGCCTCTATTGGCTTCGCCGCCATGCGGCGTTACCGGTTCTCATCTCGCATCTTCTTCGCCAAACTGATGGCATTTCGTACGTGCCCATGAGCTTGGGTGAGCGCCTGTAGGGCGATCGAGCGCTTCACGTCCGCTTTGGACATCACGATGGCAAGCGGCACGCTATACCGAGCGCTCCTCAGCGCGCCCTGGGCATCGCGAGACGCCAAGCCCAACGCCCGCTCCACAATTCCGATCGAACGCTCAGCCAGCTTTGAGTTCTTGCGATGCAGGTTCACCATCAGGTTGCCATAAACGTAGCCAAGGCGCACCATCGCGCCAGTCGAGACGATATTGAGCACCATCTTTTCTGCGGTTCCGGCTTTCATGCGGGTTGAACCCGCGATGACTTCTGGGCCGGTATCGACCACGATGGTAAGTTCCGCGGCTTTCGCCATAGGAGAGCCGCCATTGCAAGTGACCGCGATCGTTCTCGCACCTGCGCTGCGCGCACTCTGGACCGCAGCAACGGTGAACGGAGTGCGTCCGCTGGCGGCGAGGCCGATGACCACATCAGCCTTGTTCACGCGTTTGCGTCTCATCTCGCGGACGCCAAGCGCGCGAGAGTCTTCGTCGGCCTCGGTGGCCCCCGCCAGTGCTTTTGCTCCTCCAGCGATCACGAACTGAACCATCCTTGGATTTGTGTTGAAAGTCGGTGGACATTCAGCGGCGTCAAGCGCAGCGATTCGGCCACTGGTTCCCGCTCCCACATAGAGAAGGCGTCCCCCCCTTCGGAGTGCCTCCGCGACCCACTCGATGGCGGTAGCGATTTGTGGGAGCACACGTTGAACTGCGGCTGCAACCTTGGCGTCTTCCGCATTGATAATTCGGGCGATCTCGAGCGCTGACTTCGTATCCAGGTTGCCAGCAGACGGGTTGGTTTGCTCCGTGCTGAGCGCGCTAAGGTCGAGCTTGGCTTTTCTAGGTGCCATCCGTTTCCTGTGCAACTTCTCTGGGACCTCGGTTGTGCCGCCTGGCTGAGGCGGGCCTAGTTCCTCTGATTTTCCGTCCGTCACTCCCGGGTCCGGATTACTTCCATAAAGCCTGCCTGAATCATCCCTCTCGAGCTTTCTGCGCCCTCAAGCAGGACGCAAGTCGCCGATCACGACTTCCCCGCTCTCTCGATCGCCCCGACAACGGCATCATGGAATTGGGGACGAACTTGCTTGATCTCCTGGTTTGCGCAGTCGGGCCAGGTGCGGTTCGTCAGCAAAGTAACCGAAAGCTGACGGGCTGGATCGATCCACAGAGAAGTCCCCGTGTAGCCGAGGTGGCCGAATGACGCAGTAGAAAAGTAACGGCCGGATTGCGAAGGAACTGAAGGCGTGTCCCAGCCCAAGGCACGAGAAGTTCCCTCCGGTGAGGGCTGGCGCGTGGTAAACAGCGCGATCGTTTCTGGCCGCAGAATCGGACTGCCGCCCCTCAACAGGCATTGCGCGAAGCTGGCAACATCGGAAGCGGTCGAAAACAGACCTGCGTGGGCGGCTACTCCGCCCAGCACACTCGCATTTTCGTCCTGGACTTCACCTTGGATAATGCGCTTGCGGAACATTTTGTCTTCCGAGGTTGGAGGGATCTGTGGCCTGGACGACGCCGGCGGATTGAAGCCGGTGTGTGCCATCCCGAGCGTACCGAAGATCTCCCTCCGACAGAAGCTATCGATCGGCTCGCCGGCGATCCTCTCCAAAGCAACGCCAAAAAGAATAAAACCGATGTCGCTGTATTCGGCTTGGGTTCCCGGAGAATACTTCAACGAAACCTTGAAGGCGGCGTCAAGCAAGGATTCTTTTGTTGCCGCCTTTAGGAAGAGCTTTTCATACGCCGGCAACCCGGAACTGTGGGCAAGCAGCATTTGAAGCGTGACTTCTTCCCGACGGGAGTCTTCCGTCGCAAACTCGGGCACGACGCCCGGGACGGGCAACTGCAGGTCAAGTTCACCACGCTCGTAGAGGATCATGGCCATGGTGGTCGTCGCCACCACCTTGGTCAGGGAAGCGAGGTCGAAGATCGTATGCGTAGCCATCGGGGATGACGCGGATTCGTAGGTGAATTGGCCAAAGGATTTCGATGCCACAAGTTGTCCGCATAGCGTGACCGCGATCGAGGCGCCGGGAAACGCCCGGGCAGCGATTGCCTGCTCGACCACCCGAAACGGGTCCGCGAACACCTCTCCCTGATCTAGGAATGCTTCGATCACACTACCAGCATAAGACCGAGCCGCCCGCTGTGGATTGGCAGAGATGGCACCCTGCTCGTCCGTAACTTGATCGGCCCTGCTATAGCTGTTGTAAATTCGAGACATCCGCACCTTGACTACAACTTCGCTGGGGATCATTGTGCTGGGAGCGACCGCCTGTGTCCTGCTTGCCGCACCGAACGCCTTCTCTCAGCCATACGATTCCCGGCTCTCACAAGTCGACTCTGTAATCCAGAAAGCAATCGATGATCACGAGATCCCGGGTGCTGTTCTACTGATTGGCCACGATGGTCAGGTGGTCTATCGCAAGGCTTATGGCATGCGATCCCTCGAGCCGAGTCGAACCCCGATGACCGTTTCCACGGTCTTTGATATGGCCTCGCTGACCAAGGTAGTCGCGACGACCACAGCGGCCATGCAACTGGTGCAACAAGGCAAACTTCGGCTGAATGATCCGGTGGTGAAATACATCCCGGAGTTTGGCCAGAACGGCAAGAATGACATCACTGTTCGCGATTTGATGACTCATTATTCCGGCCTCCCGCCATCCCTGGATTTGAAATCTCCTTGGGCAGGCCGCGAAACCGGATACAGCATGGCATTTGGCATTACGCCGATTGCGCCTCCGGAGAGCAAGTTCGTCTATAGCGACGTTGACTACATCGTGTTGGGCGCCATCGTGGAGCGAGTTGTGCGTACCCCGCTCGATTCCTATTGCGCACAGAACATCTTTGTTCCCTTAGGCATGACGAAGACCACCTTTCGTCCTCCACCGGCGTGGCTGCCAGAAATCGCTCCGACCGAGTACGATGAGCGCGGCCAGATGCTCAGCGGAGTGGTTCACGATCCGACCGTGCGGCGAATGGGAGGGGTTGCGGGACAAGCTGGACTGTTTTCCACCGCGGATGACCTGGCCAGGTTCGCGCAGGCACTGCTTAGCGGAAGCCCCGTGCTGGCCTCTCCCGCCATCGAGAAGATGACCACCCCCCAGCAGCCGGCAAATGGGTCGACTCTGCGGGGACTTGGCTGGGACATCGACTCGCCCTTGTCACACAATCGCGGCGAACTGTTGCCCGTTGGATCCTTCGGGCACACGGGATTCACAGGCACGTCGTTGTGGATCGATCCCACCACGAACACTTACCTCATCCTGCTGACGAATGCGGTTCACCCGCGCGGGCAGGGTTCTGCGGTTTCGCTGCGGTCCAAAGTTGCGACTGCGGTTCGGGCGGCGCTGGCCTTGACACCCTCACAACTCGAGGTGCTGCGGTGGAAGGCAATTACCGGCTACAACGAGAGCATGCCCTCGCAACGGCGG
>Ga0068855_100012156_pt1 | contig 10402 bp, 10 predicted proteins | sample KBSCornC52_FD_66592 | JGI IMG/M metagenome (GOLD analysis project Ga0068855, IMG submission 66592) | Corn rhizosphere microbial communities from Kellogg Biological Station, Michigan, USA - KBS Corn C5-2 | ecosystem: Host-associated > Plants > Roots > Rhizosphere > Soil ... | reverse complement strand
CGGATCGCGCGCTCGTACGACGGATCGTAATGGACGTCGAGGAGCTCGGCCGTCAGCTCGGCGACCGCGCCCTCGTCGGCGAGCGCCTGCCAGCGCGCGATCGTCTTGTTGCCGTGGAGCTTCGCAAGCGGGGCGATCTGCGCCGCGAAGCTGCCGCTGTCGCGAACGAAGTGCGCGTAGTCGTCGGCGAGCATCGCGACGCGCTGGGCCTTCGGCGTCTCGAGTCGTATCCACGGCGCGGCGCGCATCGAATCGAGCAGCGCGTCGGGAACCTGCAGGCGGCCGATGCGCTGGCTTTCCGATTCGACGTGGATCGGGCGCGACGCATCCATGTGCATGAACGCGTCGAGCAGCGCGCTCTCGAAGGCCTTCTGCGACGGTTGCGGCTCGCCCGGAATGTCGCCGAGCAGCGATCCGCGATGGTGCGCGAGACGCTCGAGGTCGAGAACCTGACCGCCTTCGGCTGCGATCGCGGCGATCAGCCGCGACTTGCCCGAGCCGGTGAGCCCACAGACGACGCGATAGTCGAACTGCCGCGGCCATTGCGCGAGCATCTGCACGACATGCCGCCGGTAGGCGCGGTAACCGCCGGCAAGCTGCGCCGCGCGAAAGCCGATCTCGTTCAGCACGTGCACGAGCGCGCGGCTGCGCTGGCCGCCGCGCCAGCAGTAGACGAGCGGCGCCCACTCGCGCGGCTTGTCCTGTACGTGATGCGCGACGATGTCGGCGATGTTGCGCGCGACGATCGCGGCTCCGATCTTGCGCGCATCGAACGCCGAGACCTGCACGTACACGGTCCCCACCTGCGCGCGCTGCGCGTCGTCGAGGATCGGCAGGTTGATCGCGCCGGGCAGCCGATCCTCCGCATACTCGGAAGGCGAGCGCACGTCGATGCGGTCGCGGAACGACGCGAGCTCGTCGATCGTCACGCGGTTCGCGGGCCGCGGCGGCGGGCCGGGTGGAAGCGCGATCATTTGCGCGCGAGCAAACGCGAGAGCGCCGGCCATACGTTGTCGAGGACCCGCGGCTCGGCGGCGGCCTTCGGGTGGATGCGGTCCTCCTGGAACTGCGCGACGTCGTCGCCGAAACCCTCGAAGAGAAACGGGACGAGCGGCACGCCGTTCGCCTTCGCCACGTCGGCGAACAGCACCGCGAAGCGTCGCGCGTAGGCGGCGCCGTAATTCGGCGGTACCTGCATGCCAAGCAGCAGCACCTTCGCGTGCGCGGCGAGCGCGTCCTTCACCATCGCGTCGAGATTCGCGCGCGCCGCGTCGAGGCTGCCGCCGCGCAGCGCGTCGTTGCCGCCGAGCTCGATCACGACGATCGACGGTAGATGCGCGCGCAGCAATTGCGGCAGCCGGGCGCGGCCGCCCGCCGTCGTATCGCCGGAGATCGACGCGTTGACGATGCGCTCGCGATAGCCCTCCTTGGCGAGGCGCGCTGCCAGCAGGTCGACCCAGCCTTCGCCGCGCGCAAGCCCGTAGCCGGCCGAGATCGAGTCGCCGACGACGAGCAGCACCGGTGCTTTCGGCTGCGCGAATGCGACGGCCGCGATCGCCATCGCGCACAGCAGCAGCGCGACGCGTCGCAAAAGCAGAAGGCGAGGGTTCACTATCGAGACGTGCGCATCGCGTGGCCGCTCGCGCGTGACGTCGGGATACGAGGCGATCCGCATTGTAACCGGCCGCATGCGACCGACCGCACGAAACGTGCCGCGTAGAATCCAACGTCGATGCCTCCTCCGATCATTCGTGCACAACGCCTGACGAAGATCGTCCAGAGCGGCGATTCGCCGCTGACGATCCTGGACGACGTCTCGTTCGACGTCGACGACCGCGACACGGTTGCGATCGTCGGTGCGAGCGGTTCGGGCAAGACGACACTGCTGGGCTTGCTCGCCGGCCTCGACGATCCGACGTCCGGCGACGTGGCGATCGACGCCGTGTCGCTCGCGACGCTCGACCAGGACGGCCGCGCGGCGCTGCGGCAGCGGCTGCTCGGCTTCGTCTTTCAATCGTTCCAGCTTCTGCCCGCGTTGACCGCGCAGGAGAACGTGATGCTGCCGCTCGAGCTCGCGGGCGCCGTCGATGCACTTGCCCGTGCGCGCGAGTGGCTCGCGCGCGTCGGTCTTGCGAAGCGCACGACGCACTATCCGCGTCAGCTTTCGGGCGGCGAGCAGCAGCGCGTCGCGATCGCGCGCGCATTCGCCGGCGAGCCGAAGATCCTGATGGCCGACGAGCCGACGGGCAATCTCGACAACGCGACCGGCATCGAGATCGCGCAACTCATGTTCCGGTTGAATCGCGAGCATGGAACGACGCTGCTGCTCGTGACCCACGACGCGAACCTCGCGACGCGCTGCGAGCGTCGTCTGTCGCTCGAAGGGGGCAGGCTGATCGGCGACGAGCGCGCACAGGCGCCATGGCAACGCTTCGCCTAGCGCTGCGACTTGCCGTTCGTGATTGGCGCGCAGGCGAGCTGCGCGTGCTGATCGTCGCGATCGTGCTCGCCGTCGCGAGCGTCGGCACCGTCGCGTTCTTCGCCGACCGCGTGAAGATCGGCCTCGCGCAGCAGGCGAACCGGCTGCTCGGCGCGGACCTGATGGTGAGCGGCGATCGTCCGCTGCCGGATCGATACGCGACGCAGGCGACTGCGATCGGACTCGCGACATCGCCGGAGATTCGGTTCAACAGCATGGTGTCGACGGCGGGCGACGCGAACGCCGACACGGTGCTGACCGACGTGAAGGCCGTCAGCGACGGCTATCCGCTGCGGGGCGCGATCACGCTGATCGACCCACGAACGCGCGCGCAGTACGCGGCGCACGGTATTCCCCCACAAGGCGAGGCGTGGATCGACACGCGCCTCGCGGAGCGCACCGGCGCGCAACTCGGCACCCGGCTCGCCGTCGGCGATGCGACGCTGACCGTGACCGCGCTGGTCGCGCAGGAGCCGGAGGTCGCGGGGCTCACGTTCGCGCCGGGCCCGAAGCTGCTCATCAACCTGCGCGACGTTCCTGCAACCAATCTGCTGCAACCGGGCAATCGCGCGACGTGGCGTCTGCTCGTTGCCGAGCGGCGGCAAGGCCAGCTCGACCGCTATCGCACGCTCGTGAGCGGCGAGCTCGAGCCGGGACAGCGGATGGAGTCGATCCGCGAATTGCGGCCTGAGGTGCGGCAGACGCTCGAGCGCGCGGAACGCTTTCTCGGACTCGCCGCGCTCGTCGCGGTGCTGCTCGCCGCCGTCGCCGTCGCGCTCGCCGCGTCGCGCTATTTGCGACGCCATCTCGATGCGTCGGCGATGTTCCGCTGCTTCGGCGCGTCGGTGCCGCGGACGCTTGCGCTCTTCGTCGTGCAGTTCGCAGCACTCGGCATCGTCGCGAGCGCACTCGGCCTCGTCGCCGCGCTCGTTGGTCAGGCGCTGCTCGCGGCATTGCTCGAAGGCGCGTTCGTCGCCGAGCTGCCGCCGCCCGCGTACGGACCGGCGGTGACGGCGGTGGTTACCGGCATCGCGTTGCTGTTCGGCTTCGCGCTGCCGCCGCTCGTCGCACTCGCGAACGTGCCGCCGCTTCGCGTGCTGCGCCGCGATCTGCCGCGTCCGCGCGCCAGTGCATTGCTCGCATACGCGTTCGGAATCGCGACGATCGCGTTGCTCGTCGGCTGGCAGGCGCACGAAGCCGAAGCGGCGGGCATCATGCTCGCCGGTGTCGGCGGCCTGCTCGTCGCGGCGGGCGTCCTCGCTTTTGTCTTGCTCGCGCTGTTGCGCCGCGTGCCGGCGCGCGGCGTCTCGTGGCGCTTCGGGCTTGCCAACCTGCGGCGGCGCGCGCTCGCGTCGAGCCTTTCGATCGGCGCGCTCGCGCTCGGCCTCACGGCGCTTCTGCTGCTGACCGTCGTGCGCGGCGATCTCTTGCGCGATTGGCGCGCGAGCCTGCCGCCCGATGCGCCGAACCAGTTTCTCGTCAACGTGCTGCCCGAGCAGGTCGCCGATGCGCAGGCGTGGCTGCGCGAGCGCGTGCGCGTCGACGCACAGTTCAAGCCGATGGTGCGCGGACGGCTGGTCGAGCTGAACGACGCGCCGCTCGACACGACGCGCTATGCCGATCGGCGGACGCGACGGCTCGCCGAGCGCGAATTCAACCTGTCGTGGACGGACCAGCTTCCCGTCGGCAATCGCACCGTCGCCGGGCGTTTCTGGTCGCCGGGCGAGCACGGCGCCGATGCGGGCATTTCGCTGGAGGAGGGCATCGCGCAGCGTCTGGGCGTCAAGGTCGGCGATCGGATGACGTTCGACGCGGGCGGCATCCGCGTCAGCGCGCCGGTGACGAGCCTGCGCAAGGTCGACTGGGACAGCTTCCGCGTGAACTTCTTCGCGCTGTTCGCGCCGGGTGCGCTCGACCGGTTGCCGGCCACGTACATCGTCGCGTTCCGCGCGCCGGAGGGCGACGTCTCGTGGCTGTCGGGACTCGTCAAGCGCTACCCGAACATCCTGTCGATCGACGTCGCCGCGATTCTCGCGCAGGTGCAATCGATCATCGACCGCGTCGCGCAGGCCGTCGAGTTCGTGTTCCTGTTCACGCTCGCGGGCGGCCTGCTCGTGCTGCAGGCGGCGATCGCATCGACGCAGGACGAGCGCAAGCTCGATGCGGCGATCGTGCGCACGCTCGGCGCGTCGCGCAGGCAATTGCTCGGCGCGCACGCCGCCGAATTCCTGCTGCTCGGCGCGCTCTCGGGAATGCTCGGCGCCGCCGGCGCGACGGCGATCGGCTGGGCGCTGGCGGTGCACGTGTTCGACGTTCGCTTCACCGCCAATCCGTGGGTCTTCGCCTACGGCATCGTCGGCGGCGCGCTCGCCGTGCTGGTTGCCGGATGGCTCGGCACGCGCGAGACGGTTCGGGAGCCCCCGCTCCGCGTCCTGCGGGAGCTCGCCTAGGGTCAGAGACGAGTCTTTGCGGCAGCAAAAACTCGTCTCTGACCCTACATCGGTTTTACGCAAGATTTGCATAAGATTGCACTCGGACTGCACAATATGCAGTTCCGATGGATACTCTTTCGCAGAGCTTCGCGCTGGCGCTCGGGATGGTCGCGCATCTCGATCCACGTCTCACGCAGATCGTCGCGCTGTCGATCGCCGTCAGCCTCGCCTCCACGTTCTGCTCGGCGCTGATCGGCCTGCCGCTCGGCGCCGCGGTCGCGATCGCACGCTTTCCCGGCCGCTCGGCGGTGATCGTCGCGCTGAACGCGGCGATGGGGTTGCCGCCAGTCGTCGTCGGGCTGCTCGTGTATCTGCTGCTGTCGCGCGCGGGGCCGCTCGGTCGCTTCGGCCTCTTGTTCACGCCCCCGGCGATGGTGATCGCACAGACGATCCTGATCGTGCCGATCATCGCGGCGCTCACGCGTCAGATCGTCGAGGATGCCTGGGGCGAATACCGCGAGCAGTTGCGAAGCCTCGACGCGTCGTGGCTGCAGTCGACGCTCACGCTACTGTGGGACACGCGCTGGTCGCTGTTGACGGTACTGCTGGCCGGCTTCGGCCGCGCCGCATCCGAAGTCGGCGCGGTCATCATCGTCGGCGGCAACATCGACGGCGTGACGCGCGTGATGACGACGGCGATCGCGCTCGAGACCAGCAAGGGCGATCTCGCGCTCGCGCTCGGACTCGGCATCGTGCTGCTGACGCTCGTGATGGCGTTGAACGTCGGCGCGCATCTGACGCGGCAATGGGCGAGGGCACGCTTTGGGTGACGCGGAAATCGTCGCCGGTCTGCCGATCGTCGCGTCGGGCGTCACGCTCGTGCGGCGCGGCGTTCGCGTGCTCGACGGCGTCGACCTGACGATCGAGCCGCGCTCGCGCACGTTCATCCTCGGCGCGAACGGCGCAGGGAAAAGCATGCTGCTGCGCGTGCTGCACGGGCTGATCGTGCCCGACGCGGGCCGCGTCGCGTGGGGTCGCGATACCGCGCGTCCGCCGCGCCAGGCGATGGTGTTCCAGCGGCCCGTGCTGCTGCGTCGCTCGGCGGCGGGCAACATCCGCCATGCGCTCGCGATCGCGGGCATCCGGGGTGCCGACGCGCACCGCCGCGCGGATGAGGCGCTGGCGCGCGTTTGCCTCGCCGCGATCGCGGATCGTCCGGCGCGCGTGCTTTCGGGCGGCGAGCAGCAGCGGCTCGCGCTCGCGCGCGCGTCCGCGCTCGAGCCCGAAGTGCTCTTTCTCGACGAGCCGACCGCGAGCCTCGATCCGCCGTCGTCGCGCGCGGTCGAAGGCATCGTCGAATCGATTCACGCGTCGGGTACGACGATCGTGATGACGACGCACAGCCTCGCGCAGGCGAAACGGCTCGCCGATACCGTCGTCTTCCTCGCCGCGGGGCGCGTGACCGAGTGCACGGATGCGGCGCGTTTCTTCAAGGCGCCGCGCTCATGCGAAGCCAGAACGTTCATCGAAGGAGAGCGATTGTGATGAAACAGTGGATCAAGCGTCTTGTCGTCGCGTTCGGCCTGCTCGTCGCTGCGCAGGCGGCAGCTCAGCAGCCGTACATCGTCGTCGCGTCGACGACGTCGACGGAGCAGTCGGGGCTCTTCCCGCACCTGCTTCCCGCATTCACGGCGGACACCGGCATCGACGTGCGCGTCGTCGCAGTGGGCACCGGCCAGGCGCTCGACATCGGCAAGCGCGGCGATGCGGACGTCGTGTTCGTGCACGACAAGACGGCGGAGCTCAAGTGGCTCGCCGAAGGCAACGGCGTCAAGCGCTACCCGGTGATGTACAACGACTTCGTGCTGATCGGTCCGAAGGCCGATCCCGCGCACGTGGCCGGCGGGCACGACATCGTCGCCGCGTTGCAGAAGATCGCCGCGGCGAAGCCTGCGTTCGTATCGCGCGCCGACAAGAGCGGTACCTACTCCGCCGAGCTGCGCCTATGGAAGGACGCGGGCATCGACATCGCGAAGGACAAGGGACCGTGGTACCGCGAGACCGGGTCGGGGATGGGGCCGGCGCTCAACACGGCGGCCGGCATGGACGCCTACCTTCTTTCCGACCGCGGAACGTGGCTCAACTTCCACAATCGCGGCACTCTCGAAATCGTCGTCGAGGGCGACAAGCGGCTCTTCAACCAGTACGGCGTGATGCTCGTCAATCCGGAAAAGCATCCGAACGTGAAGAAGGATCTCGGGCAGAAATTCATCGACTGGCTCGTATCCAAGCGTGGTCAGGACGTGATCGCGAGCTACAAGATCAACGGCGAGCAGCTTTTCTTCCCGAACGCCGGCACCGATTCGTGATCGGCTGGCGCGTGGAGCATCCGCAGGCGCTTGCAACGAGCGGATGGACCGAGCGCGTGCGGCGCTTCGCGCGCAAACCTGATGTGCGTGCTCACGCGGCCGGACTTGAACATCGCGCCAGACGTCGTGCTCGCAACGATGCTGGACCCGCGTTTGAAGCTCGGCACGTCGACGCCGAAGGCCGACCCGTCGGGGGACTACGCGCTCGACGTCTTTCACTAGGCAGAGGCGGTGCAACCGGGAGCATTCGACGTCCTGAACGCGAAGGGCTTGCGCCTGACCGGAGGACCGAACACCGCTCGCGATTTCGTCGCGTTCGTCCTTCCCAAGAACGGCGTGCAGCGATTGCTAGCGTACGGTTTCGATCCGCCGTGACGCTCCTTGGGTGGCTCGCGGTTGCATGCCTGCTGACCTTCGCGGGTGGGGCCGCCGTCCGGAACGGTCGCGTCTACGTGGCGCCCGACGTACCATTCGGCTGGTTCGACGCTCCCCCTTCGCTCAACCGCCTGCTCGGTGTCCAGTGGCTCGCGCGCCTTCTTCATCCGACGCTGTTTCCCGAACCGCTCGCGCCGGTGGTGAAGGCGTTTCACGCGCGCTATTACCACCGGACGCCGAGCGACGCGCGGGTGCGCGAGCTGATGCGCGGGACCGGGCTCGCACGCTGAGCGACGGCGGATTGCGCGCGCGCCCGCTGCGCAGCGCATGGGTGCTGCTCGCCGCGGCGCTCGCGCTCGTGCTGCTCGCGCTCGTCGCGCTGGGCGCCGGCAGCTATCCGATCACGCCGCGGGAAGTCGCCGCAATCGTCTGGAGTCACGTCACCGGTAACGTCGAGCGCGCGACGGCCGATGCCGTCGTCTGGCAAATCCGCCTGCCGCGCGTCGGCGTCGCGATGCTCGTCGGCGCCGCGCTCGCGAGCGCTGGCGCCGCGTACCAGCATCTGTTCCGCAATCCGCTCGTTGCGCCCGATACGCTCGGCGTCTCGTCGGGTGCGGCACTCGGCGCGGTGCTCGGCATCTTCGTCGGCGCGGGCTTCATCGCGATCGAGATCGCCGCGTTCGCTGGCGGTCTCGCCGCCGTTGCGGCCGTGATGCTGATCGCCGCGCGACTGCGCGCGCACGATCCGTTGGTCACGCTGATCCTGACCGGCATCGTCGTCGCGAGCCTGCTCGGCGCCGGCATCTCGCTGCTCAAGTACCTGGCCGATCCGTACAACGAATTGCCCGCGATCACGTTCTGGCTGATGGGCAGCTTCGCATCGGCGTCGCGCACCGAGGTCGCGAGCCTCGTGCCGGCCGTCGCGATCGCGCTCGTCGTGCTGCTCGCCCTGGCGTGGCGCATCAACCTGCTCGCGCTGACCGAGGACGAAGCGCGCGCGCTCGGCGTCAACACGACGCGGCTTCGCGCCATCGTGATCGCCGCCGCAACGCTCGCGACGGCGGCGAGCGTCGCGGTATCCGGCATCATCGGCTGGGTGGGACTGGTTGTGCCGCACATGGCGCGGCTGGTCGTCGGTCCCGAATTTTCGCGGCTGCTGCCCGCGGCGGCGTTGTTCGGCGCGACGTTCATGCTGGCGATCGACACGGTGTCGCGCACCGTCGCGCCGATCGAGGTGCCCCCCGGTATCCTCACGGCCGTGATCGGCACGCCCGTGTTCATCGCGCTGCTCGCGGGCGCACGCCGGATGTTCTAGCATGCTCGACGTCCGCGATCTTGCGTTCGGCTTCGGCGCACGGCGCGTCGGCTCCGACGTGACGTTCTCGCTCGCGCCGGCGGAAACGCTCGCGGTGCTCGGCGGCAACGGCGCCGGCAAGACGACGCTGTTCCGCACGCTGCTCGGCCTGCTGCCCCCGCTTGCGGGCACGCTCAGCCTCGACGGCGCCGCGCTCGGCGAGCTTTCGCCGCGTGAGCGCGCGCGATCTCTGGCGTACGTTCCGCAGCAGCACGTGCCGGCGTTCGGCTTCACCGTCCTCGAAGCGGTGCTGATGGGCCGCGTATCGTTGATCGACACGTTCGCGCGACCGGGGCACGACGACTACGCGGCCGCGCACGACGCGCTGGCGACGCTTTCGATCGAGGCACTCGCCGCGCGTCCCGTCACCGAGATCTCCGGCGGCGAGCGGCAGCTCGCGATGATCGCGCGCGCGCTCGCGCAGCAGGCGAAGGTGCTCGTGCTCGACGAGCCGACAGCGAGCCTCGATTTCGGCAACCGCGCGCGCGTTCTCGACGAGATCGATCGCTTGCGCGACCACGGCCTCACCATCCTGTTCTCGACGCATGAGCCGGACCAGGCGCTCGCGCACGCCGATCGCGCGCTGCTGCTGGCCGAAGGCCGCGTGCTGGCGCTCGACACAGTCGAGCGCGCGCTCAGCGCCGACAACATCGAGCGGCTCTACGGCACGCCGGTGCGCCTCGTGCGCGTCGGCGACCGGCGTTTCGCCTGCGTCCCGAGCAGGTGAACAACCTGTCGACCACAATCGAACCGGAGGCGCAGGCGGATGCAAGTGCGGGAAAGCGACAACGCTCAGGACCGTGGAACGCTACGCTCGTCGCCCGCCGCACAAAGCCGTCGGCGATCGCGCATACTTATGACGCCGGCATAACGTTCGTGTCGGCGCATGGCGCGTCATACATTTCCGGTACCGATCATGTCGTCGAGAAAATCGAGCAGGGACAGCATCCACAAACGCAAGCTGGAGGCGGCGCTGAGGCGGATGGGCACGTCGCTCGCAACGCACACGCAGTCGACATTCAAGCCGTCGGGCGTCGCTTCGAAGGCGCTCGAGGAGTTCAAGGCGCGTCGCGCGGCGGAGAAGCTCGGCCTGCTTCCGCCCGCGAAGGCGAAGGTGGTGGAGCGCTACGAAATCGACGTCGACACGGCGACCGTGACGAAGCTGCCGCTCCGCATCAAGACGCGCTGAGCGCGCGCGTCGCGCGCGGCATCGCATCGCGGTTCCGAGCGGTTGGCGTCGCGTCGCCGCTCGCATTGCTGATCCTCATCGTCCTCGCGCTGCATCTGCGCGGCCTCGGCGGCGATTTCCTCTCCGACGATTTCAGTCATCTCGGCGCCATTGCGCGCAACGACGCGCAGGGACGGCTTGGCGCATGGCTCGTCGAGCGCTTCG
>Ga0068855_100012155_pt1 | contig 10403 bp, 10 predicted proteins | sample KBSCornC52_FD_66592 | JGI IMG/M metagenome (GOLD analysis project Ga0068855, IMG submission 66592) | Corn rhizosphere microbial communities from Kellogg Biological Station, Michigan, USA - KBS Corn C5-2 | ecosystem: Host-associated > Plants > Roots > Rhizosphere > Soil ... | reverse complement strand
CATTTGCTTCTCCATCGTGTCCTGAATCGACTGCGGCGGGTCGATCGCCTTCAGCTCGACGCGGTTGACGCGGATCCCCCACTTCCCCGTTGCCTCGTCGAGCACGCCGCGCAGCTGGCTGTTGATCTCGTCGCGTGATGTGAGGGTCTTCTCGAGGGCCATGCCGCCGATCACGTTGCGGAGCGTCGTCACGGTGAGCTGCTCGATCGCCTGGATGTAGTTCGCGATCTCGTACGTCGCCGCCTTCGCGTCGGTGACCTGGAAGTAGATGACGGAATCGATCGAGACGACGAGGTTGTCTTCCGTGATCACCGGCTGAGGCTGGAACGAGACCACCTGCTCGCGCAGGTCGATCAACGGCCGCAAGCGATCGACGAACGGGACGACGATCGCCAGCCCCGGCGCGAGCGTTCGGTTGTAGCGGCCGAGGCGCTCGATCACGCCGGCGCGTGCCTGAGGAACGATCCTGATCGTTCGGGCGAGCACGCCGACGACGAGAACCGCGACGACGATGATGATTATCAGCGGAACCATTCCGACCTCCTAGACATAGACGAGCGCGGTCGCGCCCTCGATCTCGGCCACCTGGACACTCGTTCCCGGCTCGATCACCTGGCTCTCGTCGAGAGCGCGGGCACTCCAGACCTCGCCGCCGATCCTGACCCGGCCGCCGCTGGCGTCTACCCGCTCGAGAACGACCGCACGCGCGCCGACGAGCGCGGCGGTGCCGGTGCGCAGCGCGGCGGGCATCCGCAGATGCGAGCGCGCGATCGGGCGGAGGACGGCAAGCGAAGCGGCCGCGCCGCCGGCGAAGACGACGAGATCGATTGCCCACCCGGCGCCGAGCGCCGCAGCGATCATCGCCGCGACAGCCGCGACCGCGATCGGCCCGAGAAAAAAGAGGCCCGGCGTGAAGATCTCGCCGATCGCGAGCGCGACGGCGACGATCGCCCAGAGCAGCCAGGCGGGCACAGCTAGATCGGCACGGCCGTCGACGCCCGCCGCGTCGGTGCGCCCGCGATGTACCCGATCACCGCGATCAGCACGATCACGCCGAGCGTTCCGAGTGTGTACGCCTCGAACTTGAGCCGTGAGACGCCCCAGGCATCCTTGAACGAACCGTAGTCGACGCCGATCAGCTTCTCGATCGTGTCCGGGAACACCGCCACCCACGAGCCGAGCACAACGAAGAACGTCACGACCACCGTTCCCACCCAGACACCGAGCTTCCCGAACGGGAAGGTATACGGACGGGGCACGTCGCCATGCGAGTAGCGGAGCTTCAGGATCGCCGGGAAGATCATCACGTACGAGAGGAGCGTCGTCGAGATCGCAATGTCGAGCACGACCTGGAATGTCGAGTCTGCGCCGCTGTTGAAGAAGGCAACTGCCGCGACACAGAACACCGTCGAGACGATGCCCGACAGCACGTTCACGCGAACGGGCGTCCCGAGCTTTCGGTTGAAGATGCCGAAGAACGGAAAGAACGCGCCGTCGTACGAGGCGACAGCCTGAACGCGGTCCGAGCCGATCATCCAAACCGCGCCCGAGGTGACGAGGCTGCCGACGAAGCCGAGTGTCATCAAGACGAGCAGGGTGTGCGACGCACTGCCGTAGACGGTGAAGACCTCGGAAACGGCGTCGATGAAGCCGCCGATCCCGGTCACCTTGGCGAGCGGCAGGACGAGCAGGATCCCGAGGATCGGGATCACGTAGCTGAACACTCCAAGCACGGCACTCTGGAAGACCGAGACCGGGACGTCACGTTGCGGGTTCTCCATCTCTTCGGCGGCGCCGTTCTGAAGCTCGAAGCCGACGTAGTTGAAGAGCAGCACCGGCACGAGCCCGATGAACACGGCCTTGGTGGGAGAGGCGTCATGACCGGAGAACCCGTGGAAGCCATGCTTCGCGCCGTAGACGACGACGGTGATCGAGAACAGGCCGAGCGTCCCGAACCGTAGGAACGCGCCGAGGTTCGGGATCCACTTGCCGTAGCGCAGAGACGCGATCGCGACGCCGATCGAGATCCAGATGAACACGATCTTGAAGACGTAGTCGCCGAAGCTGCCGTGCCCGATCGCGAAGACGTTCGAGCGCCACGCGTCGGTGGAGATGAAGGCAAGCGAGCCCCCGACCCACAGCGGGTTCGTCACCCAGTAGAGAACTGCTCCGATTCCACCGGCGAGACGTCCCCACGCGAGCTTCATCCACTCGTACGGGCCGCCTTCCTCGCAGAAGGTCGAGCCGGCCTCCGCCATCAACAGTGCATAGGGCGCGACGAACACCACGGCGAGGATGACGAGCCAGGCGAAACCCTGGGGCCCGTTCGACGCAACCGTCCCGAGCGTATCGAGGCCGACGAAAGCGCAAACGGTGAAGAACACCATGTCGAAGCGCCGCAGCGACTTGATCAGCTTGCTCCTCTCCGCGAGCGCGAGCGCGGTCGTCTGCTCGAGATGCGCCGGGTAGGTGGTCATCCCGCTCCTCCTCCAGCGGTGCGTTGCCACGCTTCGGCCAGGACGTCCCCGAGGATGCCCGTCAGCTCGGCGAACTCTTTCGGGCCGGCGACGAGCGGGGGAGAGATCTGGATCACCGGATCGCCGCGGTCGTCGGCCCGGCAGATCAGGCCGCGCTCGAATAGGCGACCAGAGAGGAAACCGCGGAGCAGAGACTCCGATTCCGCGTCGGTGAACGACTCTCGCGTTTCCTTGTCCTTGACGAGCTCGAGCGCCCAGAAGTAACCGACGCCGCGCAGGTCGCCCACGATCGGCAGCTCGAGCAACTCCGCGAGCGAGTTGCGGAGCGCGGGCGCGTGCTCTTGGACGTGCTCGACGATGCGCTCGCGCTTCATGATCTCGAGGTTCTTCAGCGCGATCGCCGCCATCACCGGATGGCCGCCGAAGGTGATCCCGTGCGTGTACATCGCCTTCCCTTCCAGAAACGGCTCCATCATGTGGTCGCCGGCGACAACGGCGCCGATCGCCGCGTGCGCCGACGAGAGCCCCTTCGCGCAGGTGATCAGGTCGGGCCGGATGTCGTACAGCTCCGAGCCGAACCACGCGCCGAGCCGGCCGAAGCCGCAAATCACCTCGTCGGCGCAGAGGAGGATCCCGTAGCGGTCGCAAATCGCGCGTACGCCGGCGAAGTACCCGGTTGGAGGCGTGAACGCCCCGCCGGCGTTCTGCACCGGCTCCATGATCACCATCGCGACCGTGTCGGGACCGGCCTGCACGATCGCCGTCTCGAGGTCGTCGAGCAGGAACGCGGTGAACTCTTCCTCGGTCTCTGCCGGCGAGCGGTGATAGCGGTTCGTGTTGCGCACGTGGATCGTGTCCGGCACGAGCGGCTCGAACGGCGCGCGCAGTCCCGCGATGCCGGTGATCGAGAGCGCGCCCATCGTCGTCCCGTGGTAGGCCAGTCTTCGCGCCACCACCTTCCAACGGCGCTCGCCGCGGGCTGCGTGGTACTGGCGCGCGAGCTTCCATGCCGACTCGACCGCCTCCGATCCACCCGAGACGAAGAAGACGCGGTTCAGGTTGCCGGGAGTGAGCGACGCGAGCTCGTGCGCAAGCTCGATCGCCCGCGGATGCCCGTACGACCAGTTCGTATAGAAGGGCAGCTCGCGCATCTGCTCGAGCGCGGCCTGGCCGATCTCCTCGCCGTAGCTGTAGCCGACCTGCACCGCGAAGAGGCCTGCAAGCGCATCGAGGTAGCGCTTGCCGTTCGAGTCCTCGAGGTAGCAGCCCTCGCCGCGCACGATGATCGGCACGTCCTCGTCGCGGTAACTGCTCATCCGCGTGAAGTGGAGCCAGAGGTGGTCCCGCGCAGCCTGCTGGTAATCCAGGGCAGAGTGGTTGGCCACGCTGGGACACTAATTCCTTCGGTAGAGTCCCGCGCGTGAAGCGGGAGACATGGGCCTCGGCGGTGGCGGTGCTATCCGGTGCCTTTGGAATCACGTCGATCATCACGCGGCCGTTCCTGTTCGGGCCGATCGGCCTCCTGCTCCTGCTCGTGTCGGTGAAGCTGACGGCCAACCGGCGGTGGACCGCCCCGGCCGCGGCGATCGTCGTGCTCGGCGGGTTCGCCGGCGCCGCGATCGCGGTCGGCTTCACCAAGCCGCTCTACTAGCCCCGAACGACCGAAGGCCGCTTTCGCGGCCCTCAGTCCTTGTACGGATCGACGACCTCGCGGCCGGCCATCGCAACTCCGAGCGGGCGTAGCGTGTGCTTCACCCGGATCGAGTCGCCGTGCGCGGCGAGCACCTCCGGCAGGCGCTTGTACACCTCCGGGGCCTCGTCCGCGCCACCGCCTAGGAGCACGATGTCCTGCTTGCGCAGGCCAGCCTGAACAGCCGGCCAGTCGACGACACCGGGCGAGACCTGCTCGTCCACCCAGACCTTTCGTGCACCCGAGGTCGGGTGGTCGGGGCACTGGCCCTTGGCCTCGGTGTCGAACAGCCGCGAGCAGTCCCGGTGTGTGCACTGCCAGCGCTTACGACGACGCACGCGACCAGCCGCCTTCGTGCGGCTCATCACGCGGCCCGCGCCGTGCACCGTCGAGAACAGCGACTCGGTCGCATCTGCGCTTGCGGCGCCCTCGAGGATGACCGACTCGTCGCCCATCGAGCCGCCGACGAAGCCCTCCTGGCCGGGACGCGCGGGGGTGCAGCCCTTGCGTACCACCCAGTAGATGCGGTCGAAGTGCTCCTCCCGCCACGCGAAGTTGTGGTGGTTGTGCACCTCGTGCACCGACTCCGCGCCGAGAATCTCGAGCACCTTGTCGACAACGACGTCGCGGCCGGCGTAAGCGTAGGCGCCGGCCAGCTCCATCGCAGCGATGTAGGACTCGCCGAGCTCGCTGCCGACTTCGAAGAGCACCGGCGGCGAATCCATCTCGCCCTCGTGTGCCTTGGCGTCGAAAGCGAGACCCTGCGCGAGCGCGAGGAAGCCCGAGGCGGTCTTGTGACCGAAACCGCGCGAGCCGAAGTGCACGCCGACCCAGATCTGGCCGTTCTCGTCCTCCATCACGTTCACGTAGTGGTTGCCCGAGCCGACCGTACCGAGCTGCGACGCAGCGAGCTGGCTCAGCTCGCGCTGCGGGGCGAAGTCGGCGCTGCGAATCCGGTCGAGCACTGGATGCTCGACACGCTCCGTTGCGGGCACACCCATGCCGAACGAGATCCGACGCGTGATCTCCCGCATGATCTGCTCGACGCCGCCCTGCGCATCGAGGTCGGCCCGCGTCAGCTCTGTCTGCACGGCCTTGTTGCCACAGCCGATGTCGTAACCGACACCCGACGGCGACACGTAGCCCTCGTAGGCGATCGCGCCGCCGATCGGCTGGCTGTAGCCGGGGTGATGGTCGGCGCAGAGCACGCCGAAGTCGGCGTCACCCGCCTCCATGCAGCGCTCCAGCTGCTCGAGGCTGCGTGCGTCGATCTCACCAAATGTCTTGACCTTGCTCATCGCTTCCTCCTTTCTCCATTGTCGTCATTTGAAAAGAGACACCGGGCGGACTCGAACCGCCGTGAGCGCGCTTTGCAGGCGCGCGCCTACCGCTCGGCCACGGTGTCGTACTGCAGAGCCTCCGAGAGGAGTCGAACCTCTGCGGCCCGGGGTCGAAACCCGGTGCTCTTCCGCTGAGCTACGGAGGCATGATGTGCGGATGAGGTCCTGGGCCGGTTCCGTCCTCGCCGCCCTGACGGTTGCGCTGAGCGCAGGGCATGCGAACGGCGCTCCGCCGAAAAGCCCCGACCGGTACACGGTGAGGTTCACCACGCGGGTGATCTCGGGCAGTGATCATTCGCTGCCGATCGTGTTCGACGCACGCTACGACGGACCCGGATCAGCTGCGCATTTCGAGATAACGCTCACGAACAAACGAGTCGGGTTGATCGCGGTCGATGGATCAAATCCAGCGTCGTTCCTCGCGGCGCTCGAGAAGGCACTCGAGGCCAAACGCCTTCCACTGCACCCTAGGCGGGTTAATCGTCTCGACGTAGACGCAGTCATCCTCGATTACAAGAAGTCGACGGGCTGGATCTACGCGAAACTGTTCTTCGGCAACGACCAGGGCGAGGTTTACCTCAACCTCAACCTCAAGACGGGTCTCGGCGAGTTCTCCGAGAAGGACATCGATTACGGCAACTATGTTCTGGCTCAGCTCGCGCGCGTCGTGTGAGTGCGGATGGAGGGAGTCGAACCCACACTGACCGGTTTCTGGGACCGGTGCCTCTTCCGGGTTGGGCTACATCCGCGTGTTCGTACCTACAGCGCCCCTGCCTCGCACTAGGCAGGGGCGCATCGAAGCTTGTTCAGGCTGCGTCCGGACGGTCAGGGCGCAGGAAACGCAGCCGCTCGCGGCGTGCCTCCCGACGAACCCGCAGCTCGATCACCTTTGCCGAGCGCTTCTCGCTCGGGTGCGGCGTCGGCGTCACCGACCGGACCAGATACAGGCGGGTCATCTGGTCCCCTTTCGTTGTGTGTTGGAAGTGCGCCCGCAGGCGCACTCGGTCAGAGCGCGCCGCGGGCGAAGTCCGAGATCAGCTGCGGCATCGCCGTGTCGAAACCGACGATGTCGAGCGTGCCCGGATCATTTGGGTCTGCGATCGAGAAGCCGTTCGAGACCATCGCGACAACGATCAGGCGTGCGTCGATACCCGAGGCGCGGCGGTAGTCCGCAAGCGCCTGAACCGGGTGGACGTTGCCCGCCCAAGTTTCGCTGTCGGTGAAAATCAAGAACGCATCGATCTCACGCTCGCGATCGAGCGCGTAGAGCATCGGCAGCGAACAGTCCGTGCCGCCGAACGGCAGGTTGCTCACCGTCCGGATCGCGTTGTCCAGCCGCTGCCGCGGGCTGACCGCAAGCGGCGTGATGCCGTCCACGTAGCCCCGATGCATCTGGGTGCGGCTCTTCCAGCCGCAGTGGCCGCTGAAGAAGCCGACCGTCTCGTACCGCGTCTCGGTCGCCGCCGTCACGAGGGCAAGCGCCGCCGAGGCATCACGCGGCGAGAGGCCCGGCACGCCCGCGACACAACCGAAGCCCATCGAGCCCGACACGTCGAGCGCGAGCATCAGGCGCTTGCCGGTCGGCTCGACATTCTCGAACGCCGTGTAGAACGCGGCGTCGAGTGCATCGACGAGCTGTACGACAGGCGTCCACGAGTGACGACCGCGTACGCCGTGGCCCGCTGCGTAGGTACGCAGCGCCACCAGAAGCGCGATCGGATGAACGCGCGCCTTGCGGATGCGCTCACGGTCACCGATCTGCTCGACCGCCTTTGCCGTGCCTGCCGAGCCAGGCGTGAGCACGCCGACGCGGGTCATCGTCGCAAGGTTGCGAACGAGTGCCGTCATCGGCATGTCCTCCAGCAGCGCCTCCCAGACCTCGGGCGAGGTGAGGTGCTCGCTCTGGAGCGCCTCACGCGGCAGGCCGTACTCGCGAACGAGCTCGGCCGCCCGTGCAGGTGTTTCCGCCGTCTGGGCGAGCGCGAAGCCCTCGACGATGCGAGGCAGGCCATCGGTGGAACCACCACGCGCGATCCACTCGAACAGCCGGCGATGCTCGTCGCTCAGCTCGAGCGTCGGGTTGCCCGCGCTGACCCGGCCCGCCGGGTGGGCGAGACGGAGCAGGTCCCGGTGGGTCATGCCGTCGCGCTGGCGGTACTTGACCGCCTGGTAGGCGAGCGACTCCGGCGAGCGGGCCGCGTACCAGCGGCCGACTGCGCGCCGCAGCGAACGGCCCCAGCCACGGAAGCCCTCGACGAACGTTGCGAACTGGAACAGGTGCGTCGAAGTGCGGCACACGCGCGGCAGCGCCTCGAGCGCAGCCTTGCGTGTCGCCTCGTCACCGAGACCTGCGGCCATTGCGAGTGCGAACACCGCCGCGTCGTTCTTCGGCGCGCGGCCGCCGTCGCTCACGGCAGCGATCTCTGCGACCGCACGGGCACCATCGGTAGCAATGCAGTTCTCGACTGCCTCGGCGTTCTCGCGGGTGAGCTTCCACTCACCGGCGTAGTAGCTGCCGCCCTCCGAGCCGAGAATCAGGAAGCGGCGCAGGCGTGCCCAGCTGTCGACAGCCCACGAGAAACCACCGGCGCTGTTTGCCACCTGGCTCGAACCGGGAATCGGTGCCGACTGCGGTGCCTGCAGCCGGGTCTGACGCTTCAGGTATGCCATTGCGAACACCTCCTTTCGAGGTTCGTGGTTGGGAGATCAGCGATTGCCGTGCATGGAGCGGTGCTCGTACAGCTCGCACTCCGCGTCGAGCGCGTCGCGAAAGCGACCGAGTGTCGAGATCAGCGTGTCGATCTTGTGCAGCGAGTTCTCGCGGCGTTCGGGCGAACTGACCTCGAACGCGAGCCAGATCACGTGCGTGCAGTCGCTGATGCTCAGGCGGATCTTTGGCTCGGGCGGCTGACGCCGCCAGCGCCGGCCCGTCGTGTCCTCGACAAACGCGCGGATCTCCGCGCGTCCGTGATGCCCCTCGAGGTTGAGGATCTGCTCGAGGTCGACGCGGACGCCGTCACTCTGGGCGTCGGGCGCCCGGAGGCGCCGCGTTGCATAGTTCGTCAGGTACGACATTGCGTCGCCTCCTTTCGTCATGAAGAGGCCACGGTCATGGGTGTCGAGACGGATGTTGTGCGCTGAGCTAGTCCCACCGGATCGGCGGGGGCAGGACTTGAACCTGCGACCTCCCGGCTTTCACCGGGCGCTCTACCCGAGAACCATCTCGTTCCGGCCCGTGGGATGTGGATTCTGCTGCGGTCGTGGTGTGACGGCCGAACTGCTCTACCACTGAGCTACCGGAGCACGAGATGCTCCGGGCAGGACTCGAACCTGCGACCTGTCGATGAGGAGTCGATAACGGCGACGTCGCCGGCCCGCAGCAGAAAGGAAGATCGGTGGCGGTCGTGGGATGAAGATCGGGTGGAGACCCAGCGTTGCGCCGAGTGGAGGTTCTCGTCCTCCCTTGCTCCTGGGTGAGAGGTAACCGATCCTCTTCGGCCCGCAGCAGAAAGTCGTGCACATCGCGGTCGTGGTGCGTAGCCGGGGACCCTGCCAGGGAACGGCAGGGGCGGGGCTCGAACCCGCATAGCCTCGTAAGGCATCTACCAGATAACCGGACCACTTCGGCCCGCGATGATCATCGAGAGCAGGCTCACCAGGATTCGAACCCGGACCGGCGAGGTTGGAGCTCGCCATGCTGCCGTTACACCACAAGCCTGTAAGCGGACGACCCGGCTCGAACGGGCCTCTCCGGGTTGGCGAAGCAAGACGGTCACGCGGCCAAGCCGCGCGACCTTTCAGTCGGCATCGCAAGCGACGCCGAAGGGTGCTCTTCCGGCTGAGCTACATCCGCATGAAGCACGCCCGGCTGGAATCGAACCAGCGGCCTCTGCCACCGCAGAGCAGCGCTCTGTCCACTGAGCTACGAGCGTATGTCTTCATCTGTTAGGTGCCAGACTTCAGTCTGGCTCCTTGATTCCATGAGGAGCCCCCGGCAGGAGTCGAACCCGCACCTCGGCCGTACAAAGGGCGCGTGCTTGCCGTTGACACTACGGAGGCGATGGTGAGCGGGCGACGGGACCGGGTCTACTTCCTGCCTTTCAGCCTTGCGGCTCCGGATTCCCGTCCTTACCGGCAGGTCGGCCGGCTCGCGAAGTCGAAGTCGTCGAGCAACGGAGCTGAACGGCACGTTGGGCGACCGTCTGTCAAACTTTCGACTGCCGTGCAGGTGATCTTCGCGGTCAACGACGTGACGCGATCGGCCGCCTTCTATCAGGGCGTCTTTGGCTGGCCGCGCAACGAGCTGATCGACTATCGCGAGTACGTCGAGCTTCACGCGCCGGGCGGCACGCTCGGCCTTTGCGAGCGCGACACCTACGCGAGCCTCACGCAGGCGACGCCGATGACACCTGAGAACGGCGACGTGTCGCCCGCCTACCTGTACGTGCGCGTGCCCGACGTGCGCGAGGCGATTGCCAAACTGGAAGAGGCGGGCGCCCGCCCGCTCGCGCCACTCGCTCCGCGCTCGTGGGGTGACGAGGCCGCATGGTTCGCCGACCCCGACGGCAACGTCGTCGCAGTCGCGCAGGCCGCCTCGGACTAGCCACCTGTTACAGCCTGCCCCCGCGGTCGTCGCGGATGTATGAGGTCGCCGGGAACGGCCGTTGGTCCGAGAATGGAGACGGTGGGACTCGAACCCACATCGGCCTCGTTGCAAGCGAGGTGCTCTTCCAATTGAGCGACGTCCCCGCGATGAAGTGCGGACGGGTGGAGTCGAACCACCACAGCGCTAGGCGACGGGGTTACAGCCCGCTGAGCTCACCGGTGCTCAGCGTCCGCGTGGAACAGGGGCGACCGACCGGATTCGAACCGGTACCGCGAGGATCACGACCTCGG
>Ga0068855_100012153_pt1 | contig 10404 bp, 6 predicted proteins | sample KBSCornC52_FD_66592 | JGI IMG/M metagenome (GOLD analysis project Ga0068855, IMG submission 66592) | Corn rhizosphere microbial communities from Kellogg Biological Station, Michigan, USA - KBS Corn C5-2 | ecosystem: Host-associated > Plants > Roots > Rhizosphere > Soil ... | reverse complement strand
ATTCGACGTGCGCTAGACCACTGCCGCAAGCGCCTAGTTGAAGCAAATGGCGGCACATAACATGTCAGCTGAACAGAAAAATCCTTCGCACCGCGACGACATCTGGCTGTGGAACACCCTCGGCCTTTTGCGCGAAACCAATGTCGTGGCCGATGCGCGTGCTTACGCAAACGAACTGGAATCCAAACGCAAATCTGGTCGATGGCTGCGCTTGACCATACTGCCACAAGTATGGATGCGGTGTGCTCTGGCGACGCTCGCCGTGCTCGCCATGCTGGGCGTGACGGGCCTGTGGGAACCCAGAGAGACCCTTCAGACAAACGTGGGCGAATTGCGCACGGTAACGTTGGCGGACGGATCGACTGTCACTCTTAATACCGACACGTTAATTAGATTTTCCTTTAGCCAGAAAGAGCGTCGGGTCGACCTGATACGCGGCGAGGCGCGTTTTGACGTGGCCCATGATGTATCCCGCCCATTCCGAGTACAGGCCGGTTCCGTAGTGGTTACGGCAGTAGGTACCGCGTTCGACGTTGCGGCCCTACCGAAGCGGACAACTGTCATGCTGCTTGAAGGCAGGGTGGTGGTTGAGGCTAAGGCACAAGGCACCGCCGCAGCGACAACGACGACACTCTCGCCGGGGGATCAATTGATGGTGGCGCCTGACGGCCACGTGAATTCCAACAAGCCGTCAAAGCCCGAGCTGTCGTTATCCTGGCAACAGGGTTTAGTAGACATCAACGACCTGACTCTTAATGCGGCACTCGCTGAAATCAATCGCTACTCAGAAACGAAGGTGGTTGTCCGCAGTCGAACGCTCCAGGAAAGACGGGTAAGCGGAATATTTCGCACAGGCGACGTGGAGGCCGTCACCAATGCCCTCTGTCTTTATTTCAACCTTCAAGTCGTCACGAGGTCGAAGCAGGAGATCGTTTTGGCTCCATCCAGCTCATAAAGGCAGCAGATCAAGGCTGCTCCGGCGCGTTGGAGTGCGGCCCGCGATGTCGCTTCATGATCGCGGTGGCTCCGTCTCGGGCGTCACCTGGAGTTCGATGAAGCGGAAAAAGATTCGCTTCTGAACACCATAGCGCGCAGATGTCACTGCGATTACTCACAACCTTGATGGCGCGACAAAATAAGATGAAAAAATCGCTGTTTTATTGAGTTTTTGGAGAAATGGTGCCCAGGGCCGGGCTCAGGCAATTCAGCCAAATCAATGACTTAGATGATAGGTGCGACAAAATAACTTCCTATAGTTTTCGACCCTATAGGGGCGTTTTGTCGTACTACCAAAGCGCCGGTTCGGTTCCGGTTTGCGGAATCGCTATCTGGCTCTCGAAACGGAAAGAAAATTTCCGGTCAAAACCGCGACTGGAAAACACCAGACGCAACAAATTGATTCGGGCGATATGGGGCCTTCCCATCCACGGCAACGGCCCGGACGATGCCGCAGAGTGCGAGCAAGGCGAGGACAATCGTCGACAGCGCCGCCAGGGAGAGCCACAGCATATCGGTCGTCGCGTAGAAAGCGAAGATAACCGGGAGGTCAACGGCCTTTGCCGACCAGCAGGCCATGATCATAAAAGGTACGAAGATCCAGGTTTGCGCGTCGCCCGCGAGAACATGTTTGCGAAGCACAGCACATGCCGTAGGGACAAAGACGACGGTGGTCGCATTTGAAAACCACCAATGCATAGGCAGGCCGGTCCAATTGAATGGGTGGGCTCCATAATAAGTCCACCAATCGAAATGGACTAAGATTGGCTCGACCGTCGCACAGGCAAGAATCGTCACAAGGATGATCTTGATAAACTGTGCCTTCGTTAACCCTTCCAGGATACGCTGGTATAACCACGCTCCCGGACCCGCGAAGTAACAGAGATAGATGAAAAAACAATAGAGCGGAATATCCCGGCCAAGCCAATGATACAGAACAATGCGTGCGCCGTCGCTCGGATAAGCAATATGTTCGAAAAGATCGACGACAGTTTCCCAGATCGTCATCACGCCAGCGCCAGCGAACATCCACAACGGCCAAATGACCCTGTCCCGTCGTACGACGTGGATGCAATAGACGAGGGAGGCCAGCGCACCTGAGCCCATCGTGAGTTCGGCAATCAGATTAGAGATCGGCGTGATTGCCCAATGCGGGTATGAGAAGACCGACAGGTGTTCCATTGGTGTTCTTCCTTCGGATTGAGCGGACGTCCCTTCAATGCCGGTGCGCCGCCGCCGCTCTGCTTAAAGCACTGCGGCTAATCTCGCGCGACTTCGCTCATCGTGCCGCTCGAAAGGCTGAGGACTTTGGTCGCAGTATCTGCTTCGAGTGGTAAAGAATTGTGCTCGTGTATGACATACCACTTGCCGTTCACCCGCCGCCAGGCATCCGTCATGCGGCATTGCACGTCGACTTTCTGGCCGCTCTTCAGGTCATATTGCAGTCGCGCGACCTGCCATGAACAGGCGAGGTCACCAGACACCTTAACCTCCGGCGACTGATATTCGATCCGCATTGGTCCGACACAGCCGCTAATAAAGTCCCGGATCATTTTCTTGGTCGCTTCGTACCCATAATAGATAATGGGCGGATCAAAAATGCAGATGTCTTCACGATTGAGATAGACATCCATGACCCTGTCCAAATCGCGATTAAAATAATCCTTACTCTTGGTCAGCAGGCGTTCTTTTATATCCTCGATCGACGTTTGATCTGAAGTAGTAGCCGCCATGATGAATCTCCCGCCACGCTTCGCTTGAAGTATACGAGATAACAGCGCGCCACACTAAACCTCAAGAAAACGTAACCGTCGAGATACGACTGTACTTCTCAGACGAAGCAATTCGAATTGCACAATCAAGCAAGGGAAGGTTTCGCAGCGGAGATCAGGGAACGGAGTTTTGAAAAATTGTTCGTCGAAGAAACCAAAAAAGGAAATCCCCAACGCGAGCGGAATGGCTACTGGGGATCGCTCGTCACACGCGAAAGTGCCATTCCGCTGTTGGGCACCATCACTCCCAATACCCGTGCAATTAGACGCTAATTTAATTGTGCGACAATTCGCATCTGTCGAGGTGCGACAAAATCGGACACACAAAACGGCTAATTAATTGAGTTTTTGGAGGATGGTGCCCAGGGCCGGGCTCGGGCCAATGAGCTAAATCAATGGCTTAGCAGTACGGTGCGACAAAAAGCTTCCCATAGTTTTCTGCCCTTTAAGGGTGTTTTGTCGCACCTAATGAGCCTCGTTCGATTCCGCTTTCCGGAATCTCACCCGCGACCGCTGCAGACTGTATCTCACATCCCTTTCGCCTCCGCAATTATACGGAAAAGGGTGCGTGGCTTGAAGTTTTCGTACAGGCCATCACAGCAGTATTGTGCCGCTTTCGGGCCGCTTTGCCGCACCCTCGCAGACGCTATAGTCGCATAGTCGTAATTCGACGCGGCAGATGTGCGACATACCTAGGCGCGCTCCGCCGTAGGTGGTCATAACTAATTGTAAATATTGTTTATTTGGGTATCCTAGCCTTGACGGGTATAGCCATATTATTGCGAGTGGAGACGCCGCTACATACCAGGGGGCATTTTGGGCGAGACCATCACCTCAGCCGTGACCAACGCTGCGTATTTCGACGCTAGGATATTGATTGTCGATGATGAGCAATTTCATCTCAGCTATTTAGAACGCCTTCTCAGGTCTGCTGGTTACTCCAACGTTCAGGTGCAGTCCGATCCACGCACGGTGGAGGCCATGCATCTTGAGTATGACTTCGACCTGATCCTGCTCGACCTAAACATGCCGCATCTTGACGGCATCCAGGTCATCGAACGGCTCCGAAGGATTGATGCCCGCGCCTACGTCCCAGTCATTGTGATGACAGGCGACGACGACCTTAAGGTTCGCGACGAAGCCCTTGAGCGTGGGGCAAGAGACTTTCTCGTAAAGCCTCCGCGCAAAGAGGAAATGCTGAGCCGCATCCGTAACGTCATCGAGATACGGTACCTTAATCGTCAAAATAACCTGGAGCGAGTCCGGTATCAAAAGCTCCTACAAGACATTTTGCCGGGCTACATCGTAGACCGTCTCAAGGACGGGGAAACGGAGATCGTCGACGATCTCCCAGATGTATCCGTTCTGTTCGCAGATCTTGTGGGCTTCTCGAATATCTGTGCGCGCCTTGACTCGCGCATCGTCGTCGAGAACCTCAACCGCATCTTTCTGGCGATAGACGATCTCGCGGAAACCTACGGCATCGAAAAAATCAAGACACTTGGCGACGCCTATATGGCCGTGAGCGGCATTGGTGAAACAGGCACATCCCATCTTTCGCGTATGGCGGATTTTGCTTTGGCCGTAATCCGGCAGCTCGATACGCTCCAGGACACACTTGCTTTCCCCTTCCGTATGCGGATTGGTATCGAGCGCGGACAACTCATTGCGGGCTTATTGAAGGGCCGCCGCTCAGTATTCGACGTATGGGGCGATACCGTCAACGCAGCAGCACGTCTTCAAACAGCCAGCGCGCCAGGACGTGTACTTGTTTCACGCCACCTCGCAGATGCTATCGAAGATGACTTTGATCTCGAACCCAGAGGCTTCGTCGATTTAAAGGGCGTAGGAAAGACCGAAGTCCTGTTTATCGCCTCACGGAAATAATCACATGTCTGATCTTCCACGTCGCAGCAAGATATTCAGCAAGTATTGGGATCAACTCTCTTTCCGATTTCCGATCCTCATTGTTCTGTTTTCTGTTCTGGTCGGGATGGCGGTTGGAGCAATCGCCCTCTATGTCGCCAACCGTGGCCTTGTAGACGCTTACAAGGAAAATATGGTGGTTCTACGAAATGAGCGCAGTCGCGCCATTGCGAGCGAGATAGACCAGAAAGTACGCCTTCTCGAAACCTTCGCACATGCACCTGTTGGAATGAATGGCGTGAGCGAATTTGGAAAGGCGTTTCGGGCACTTGATGCTTCGGGGCGGGCCGCCGTCATCAAGGCTTATACGGAGGACAATCGGTTCCCAAAGGACAATCGGATAGACCTAAGCGATGCGGGCGATACCTCTGCCTACACACAGGTTCATAAAGTCGCGCACCGGCCAATTACGTACATCGTGCAACTGAACAAGCTGTACGATCTTCTCCTGGTCGATCTGAACGGCAACGTCGTTTATACCGCGAGGAAAGAAAGCGACTTCGGGGCAAATTTGTTAGAGGGTCCCCTCAAGGGTGAGTTGGCTGGCGAAATATTCCGCAAAGCCCTCGCCAATGCATCTCCTCCGCAATCCGTCATGGTGGACCTGAGACGCTATCCGCCGTCGGGCAATAAACCGACGCTCATGATAGCTCGGGCTCTACAAGACGCAGCGGGCGAAATCACAGGCGTTGCCATATTCCAAATCGACGAGAACACAGAAGTATTGAGCGCAGCCGCTAACAACACGCTGAACCTTGGCGATACGGGCGAAGTGCAGTTGGTTGGCGAGGACCTCTTGTTACGCAGCGATAGCCGTTTCTCGAAAGGCCTGACTCTCGAGAGAAAAATCGACACCTATTCTCCGCGGCGCGCGATTGACGGCTTCGATGGCGTTGCTACTACGGTCGACTATCGCAGTCACGAAGTAGTAAGCGCGTATAGTCCGCTCGATATCATGGGAATACGCTGGGGGGTCATCGCAAAGATAGATCTAGCCGAGGTACTAGCTCCCATCCGCAAAACGGCGATCCTTCTTTTGGGAGGAGCATTAGCAAGTGTCGTTATCATCGCGTCTATTGGCTATGCCGTCACACGATCCGTAAGCCGTCCCCTAAAAGGGGCAGTTTCAGTGTTGGACCAGTTAACCGCTGGCAACCACAACGTTGACGTGGCGTTCGATGAACGTATTCATGAAATTCGCGCCATAGGAAACGGATTGCGCGCGTTCAAAGACGGGCTCATCAAAACTAACAACCTGATGGCAGAGGTGAAAAAAAGCCAGGAACAGCTCGCACACTTGCTGGATAGTAGCCCGACCGGCGTGATCGTTCTCTCTAACGACAACGAAATCCTGTTTGCGAACGATCCCGCCACCTACATCCTGGGTATCGACAAAATCACGTTCATTGGGAGGACCTTCTCATTCGCGGATATTGCCGTTTCCGAAGAGGATGCGAGAAAAATGATTCTTTCGGCCCGTCGAGATGGCGCAGTCAAAGGTGCAGAACTCACCATCCGCGTTCCTAATAAGGACAACGCAGTTCTCAGTGTGTCTGTTAGACGGACCGCCTACTTGTCCAGAGAGGCTTACCTCATTTGGTTTTACGACATTACCGAACAAAAGCGGCTTCAGGTTGAGATTGAAGCGGCTTTGAGCGATGCCAAACAGGAACGGTCACGTACAGACGCCATTCTCGCCGGAGCGCCAGACCCGATAGTGATTGTGCGGTCTGATAGCACTATCGAATACATCAACGACCAGGTTACCAAAGTCCTGGGCTACACTGCTTCTGAAATTATTGGGCAGCAGGTGGACGCACTGATACCCGAGCGTTTTCGGGCCGGTCACAAATCTCAGGTTCGTGACTTCTTCGCGGTTGGACAGGCGCGCGTCATGGGGGCGGGACGAGAACTGTTCGCACTTGCCAAGTCCGGCCAGGAAATACCCGTAGCTATCGCCCTTAGTCCCGTCAAAACGGGGGGCAAATCGCTCGTCGTCGCCGCCATTAGAGACATTACAGACCAAGAAAAAGCGGCGGCGGCATTAAGAGAAAGCCAGCAGCTGTTATCCGGCGTCATTCAGAATAGTAGGACCGTGATTTTTGTGAAGCGTCATGGGCGCTATATCATGGTCAATAAAGCTTGGGAGGAAATGACGGGTATTTCGGCAGACGAAGCTCGCAACAAAACTGATCTGGAAGTCTTCGACGAGGCCAACGCAAAACAAATTATGGAAAACGACGCTGCGGTGATCGCGGCCCGTGCCCCGGCGGAATACGAGGAACCCGTACAAGCCCAGGGCAAGACAATACACTTTCTTTCGCTGAAGTTTCCTTTCTTCAATGAGCGGGGAGAAGTTGACGGGCTCTGCGGTATGTCTACCGACATTACGGACCGCATCGCGGCTGAAAAGGCAGTTCGCGAAGCCAGAGATGCGGCTGAAGCTGCCACGAAATCAAAGAGCGACTTCCTGGCCTCTATGAGCCACGAAATCCGCACTCCGATGAACGGCATCACGGGCATGGCGGACGTTCTGGCGCAGACAAATCTCAACGACGAACAGCGTCATATGCTGCGCACCATCCGCGAGTCGGGCAACGCTCTCCTCACGGTTATTAACGATATTCTCGATTTCTCAAAGATCGAGGCCGGAAAATTGGACTTGGAAACTGTTTCCATGTCCATCGTCGATGCTGTTGAAGGCGTCGCGGCGACATTGACACCTAACGCTGTCAAGAAAGGTGTTCGCATCCACGTATTTGTTGATCCCCATATTCCAATGGCCGTGGATAGCGATCCAACACGGCTACGCCAGATATTATTTAATCTCGGCGGCAATGCGGTCAAATTCTCCAACGGCAAGGATGTCCAAATACGGGCAGAATTAAGCGGAAAATCCGATGATCTTCGGACATGGGTCCGTTTCAGCGTCATCGATAGCGGCATCGGCATTAGTAGAGAGAACCAGGAAAAACTATTTAGGGCGTTCAGCCAAGCTGAAGCGTCAACTACCCGAAAATACGGTGGCACGGGCTTGGGGCTCGCGATTTGCAAACGCCTGACCGGAATGATGAACGGGACGATTGGTGTCGAAAGCCAGGAAGGGCGCGGGTCCACTTTCTGGGTCGAAATACCGTTCCAAGAGGTCAAGGGTGCCAAATCAAACCTCAAGGAACGCGATTTGCGCGGGCTTCACGTTCTCCTAGTGGGGAGCGAGGGACCTCGCCGCGATGCAATCGAGGTCTATCTGCATCATTGGGGAGCAGAAGTATCGGCAGCTAGGGACACGGATGCAGCCATCATTGCTGTGGGCAATCGAGGTGACGATGCCTTTGCTTCCATTGTGCTCGATCTTGATCTCGACGGCGAACGGCAAGAAAGAGCAATGGCCGCTCTTCGCAAGAACGTTTCTAAAAACCGCATGATCGTCCTTCAGGACTATCAGCATCGTGGTGCACGTATTGTAGATAAAGATGTCGTCACACTCGATGCCAATCCGCTCGTTCGGTACCGCATCGTGTCAGCGGTCGCGGTGGCCGCCGGACGTGCGAGCCCGGAGATTAAGACCGAAGGTGACGCTATTAAATTCCACCCGTCCAAAGCGCCAACAGTTGAACAAGCCTTCGCAAACGGCCAATTAATCCTTTTGGCGGAGGATAACCTGACAAACCAAGATGTGATCCGAAGACAGCTCAACCTCATTGGCTATACGTGCGAGCTGGCGGCAGACGGCGTCGAAGCTTTTAAGGCCTATCAAACGGGCCGCTACGCTCTTCTATTGACGGATTGCCATATGCCGGAAATGGATGGGTATGAATTAACGGGCAAGATCCGTGCTTTGGAAAGCGGTTCTGGCTCCCATTTTCCCATTGTTGCTGTGACGGCAAACGCCCTTCAAGGCGAGGCAGAGAGATGCTTGGCTGCTGGTATGGACGATTACATCAGTAAGCCAATCGCCATGCCCACCCTTGTCGCAGCATTAAAAAAGTGGATGCCGTTGCCGCGTATTCATGAAACTTCGACAACTCGCGCCCAGATCGGGTCCGATACAAAGGCGGCCGCACCTTCTATCGTGGGATCGAGGGCGCAGACTGCGGTAATTGATGTTCGTGCCATCAAAGATATGTTTGGCGATGATGACGAGACATTCAAGGAGATCCTCCTATCCTTCGTGACGCCTTCTCAAGATATCATCGCCGACATCGTTGCCGGTTGCACGAAACACGCAGCAATAGACGTGAACAAGGCCGCTCATAAATTGAAATCCTCAGCTCGCACTGTGGGTGCTCATGCACTAGCCGACACTTGCACCGCGTTAGAGGCGGCGGGCAAAGCCGGAGATTGGAGCGCCATCGAGAAGTTGACACCTATTGCACAAGCGCAATTCCAAGCCGTCGAGGAATACCTAAATAATCTGTGATAGCTCTGGCGATAGCCCGCGCAATACTTGGAGATACTATGGAAAAAGCACCAGACTATTCGTCAAAACGGTTTCTGATCGTCGATGATGAAGCCTTCATGCTCGGTACAATCGAACGCATATTGAAACAGTGCAATGCGGGTCACATCATGAAGGCCACCGACGGCGGCAAAGCATTGCGGTCGGTTAAAGATAATTTTACCCAGGTCGACTGCATTATTGCCGACTTCAACATGGCCCCCGTCAATGGCTTACAGCTCCTTCAAGGCATACGTGCAGGCATCAACCCCAAAATTCCGCGCGAACAGCCGTTCATTATGCTGACGGGTCATGCCGATTCTGATGTCGTGAAGGCTGCTATCGCGCTGGACGTACACGGGTACGTAGTTAAGCCGGTTGCACCAGAGAAGTTATTCCAAACCATTGACAAGGTCTTTCGACGACCAGTTGATCTCAAAGAGGCAGACTATTACCGGAGCATCAAACTGCCAGTTGCCCTGTCGCCGTTTGGCGATGAAAGCGCATCGAGCACAACGCCCTGGACCATCCTCTCGCGTATAAAGCCTTTCAAAAGTCAGGCAGATATCGAGCAGAAAATCGACCAGTTCAAACGCGAACACGCTACACAGGACGGTGTTAGTGGCGTGAGGATGAAGAACAAGCGTGAGTGTCTAGTTAACGAACTACGCGAGGGACAAATATTAGCGCAAAATATAGAAGCCGAGGAAGGTGCCATCCTTCTCCGCGAAGGAACTCATCTCACGAAGGGAATGATTACGCGTCTGAAAGAGATTGCGGCTGAGACTGATCCAAAGCGGGCGGTGCTGATTGGAGATCTCGTTCGAGAGTCTTAAGCGTTTTTGCTTCTATTGGCACTGCGAGAAGTAGGAACTTCTCAGGCAGCGATGCGATTCCGATTTGGAATCCAACTACCGTTGAAATCCCAAGGAAAATCCGGGGGCGACAAATCCGTTTTGCCAAGGTGCGACAAAATCAGACTCAGAAATCGAGTGTTTATTGGGTTTCTTGAGAAATGGTGCCCAGGGCCGGGCTACTGCAAATCAGCGGAATCAATGACTTAGATGATAGGTGCGACAAAATACCTTCCTATAGTTTTCTATGCGGTAAGGCATTTGTCGCACCTCAAACGCCGTTTTCCACACGCAGCCTATAACCCACGCCCTGTTCCGTCTGAATATATTGCGGACGCTCGGGATCGGCCTCTAATTTCTGCCGAAGCGCCCGGATATAAATCCGCAAATACTGCACATCAGTCGCCCCACCCCAGAC